>Ga0180436_10000332_pt1 | contig 49106 bp, 47 predicted proteins | sample SS_ome_2_FD_132434 | JGI IMG/M metagenome (GOLD analysis project Ga0180436, IMG submission 132434) | Hypersaline lake sediment archaeal communities from the Salton Sea, California, USA - SS_3_S_2 metaG | ecosystem: Environmental > Aquatic > Non-marine Saline and Alkaline > Hypersaline >...
CGGTAGCCGCGCGCGGCAGCGGTGCGGACAAGTTCTTCGGGGTGCGAGGCGCCGGTGAGGAAACTGAAATTGCTGCGGCAGCAGAGCTCGGCGTAGTCGGGCAATGCGGCAGGGGACATCGTATTTGTCGGTCATGATTGAATACTGTTTATTTATACAGTCATTCAGGAATTCCGTCATCCGACCGATAGCGGTAACGGTTCACACGTGACGACGACGCAGCGTCCTGGCCATGTGTGAAGGCGGCAGTCGACTGGAACCTGCCGCGGCAGCCTCTCCGAGGTCCCAATCAGCATCAACAAGGGAATAGTCATGATGAAAACCGGAAAGATCCTCGCTCTTACCCTGGCGCTCGGCGCCGCCGCGGCCCCGCTGGCCCCCACCCAGGCCGCGCCCGGCATCGAGGTCGGCGTGTTGACCTGTTCGGTCGTACCCGGCTCGCGCATGAACCTCCTCATCCGCTCGACGGCCGACGTCAAGTGCGTCTATGCCAATGGCGGCATGACCGAGGAGTACGTCGGCGAGACCGGCATCGCACTCGGCCTCGACCTCAGCTTCAAGCAGAACGAGAAGATGGCCTTCACCGTCATCGCTGCTTCCGAGGACGTGCGCCCAGGCGCCCAGGCGCTCGGTGGCAAGTACGTCGGCGGCGAACTCTCCGCGGCGGCCGGGCTCGGCCTCGGCGCCAAGGCCCTGCTCGGCGGTGGCGCGAAGAACATCGGCCTGCAGCCGCTCGCGCTCGAGTCGAGCAACGGCATCGGCGCTTCCGGCGGCCTGTCGTTCCTCTACATCGAGCCCGTCACCAAGACCGCCGCGCAGTAAGCCTGTCACGCTCGCACGATGACGGCGGCCCCCAAGGTCGCCGTTTTCGTTCGTGGCGACCGTACACCCGGGCCGTCCCGCCGCGCGGCGCGGCCGCTCATCGTCGCCCCGGCGTGTGGCGAACGCCTGCGCGGATCCGCCGCACGCCTCGCGACCCCCGCCACGCTGCTGCCCCGGGACGCGACGCGGATAACGCGGCGGCGTGTGCCGGGGTTCTCAAGTTCCGCCCCGCGGCCGACGCTATTGCTCTCATGCGTCCCGTTCCACGTCCCTGGGTGTCACGCGCCGCGCTCCTGCTCGGCCTGCTCGCGCCATGCGCGAGTGCGGGCCAAACCTCCGGCGCGACGATTCCACCCCAGTTGCGCCCGGCCGTCGACTTCGCCCGCGCACGGGCTGCCGACGGTTACGAGATCCTGCTCGGCCCCTCGCGGCCACAGGCACCCGAGGTTGCCGCGGCCGACTGCGCCACGCTCTACGCGCGGCGCCTCGAGCTGACCCGCGCCGGACTCGATCACCGTGCCACGTTCTGGCGCGATCCGCGCCATGCCGGCGCGGTGTTCGTCGGCGCGATCTGGACGCCGGCGTTCTACTACCTGCCTTACCGTGCGGTCGCCGAGGTGGCCGCGCACGGAGACGCCGCCGCACGCCTCGCCGAGCTCGACGCCTTACGTCACGCGGCCGCGAGGCAACGCTGTTTCGAACGCTGAATCGGGACGTCGCACGCGCCCGGTGCCCTCTGATCGCGCAGGCCCGTGTGCTATAGTCGCGCGCCGTTGAAACCGCAGTTCTGCCCGCCGGAGCACCAGTCCACGATGTTCGAAGCCCTGGAACCCCTGAGCCCCGATCCCATCCTCGGCCTGATGGCCGCCTACCGCGAAGATCCGCGCGACAACAAGATCGACCTGGGTGTCGGCGTCTACCGCGACGAGGCCGGCAACACCCCGATCATGAAGAGCGTGAGCGTGGCAGAACAGCGCCGCTTCGAGGCCGAGACCACCAAGGCCTACATCGGCCCGCCGGGCACGCCCGAGTTCAACGTCGTCGCGCGCCAGCTCATGTTCGGTGCCGCGCACGCGGTGCTGCAAGACAAGCGCGTGGCCGGGGTACAGACCCCGGGCGGCTGCGGCGCGCTGCGCGTCGGCGCCGAGCTGATCAAGCGCGCCCGGCCCGAGACCACGGTCTGGGTCAGCAATCCGACCTGGGCCAACCACGTGCCCCTGCTGGGTAACGCCGGCCTCGCCATCCGCGAGTACGCCTACTACGACAAGGCCACGCGGAGTCTCGATGCCGACGGCATGCTCGCCGCCCTCGGCACGGTGCCGGCCGGTGACATCGTGCTGCTGCATGGCTGCTGCCACAACCCCTCCGGCGTCGATCTCAAGACCGAACACTGGCACGCCGTCGCCGAACTCGCCAACCGGCAGGGTTTCACGCCCTTCATCGACCTTGCCTACCAGGGCCTCGGCGACGGCCTCGAAGAAGACGCCGAGGGCGTGCGCATCATGGCCGCCGCCTGCCCCGAGCTGATCGTGGCCAGTTCGTATTCGAAGAACTTCGGCCTCTACCGCGAACGCGTCGGTGCACTGCAGATCGTCAGTCCGGACACGCGCCAGACCGGCATCGTGCAGAGCCAGCTCGGATCGGTGGTGCGCGGCATCTACTCCATGCCGCCGGCGCACGGCGCCGCCATCGTCGAGATCATCCTCAACGACGAGACGCTCCACGCCGCCTGGGTCGAGGAACTGACCGGCATGCGCGAACGCATCAACGGGCTGCGCGATCTGCTCGCCCGCCGTCTCGGTGAACGCACCGGGCAGGACTTCGGTTTCATCCGCGAGCAGCGCGGCATGTTCTCTTTCCTCGGCATCAGCCCCGAGCAGGTCGCGCAACTGCGCGACGAGTACGCCATCTACATGGTCGACTCGAGCCGCATCAACGTGGCCGGCGTCAACGGCGCCAACCTCGAGCATTTCATCGAGTCGATGGGGCGCGTGCTCGGCGCCTGAGGCTGCGCGCAGCGCGCCTCCCTCGGGTCGCGCCTCAACGCTCGATCACCGCGACCAGGCGGCCCCGCTTCATCGCCGCCAGCACGACGCGCTCGAAGCGCGTCGTCGCGGCGAGCGCGAGCCGCGCCGCCTCGCGCGCCTCGCCCTCACGCCCCGCGTCGTCGACCATGTTGATCAGCGGCACCACGCGGGCCGTACCGACGCCCTTCAGCGCGCCGTCGTCCGCGGCAAGCAAGCGTGCCACGTGTTGCGCCCGTAGCGGTTCGTCGAGCGTTGCTCCGGTAACCGCGGCGACGCGTTCCGGTCGGTGCGCGATGCCACTGTCGAGACGGCGCCCGAAGACGCCGGCCGAGACCACCGGGATCACCGTGTCGGCGAACGGCAGTACCAGCGGTTCGTGCTCGCCCGGTGCCTTGATCCAGCGCGCCCGGGCGCCGTCGGCCTTGACCAGCAGTAGCTCGAAACGTCCGCTGTCGCGGAGCGCGGCGAGCGCCGGCGCCGACAGGCCGCCGACGCGTTCGGGCGTATCCGTGGGACCGGCGAAGGCGACGACACGCCCCTCTGGCGGCACCGATGGAGCCGCGTCGTCGACCGTCACCACCGCATCGACCAGGTCCGGGTCGTAGCGGTACATGTGAGAGGTCGACGACAACGCCACGCGCCCGGCATGGGCGCGCGCGAGCGCATACATCGTGGTCTTCTTACCCCCGGCACCGACCAGGCAGACCACCCCGCGGGTCGCGCCGAGCGCCTCGGCCAGGGCGGCTTCGGCCGGAACTTGAATCGATATTGGCAATTGTGTGCAACTTTAACGGTGGGCTGCCAGGGGTTAGCGTCGAGGACAGGATTTGCGGCCCTGCCGACGCCGCGGGGTCACCGCGCTCGCCCGTCGCCGGCCCGGGTGCCGAGGGCAGAGGATAACAACGATGACACGACGCTGCTGCACGCTCTGCTGCGCCCTGCTGCTGATGCTCGCTTTCGCGCCGGCAGCACCCGCCGCCGGCGAGCACATCCTGCTGCAATCGACCACGTCGACACAGCATTCGGGTTTCTTCGACGCCGTCCTGCCGCGCTTCGAGGCGGCCCACGACATCAGCGTGCGGGTCGTCGCGGTCGGCACCGGCCAGGCACTGAAGAATGCCGCGGACGGCAATGGGGATGTGGTGCTCGTCCACGCGCGCGAAGCCGAAGAAGCGTTCATCGCCGCCGGCCATGGCGTCGCCCGCCATCCCGTGATGTACAACGAGTTCGTCATTGTCGGTCCGCGCGCCGATCCGGCCGGCGTGCGCGGCAGCCCGGGCGCGGCCGCGGCGTTCGCGCGCATTCACGCCAGCGGGGCGGGCTTCGTGTCGCGCGGCGACGACAGCGGCACACACCAGCGCGAACTCGCGCTGTGGTCCGAAGCCGGTATGAGCATCGACCCCGCGGCGCTGCCCTGGTACCGCGACAGCGGCAGCGGCATGGGCCGCACGCTGCGCATCGCGGCGGAACTCGACGCCTATACCTTGTGCGATCGCGCGACGTGGATCGCGCAGGACGCGCCGGGCGACCTGGCGGTGGTGCACGAGGGTGACCCGGCCCTGTTCAACCAGTACAGCCTGATTCTCGTCGACCCGCGCCGTCACCCGCACGTCAATGCGCCGGCCGGCACGGTCTTCATCGACTGGATGTTGAGCGCCGAGGGGCAGGCCGCGATCGCGGCCTTCCGCGTCAACGGCCAGCAGCTCTACTTCCCCAACGCGCGCGATTTCGAGAAACCCTGAGCGGGCGCGGCGCGGGGTCAGGCCTCGCGGCCGACCTCGGCATCGACTTCGCGATCGAAGTCGCCGCCGTCCAGGCCTTCCGCGAGGTGCGGGTAGTGACGGCGGAAATCCGCCACCAGCTCGTCCAGCGGGACATCGGTGAATTCGCCGCGGTAAGCGAGATACTCCATGTGCTGGCGGCCATCGAGATCGTAGGGATGGTAGATGGAGTCCTCGCCACCGTCGAACTCGAGCGTGCGGATGCGGAACTTCTCGCACAGCTCGCGGTTGAACGCGGGCGTCGCCTTGACCCAGCGATCCTCGATCCATACCGCGGTGTACCCATGCCAGTAGAAGACATCGGTCTGCATGGTCCGGCGCATCCGCTCGGTCGAGAGATGGTTACGCACGTCGGCGTAACCCAGCGCTGCCGGAATCCCCTCGGCGCGCAGGCAGGCGGCGAGCAACGCCGCCTTGCTCACGCACCAGCCGCGGCGGATCTCCAGCGCACGGCTTGCCGACAGGCCGCGCGTGGTGAGCTGGAGATCGTAGGCGTCGTAACGGATATCGTCGCGCACTGCGTAGTACAGTGCGATGGCGCGCTCGCGCGGGTCGTTGCCGGCGGCATTCTCGCGCGCGTAGGCGACGACCGAAGGATGGTCGCTGTCGACGATCGACGTAGGCGCGAGGCAGCTGGCAGGGTCGAGCGTGTTGATGGCGTTCATGGTTGCCAGTTTAGCAGGCCGGCCACGGATGACGGCATGCGTTGCTACGCGCTCACCGCGCGACATCCGGCACCGCGACGCCGAGCTGCTCGCAGACCCGCGGCAGGCGCTCGAGCCCCCAGTAGAGTTCGTCGCCGACCCGCCACGAAGGCACGCCGAACACGCCCGCAGCCTCGGCTTCGCGCTGCAGCCGATCATGCGCTTCGCGTCCCGGACCGGCCAGGTAGGCGGGCAGCGCTGCGGCATCGAGGCCGCAGGCAGCGATGAGTTCGGCCAGCGCGGTGACGTCCTCGAGGTCCAGCTCGCGACGCCAGAAGCGTTCGAACACGGCGTCGTGAAAGCGTGGCCAACCCTCCTGCCCGCGTACGTAGAGGAACGCGATGTGGGCAATGGAACTGTCGAAGATGCGGCGCGGACCGCGGATGGTCAGACCACGCCGGTTGGCCTCGCGGCGACAGTCCATGTAGGCGTAACGCACACGCCGCCACTGGTGATCGTTGCGCGTGCCGACGGTGTCGCGCCCCTGCCCGTCCAGCCTCGCATCGCCGAGGTACTTAGGGATCTGCAGCGTATACGGTATCCATTCCAGCGCGACGCCCGGCGTGGCCGCGAGCGCGTGGCTCGCGGCCTGGGCCAGGTAGGCATAGGGACTCTTGTAGTCGAAGTAGTGAACGACGCGGGTCATTCGCCCGCCGCCTGCTCCTTCACGTAACGCGCGATCTCCTCGTGGGTCGCGAACCACACGCCGTCCTTGCTCTTCATATAGGCGATCAGGCGGTCGAGCATGGCCATACGGTAGCGGTGGCCGATGACCTGCGGATGGGTGGTGAGGATGTACATGGTGCCTTCCTCGTAGGCGCCGTCGAACTCCTCTTTCCAGATCGAGTAGACGTCGTCGGCGTTGCGTGCCGCGACGTGCTTGGCCGGCCAGCTGATCTGGAACAGCGGCCAGTCGTCGAGGATCCACTCGACCGGCAGCTCGACGAGACCCGTGTCCTTGCCGTTGACCATCAGCGCGTAAGGGCGGTCGTCGGCCATCATCGAGCTCTCGTAGAGGAAGCCCATCTCCTTGACGATGCTCACCGTCGACTCGGTCAGGTCCCAGGCCGCCGAGCGGAAGCCGACCGGTTTGCGGCCGACGTGCTTCATGAAGATGTCCATGGCCTGCGCGTAGACCTTGCGCTCTTCCGCTGCCGTCAGGCGCATCGGGTTCTCGTGCACGTAGGAATGGAAACCGATCTCGACGTCATCCCGGTCCTTGAGCTTGGCAACGACCTCGGGGTGCAGTTCCATCGTCATCGCCGGGATGAAGAACGTGCCCGGGATGTCGTGCTTGTCCATCAGCTTGAGGATGCGCGGCATGCCGGCGCGCGCGCCGTACTCGCCGCGCGACATGTAGGACGGGCTGGACTGTTCCTGGAATCCAATCCACACCGGCTCGGTATCGAAGTCGAAGGAGATACTGACCGCGACGCGCGCGCCGCCCGGCCAGCTCTTGGGCGTCAGGTCGTCCCCGGCGCGCACGCGGCTGACGTGTTGCGTGATCTGCTCGGGCGTCCACGTCCAGATCGGTTGCTCGTGCGGCGTGCCGTCGCCGTGCGCGAACGCCGCCGTGCACGGCAGCACCGTCATCGTTACCAGCAGGCCGGCGCGCAGCAGGCCATTGATTCGGGCTTTCATACTCGTTGTCTCCCCCAGAGGATTCCGGACCTGCTTCGTATGGTGCCACAATTGCGACACACGGCGCGTCCGACTGCGGCCGCCGCCCACCGGAGACCTCACCCGCATGCGCATCGTCACCACCATCGCCCAACAGCACCTGGCCGAATCGCAACGCGCGGCCGGCGCAGCCGAAGCAGCGGGGTACAGCGGCATCGTCACGCTGGAGAACCGCCACGATCCCTTCCTGCCGCTGGCCGTCGCGGCCACTGCGACGGCTACGCTCGAGCTTGCCACCGGGGTGGCCATCGCGTTCGCGCGCTCACCGATGTCCACGGCCAACATCGCCTGGGACCTGCAGGCCGCCTCGGGCGGACGTTTCGTGCTCGGGCTCGGCCCGCAGATCCGCGCCCACAACGAAAAGCGTTTCAGCGTGCCCTGGGGGCCACCGGTACCGCGTATGCGCGAGTACGTGCTCGCGCTGCGCGCCATCTGGGCGGCCTGGCGCGGTGAGGAGCCGCTGCGTTTCGAAGGCGCACATTACCGCTTCACGCTGATGCCGCCGAACTTCGTGCCCGAACCACTGCCCTGCGCACCGCCCCCGGTGACCATCGCGGCGGTCGGGCCACGCATGTTGCGCCTCGCCGGCGAGGTCGCCGACGGCGTGCGCCTGCATCCCTTCTGCACCCGCGCCTACCTCGAGCGCTCGGTGCTGCCGCAGATCGAAGCCGGCCTCGCCGCGAGCGGGCGTTCGCGCAAGCATTTCGAAATCAATGGCGGCGGTTTCCTCGCCACCGGCGCGGACGACGACGCGGTCGCCGCGGAAGTGGCCTGGGTACGCCAGCGCATCGGCTTCTACGCATCGACCCCGGCTTATTGGCCGGTGCTCGAAGCCGAGGGCTGCGCCGACCTCGGCCCGCACCTCAATGCCTTGACCAAGCAGGGTGCGTGGGACCGGCTCGCGGCCGAAGTGCCGGACGAACTGCTGCACGCCTGTACCGCGGCCGGCCGCCACGACGAGATCGCCCAGGTCGTCGCGGCGCGTTTCGGCGGCGTCAGCGACACGCTGCTCGCGAGCGCGAGCTACGAGCGCCCGGCCACGCTGCCGCCGGACGTCATCGCGGCCATCCGCCGCATCCCGAGCCCGTTCACCGGGTTCGCAGCGGCCGGCGCTTCAGAATAGGAGCTTGTCGGCGATCGCCTCGAGCCCGGCCTTGGCGCAGCCGTGGTCGGCCTGCGGCGTCGGCGCGCCGGATACGCCGAGCGCACCGATGACGGCGCCGGCGGCCTCGATCGGCACGCCGCCGCCGACCATCATCACTGCGTCGACCTGGTGCAGAACGCCGAGTTCGGGGCGGTCGGCCATGGCGCGCGCGAGGCCCAGCGTGTCCTGGCGAAAGCCGGCCGCGGTGCGTGCCTTGGCCAGCGCGATGTCCCAGGTGAAGTTGCCGGCGAGCTGGTCGCGCAGCGCGACCTGCGGCTGCCCGGACCGATCGACGACGGCCACGGTGACCTGGTAGTCGCGCCCGCGGCACGCCGCCAGCGTCGCGTTCGCGAGTTCCTGCGCCACTGCCGGCTTGAGCGCCGCGACACTGTAGGTCGCATCCTCCTCGGCGTGCAGCGGCGCCTGCGCGGCCAGCACGCACAGGATTATCGTCGACATCGTGATGCGCATTGCTTCCTCCTTTCACTGCCCGTGTCGACGGCGCATCGCACGCGCCGCCTGCGTTCAGACCAGTTGGATGTCGTCGCCCGGCACCACCGCCACCGTACCCTGCTCGCGCAGGTAGCGGCTGACGACATCGTAAATCGGCGGCCCTTCGACATCCTCACTGACCGAAGCCCAGCCGCTGACCACGTAATCGCGCCCGGGCTCGATCGGTGCGCCATCGGCGACAAGCCGCAGGTCTTCGATGCGCGCGCCGCGCGCCGCGTCCACGCGCAGGCGATAACGGATACCCGCCGAACGCACCATGTCGCCGCCCTGCTGGTAATACGGATCGGGGTTGAAGAGATTGTCGGCGACGTCTTCGAGCACGAGCTTGAGCTGCGCACCGCTCATGGTGCTGCGATAGGCCTCGGGATAGGTGATCGCGGTCTGGTTGTAGAGATCCTCGGCGGTGATGGTCTGCCCTGGCAGCAGGCTCGCGCCCCAGCGGAAGCCTGGCGAGAGCGCGATCTCGGCGTCGCGTTCGGCGCGCAGGGCCTGGCAGATGAGGTCGTCCCAGGTGCCATTGAGGTTGCCGCGGCGGTAGAGCAGCGTCTCGGTCGTGGCCAGTTCGGTCGCGAGCAGTGGCGCGTGCGGCGCACGGATCCCGGCGACCAGCGCGGCCATCGTGGGATCCGGCGTGATGGCATCGGCGAACACCGGGATCAGCCGGTAGCGATAGTCGCGCACACCCTGCGCCCCGACGTCGAGGTCGAGACGCGACAGGAACTTGCCGTGTGAGCCGGAAGCGACCAGCAGCGTACGGCCGACTTCGACCACCGCCGGCAGCGCGTCGTGGGTATGGCCGGTGAGGATGACGTCGATGCCATCGACGCGCCCGGCCAGCTTGCGATCGACATCGAAGCCGTTGTGGCTCAACAGCACGACCAGTCCGGCGCCGTCGGCGCGCGCCTGGACGACCGCTTCGCGCAGCGCTTCCTCGCGCACGCCGAACGACCATTGCGGGATCTTGTAACGCGGATTGGCGATCGGCGTGTAGGGGAAGGCCTGCCCGATGACCGCGACCTTGACGCCACCGCGTTCGAACAAGGCGGTCGATTCGAACACCGGCTCGTCCCATTCGGTGTCGAACACGTTGGCCGCGAGCAGCGGAAAGTCGAGGCTGTCGATGAGCGCCGCGACACGCTCGTCACCGTAGGTGAATTCCCAGTGTGCCGTCATCGCGTCGACGCCGAGTGCATTCATCACCCGCACCATGTCGGCACCCTCGCTGGCGAGCGCGGTGTAGGAGCCTTGCCAGGTGTCACCCCCGTCGAGCAGCAGGGTGTTGTCCGGCCGCTCAGCGCGGATCGCGGCGACCAGCGTGGCCAGCCGGTCGATGCCGCCGACGCGGCCGTAGCTCCTCGCGAGCGCGGCGAAATCGCTGCTCGCGAGCGCGTAGGCCAGCGCGCTGCCGGGCTCGATGCCATAGTGTTCGAGCATCGCCGCACCGGTCAGGTGCGGCGGCAGGCCGGCGACCTCGCCGACACCGACGTTGACCGACGGCTCGCGAAACCATAGCGGCACGAGCTGGGCGTGGATGTCGGTCAGGTGCAACAGGGTGACCTGGCCGAGCGGTTCGAATTCGAGCAGGTGCGACTGATCGAGCCGTTGCTGCGCGAACGCCCGCAGCGGGTTGGCGAACAGCGCCGGGCCGCCGGCCAGCGCCATCGCCGCCTGCAGGAAATGCCGCCGATCGAGCATCAGTTACGCACCGCCGGCGTCTCCACCGGCAGGCCGCGCGCGCGCCACGCCAGGTAGAGTTCGACGTTGACGTACTCGTCCGAACCCGGCTCGTAGGGCTCCGCGCGCACGTCTTCGTTGCAGCCGCGGATGCGCCGGTGCAGCGAGCCGACACCCTGCCACTTCAGGCGGTAGGTCGGGAAACCGTTCGACATGCCCTGCGAGAGGCGCTGCGCACGCAGCATGTTGCCGCTGTTCATCTCGTGGCAGTGTATGCACGCGAGGTCGAGCTGGCCGCGGCGCGTGGTATAGAACGCCTTGCCTTTTTCGAAGAACGGTGCAGCCGGACCGTCGATGACCGGGCTGACGGCCATGCCGCGCGACTGGTGGCGCAGGTAGGTCGTCATCGCCAGCAGCGGTTCGCTCTCCCATGCCCACGCTTCGGCGCCCATGCGCTCGGTGCGGCACTGGTTGATGCGCTGCTCGAGGTTGATCAGCTTCTCGCGCTCGGCGGCGTAGACGGGGTAGCGTGCGCCGACACCGCGCATGCTCTCGGCGGCGCCATCGTGGCAGCCCTGGCAGGATGCGCCATCGGCGCCGTGCGCCGTCTCCCACAACTCGGCGCCCTTCTCCACCCACAGGAGGCCCGCGTTCTCGAAATCGTCATCCTGGATCGCGCGCGTCTCGGCCGCCGCATAGGTATAGCCGCTGCGCCGGCCATCGACCTCGTACGGTCCCCAATCGATGTCCTCGGCCGCGCTTGCGAGGCAGGCCACGCCCGCTGCGGCAGCGACGAGCATGCGGCGAACCGGCTGCGGCGCGCGCATCAGCTCACCGCGACCTTGGCCTTCGCCGTCGCGCTGTCGCCGCTGTCGTCGAGCCACTTGAACTCGAGCTCGCCGCTTTTCTCGGCGACGACGAAAAAGGCCAGGTAGGGATTGGCCGACACGGCCGGGTACAAGGTCGCGCTGAACACCATCTCACCGTCGAGACGGGCCTCGAAGCGATTGATGATCATGCGCGGGATCTTGTTGCCGGTCGCTTCGTCGACACGCTGGCCGGATTCCATCTTGTGGGAGATCAGTACCTTGACTTCGAAAGGCTCACCGGCCTTGACCTTCTTCGGTACCTTGACGCGTGGTTTGTCCATGATGTCCTTACGCTCCGCTGTCAGCCGCCGCAGCCGCCGATGGTGACCTTGACCTCGTTGGCCGTGCGCCAGACGCTACCGTCGGACAGCTCGGCGATGGCGACGACCTGCTGCGTCTTCGCCAGGCGAATACGCGTCGAGGTCTGCGCCAGTCCGCTGGCCGGCGTGAAATGGAAGCTGATGACCTCCGGCGTCGGATTCTCGACCGCGAAAATGTGAATCGCCTTGACGTAGTTGTCCGGCGTGAAGCGGCCGCCCGCCTCGACCGAGATCGGCACCGTGTTGCCGTTCTCCGCGATCGCGGGCGTGGTCAACTTGAGCCGACCGTCGGTGACGCTGCGGTCGCCGACGATGGCGTCGATCGCCGCTTGTGCGGCGGCGGCGCTGTCCTGCTCGGCGCAGACGAGTCCGGCGGCGAAGCAGCCGCAAGCCGCGAGTGCCTGCTCGAGCAGCCGGCGGCGAGTCAGGCCGCGGTGGGAGGAAAGGGTGTCATGCATGGCTTGCTCTCTCGATGACTGCGGAGTTCGGGCGTCATTTCAGCGTGAGGAGGAACGCGACCACGTCCTCGATTTCCTGCGCGCTCAGGATCGGCTTGCCGGCGTACTCGGGAGCGACGCGGTACAGGCCTTCCGTATTGAAATAGGCCGGCATCATGGTCATCGGGTTGATGACTTTGGGATCGACGAGCCGCAGCCGGAGTTGGGCCGCGTTCAGGCGCGCACCAACCGCGGCGAGCGTGGGGCCGGTGGTGCCGAAGAAATCGGCGTCCACGGGTACCGCGTGGCAGCTCAGGCAATTGCCGCGGCCGCGGTCCACGACGATGGCGGCACCGCGTTGCGGATCGCCCGGCATCGCGCTCAGCGGCTCCGCAATGGCGTAGTCCCGGACGACGTAGTCGGCCGCGCGGACGCGCTCGCCACCCGTCGTGAGCAAGGCCACGATGGCCGTCACCGCGCCCGCCCTGGCGTGGCCGTAGAGCGTCGTCAGCAGGCGTTTGCGCCAGGTGCTCGCCACCTCGTTCTCCCCTTCTGCGTTGCCGGTCGCGCATGGCGCCGGCCGGAGTGACACGGTAACGGTTGTTCAGCGATATATCAATCTCGAATATACTTATAACTAATTGATATATTAAACACGGCCGTCCGCTCGCTTGGACGGCGCTGTGCGCGCCGCGTTCCCGTCCTCAGGCGCCGCGCGATCCCGGCGGCGATCCGCCCTCGTCCGGCCCCAGCGGCGGCGGCAGCCGCCGCTTCTCGCCCGCCGCCGGCTCTCCCGGGTCGCCCGGGATCGGCTGACCGGCGATGAAACCGACGACCTCGCTTGGCCGCGACTCGTCGGCGTAGGCCGCCGCCAGGCAGGCCGCGGTCTCCTCCTCCGACTTGCCTGCGCCCGCCAGCGCCGCGGTTGCCGCCTCGGCCGCGAGCCGCGGCTCGTACTGGGCGAGACCGGGCGCCGTGCCGCTGCGCGCTGGCCCTGCCGGGACCCGCTCGCGCTGACGTCGCGCCAGCCGCAGCAGAATGTTCCACGCGCGCTTGTTCTGCGCGATCGGCTGCACCTCGACTTGTCCGCTCGCTTCGAACTCGCGCCATATCTCCTCGCCGCGCCGGGTCCGGATGACGACGATGGTGGCGCGGTCGGTACCGACCCCGCCACAGGCGATGTCGGCCAGCTCGGCAGAGAAATCACCGCAATGGCGGCATTCCGGCCGCTGGTAGTCGGCCATCGCTTCGGCCAGCGGGATGCTCGCCACATCACCGTTCTTCCGGTAGATGAGGACTTCGCCCTTGACGTTGAACTGGCGCACCTCGCTCAGCGGAATACCCATGTCACGCTCGATGCGCTCGGTCATCAACTCCGGGCGGAACACTTCGGTGCAGAACAGGCCGATGCTGAAGCTCACGCGCTCGGCCGGCCCGCGCAGGTAATTGCGCTGGCGCGCAACGATCTTCGGCTTCTTCTTCGCCGTGACGAGAAACCCCGGGTCCATGTGCTGCATCTTGCGCAGCGGCGTGATCTGGCAGGGCACGCCGACGAAGCCGAGCTTCTCCAGGCCCTGCCCGGCGGCGGCGTCGAGCGCGAGGTTGTTCGCGCAATAGGTGTACCAGCTCCCTGCGCTCGCCTTGATCTCCGCCACCGTCGTCGCGACCTTGGGGCTCGGGAAACACGGCGGGTCATCGGCGCCCACGGCCGAGACCACTGCACCGTCGATGTGGCCGTGTTCGCGCGCCCAGGCCAGCAGCGCGGTGACGATGCCGCCGTCCTGCCCCGCCGCGGCGATGTCGGCACGATACGTGCGCGCGACGAAGATGTGCCGGAACACGCCGAAGATGTCTTCGAAGCCGCGCTCATTACCGAACGTCACGTCGCGCAGGTGCGTCTCGCGCGGCCACAGGCGCGGACAGGCACTCGCGCACACATCGCAGCCCGCCCCTTCGCTGACGCCGCAGTAGTCGAACGCCGCATCGGGTTTTGCCGTCTGCTGCGGCTTGCCGTCGATGTACTCGATGACATTATGCGGACAGGCCAGGACGCAGGCGCCGCACTCGCAGCAGCTGCCGTAATCGACGACCTCGTTCATCATGATCTTGAAGGAATTGTGCGGGGGAGCGTCCAACGCGTGAGCCTCGTGGTGTAACAGGAGCAGGCCGCGCGTGCCGGGCGCGGCGCGGCCGCATTGTCGGTCATCGGCCGGGCCGACCCAAGCGCCGCAACCCGCCGCGCGGCTTTCAATCGCGCCCCCCCCACGCATACCATCGGCAGCGCCTGCGTGTGGCCGCCGTGCCGACTCACGCACATGCCCGCCATCGACTCAGGGGAAACGCTCATGAAAGACCGCAACGGCACCGGGCTGTCCCGGCGCACCTTCATGTACCTGTCGGGTCTCGCCGCACTCGCGCTCGGCCGCAGCGGCGCGAGTGCCGCTGCCGACGATGCCGCGGCAGCGACCAGTGTCTCGGAATGGAACAAGCTGCTCGCGGACGTCAAACGCTTCCCGCTGCTCGATGCCCTCTACGGCCGTCGCTCACGCCGCTTCGGCTGGGGCATGGAGATTCCCAAGGGGCCCCTCGCCTACAAGTCCGCGCTGCCGCCCACTCCGCTCGACGACTTCGAGCGCGCCATGCTCATCGCCGCCGGGCTGGGCGTATCCGGTTGGCACCACGGCATTCCCCACACGACCGGCCAGGACGGGCTGTGCGACTACGCCGTGCGCTATACCGGGCGCACGCTGCCGGTCGCGGCCGGCATCGGCAACACCGACCTCTTCTACACGCAGGACGACGGCACCTACTACGTGTCCACGCGTAATGCCGACGGCGAAACGCCCTGGCACGACAAGGCCATGAGCGAGGCCGAGCAGCTCATCGCCACGGTTGCCGCGCATACACGCAAGCTCTCCGACCGCCGCATCGATCCGCCGCGCGAAGCGCCGCATTACAGCGCGCACAATTTCTGGAACGGCAACACGCCAGGGTCGACGCTGTTCATCCCGGTCGGCAACGTGTCCGAGCAGATGCTCGACTTCCTGTTCATCGCCGCCGGCTCCGGTTACACCACCTACGACGACCTCGAAGGCCGCCCTGCCGGCGACCTGCAACGCTTCTTCGATGCCGGGCTCATCGATCCGAAGCGCCGTTATCCGCTGTCATACATGGAGCAGTACCTGCTCACGACCTGCGCGGTGGAAATGGGCGTGATGGGCCACAACATGGCGCTCGCGCTGCAGCCGCTCGGCCTCGGCGGCTGGTTCTTCTCCGGCGTCAGCCCGTTCAGCGTGATGGGCGCGGCGGCCAGGGCGGGCGAACCCGGACTGGGCTTTGCGTTCGAAAAGCACGCGGACTGGGGGGTACCCAACCCGCTCGGCATCGAGGGCGTCTACGAGACCTTCTCACCGCCCCACTACCCGGACATGCGCGCCGCCGTCGAGGCGTTCCTCGAGCTCAAATTCGGCCCCGGCGGCGCCTACGATCCGAAGACCCCGGGCCCGTTCCGCGACGACGCCGCCATCAAAGCCACGGCCCAACGGCCGCGCAAGGAACTCGTCGAATGCGTCATCGCGACTGCCGAATACATCTATGCCACCTACGGCAAGTTCCCTGGCACGGTACCGAGCATCTTCGTGCGCTACTACACCCAGGCGCACCGTCTCGACACCGGGTTCTACGACAAGTTCTTCGGCCCGGGCAGCTACCTGGACACGCACAAGCAGAGCGTCGCCCGCTGGATGGCCAGGATCCGCAGCTGAGCGACACGTCCACCCCAGCCACGACTGCTCAAAAATTAAGCAAAAGTGTCAGACACTTTTGCTCTGCGCAGCCGAGCTGTCGCAGGTCGAAAGTGTCTGACACTTGTGGATACTCGTGGATAAGTTCTTGTGGATAAGTTTCGCATCGGGTGATGCGAGGCGCATCCGGGCAGAAAAAAAACCCGCTCGCGCTTCGCGCGAGCGGGTTGCTGTGGCGCAATGCGCCGTGGTCCGGACTCAGAGCGCGGTGCGCAGGGTCAGCATGTAGAGATTGCTGTCGAAGTCCTTGCGGCCCTCGACGCGCTGGTACTCGAAGCTCGTCGTCACGCCCCAGTTGGTGTAGTAGCGGAAGCCCGCGGAGAGCTGCACCTCGTCGTCGTCGCCCGCCTGCACGGCCGTGAAGTTGCCCGGCAGGCCGCCGGCGCCGTTGCCGTTGCTGCGGCTCAGGTCGTTGCGGTATTCGGCGATGAAGAACGGCTCGAAATTGTTGCCGGCGTCGTAGGCGATCTCGCCGCCGACGACGAGCTGTTCGAGATCGATGTTGCGACTCGCTACCGTGCGCAGCAGGCCGGCGTTCGCGCTTGCCGTGCTGCCCGTCTCGAGATAGGCGTCCTGGTCCTCCTCCGTGTACAGGTAGCCAATCTTGGCGCCGAAGATGAAGCGGTCGACCGGCAGGAACGCATTCAGGTTGGTCGCGACGAACCAGCGGTCGGAGTCGAAATTCGCTTCGATGCCGGTACCGTCGGCCGGCGAGATGCGGCTCTGGTCGTATTCCAGCGACGAATAGCCGCCGGACACGTCGATGCTGAAGATGTCACTCAGCAGGACCGCCGCGTAGGGCGCCACGGTGAAGCCGTCGCTGTCCTGCCCGCCGCCGTTGAAGCGGGTATCGGTCTCGAGCCACTGGTAGCCGAACGCGACGCCGAGCAGGACGCGTTCGCCGAACAGCCGGTCGAAGCCGCCGAGCACGTTGTGCGCGTCGGCGTCGTAGGCGAGAGACGTACCCTGGAAGGCGAAGTCGGAGTCGAAATCGTTGTAGGAATAGTTGCCCCACAGACCGAACACACTGCCGCCCATGCCGTCACCCGCGTTGAGGCCGGTCTGCTCGCCGCGCCGCGCTGCCTGGGTGTTCTGCTCGACGCTCTTGCCGGCGCGCTCGCGCGCGACGTCGTCCAGCGCCGAGCCGCTCATGCGCAGGCCGGCACCGTTGGTGACCGAGCTCGACACGCCGTTGAGACAGCCGGCGAAATCCTCGCGATTGCAGATGCGCTCTTCGAGCTCGCCCTCGGTCGCGAGCGTCGCCGGAGCGGTCATGACGAAAGCTGGCAGCGCCGCTGCCATGAGGAATGGTTTGAGCTTGCTCATCACATAGATTCCGTTAGTTAGGTGGCCTAGCTAAGGTGAAGTGTAAGCAAAAGACGGTACGAATGCCAGATTTTGGTGCGTTAGCGATGAATCATCGGCCGGGGCGCAGCATTGCGTTGTATATTATTGATATTTCGAACGAGATTATCGATCGCTCGGAGCGTCATTCGCTGCGGCGGTGACGGCGGGCTGTGTGCGTCCGGGACCTGTGTGCCGTAGCCGGGCTGATCGATGATAACGCTACCGAAATCGTTGCCCACCTCGATCGCGGACGACGTTCCCGGCTCTTCGCTCTCGAGCAGCACGATGGTGGCCGACTCTCCGACCACCTCGCCGCCGACGGTCGTGCCGCGGATGCCGATCGTCGCGACCACCCCGGTGCGCACGCGCATCGCGCCGCTGCGTTTCTTGGCGATCAGGCCCGTGATGAAACGGAACGCGCCGCGGATGACCTCGGCGCTGAAGATCCCCTCGTCGTCGTCCCGCACCTGGTCGACGCGAAACTCCGCCCGGGGACCGAGGTTGAACCGCGTATCGTCGTCGAAGCGCAGCAGGACCATCGAGTCCGCCGCGGTCGTCACGCGATCACGTTCGAACAGCCGGTCACCACGCTCGAGCGCGACACGCGTGCCGTCGGCAGCCTGACGTATCGCGCTGCCCTTGACGATGACCACCTTGCCGACGCCTGGCGCCGCGTGCGCGTCGACACTTGCGAACACCGTGAACGCCAGCAGTGCGAACAAAAGGACATGCTTCTTCTGCATCCTAGCTTCCTTTCCGGCCCTACGCCGGCTCAGTGGGGACGTGCCGTACTCGGACGGGCAGCCCGCCCATGGTGGCACAGGCGCGCGACGACGCACCATGGACCGGTTGCGCCCTCACCCGACCGCGCGCGCCGGCGCGGGCGCTTCGCGCGCGACGCCACGCGGACGGTCACCGCCGACCGTAATGCGGTGCATGCGGCGCAGTTCGGGGTAGTAGTCGCCGGTCGCGTAGTGCTGGGTGGCACGGTTGTCCCAGACCGCGACGTCGTCGACCCGCCACTGCAGGCGCACCTGGAATTCGGGCTTGAGCAGATGGGTGAAAAGCATGTCGAGGAGCGCACGCGACTCGGCCGGCGCGAGTTCGACGATGCGCGCCGTGAACGTCGGGTTCACGTACAGCACGCGGCGGCCGGTAACCGGATGCACGATGACCACGGGATGCGTGACCGGCGGCGTCTCGCGGCGGGCCCGCTCGATGCGTGCCGGACCGTCCTCCCGCTGGAGGAGATAATTGCCATAGGCCTGGAGGAAATCGTGCTCCGCGGTAAGCGTGCCGAGAAATTCCTGCAGCGCGGGCGACAGCGCCTCGTACGCCGCCACGGCGCTCAGCCACAGGGTATCGCCGCCGATCGGCGGAATGTGTCGCGCATGCAGCACTGAAGCAAGCGCCGGCTCGGGCCGGTAGGTCACGTCCGAGTGCCAGGAATCGCTGATCGGCGGATGCTCGGCATCGTGCTCGAGGACCGAGATCTCGGGATGCCCCTCATGCGGGCGGAATACCTCGTGAATCTCCATCCGGCCGAAGCGCCCGGCAAAAGCCATGTGCCCCGCCGGCGTCAGCCGCTGGCCGCGGAAGAACAGCACCAGGTGCTCGTGCAGCGCACGGCGGATCTCGGCAAACGCGATGTCGTCGAGGTGTTCGAGATCGATACCCTCGACGTCAGCGCCAATCGCCGCGGTGCGCGGTTTCAGCTCGATGTGCTCGTAGTTCATGGTCCCGACCTCCCAGGCCTCTCACGAGGCGATTTGCTCGAGCTCGCGGCCGCGCGTCTCGGCGACCGTCATGAGAATGATAGGCAAACACGCGAACGGAATCAGGGCAACCACGGCGACCGCGGGCCCGACCGCCCCGAACCAACCCGACAGGCCACCCACGATCGCCGGCGCCAGGGCCATGCCGGTGCGCCCGAGCAGGTTGTTGACCACGGCATTGGCGGTACCTCGGATTGGCGTGGGGAAAATCTCGCTCGTGATGGTCGCCGCGATCGGCCACACGGCGTGCATCCCGAGTACCACCACGTAGGCAACCGTGATCACCGCCGCCGATTCGGCCGTGAAACAGATGAAAGCGGCGATCGCACCGACGGAGAAGTAGAGCGTCGCGGTCAGGCGCCGACCGGCGAGGTCCAGCATCGGCCCGGCCGTGGCGTAGCCGAGGATGGCCAGCGAATAGCCGAGCGTCAGGGCCTGGCTGACCGCGGCCGGCCCCCAGCCGCGCTCGTTGGTGACATAGTAGGAGAAGAAGAACAGGCAGCTCGAACTCCAGGCGTTGACGGTGAACCAGACGGTGGCGCCGGCGAGTACGCGTCGGCGATAGGGTCGCGCGAGCACTTCGCGCAGCGCCCGCCACCATTCGGCGGGGCCACCCGCCCGCGCATCCGCCGCCGGCATGGCGCGGAAACGCCGCGTCTCGCGCAGGCGTGGCCAGTACCAGGCGAGCACCGGCAGGGTGCAGCCGCCGACCACGTAGAGCATGCGCCAGCCCAGCGTCGAGTCGACGAGGAACGGGAAGATCGCCGATCCGAGGATGCCGCCGGCAAGGCTCAACGCAAACATCAGCGTGACCGCGGCACCACGCCAGCGCGCCGGCATTTCCTCGGTCAGGATGATCGCGCCGACGCCAATCTCTGTGACCATGAACATGCGCGCGACGAACTGGTAGGCGACGAAGTCGTACAGGCCGACCGAGACGGCCGAGAGCAGCGTGAACACGGTATAGCCGGCCACCGCGCACAGGAACACCGGGCGGCGTCCGTAGCGATCGGCCAGGCGCACCGGGATGAAGGCAACAATGGTACCGATGTTGATCAGGCCGACCGCATTGCCCAGCGTCGCCGAGTCGGCACCGAAATCGGTGCCGAGATAAGGCAGCGCCAGGTTGATGATCAGCAGGTCGTAGCCCTCGAACAGGGTCACGATACAGACGAAGACGAGCAGTCCGGCCAGGTAGGTCCGGTCGCCGGCAGGCACCTCCGTCGCGGGCCCGGACATGCGTCAGGGCTTGGGTGCGAAGCGTTCCCAGGCGCGCGCGGGCGGAGGCACCTCGGGCAGTCCAGCGTCGCCGGCCGGTAACTTGCCGCCACTGTCGAACGCGACGTGGTCGCCGAAGTACATCACGTGCTGGTCGAACTCCGCGACCGTTGCCGGCGAGAGCGTGATCGAGGCGCGCTCGAGCATCGTGTGCGGATGGCCAGCGACCCAGCCGGCGGCCGATTTCAGCCCGAATGCGCCCGGAATGTTGACGCCCTCGACATAGTAATGGCCGGGGATGACCACGTTCGCCTTGCTCTTCTGCATCACCACGTCGGCCCACTTCGGGCTGAGGATGTGGCCGTCGTCGCTGACCGCGAGGATCGCGACGTCGACGTCACCGATCATGTCCCACACGCGCTGCGGCGGATTCTGCCGGTTGTCACCCCAGTGCAGGATGCGCAGCCCACCGGTCTCGATGACGTACAGCGAGTTGTCCCATTGCAGGGTCTCGTTGGGCGGGCACGGATCCTGGTCGATGAAATGCTTGACGAGATCGCGGTACGGCACCTCGCCCTGAGTCTCGCACACGTGCTTCTCGGCGATGCCGGTGATCTTGACGTCGGCGAGGCGGAACGTGCCGGCCATGCGTTCCATCACCATGTCGGCCTGCAGGCGATCGACGGCGTCGTGATCGAAGTGCGCATGCGTGACCAGCGCGATGTCGGTGCGCACCTTGGGCATGTCGCGCACGTACCAGGGCGGATACATGCCGGTGATATCGTTGCGCCAGGGATCGACGAACACTTTGACCCCGCGCGGCGACTCGATCTCGAAGGCGATGTTGCCGTAGAAGGTGATCCGCACCTCGCCACGGTCTTCGTGGAGGCCGCCGTAGACCTGCGCGGCGATCGCGCGATCGTTGTTATAGGTTTCCAGCTGCGCGCTGCCGCCGTGCCCGCCGTGGGCAGACGCCGTAATGCTCGTCGCGGCGAACACGATCCCGGTGACGAGGCTGCTCAGGGTGGTGTGATGCATGGCTGGTTCTCCCCTTCTCGATGATCGGCCGCGCACATCGCGCGCGGTCATGGCAGGTCGGGTCTCGGGTCGGGCACGAAACCGTCGCGGTTGGGCATCACGACCGCCGGCAGCGTGTCGCTGTCGAGCACGGCGTCGGCGTCGATGATGCCGTTGGCATGAAGCAGGAACGCGGTCACGGCGTAGACCTCGTCCGCGGTGAGCGAGCCCGGTGCGGTGAACGGCATTGCGCGATGGATATAGTCGTAGACAGTCGTCGCATAGGGCCAGTAGCTGCCGATGGTCTGCAGCGGCGTGGCGCTGGCGAGCGACCCCTGCCCGCCGACCAGTACCGGGTCCGGCCCTTCGCGCCCGCTGGCGCCATGACACGCGGCGCAGCGCTGCGCATAAACGGTGGCGCCGGCGCGCGCGTCGCCGCGACCGGGCGGCAGTTCCGCGCCGTCCGGCGCGATCGCGATGTCCTGCACGGCGATGCGCGCCGGCGCCGCGGCGTGGCCCAGCCCGTAGCCGCCGGCGTCCGCCGCGTCGACGCGTGCCGTGCCCACCGCCGCAAGCACGCCCGCGAGCACCACCCGGCGCAGGCCGCGGTGATCCCATGCAGCGTCAGGCATTGCGCACCTGCCCGTCGCTGTCGACCTGCCAGTGCTGGATACCGTTGTAGTGGTAAAAGGAATGGTCACCGCGCACCCCGCGCAAGGCTTCGCGCGTGGGCTGCACGTAACCGGTTTCGTCGTGGCAGCGGCTCGCGATCGTCGTGGCGCTGCCGTCCCAGCGCCAGGGCAGCGTGAATCGCGTGTGGCAGATCGGCAGCACCGGGCCGTGCAGCCGGGCCTCCTGCCAGCTGCGCCCGCCGTCGGTCGTGACCTCGACGCGCGTCACGCGCCCACGGCCCGACCAGGCCAGGCCGCGGATCTCGTGGAAGCCCGGCGCGAGTGCGGCGCCCCCCGGCGACGGCCGCGTGATGACGGACTTCGCTTCCATCACGAAACTGAACTCGCGTGCGCTGCCGTCGGCGAGCAGGTCGGTGTACTTCGACGTCTCCTCGCGCGTGCGCCAGGCCTGCGCGCCGAGCTTGAGGCGGCGCAGCCACTTCACGCTGATGCTGCCTTCGAAGCCCGGTACCAGCAGCCGCAGCGGGTAGCCCTGTTCGGGGCGCAGCGCCTCGCCGTTCTGGGCGTAGGCGAGGATGACGTCGTCGAGACACTTGTCGAGCGGGATGGAGCGCGTCATCGCCGCGCCATCCGCGCCTTCGGCGAGCACCCAGCGTGCGTCCGGCTCGATGCCGCACTCGTGCAGCACATCGGCCAGGCGCGCGCCGGCCCATTCGCTGCACGAGGTCAGTCCGTGGGTCTGCTGCACATCGGCGCCGCCCGGCCCGGTCCACTCGCGGTAGCCATTGCCGGAGCATTCGAGAAAGCACACGCGCTGCACCAGCGGGAAACGGCGCAAGTCGTCGAGCGTGAACTCCAGCGGGCGTCCGACCAGGCCGTGCACGAGCAGGCGATGGGCCTGTGGATCGATGTCCGGCACGCCACCATGGTGACGCTCGTAGTGCAGCGCCGAGGGCGTGACGATGCCTTCGAGTTCGCCCAGCGGTGTCCACGAGGCAGTCGCGGTCGGGTAGCGCGCCGGCGTGATCCAGCGCCTGATCGTCTCGAAACGCGAGCGCGCACCGTAGCCGCTCGCTGGCGCACCCTGCTCGCGCGTGGTGTCCGCCACCGCCGGCAGCGTGCCGCCCAACGCGCTACCGGCCAGGCCGGCGACGAGATGCTGCGCGCGGCGGAAAAAATGCCTGCGATTGATCCTGCCCATGTCCCCTCGTGCCCGCCGGTCCCGACAATGGCCGGCCACCACGTTACCAAACGCCGCCGTGGCGCGACACTCGCCGCGGCCCGGGACGCCGCGGCGCCGCCTGCCACGACCATGCCAGCCGGTCTTACAATGCCGCCACGCCGACACATGCCACCGAGGGGAGGAAAGACATCGTGCAGCTCGAAGAGGTCCGCGACGGACTGCGGGGGTTCATCCGCGACGAAATCGGCAGCGGCGCACGCCTCGATGCGCTCACCGAGTCCGACGGCCACGCCGGCCTCACCTTCCTGTTCGACATCGTCGAACAAGGCGGTGCGCGCCGGTCATACGTGATCAAACTGCCGCCGCGCGGCGTGCGCCGCCGCGGCAACACCGATGTCTACCGCCAGGCCCCGCTGCTGCGCGCGCTGAAGGCCGAGGGACTGCCGGTACCCGACGTGCCGTGGGCTCGCGAGGACGAGACCAACGCCTGGTTCGCGCTGCCGTTCATCATCATGGAACGCCTGCCCGGTCACACCTTCTTCGTGTGGGACCCGGCGCCCGGCGTACCGCGCGAGCGCGCGGTGTGCGAGCGCTACTGGGAGCAGGCTGTCGAGACGCTCGCACGCCTGCACGCCTTCGACTGGCGCCGCCACCTGCCGGACTGGGAGGAGCCGGCTTCGCTCGCGCACGAGATCACGCGCTGGGAGCGCATTTACGCACAGGCGCCGGAGCCCGACTGGGTCACCGCCGCGACCGCGACCGAGCAGGCCCTGCTCGAAAGCCTCCCCGACGGCGCGCCGGTCGGGCTGTTCCACGGTGACTACCAGCCCGGCAACTGCCTCTACGACGACGGCGCGCTGTGCGGGGTGATCGACTGGGAGCTGTCCGGCATCGGGGCGCAACTGCTCGACGTCGGCTGGCTGCTGATGGTCGCCGACAGCTCGATCTGGACGCCCGGCTGGATGCCCCTGCATCCGATCGACAGCGCGCGCATCGTCGGGCTCTACACCAGCGCCACCGGCTGCGACGCCGAGCTGATCCCGTGGTACCAGGCGCTCGCGAACTACCGCCTCGCCTGCATTGCCTGCCTCAACGTCAAGCTGCACCGCAAGGGCCAGCGTCACGACCCGATCTGGGAGAACAATGGACGCAGCGTGATGCCGATGTTCCAGCGCGCCCGGGCGCTCGTCGCCGGATTCGGCTGAACCGGGCACGCCAGGTGCGGACGCCGCAGATGGCCGGCCCGGCGCGCTAGAATCGCCGCATCGTCACAGCCCCGGGGTTCTCATGAAACTGCTCAATTCGCTCGGTCCGAATCCGCGCATCGTACGCATGTTCCTGCTCGAGAAGGGTCTCTCGATCCCCTTCGAGGAAGTCGACATTCTTGGTGCCGAGAACCGCCGCGCGCCCCATATCGAACGCAACCCCGGCGGCCAGTTGCCGAGCCTGGTGCTCGACGACGGCAGCTGCATCGCCGAGACCGTCGCGATCTGCGAGTACCTCGAGGATCTCCACCCCGTGCCCGCCCTGATCGGCGCGACACCGCTGGAGAAGGCCGAGCACCGCATGTGGCAACGGCGCATCGAGCTCAACATCACCGAGAACCTGTACAACGCGTTTCGCTATTCGGTCGGCCTGGAGATCTTCCGCGAGCGCATGCACTGCCTGCCCGAGGCCGCCCCGGGACTCGCCACCATCGTGCAGGAGAAGCTCGCCTGGCTCGACGGCCTGATGGGCAGGCGCAGCTGGATATGCGGCGAACGCTTCACGCTGGCCGACATCATCCTGTACTGCGCGCTCGATTTCGGCGAGGGCGTCGGCCAGTCGATCGACAGTGGCCTGCTCAACGTCAACGCCTGGTTCGCGCGCATGATGACGCGCACGAGCACCCACGACAGTCTCCACCCCGAGGGCGCAGCGAGCGGGCGGCGCGGCGTCTGAGCGGCGTCACGCCGGCGTCAGGGCGCCGCTCCGCTGCGGCGTGCTGTCGGCCGCGGCCAGCGGCAACTCGAACCAGAAGCACGCGCCGCCGCCGTCGGCGGCAATGACGCCGATCCGTCCGTCCATCGCTTCGACCAGCGAACGACAGATGGCCAGTCCGATGCCCGCGCCTTCCACACCGCTGTTGTCGTCAAGGCGATGGAAGGACTCGAAAATCCACTCGCGGGCGGCGACCGGCACACCGGGCCCGTCGTCGCAGATGCTCACACGCAGGCAACCGGGCCGCTCGCCCGGTCCGGCGTGAACGCCAATGCCACCAGCGTTGCGGTTGTACTTGACGGCATTCGACAACAGGTTGAGCAGCACCTGGCGGGTGCGCACCGCGTCGGCGCGGACCGGTCCGCATGCCGCGGCCCCGTCCAGCTCGAGATCGAGGCGCAGATCGCGTGCTGCCATGAGCGGCTCCACCGATGCAACGGTACGCCGGATCAGCGGCGCCAGGTCGAGCGCCTCCAGCACGAGGTTCAAACGCCCGGACTCGATCGCGGACAGGTCGAGGATCTGGTTGATCAGGTCGAGCAGGTGACGACCGCTCTCGCGAATGTCGTCGATGCAGTCGTGCAGCTCCGGCGCGATGCGAGCGCGCGACATGTCGAGCAACTGGGCGAAACCGCAGATCGCGTTCAGCGGCGTGCGCAGTTCGTGGCTCATCTGCGACAGGAAGCGCGACTTGGCGTCGTTGGCGTCATCAGCCTGGCGCTTCGCCTCGGACAATCGCTCGACCGCGTCCCCCAGCCGCTGGCCCATGTCGGCCAGCGCCGCCGCCGAGTGGTCCAGCTCGCGGATCCCCGAACGCGGTGCGGTCTGTACGTAGGCCCCGCCGCCGATGGAGCGCGCGAGCGCATCGAAACGCTCGAGCGGCTGCGCGATATCGCGCGCCATGCGCCGCGCACGGTAATAGAGAAAGCTGAAAAAGAGCAGGTAGAACAGCACCATCAAGGCGATCAGACGATAGCCGACCGCATCGTAGTGCGCTTCCAGGGCCATCACCTCCTCGTAGACACGCGCCTCGTCGACCATCGTCAGCAGCGTCCAGTCGCTGCCCGCGATGTGCCGCCAGATGGCGATGCGGCCGCCGTCGGCGTGGACGTGCCGCGTGCCGTTGTCATGGTCGCTTATGGCCTGCGCGAGTTCCGGCAGGTGCTGCGCAAGACGAAACTCCGCCGGCTTGCGCGCCTCCTGCCTGACCGCCTCGGCGTAGTCGTAATGGGCCAGTTCGCGCACGCCGAGGTCGAGCTCGGCGGCGCGCGGCATCGCCAGGATCGTGCCGCTGCGATCGATGAGCATGCCGTAACCGTCCCACGGCAGTTCGAGATCGAGCACCTGCGCGACCAGTGTCGAAAGGGTGATGTCGACGCCGACCACGCCCTCGAGAAAATCGCCGCGATAGACCGGTGCCACCGCCGAAATCATCCACCCGCGGCCGGCCGGATCGAGATAGGCGTCGGTCCAGGCCACACCGCGGCCGGGATTGTTCGCCGCATCGGCCGCGTAATAGAAGTTGTAGCTGGGAATATCGAGGTACGTGTCGTAGCGCGCCAGCGTGTCGAAGTACGGATAGATCCGATTGGCCGAGTCGTGGGTGTTGTAATACGTCTGGACGACCAGCGGATCGGCATCGTGCACGTAGCGCAGCACGGGATCGATCGCTGCGAGCTGCTGCAGCTTGGTACGCTGCGCCGGCCCCACCTCGGTGATGGCGCTGAAAAAGGCCGCCGCGCCACCGTCGGCGTAAGTCGTGTGATAAACGCCGGACGGCGCCATCGCGTAGCGTGCCGTCTCGGCCGGGGGCACCGGTGCGGGCTCGAGCGTGGCGTCACGTGCCGCGGCCTGCAGTACGCGGGTCAGTTGGGCCACGCCTTGCAGGCGCCGCTCGATGGTCTGCGCCTCGCGCATCGTGATGGCATCGAGATCGCGATCTGCGATGTCGTGCAGCGAGGCGACGTTGGCGTCGCGAATCGCGGCATTCGTCCACAAGTAGACCAGGACCAGCAGTACCTCGACGCACAGCAACGGCAGCAATGCGGCACGCGCATAGGCACGCCATATGAGCGTGAACAGCGGCTGCGCGACAGGCCGCCCGCCGGCGAGTCCCGCAGGCGTCGTGGAACGCGTGGAGGTCAAAGGGGCTGACACGGAGCGGCTTGGGCTAGTGACGCGATCTCGATCATGAACGACCCGCGGTTCAGGCTTCTGTTGGGGTACGCCGCACGCGTGCCTGTGCCACCCGGTGGCAAGGTCGCGCATCGTCCCGTGATGCTCACCGGGCCGACACCGCGGCGCCGCCGGCGCGTGCCGTACCCCTGGCAGAGCCCCCGACCCTTGCGCGGCATGCCCGGCGGCCCGTGCGCGCCGCCGCCATGCTGCGCCGTGACCGGCGTGCCGGCCACCTGCGGCGGCAGATTATGGCACAGGCGTTCGGCGCAGGTTTTTTTTGGCGCGCTATCTTTCCGCACCGCTTGTGTCTATACTGCGCTCACGCCTCAGTACCATCCGGTCGTTACTCGGGCGTCGCGGCCGTCTCCCTTCCGGTTAGACTCTCCTCGCTCGTTCCACCCCTTACGCTCTGCCTTGACCGGCCCCGCGCCCAGCCCGGGGGAGGCCCGACCCGGAGCTTCTATGCCTTTTGCCAGCCTCGGCCTCACGGCCGAACTCCTGCGCGCTATCGCCGCGCAGGGCTATACCCGTCCGACTTCGATTCAGTCCCAGGCCATTCCAACCATACTCGAGGGCCGTGATGTCCTCGCCGGCGCCCAGACCGGCACCGGCAAGACCGCAGCCTTCGCGCTGCCCATGCTGCAGTTGCTCGAAGCGCGCCCGCGGCGCGGCAAGGGCCGCCTGCAGCCGCGCGCGCTGGTGCTCACACCGACCCGCGAACTCGCCGCCCAGATCGGCGAGAGCTTCCTCGCCTATGGCGAACACAGCCGCCTGCGCACCACCGTGATCTTCGGCGGCGTCGGTTTCGAACCGCAGCGCCAGACACTGCGCCGCGGCGTCGACGTGCTGGTCGCCACCCCCGGCCGCCTGCTCGACCACGCCGGCCAGGCCACCGTCGACCTCTCGGCGATCGAGATTCTGGTCCTCGACGAAGCCGATCGCATGCTCGACATGGGCTTCATCCACGATATCCGCAAGGTTCTCGCGCTACTACCCAAGGAGCGCCAGAACCTGTTGTTCTCGGCCACCTACTCGAGCGACATCAAGCGTCTCGCCGATGGCCTGCTCAACGACCCTGCACTGATCGAAGTCGCGCGGCGCAACAGTGCCGCCGAGAGCGTCGCGCAGCAGGTCTACCGGGTCGACAAGGCCGGCAAGCGCGACCTGCTGATCCACCTCATCGAGGACGGACAGTGGTTCCAGGTGCTGGTGTTCACCCGCACCAAGCACGGCGCGAACCGTTTGAGCGAACAGCTCCAGCGCGCCGGCATCGAAGCCGCGGCCATCCACGGCAACAAGAGCCAGAGCGCCCGTACGCGCGCGCTCGCCGGCTTCAAGGACGGCGGCGTGCGTGTGCTCGTTGCCACCGACATCGCGGCGCGTGGCCTGGATATCGAACGTCTTCCGCACGTCGTCAATTACGAGCTGCCGAACGTCCCCGAGGACTACGTGCACCGCATCGGTCGCACCGGCCGCGCCGGCGAGACCGGCATCGCCGTATCCCTGGTCGATCGCGAGGAGCAGGGCTTCCTCAAGGACATCCAGCGCCTGCTCAAGCGCGACATCGAGGTCGTGCCGCTGCCGGCGTTCACGCCACGCAAACTGCCGGCGGACACGCCGCCGGCGAATCGTGATGCCGGCGAGAGCGGCAACGCACGCCATGGCGCCGGCCGCCATCGCAACAACGGCCAGCCCCAGGGCGAGGCCCCGGCGAGAGCGCGCAAGCGCCGTCCGCGGCGCCGTCCGCGGCAAGCCTCCGGCAACGTCCGCTGAGACCGCGCCCGTATCGTTTTCCCATTGCCAGTCCACTGGCAACACGTCCCTGCCTGGCTGTGTGTCGACACGGCAGTGGCGCAACAGACGATCGACACACATTTTGAGGAATGCATGATGATGAATCTCTATGTCGGCAACCTGCCGTACACGGTCACCGAAGACCAGCTTCGCAGCGCCTTCGGTACTTACGGCGAGGTCGCCAGCGTCAACGTGATCACGGACAAGTTCTCCGGTCAGTCGAAGGGTTTCGCCTTCGTCGAAATGGCCGAGAACAGTGCCGCTGACGCAGCTATCAAGGCGCTCAACGACTCGGCAATGGGCGGCCGCAACATCAAGGTGAACCAGGCCCGTCCGCGTGGCGAGCGCCCTTCGGGCGGCCCGCGCGGCGGTTCCCGCTGGTAAGCACCTGAGCTTCCCGTGCGCGGCGTGCCTCCGGCGCGCCGCGCACGCGGATTCTTCCCGCCCGCGCACCATGCCGGGCGACGAGACCCTTCCCTTCTCTTGTCTCGGCCGACGCACTGGCGTCCTCGGCGGCAACGCCGAAACTGACCCCGAGCGCCCGTCGGGTTCCTAGCCACCGCGAGTTCGACGTACCTTCCCGGGCTCGACCCGACATTCCGACACCATACGCCAGACCGTGAGGGCAACGCCCGTGCTGCGCGCCAGCCGGCCCGCAGATGGCGGCCGCCGCGTCGCGAACAGGTGCGAACCGCAAGCGCAATCGCTGCTGCCGAACCGCCGCACGCCGGACAGGCCGGGCCACGCGCCAAGTGCCGCGGCAAGCGCGTGCTCGCGGCGCGCCGCGTCGAGCGTGTACCACACTTCGAGCGGATCCAGGACTTCGCACAGGTAGTCGAGATGCCAGTGACGCGACTTGTCGCGCCGCACATGCCGTGCGACCCGCGCGCGTACACCACCGGGACCGAAAGCGCTGCCGACGTAGAGGTAGTATCCGGGCTCGAGCGTCACGCGCCCCAGCCGGCCGACAGCGCAACACGCCGGCGCACGGCAGGCGAACAGCAGCACATAGGTCCCTGGCGCCGCATCGATGGCGCTACGCGTGTCGATGTCGCACCCGCCGCGCGTGGTGCTCATGGTTGCACGGCGAACGGGGCACCCCACAGCCCCAGTCCGTTGCGCCGCGCGATGCGCTCGAGCGCGTGGTACTCGAACGGCCCTTCCGGCCGCGCCACTGCCCAGCCCTGTTGCAGCAGCCAGGCGGCGAGATCGACCCCCTCGTCGAACGCCGAGTAGTCGGTATGACAGGTGGCGAGCAGCACGCCGTCTTCGCCGCGACCGCGTTCAACGCAGCGGACGAACCCCGCAATGCGCTGTTCGAGCAGCAGGGCCGCGCGGGGGCCGCAGCGCGGCGGCCGCGTGTGCGCGAGGCAGTCGTCGGCAGTGCGCGGCAGGTAAACACCCCATAAGCGGACGCTGCGGTGGCGGATCCGCAGGCTGCCGTCGTCAGCGACGCTCGCGAGCCCGCTGAACTCGCTCGCGGCCACTGGCACCGGCAACACCAGTGCAGCAATGAGCAGCAGACCCGGCCAGATGCAGCGCATGGTTGAACCCTCATCTGGCGGCCGGGCGACGCCCGCCGCCTGCTCGTCCGTGCCGTCGTTCGACCTGCATGGCCGCTTCTCCTCCGCGTCCGCGCGCCGGCCGTCGCGCGCTCACCGTCACCCTTCCCGACCGATCCTGGGACCGGAGCGGCCCGGCGCGGTTCCGCCCGATGCGCCGCGCGACCCGCGCGAGACCCAGCGCGGCGAGCCACGGCAGCCAGGCCGGCAAGGGGATCGCCGTCACCGGCGGCGGTTGCGAGGATGCATCGTTCGGATCGGCCTCGCCCGCGTCGACGCGCCCGTCGCGATTGCGATCCTCGGCGCCGTCCGCGTAGCCATCATCATCGCTATCGGCATCGCGCGGATCGGTCGTCGTCGTGGGGTCCGCGTCGGCGACGAACAACGCCAGGTCCGTGCCGCGCAGCGGACCATCGCCATCGGCATCGGGGATCGCTGCCACGACACCGGCTTCGGTACCATCGAGCAGGCCATCAGCGTCGCTGTCCGCCACGCACGGATCGGTCTCCCCCGCATCGAGCACGCCGTCGCCGTCAGCGTCCTCGACCCCGTCGCCGAGCCCGTCGTCGTCGCTGTCGGCGTCGTCGGCGTGGGGGCAGGCGCCGATTTCGAAGCGGTCGGGCAGGCCGTCGGCATCGCCGTCGCTATCGAGATACCAGGCCAGCGCGTAGCGCCAGTCGATCGGGCTGCCGTGCGCGTTGACGACCTCGATGACGTAGCCGTGCCCGGCCGTCACCTCGGCGAGCAGCGTCTCGGTGTTGTCGCGCGCGCTCGCACTCCCGGCAATCGCAACCGGCTCCTCACCGCCCGTGTCATAGAGCACGAGATTCAGATCGTAGAGCGTCCGCTGCGGTTCGAAGGGACCGCTGTCGTCGACGATCGCGGCCGGCCAGGCCAGCGTGACGGCGAGGCGTCCGCCGCGGTCCGGGGGTGCGAGCACGTAGTGCGCGGTCGCGTTGGCGACGCCGATACCGCCGAACGCGGCGTCGTGATCGTAGCCCCACGCGGGATGGGCGGCGCCGCCATCGGCGAGGCTGGGCCGCTCGCCCGCCGCGAGCAGCGCGTAGGCCGCGGCGACGTCGAGCTGGCCGGCGCCATAGCGACTGTCGAGGCCGTTGGCACTGTTCGCGGCATAGTCCGCGACGTCGGCACCCTGACTGTTGCGCGTCAGCCGCTGCGCGCTCGCCATCAGCACCGCCTTGAGGGTCTCGGGTGCGAGCGTGTCGCCCGGCGCGGCATCGAGCAGCAGCGCGGCGGCGGCGCTGACCACGGCCGTCGCCGCGGAACTCGAGCCCAGCGGCGCGACCATGTGCGGCAGGACGCGGCCGGCGGTGTAGAAGGCGTCGAGCGCCTGCGAGGTCCCGTTCGCCGGCAACGCGGTCGCGGCAACGGCGATGACGTTGAACGCCTGCGCGAGCAAGGTATCGTCGCTGCCTCGCGCGGCCACCACCTGCACGTAGCCGTCGTTGGCGATCAGCCAGTCGAGACGCGTCGCCATCGCCGCCGCGGCCGCGGGCTCGGCCTGCCCGACCCAAGCGTGGTTGGCCAGCACGCCGGTACCCGGCTGCGGCCGCATGTCGCCGAAAAAATCGCCGAACAGCACCCGCGCGAGCCAGTCCAGCGTCTCGTAGTTGTCGACCTGCGCCACGCCCGGGGTGATCGCGTCGTTGCCGGCGAAGCGCAGCGCGACCCCGGTCGCGTGCGTCGAGTAGCCCGGATCGCCGGCCTGCGTGCGATCGACGAAAGTGACCCCGGCAAACCCGGCGTTGCCCGGATCGGGCAGGTAGATGCGCAGCTCGGGATCGCCGCTCACGCTCGCCTCGACCTGGTCGACGGGTATTGCCGCGCCGTCCGGCAGCGTCGCACCGAGGTCCGCGACCAGTGCGCTGTAACCGATGTCGTCGCGGTACTCGGCGGCGGCGGGGCCGGCACCGGCCACGACGAGCAAAGCCATCGCGGCGCGCGCGCCGGCCGACCTCATCGTCGGGATTCGCGCCAGGGCACTGCCATGGCCGCCCGCGCCGGCGATCCGCCGCCGGACCGCACGCCGCCTGCCGGCGCATGGCGTCGACGGCGGGCGGCGCGGCCGGCCGTACTCAGCACCCCTGCCAGCGCGGCGGCCGTTTCTCGGCGAACGCGAGCGCGCCTTCCTGGCGGTCGGCCGATTCGTAGCAGGCCTTGAACGCCGGATAGCCGGCCTGGTGGCGCATCGCGCTGGCCAGGTCCGGCTCGTCGAGACCGCGCATCACGCTCTGCTTCGAAGCACGGATGGCGAGCGGTGCGCAGCGCAGGATGCGCGCACACCAGGCATCGATGGCCGCGTCGAGCGCGTCGTCGTCGACGAGATCGGTCACGAAACCGAGACGGTAGCCCTCCTCGGCCGGCACCAGGTCGCCGGTGAGAATGAGGCCCATGGCCTGCTTGGTGCCGATCTGCCGCGCCAGTCGATGCATGCCTCCACCGAGTGCGATCACGCCGACCAGCGGCTCGGGCAGTCCGAAGCGCGAGCGGCGTGTCGCGACGATGATGTCGCAGGCGAGCGCAATTTCGAAACCGCCGCCGGCGGCGACGCCGTCGACGGCGGCGATCAAGGGCTTGTCCAGGTCGTAGCGCTCGATGAGACCGGCATAGCCGCCGGCCGGGTAATCGTGCGGCCGTCCGCGCCTGGCGATGGACTTGAGATCGCTGCCGGCACTGAAGGCGCGCTCGCCGGCGCCGGCAACGACGCCGAGGTACTGGGCGTCGTCGGCGGCGAAATCGTCGAACGCGTGCTGCAGCTCGTCGTGCATCTCCTGGTTGATCGCATTCAGCACTTCCGGTCGACTCAGCGTGATGCGCGTGACGTGATCGGCCTTGCTGACGGTGATGTACTGGTAATCCAAGGTCTCGCTCCCCTCGTCAGGTGTTCGGGTTGCGGCCCCGCCCGGGGCCGCGTCAATCGATTATCGCGCGTCGACGCCGAAGCGCCGAGTTCGCTCAGGCATCGCCGAACACGCGCGCGAGGTGCGCCGCCGAAGGCCGCGTGGTGAGCAGGGACACGAACACCGTGCAGCCGAGTGACAGCAACGCGCCGATGGTGCCGCAGGAAAACGCGTTCGGCGCCTGGTTGGCCAGCCACACGCCGGCGAGCTCGAACCCGCCGCCGACGAACCAGTCCGGGTCCAGCATGCCCGACTTGAGCACCACGAACGCCGCGCCCCCGGCGATGAAGCCGGTCAGCGCGCCGGCCTTGGTCGCGCCGCGCCACACGATACCGGCGAAAATGGGGCCGGCGATGGCCGCCACCATGCCGCCCACGCCGGCGGCGATGAGCAGCGCCACGTTCATCGTCTGCGAGACCCAGGCGAGCCAGATGGAAGCGAGCACGACGGCGACGGTCGAACAGCGGCTGATGAGCAACGACACGCGGTCGATGGTGGCCTCGCCCGGCGGCACGCGCAGGCGCGGCACGATCGAGCGCCGGTAGATGTCGTTGGCGAAGATCTGCGACGTCGAGACGACCAGGCCGTCGGCGGTCGACATGATCGCGGCCAGCACGCCGGCGCCGATGAGTGCCGCGAGCCATGCCGGCATGGTCGCGATGAAGAGCATCGCAATGGCGTCATTGGGGCTCGCGCCCTCGACCAGCAGCGCATCGCCCAGCACCGCGCGCGCGAGGATCCCGCCCAGCGTGATCATGGGCAGGATCATGCCGAAGGTGAAGGCGTAGGCGATGAAACGGTTCTGATCGCGGTCGTTCTCGAGCGCCCACAGCTTGTTGCCGATATGCGGCAGCAGCCCCAGCGGCACGTGCAGCATGAACAGCGCGAAGACGTCCCAGCGCGAATTCAGCACCGGGTGGGTCGGGTGGAAGGTCGCCACCAGCGCCGGATCCTGCGCACGGAGATTGTCGACCACGGCGTCGAGCCCGCCGTCGACACCGAAACCGGTGCAGAACATCCAGATGATCGCGATCGAGAGCCCGAGCATCAACGCACCCTGCACGCCGTCGGTGAGTATGTCGGCGTGCGCGCCGCCGATGACGATGTAGATCATCACGATGACGGCGGTGACGACGAGCGCCGGAAACAGGTCCACGCCCATCATCTTGTTGAACATCACCGCGCCGCCGAGCAGCTGGCCGGCGAGGTAGAACAAGAGCAGCATCGAGAACAGCGCCGCGCAGATGCGCAGCGCCTCGGAGTCGAAGCGATCGCCCAGGTACTCCGGCATCGAGCGGGTGCCGAAAGCGGCCCCGGCGCGGCGGATTCCGCGCAGGCACACGATGAGCCCCAGGTAGGTACCGAGCGGGTAGGCGACCGCGTACCACAGCGCCGAGAAGCCGCTCGAGTAGCCGAGCGCCGGGATGCCGATGAAGGTGCCACCCGACGCCGTGGTAGCGGTCAGCGCAAAGGCCAGGAACAGCGGCCCGTAGGCGCCGCGCGCGGTCGCGAAATCGTCGCTGCTCTTCACCCGGCGCATGCCGAGATAGCCGAAGTACAACATCGCGACGATGTACAGGACGAGGAAGAACCAGCCCCACAGCCGGAGCGTCGGATCGATGTCAATCATGCGGCAGTGCCTCGCGCGTATGGCTCCGGAGCGGCGCCGGTCACGGCACCGCCTCCCCTTCGGGTCCGGCACGCGCGGAAGCGGCCCTGCCCGCCTCCCCTCGCGCAGGATCTCGAGGCCCCACCATAGCCGCTGTGTGGCGGCGGCGATACCTCTGCCCTGCCGCCGCTCAGTGCGTGACGGCCATCATCGTCGTCACCAGGTGTGCGAACAAGGTGCTTTTCGCACCGTCCTCGGCGTAGACGTCGGCGGCGCAGAACGACAGCGTCCGTCCCGGGCGCACCACGTAACCGCTGGCGCGGATGCGAGTGCCGACGCCCGGCGCGAGAAAATTGATCTTGTACTCGACGGTCACGACGTCGCTGCCCTCGGCGAGCAGCGTCTGCGCCGCATAGCCCGCGGCGCTGTCGGCGACTGCGCTCGCGATCACGCCGTGGACGTTACCGTAGGGCTGCAACATCTCGTCGCGCACCGCGACGACGACATCGACCCGGCCGGGCTCGATGCGGCTCGCCTCCGCGCCCAACAAGGCGCTCATCAGTGGTTGCGCCGCCAGACTCTCGCGCACGCGCGCCGCATAGTCCGCGTAGCGCGGTTCGAATCGGTTTTCCATCATTCCCTCCCGTGACCCGAGGTCGCCACGCCGCGACCGCGACGGAACGGTGGCACGATGCGCCGGCCAGGCGCAAGCCCGGTGCAGGCGACGGCAGGTGCGCGTGCCCTATACTCGCCGGGTCACCATCACGACACCACCCAAGGAGGCTCCCCATGACCACAGCCGTGACCATCGATCTCGCCGTCATCCCCGAACGCGTCGACGAATTCCTCGCCTTCATCAAGAGCATCGCACCGGACACCCGGGCCTACGACGGCTGCCAGCTCTTCGACATCTGGCGCGACCAGGACAAGCCCGGCCGCGTGCTCTTCTACGAGTTGTGGGACTCACGCGGTCACCAGGAGAAATACCTCGCCTGGCGCGCCGAGACGGGGCTGATGGACAAGCTCGGCCCCTTCCTGACCGCGCCGCCGGAAATCAGCTACCACGACAAGTTCGACGGCTGAGCGTCGCGCGCGTGGCCGTCGCCTCACGCTCGGCGAACGTGAGCGACGGCCAGGCGCCGGCCCGTCGCCGCCCGCTTCAACCGAACGCGATGAAGTCGGTCACCGCGTGCGCGACGATCAGCGGCCACAGGTTGCGCAGCACGAGGTAGAGCACCGCGGCCATCACGCCGAACGCCCAGGCGACGAACACCGCGGCGAGACCGGCCTCCCAGTGCACCGAGGCGAACAGCAACGGGCCCGGCAGGAGGAACCAGGCGCGTGGATGCGCCAAATCGCGACACAGCTGCCAGCAATAGCCACGGTAGATGAGTTCCTCGACCACGCCCGCGGTCAGCGCGAACCAGGCGGCGGCGAGCAAGCGCCCCGGTTGCGAGCCCGGCACGACCGATTCGTAGACGAACAGCGGGGCGCCCGGCAGCCATGCCCCCGCCAGCGTTTCGAGCGCGTCGTAACACGGCGGCCACGTCGCGCTGAGCAGCACGCAGGCCGCGGCGAGGGCTCCCGGCGACGGCCGGCCGAAGACCGTGGCGTCGAGTCCGAGGCGCCGGGTATCCACGCCGGCCACGCGGGACGCCACGTAGAGCAGCGCACCGGGCCACAACAGCCACACCACGACCTCGAGTGACCAGTACAGCCACGGCGTCGCGGCAACGGCGGCGTTCAGTACACCGTTGACCAGGAAAGGCGCGACGAGCAGGCAGAAGATCGTCACGCGCCGGCGTCTCTCGCGCCCCATGACACTCCGTCCGGCGAAACCCCGGCTACCTTGCGCCATCGTGCAGCGCGCTGCAACGGCGCCGGGACAAGCCGGCGCGCACGGGCGCCGTACCGCGCACCCGCGGCACCACCGCGTGCCAGATCGGACCGGCTTCACACTACCTGCGCTGCCGGGCCGTCGCCCCTTCTGCTAACCTGTGCGGTTCGCGCAGTACCGGGACCCGAACGAGAGCGAGCATCCGATGTACGAGGAGTTCTACGGCTTAAGGACGAACCCGTTCACCTTGCTGCCTGCGCCCGGGTTTCTCTACGAGAGCCGCAAGCACGCGCTCGGCGTGTCGCTGCTCGAGTATGCCGTCGAGCGCCGCCTGCTGCTCTCCATGATTACTGGAGAGGTCGGATCCGGCAAGACCACCATCGTCCGCAAGCTGCTCAACAACCTTGGCGACGACGTCACCGTGGGGCTGATTTCCAACACCCACGCGGGCTTCGGCAACCTCATGCAGTGGGTCGCGCTGGCTTTCGAGCTGCCATTCAAGGACCGCGACAAAGTCGAGCTCTACCACGACTTCGTCGAATTCCTCGTCGACCAGTACCGGCAGGGTCGACGCACCCTGCTGATCGTCGACGAGGCGCAGAACCTCGACGTGGACACGCTCGAGGAGCTGCGCCTGCTGACCAACGTCAATGCCGACGATCACCATGTACTGCAGACGCTGCTGGTCGGTCAGCCCGAACTGCACGACAAGCTCAAGCGCCACGAATTGCGACAGTTGGCCCAGCGCATCAGCGTGAGCCATCGGGTCGAGCCGCTCGACGAGGCCGAGACGGCCGAGTACGTGCGCCACCGCCTGCGCGTGGCCGGTGGCGATCCGCGCATCTTCCACAAGAACGCCTTGCGCTTGATTCACCGCAACAGCGGCGGTATTCCGCGCATCATCAACACGCTTTGCGACCAGGCGCTGGTCTATGGCTACGCTGACGGCAAGCGCCAGATCGATGCCCTGCTGATCGCCGACATCGCGCGCGACCGCATCGACACCGGGCTCTACGGCGAAGTCGTGCACGATCTCAGCTCGCTCGCCGAGAGCGCCGACGAAGCGGCCACCAGCAGCGCGCAGGCGGCGCCGACGCCGGCAGGCGCGGGCGCAGCCGGCCACGACGAGACCCGCGAGGTCAGCGCCGAGGCCCTCGCGCTCGAGCGCGCGCGCGACGGTGTGCTCGACTTCGACCTGACGCTTCCGCCAACCGGATCGGAAGCGGCGGTAGAAACCGCCGCCGCGGATACTGACGACGTCGCGGCCGCGCAGATGGACGAACCCGGAGCGGTGTCGGCCGAAGCCGCCGCCAACGGCGGCGCACCGTCCGCGACGGAGCGCGGCAAGCGCAACCGGCGTTCGCGCCGCGCACGCAAGAACCGGCGCCGCTGATCCGGCAGCGCCGGCGCTCCCGGTGCGACGGCATTGCTCTGCGGGTCTGCCGTGGTCTAGATTAGCCCGGCGTACAGACACACGGGAGGTCCGGATATGCTGCGCATCAGCAAGGTTCCCTACGAGGAGCTGCCCACCGAGCTCCAGCAGACCATGCACATGAGTGACGAGGCGCTCGGCGGCTCGGAATGGATCCAGGTGTTCTCGCAGACACCGGATCTCTACCGTGACTTCGTGCGCTTCTACTACGACCACATCGTGGCCGAGGGCGACGGCATCAGCGTCAAGCTGACCGAACTCGTGCGGCGCAAGGTCGCATTGAACAATCAATGCAGCCTGTGAATGAAGGCTCTGTATGCTTCGGCGAAGGATCAGGGTCTGACGGAGGAAATGCTCGCGGCGTTACCGCACTTCGAGCACAGTGACTTGTTCACGCCGCGCGAGAAAGCGGCGCTGGAATTCGCGCACATGATGTCGTCCAACCACCTCGCAGTCGGCGACGAACTCATGGACAAGCTCAAACAGCATTACAGCGAACGCGAAATCATGGCGCTCGGCTGGCGCATCGCGATCTTCGTCGGCTACGGCCGGCTGGTATACGCGACGGGACTGGAGAGCGTGGGCGAGCCGTGCCCGGTCAGCTTCACCCCGCCAGCGTCAACGGACTGAACGGACTGCCCCCGCCAGGCCTGCCTCACAGACCCGGCGGGGGCGCTCATCCACACGGAATTGCCGGCGCCATCAACGGCGAGACCTGCTTCGCCGCGGGGCCGGCACGGGAGGCTACACATGTCACAGTTCCGCAATCTCGTCTTCGAGGGCGGCGGCGTCAAGGGTCTCGCCTACGTCGGCGCCATGCGCGTGCTCGAAGCAAAGGGCATCCTCGGTGACATCGTTCGCGTCGGCGGCACCTCGGCCGGCGCCATCAACGCCGTGCTCATCGCCGTCGGCTACAGCAACGATGAGCAGCGAAAGATTCTCGGCGACCTCGACTTCAACCGCTTCATGGATGATTCCTTCGGCGTCGTGCGCGACACCAAGCGCCTGCTCGAGCAGTACGGCTGGCACAAGGGCGAATTCTTCCGCGAGTGGATGGCCGGCCTCATCGCGCGCAAGATGGGCAGCGAGAACGCCACGTTCCGCGATCTCGAACTGCGCGGGTGTCGCGCGCTGTACCTTGCCGGCACCAACCTGTCGACCGGTTTCGGCGAGGTCTTCTCCGCCGAGCACACGCCGACCATGCGCATCGTCGACGCGCTGCGTATCTCGATGTCGATCCCGCTGTTCTTCGCCGCGGTGCGCAACGTCCGCGGCGACGTTTACGTCGACGGCGGACTGCTCGACAACTTTCCCATCAAGCTGTTCGACCGCGAGAAATACATCGATGACGAGGCCGCCGTTCGCCCGACGGACTACTACGACAAGGAAAACGCCGCCTTCCTGCGCGGCGATCTCGCCGGACGCAGCCCGTACGTCTACAACCGGCAGACGCTCGGCTTCCGCCTCGACTCGGCCAAGGAGATCGCGGCATTCCGTTACGGCAACGTCGAAGTCCAGCGCCCGATCGACAACTTCTTCGACTACACCAAGGCCCTCGTCGCGACGACGCTGAACGTCCAGGAGTCCATGCACCTGCATTCGGATGACTGGCAGCGAACCATCTACATCAACAGCCTCGGCGTGAAGACGACCGAGTTCGACCTGAGCACGAAGATGAAGAACGCGCTGGTACGCTCCGGCAAGTCCTGCACAGAGGACTACTTCGAGTGGTTCGAGTCCTCGCAAGGCGACGACCGCGCCATCAACAAGATCTGATCCCCTGACGGCGCCCCGGCTCGCGGGGCGCCGAGCAGCGCCCCCTGACGCCGCCGCGCGCGTCCCGCCCGCCCGCCGCTGCACCGCCGCGTGACTTGCCCGCGCACATCAACGAGAATGGAGGTTAATAATATCTCGTAACTACCTGGATATAATGTACAAAATTTCTTTTTCGGCGCGATGCTTCGCGCTCCTGGCAACGCTCGTCGCGACCGTCCCCGCGCAGGCGATCAACGGCTACTTCATGAACGGCTACAGCCCGGCGTCCAATGCCGTGGGTGGTACCAGCGTCGCCATGGCGCAGGACAGCAGCGTGCTCGCCGCCAACCCGGCGGGCATGCACCATGTCGCCCCCGGCTATGACATCTCGCTGCGCTTCCTGCACCCGCAGCGCGATGCCGAGCTCGACTGCCGCGGCATCGGCGGTTGCGATACCGTGGTGCGCGACGCTTCCTCGCGCGAGTTCTTCGCGGTGCCCGGCTTCGGGATGGTGCATGCATTTGGCGAACGCCTGCGTGCCGGCGTCGCGATGTACGGCAATGGCGGGCTCAACACGACCTTCGATCGCCCGGTCTACGCCGAAGCGCTGGCCCGCGTGGCCGGACTACGTCCCGGCGATCCCGGGTTCAAGACGTCCGGCAAGGTCGGCGTCGACTTCGGCCAGTTCGTCATGGCGCCGTCCCTTTCCTGGCGCGTCGCGCCGCGGATCGACATCGGCGTCTCACCCTTGCTCTCGATCGTCAAGTTCAAGGCCTATGGCCTGGAAACCTTCCAACCTCTCTCGAGCGACCCGGGCAGCCTGACCAACCGCGGATCGGAGTACGTGATCGGCGGCGGTCTGCGCGTCGGCATGATGATCGAGCTACTGCCCACCTTGCGCCTCGGCCTGCAGTACACGACCAAGCTCAGGCATACCCGTTTCGACAAGTACAACGGCCTGTTCCCTGACAACGGCCGCTTCGAGACTCCCCGCCATTACGCGGTGGGCCTCGCGTTCGATCCGATCGAACGCCTCACGCTGGGCGTCGACGTCATGCAGATCCAATACGCGACCGTTGCCGCGACCGGCAACTCGGGCCCGACCGCCGCCGAGTTCGTCAATGGCTTCGCACCGGCACGCCAGCTCGGCGGGGCGCAGGGTCTCGGCTTCGGCTGGTCGAACCAGACCGTGGTCAAAGCCGGGCTCATTTACCGTTTCTCGGACCGGCTGACATTTCGTCTCGGCTACAACGGCGCGGACGAGACCACGCCGTCCAGCCAGACGCTGTACGGGCTCATTGTACCGTCCGCCTTTCGCAACCATGTCACGGGTGGCATGAGCATCCGCATCGGTGAGCGCAGCGAGGTATCGTGGGGCTACATGCACGCGTTCGACGCGGAGCGGCGCGATCCCTCATCGCCGCTGCTGGGGATGCCGGCGAAGACGAATTTCGCCGGCGATGCGTTCGATATCGGTTTCCGCCGGCGCTTCTGAGTGACACGTTGACCGCCCACGGTGACGCAGGCGCGGCCGCTCGCGCGGCGGCCGCCCCGCGGCGCGGACCACGCCTGCCGGCGCGAGCAGCACGCAATGGTATCCTGCCGCCCCGAGTCGCTGCCGACTCACGACCGACGGCCTGACGGTAACCGCCCCATGCTGCTGCTCTTCACGTTCTTCCTCGTTTCCATCGTCTTCTCGTTCCTGTGCTCGCTCTGGGAAGCGGTGCTGCTGTCGATCACCCCGGCCTACGCCGAGATCAAGCAGCAGGAGGGCTCGCCGCTCGGCGACACCCTGCAGCAGTTCAAACGCGACATCGACGTGCCCCTCTCGGCCATCCTCACGCTCAATACCGTCGCGCACACGGTGGGCGCGATCGGCGTCGGCGCGCAAGCCACGAAACTGTGGGCGAACGCCTACCCGTGGGTAACGCAACTCGCGGTGCCGGTCACCATGACCCTGGCCATCCTGATCCTCTCCGAGCTCATCCCCAAGACCCTGGGCGCCGTCCACTGGCAACGGCTGGCCGGCTTCACCGTACGCAGCCTGCGCCTGCTGGTCACCGTACTCTCGCCCTTGATCTGGCTGAGCCGGCGGGTCACGGGGCTGCTCAAGAAGGACGCCGAAGGCAGCATGCTGTCGCGTTCGGATTTTCTCGCGATGGCCAATCTCGGCGCGCGCGAAGGGATCTTCGAACACCACGAAACGGAGATCATCGCCAACCTGCTGCGCTTCGAGCAGGTCCACGCACGCGATGTCATGACGCCGCGCACGGTTGTGGTCGCAGCCGAGGAGGAACAGACCATCGCCGGCTTCCATGCCGCCCACCCCGAGCTGCGCTTCTCACGCATTCCGACCTACCATCAGGGCTCGAAGGACCTGATCACGGGTTTCGTGCTCAAGGACGACCTGCTCGAGAAGCTCGTCGCCGGCAAGGGCGAGGAACGTATCGCGAACGCGCGCCGCGAGATCATGGTCGTGCCGGAGAACTTTCCGCTGCCGGACCTGTTCTTCCGCCTGTTGTCACGGCGTTCGCACATCGCGGCGGTGGTCGACGAATTCGGCGGCATGGCCGGCATCGTGACCATCGAGGACGTCATCGAGACCCTGCTCGGCCTCGAGATCATCGACGAATCCGACGATGCCGCGGACATGCAGAAGCACGCGCGCCAGCAATGGCGCCGGCGAGCGGTCGCGCGCGGGCTGAACGTCGAGGGCGCGACCGGCAGCGACACCGCCCCGAACAGCTGAACATCCCCGCCGCCGCGCCAGCCGCGGCGTGCGCGCGCCCCGATTACGTGCGCTTCAGTCGAACGTCGACGTGTTCGGCGACGCTCCGCGATAACAGCGCGCGCCCGAGGCCGCCATGCCGGAGAACAACAGCAAGCCGCCGGCCCGCAGCGGTAGCGGAACGGCATCGCGGTTCGCGCAGCTCGCGACTCCGACGTGACACGAGTTCCCGGCGTGATCCACACCACCGCGGGCGATGCCGAACTGGCCGGAGGGCGGACCGACCACGCCGGCGACCGACCTCGGAGTCATCTGTCAGCCACGACCAGTCGTCGACCTGCAGGCCATTGCGACGACCTCCTTGTCGTGTGCGCAATCACGCCCGCCCGGAACACGCGGTCCGTGTCGGCAAACTGGCGCCGTGCGTCAACTCGCCGCGGAGAAGGATTCCCGCCTGGCGCACCGGACGACGCCCGAATCGTCAACACGTCTCTACACGCCGCCCACCCCCGCTCGCACTGCCGCCGCAGGCACGCGGACGGGGGCTCGTATTCACGCCTCGCGGTGGTAGGCCTTCGAAGTCACCAGCCAGGTGTCGCCGATCTTGTGGTACGACAGGTAGTCGACGAAATACATCTCGCCGATGCGCACGCGCACTTTCGCCAGGGCCTGGGTCGACGACGAGAAGTCGAGCATCAGCATCTGTGATTCGCGCGGTGCTCCCTGGGCCTTGGGCGAGGTGCGGCCGGCCAGCACCTCGCGGTACTGCGCGGCCGGCCAGCAGCTCATCTCGCCCTCGCGGAAGCCATGCAGCTGCGCGGTGCTGGCGAAGACCTCGTCGAAATGGCTCACGTCGCAGTCGTACATGAGGTCGAAGTAGCGCTCGAGCGCCTGGGTCATCTCCTGGATCAGGGTCGCGTTCATCATCAACTCCGGGGCGATGGAAAGTTCTCCACGGTTCCGCAATCCGCGCGTCATCGCGCCGTTCACGGGATCCGCGGACCGCAGTGTATACCGAATGGATAAGCGTCACGGCAACCCGCGCGAAACCCGTCACCGGGGCGGCTGGCACGACTCGACGCGGCGCTGTGGAGCCGCTAAGTTGTCGGCATTGTCCGCCGGGAGAAAAACCACCGTGATGACCGTCAACCGCATCGGCCGGGTGTTCGTGAAGGCCACGCAGTTCCTGCACCCCACGGCCGTCGACGTCGATACCGATGGTATCCGCCACGACCGCGCCTTCGCGCTGGTCGAAGCCGACGACAAGTTCGTGCCTTCGGATCGCCATGGCGACTTCTTCGCGCTGCGCTTCGACTACGACGACGCCGCGCAGACTCTGGCGCTGCAGCTGCCGGACGGGCGTACCATCGAAGGCCCCGCCCAGGCCGACGGCCGCGCCTGGGCCGTGGACCATTTCGGCCTGCGCAATATCGACGTGCGCGAAGTCGAGGGTCCATGGGAAGCCGCGCTCAGCGCGCACGCCGGCCGCCCGGTGCGCCTGGTGCGCTGCATGACACACGGCGCCGCGATCGATGTTTTCGCCGTCACGTTCGTCACCACCGGCTCGCTGCGACGCATCGCGCGCGAGTTCGGCGCCGAGGTCGATCCGGCGCGTTTCCGCGCCGGCTTCGTCATCGACAATGGCGACGAGCACGCCGAGGACGCCTGGGCCGATCGCCACCTGCGCCTCGGCGAAGCGCTGCTCAAGGTGCGCACCGCGGTGCCGCGCTGCGGGATCACGGGGCTCAACCCGACCAGCGGCGCGCGCGACCAGGACGTCATGCGCACCCTGATCAAGTACCGTCCCAAGGCCGCCCTGCCCGACGGCCTGCTGCCGGGCTACGCGACGCCGGGCTTCGCCACCTACGCCGAGGTCGTCGAACCGGGCCGCGTGGCGCTCGGCGACCGCGTCGAACTGCTCGACGCATGAGATCGCGCCACCGTCAGCGCATCTCGAACCCGCGGTAGCCGTCGGCGGCGATCTCGGCGAAGGTCTCGTGGAAAGCCGGCACGCTGCCGGCCCACAGCAGGAAGCGTTTCTCTTCCTTGTTCTCGGGATTGTTGTTGCCGAAGAACCAGGAATCGCGCATGTCGTCGATGATGAGGCCCTTGACCGAGTCGTAGCAGTGCTGCGTCCAGGCTTCCTCGGCGTCGAGCGTCGGCTGGACGGTCTGGTGTCCCGACGCCCGCACATGGTCGATACATTCGACGATCCAGTCGACCGCCGTCTCCGCGCAGCGCGTGGCGTTGCAGAACACCGCCGGGTGATGCGGTCCGCTGGTGACGAAGAGGTTCGGGAAACCGGACACCTGCACGCCCAGGCTGGTGCGCGGGCCGTCGGCCCATTTCTCGGCCAGGGTCAGGCCGTTCTCGCCGCGGATGTCCATGCGCAGTAACGCGCCGGTGAGGCTCTGGAAACCGGTCGCGTAGATCAGGATGTCGAGATCGTAGGCACGCTCCACCGTCTCTACGCCCTGCGGCGTGATGCGCGAGACCGGGGTCGCGCGCAGGTCGACGAGTTCGACGTTGTCCTGGTTGAACACCTCGTAGTAGTTCTTCTCGCCGGGCGGGCGCTTGGTGCCGAACGGGTGGTTTTTCGGGATCAGCTTCTCGGCCGTTTCCGGATCGGTGACGCGCTGGCGAATCTTCTCGGCCAGGAACTGGCTGACTTCCTCGGCGAACGCGCGGTTGGTGAACATGTCGTTATAGTTGGCGAACCACAGCGCGAAGCCGCCACGCTCGTAGAGTTCCTGGTACTTGGCCCAGCGCTCGGCCTTCGACGTGACCTCGGTGCTCGCGCGGGCGTCCATGTCGTGGATGAAGCCAGCGAAGGTGCGCTTGCAGTGTTCGACGATGTCCGCGGCTTGCGCGGCAAGCTCGCGCTGCTCGGCGGCACCCAGCGTGCGGTTGCGCAGCGGCGTGCACCAGTTCGCGGTGCGCTGGAAGACGGTCAGACGTCCCGCGTCCGCCGCGATGCTCTGGACGATCTGCACCGCTGTCGGACCACTGCCGATGATGCCGACGCGCTTGCCGCTGACGTCGATGCCTTCTTTCGGCCAGCGCGCGGAATGCACCGTGAGGCCGGCAAAATCGCCTTCCCCTGCGTAGTCGGGCGGTTGCGGTGCGGACAGGAAGCCGGTCGCGGCGACGACGAATCGCGCGCGCGCCGTGCGTCCGGCTTGCGTGGTCAGTTCCCACAGGGACTGCGCCTCGTCGAAGTGCAACGAGGCGACGCGTGCGTCGAACTCGATGTCGCGCTTCAGATCGAAGCGGTCCGCGACGAAATTCAGGTAGCGCTCGATCTCCGGCTGGCCGGCGAACTGCTCGCTCCACTGCCACTCGTCGAACAATTCCCGCGAGAACGAATACTGGTAGGAATAACTCTCGGAGTCGAAGCGCGCACCGGGGTACCGGTTCCAGTACCAGGTGCCGCCGACGCCGGAGCCGGCCTCGAACACCCGCACGGACAGGCCGCGTTCGCGCAGCCGGTGAGTCGCGTAAAGGCCGGATACACCGGCGCCGATGATGATGGCGTCGTAGGTGTCTGTCATTCCAAGAGAACCTCCCCGCTGGATGGCAGCGATGACCCAATAGACCTCATCGACGCCGTGCTGGCAAGGTGCGCCCCGTTTCCGCGACAAACCGGCACCCGTTCACTACGCCGAATCACGCCGCCGCCCGGGCCGGCCCTGGATCAGCCCGCCCGCCTGCGGCGCGCGAGCAACAGGCACGGCGCGGCCGCCAGCCACAGCCCTGCGGGCAACGGCACCGCACTCGCCACAACCTGCAGGGAGAGCGTGTCGTCGCCATGGTTCAGCAGGAACTCGAGGCCCGCGATGGTGGGTAGCTCGACGACGTCGAACTCGCCGTCGATACCGATACCGGCGAGCATGAACGTGTAGAGATCGCCCACGCGCGGCGTGTGACCGCCCAGCATCTCGATGCGCAAGGTACCGCCGAGCGTCGCCGTGCCGGCGACGTCGATCACGTCGTACTCGTCGCCGGCAAGCAGTCCGCCGAGCTCGATCACGAGCGTGCTGGCGGTGCCAAACCCGACATCTCCCTCGAAGCTCGTCACGGTCGGACTGTTGCCGGGACTGAACTGGCCCTCGAAGAAATTCGTGCCGCTGCCGGTGAACGGTCCCGCGCCGCTGACGGTGCCGAAATAAACGGCCGAGCTGCCCGCACTGACGCGGACTTCGCTGCCGTTGTGTACGAGATCGTCGAAGAACGTCACGGTCGCCCCGCCGGAGATGATGATCTGGCCGTTGGCGAGGTTGGTCACGTCGCCGAGTATGTCGGTGATACCGCCACTGAGATTCATGCGGCCGCGGTTCTCCAGCCCACCGCCGGCGATGAGGGTGCCGCGCCCGGCAATCACGCCGGCTTCGCCGTTGACCAGGCTGCCGCCGAACTCGATCGCGCCACCGAGTACGTTGAGCGCACCGTCATTGTTGCTGGCCACGCCGGTGAACTGCACGAACTGCCCGGTGCTCACGCGGACCTCGCCGCCAGCCTGGTTGTCGAGTTCCGCGACGAGTCGACCGTTGCCGAGGATCAGGCCCGTGTTGACAACGCTGTCGACGGTGAGCCCGGAGGCAAAGCCGTCGAGCATGACCTGGCCCTGGTTGACGATGCGCGCGGCGGCGAGCGTGCCGCCGCCGATCGGCGAGAACAGCGCGCCGGCGTCGACGACGACGTCGCTGGCAACCACGATGTCGCGCCCGCTGCTCAGCGTCACCGCGCTGCCGAGCAGACCACCGCTGCCGATCACGAGGTCCTGCTGAGTCAGTTCGAAGCGTCCGCTGAGGAAATCGAACGAGCCGGGCCCGGCAATCGCGCCGGTGCGGAAGGCGCCGCCGTCGATGGTGACGCTGCGCCCGGCTTCGATCGTGGCGGTGCCGCCGATGCGCAGATCGTGATCGACGGACAGGAGCAGGTCGGCCCCGAGCACGCCGTTCGCACCGATGCTGGCATCGCCACCGAGATCGACCATGCCGCTGTTGAACACGATGCGGCCGTTGCGTGCGGCCAGGCCGGTGGCGATGAGTTCGCCATCGGTCACCGTGACGACACCGCCGGCCTGGAAGTCGATGTCCTGGCCGACGACGAGGCGTGCGCCGTTGCTGACGTCGACGAGATTCGCTTCTGTCAGGACCAGTGATTCACTGAGTTCCAGGCGGGAGTCGATACCATCGATCAAGGCCGTGACGGGCGCCGCAACCTGGTTCCCGGGCAAGAACTCGCCGATACCCATGGTCAGGACTGCGTTGGCGGCTTCGATGGCGCCGCCCGCCAGCACGCGCAGTGCATCGGAGCGGCCCGGAAATCCGACGTTCGCTCGTCCCTCGTAGCCAAACTCGAGATCACCCAGCAGGGTCCACCTCGATCCGGGCCCTGTCAGCGTGACCTGATGGGAGATGAAGCCGTCCGCAGCGCCGAACACGATTGCACCGTCTCGAATCTCCGCGCTGCCCAGAATCGTCTGACCGGCGACGCCGACAGCGCCACCCTGAAACGTAACTCGCGGTACATCTTCCGACGAACCGGCGTCGAATCCGACCAGGTCCGCGACAGGGATCACGGTCCAGGAACGTCCACCGAGATCGAGCACGAGGTTCCCACCGCCGGTCGTGGAAAAACTCGCCTTGTCCGTCGTGACGTCGCCAGCGAAGGTGACCGTGAAGTTGCTGTTCGCCGCGAAGCTGACGGTATCGCCCGCTCCCGGCATCACGTTACCGTCCCAGTTCGCCGGATCGTTGAACGAGCCGCCCCCGGCGCTGACCCAGGTGAGATCGCCCGCAGGGGCACCGCTCGCGGCAAGCAGCGCGATCAGCGCCAATGGCACCGCATTGCCGCGCCGCCGATAAACGCCCACGTCATTCCCCTCGCGCCGAGCGCAGCGCCGGTCGAAGTGCCACATCAGTTCATCCTCCCCTCCCGCGCGACCGCGCGGTAATCCCTTGCCCCTCCCCGACTATCCCACGCCCATCAACTCGACGGCCAGCCACACGGCAAACAACTGTTTCGAGGAGCAATTTCCGGGATGTCTGGATCCGCCCAATGCGGGACAGGCACGGATTTCGCGCGGATTTAGGGTCATGAATCCGGGACAGGCATGAATTCGTGAATCCGGGACACGTGAATCCGGGACAGGCATGAATTCGGGCAAGGCATGATTCCGGGACCATGGTTCCGGGACAGCCATCGAATCGCTCCGAATCCGGGACGAATCCGGGACAGGCATGATTCCGGGACAGCCATCGAATTAGCGGCGCAAATCCGGCGCAAATCCGGGACAGGCACGAAATTCAGCGGGATGGGCCCGATTCGAGAAAGCCTGATTCGAGGGTAATTCGAGGAC
>Ga0180436_10000337_pt1 | contig 48867 bp, 35 predicted proteins | sample SS_ome_2_FD_132434 | JGI IMG/M metagenome (GOLD analysis project Ga0180436, IMG submission 132434) | Hypersaline lake sediment archaeal communities from the Salton Sea, California, USA - SS_3_S_2 metaG | ecosystem: Environmental > Aquatic > Non-marine Saline and Alkaline > Hypersaline >...
ACGCCCAGGATCTGTGCGAGGCCTGGCACGAACGCCGCCAGGGCGAGCAGCGCGAGACACAGGCCGATCGCGCCCCACACCCAGACATTGCCGATGACCGTGTTGGCGAGCGGGCGGCTTGCGGCGTCGCGCATGTTGAACACGTGCCAGAGCCGGGCCAGGGCGAAGGTCAGGAACGCGATGGTGACGGCTTCGTCGACGCCTGTGGCCATGGGACCGAGCGCGAAGAAGAAGACGGCGCTGGCTGCCGCGCCGATCAGTAACCCCCACAGGCCGGTTGCCAGCCACAGCCGACGGGTGAGGATAGGCTCGCCGGGATCGCGCGGCGGGCGCCGCATCAGGCCCGGCGCGCCCGCGCCGACGCCCAGCGCGAGAGCGGGAAATACGTCCAACACCAGGTTGATGTAGAGGATTTGCAGCGGCAACAGTGGCAGCGGCTGGGCAATCGCAGCGCAGAAGCCGATGGCGAGGACCTCGCCGAGATTGCCCGAGAGCAGAAAGACGATGAACCGGCGGATATTCTCGAAGATGGCGCGGCCTTGCTCGATCGCGACGACGATGGTGGGAAAAGCATCGTCCTTGAGGACGATGTCGGAAGCCTCGCGGGCCACGTCGGTTCCGCGCCCGCCCATGGCGATGCCGACGTCCGCCTTCTTCAGGGCCGGCGCATCATTGACCCCGTCGCCGGTCATCGCGACCACGACACCGGCGCTCTGCCACAGCCGCACGAGGTCCAGCTTCTGCGCCGGAGAGACGCGGGCGAACACGGAGCGGCGGCGGAGCGCCTGCAGGCTTTCCTCGTCCATATCGTCGATCGCGCCCGCCTCGCCGTTCGCATCGCTGCCGGCAAGGTCCTTGCCATGCATCGGCGCGAGCGCGTCGTCAACATCGACGATGCCGACTTCGCGCGCGATGGCCTGCGCGGTGACGGGCTGGTCACCGGTGATCATGATCACGCGGATCCCGGCTTCACGGCAGCGGCGTACCGCTTCGGCGGCATCGGCGCGGGGCGGGTCGGCGAGTCCGATCAGCCCGAGCAGGGTGAGATCCTCGTAAGGCTCGGCATCGTCGCTCTCGACCGAGCGTTCGGCGAACGCGAGCACCCGGAGGCCGCCTGCGGCGAGCGCGTCGATCCGCCGGTGCCAGGCGTCGCGGCCGGCATCGGCGAGTGTCTCCGACGCGTGTGCCGCGCGCGCTTCGCGGCGGCAGGCGGCGAGCACCGCCTCCGGCGCCCCCTTTACCGCGATGCGGTAACCGCTGCCGCTGCGATGCACGGTTGCCATCATGTTCGTTTCCGTGTCGAAACTGACCTCGCGCTCCTCGGGGTTCGCATCCAGCAGGTCGCGGCGCTCCACGCCCGCCGCGGCTCCGGCCGCGAGCAGCGCGATCTCGAGAGGGTCGCCCGTGGCACCCGACACGCGGGCCGCCGGATCGTTGCCGGCGCCCAGCTCGGCGTTGTTGCAGAGCACGGCGACCTCGATCAACCGCCGCGCAACCGGCGAGGGCTCCGGCGGGCCATGGCCTCCGCGCCAGTCCACGTCTTCGTCCCCGTCAGCCGGCGCGAGACGGGCCACGCGCATCCGGTTTTCGGTGAGCGTGCCGGTCTTGTCGGTGAAGATCACACCGACCGAGCCCAGGGTCTCGACCGCGGCGAGACGTTCCACCACGGCGTTGCGTGCGGCCATGCGCCACATGCCGCGGGCGAGGGCGACGGTGGCGACGATGGGCAGCCCCTCGGGCACGGCAGCAACGGCAAGCGCAACCGCGGTTTCGAGCATCACCGCCAGATCCTGGCCACCTACCCAACCGAGCGCGACGACCACGACGACGACGCCGAGGGTGAGCGTGACGAGACGCGTGCCGAGGCGGCCGAGGCGTTGTTCCAACGGGGTCAGTTCGTCCCCGGCGGAACTCGCCATGCGGGCGATGCCGCCGAGCTCGGTCGCCATGCCGGTAGCGACCACCACGCCCGCGCCGCTGCCGTCGGTGACGGCGGTGCCCCGAAACGCCATCGATGTGCGCTCGGCGAGCGCGGTATCGGTCGCGACCGCAGCCGTCGTCTTGATTACCGGTAACGATTCACCGGTAAGTGTCGATTCATCGCAGCCGAGGCCGTTGGCCTCGATCAGGCGCACATCGGCCGTCACCATGTCGCCCGCTTCGAACAGGACCACGTCGCCCGGGACCAGCTCGTCGGAATCGACCATGCGGCTCTCGGCTTCGCGGCGCACCCGCGTGCGCACGGTGCCGATGCGTCGAAGGGCCTCCATCGATCGCGTCGCCTTCCATTCGGTGACGAAGCCGATCACCGTGTTGACGACAATGGCAGCGGCGATGGCAGCCGCCTGGACGACATCGCCCAGGACGGCCGAAAGCGCGGCGGCAACGGCCAGGATGGCGATGACAAGGCTCTTGAACTGGTCGCCCAGGATAGTCCACAGGCTCTTCTCGCGCGCGGTGTCGAGACGATTGGGACCGTGCCGGGCGCGCTGGCGGAGGACGTCCGCGGGCGCGAGGCCTCGTTCCGGATCGACGCCAAGGGCATCGAGGGTCTCGGCGACGCTACGGCCGTGGACATCCCTGCGGAGGCGCTCTTCGACTTCTGCGCCGCGGGCACGGGGCCGATTGTCGTTCACGGGTCACGCTCTCCTCGTCGGCTCTCGCAGCGTAGCGCCGGGGTACGTGGCGCCAGGCAGCCATGCCGGCAGGCTGCCGTTCGCTGCCTGGTCTCCCCGTTCGTTGGCGGGAACGCGCCAGGACACGATGTCCGCGCGGGTACGCCGGTCGTCGCCGACCAGTGTAGCGGAAGCCGGTTGCGCGGGCGGCGACTTCAGCGGGGAACCTGACATCGGCCAGGTACCGCCACCTGCCGAGCCCACGAACACGCTCCATGGCGCCGCCCACGGCGCCGGGCCCAGGTCGCCCGGGTAAGCGAAACCGGGCCCCGGGCCCGCTTCGCGTCGCCCCGGGTGCTGTGCGCGAGCGGACGGGTCGCGCCGGCGGCCGTCCTGCGCGAACGCCACGCGCCAGGCCGCCGTCGAACCGGCGCGTTTCGGTAATCACGGATGCCCGACGGCGGCCCAAACTCGCTAGGGTAAGAGACAGGGCCGAGGTCGGCCGCACTGCGCCCGCCTCGCGGGGTCGGCGTCAATAGACAGCCAGCAACGGGAGAAACCGTCATGTTCCAAGCGATCCTCGTGCCACTGGATGGCTCCGAAACCGCCGAGCAGGCGCTGCCTGCGGCACGTGCGCTCGCCGAGCGCCGCGAATTGCCAGTCCAGCTCCTCGCCTGCATTGCGGACGGCGCCGCAACGAGCAACGCGGTGATGGAGGAGACCGAACTCGCCCGGCAATACCTCGAGGGCGTGGCCAAGCGGCATTTTCCGGCATCGATCCGCGTTTCTTCGCACGTCGCGCACGGCGACGACGCCGTCCGGCACATCCGCGAGGCGGCCGCCGCGACCCCCGGCACCGTGGTGGTGATGACGACGCATGGGCGCGGCGGCCTCGGCCGCTTCCTGCTCGGCAGCGTCACCGAACGCATGCTGGAGAATCTCGCTTGCCCCCTGCTCGTCGTGCACGCGCAGGCGCCTGGCGCCACGCCGCCGGCGTTCGCCGTCGAGCGCGTGATCGTTCCCGTCGACGGCTCCGAGCTCGCCGAGCAGGCGCTCGTTCCGGGGCGGGACCTCGCCACGGCATTCGGGACGAAGCTGCTGCTCGTGGAGGTGCTCGGCGCGGACGTCGGTTTCTACCTCGACCAGCCCGGCTTCGGCGGCGCGGCGCGCGACAGCGCCGAAGCACTCGAAGCACGCGCACACGACTACCTCGCGGCGCTCGCCGAGCGCCTCGGCGCGACGGGTACAGCCAACATCGAAACGCAGTTGCTGCACGGGCCAGCCGCCGCGACGCTGCTCGACCACCTCGCCGGAAGCTCGACGCAGCTCGTGGTCATGACCAGCCATGGGCGCGGCACGCTCGGGCGCGCCGTGCTCGGCAGCGTCGCCGCACGACTCGTGCGCCACGGCGCGGGACCCGTGCTCGTGATGCCCACCGGCACGGGCAGCGCTGGAGAGACTTGACGCCGGGGAGCGCGGGCAGGATGCGCCCTCCCGGTGCGTGCATGCACACGGCCGGGACATCCGCAGCCGCCGCGTCATCGCGCAGGTGATCGAAGCGCACGACCTCGCGCACGCCGCTGAACGGCGCACGCCAACGCCGCAAGCGGGCGCCGCTCAGCGGCGTGCGCGGCGTCGCATGGTCCCCAGCAGCGGCGCGATCAGCAACAGCACGGTCGGCGGTAGCGGAATGGGCGCCACCACGGGCTGTCCGGCCTGCGCGGCCGAGAGCGTCGCCAACGAGGCCAGGGGGAAGCTGCCGCCATAGAGTTCCGAAGCGAGCGTGACGTCCGGACTTGCGGCCGTGGCGCCGAAGGCCAGCCCCAAGGCGGCATTCGCGGCGCCGTTCTGGTTGACCAGCGGACCGAAAGGACCGGTCACGCTGCGCGGCGCGACGCCACCGATGGCATTGGTACGCACCCGCAGAAAGAACTGCAGGTCATCGCCCACTTTGCTGTTGAGACTGAAATCCAGCGTCGGCGTGGTGGGGTCGAGCAGGCCGGTGGCGAGCGACAGCAGCGAGCCGCTCGTGCCGAGATGCGCACGGTGGTCGCCGGAACTGATGAAGAAACTCTCACCAGGCCCACCCAGGGTGGTGACCGAGCCGCTGACCCGCGCCTCGGCGAGCGCCTGGTTGTTGGTCCCGCCCTGGCTCACCGAATGGTTCGCCGCCAGCACGCTGGAGGCGGCAAGCGAGAAGTTCACCGTCACGGGCGTCCCCGGCGCCAGCACCGAGGAGGTCACGGAGAGCGTGTCGATGAAGGTGACCTCGGCGATCCCGACCGTGGTCCAGATGGGACCGGAGGTCGGCGAGCTGAGGATGCTCGTGCCGCCCCAGGCGGATGCGGCGCCGATGCTGTTGCTCGACAGCGTAGCGCTACCGGTCGCCGCGGCACCGAGGCTGCCGTTGGTGACGGACTGCAGACCGGTGGAACCGTCGGCCGGCAGGGCGAACCCGGATACCGCGTCCTCGGCCAGGGTGGTGTTGCCGGAGCCGTAGCGCGCTGTGGAGTTGGCGTAGAGCTGGGCCGCCTGGACCGGCAGCGTCGCGATCCCGAGAAGCACAATGATCCCGTGTGTGGCGTAGCTCAGAACTCGTCGCATGTCGTGTCTCCCTGGCGGCTGGCCCATGTCCATCTTACCTGCCTGGAGAGTGGACACGCATCGGCGCCACGCCGCTGCGAAGTCGTTCACATTGTCGGGCATGCGCGGCGCGTCGGGCACAGCCGTGCCCCGGTGCAGCTCGTCGCGGTGACAGCGCCCCGCGCTGCGCCGTTTCCTGCCCGTGCGGGGACTGCCGGAGGCGAACCCGCCTGCGTCAGCGCGTGCGGTCGATGCCGAGTACCGGCTTGGCCTCCTGCTTGGCTTTCTTCACCGCCTTCTTCTCCTTCGGTGTCAGCAGGGCCTTCTTCTTGTTCTCGCGATTGCTCTTGCGTTCTTTCGACATGACCGCAGCTCCAGGTGGGTCGGCGAGTGTACTCCCTTTCCATCGCTTGCGAGCGCTGGCGATGGCGCAGCATCGCGGCGGATTCGGCCGCCGCGATGGCCGCTCCTGACAAGAGAAACCCCGCCGAAGCGGGGTTTCGGGGCGAACGATGTGCGGCGCGGCGCCTACATCATCCCTCCCATACCGCCCATACCACCCATGTCGGGCATGTGCCCGGCACCGTCATCGTCGCCCTTGGGGGCATCGGCCACCATGGCTTCGGTGGTCAGCAACAGCGCCGCGACCGATGCCGCGTTCTGCAGGGCCGTGCGCGCCACCTTGGTCGGATCGATGATGCCCATCTCGAGCATGTCGCCGAACTCGCCGGTCTGCGCGTTGTAGCCGAAGTTGCCGCTGCCTGCCGTCACTCGGGCAGTGATGACAGACGGCTCGTCGCCGGCGTTGGCCACGATCTGGCGAATCGGTTCCTCCAGCGCACGGACCAGGATATTCACCCCGGCCTGCTGGTCGGTGTTGTCGGTGCTGACACCGCGGGCCGTGGCCTGGGTCCGCAGCAGGGCGACACCACCACCCGGCACGACGCCTTCTTCGACCGCGGCGCGGGTCGAATGCAGGGCGTCCTCGACGCGCGCCTTCTTTTCCTTCATCTCCATTTCGGTCGCCGCGCCGACCTTGATCACGGCCACGCCGCCAGCGAGCTTGGCAACCCGCTCCTGCAGCTTCTCGCGATCGTAATCGGACGACGTCTCCTCGATCTGCGCACGCACCTGGCTGACACGTGCCTCGATCGCCTTCTGCTCGCCGGCACCGTCGATGATGATCGTGGTGTCCTTGGAGATCTGCACCTTCTTGGCGCTACCGAGCTCGGCCAGCGTCGCCTTCTCCAGGCTCAAGCCCGTTTCTTCCGAAATCACCGTGGCGCCGGTCAGTACCGCGATGTCCTCGAGCATGGCCTTGCGCCGATCGCCGAAGCCGGGCGCTTTGACCGCCGCGACCTTGACGATGCCGCGCAGGTTGTTCACGACGAGCGTCGCGAGCGCCTCGCCTTCGACATCCTCGCTGATGATGAGCAGCGCGCGACCGGATTTCGCCACCGCCTCGAGCACCGGCAGCATGTCGCGGATGCTCGTGATCTTCTTGTCGAAGAGCAGCACCAACGGCTCCTCGAGTTCGACCCCCATCGACTCCTGGTTGTTGATGAAGTATGGCGAGAGGTAGCCGCGATCGAACTGCATCCCCTCGACGAGCTCGAGCTCGTTGTCGAGCCCGGTACCCTCTTCGACCGTGATGACACCTTCCTTGCCGACCCGCTCCATCGCGTCGGCAATGATGGTGCCAATGGTGTCGTCGGCATTGGCCGAGATCGTACCGACCTGGGCGATTGCCTTGCTGTCCGTACACGGCGTGGACAGCGTCTGCAACTCGCCAACGGCCGCGATCACGGCTTTGTCGATACCACGCTTGAGATCCATCGGGTTCATCCCGGCGGCCACGGCCTTGAGGCCCTCGCGCACGATCGCCTGGGCCAGCACGGTAGCGGTGGTCGTGCCATCACCGGCGACATCGGAAGTCTTCGAGGCGACCTCCTTGACCATCTGCGCACCCATGTTCTCGAACTTGTCGGCCAGCTCGATCTCCTTGGCCACGGAAACCCCGTCCTTGGTCACGGTCGGGGCACCGAACGCCTTCTCGATCACCACGTTGCGGCCCTTGGGGCCGAGCGTCTGCTTGACCGCGTTGGCAAGGATATTGACCCCGTTCGCCATGCGGTAACGGGCGTCATCGCCGAATCGGACTTCTTTGGCAGTCATGTAGAACTATGCTCCTGAATTGCTTGGGCCGTGCGCGCTCAGGCGCTGAACACGGCCATGATGTCGTCTTCGCGCATAACCACCAGGTCCTCGCCGTCGACTTTGATCTCGGTACCCGAATACTTGCCGAACAGCACGCTGTCGCCGACCGCGAGGTCGAGCTTGCGCACCTCGCCGTTGTCGAGAATCTTGCCGTTACCGACGGCGACGATTTCGCCCTTGACCGGTTTCTCTGCCGCGGAATCGGGAATCACGATACCGCCGGCGGAGGTGCTCGACTCTGCCGTGCGCTTGACGACCACCCGGTCGTGCAGGGGGCGGATTTTCATGGGGTTTTTCCTTGTGGAACGATGGCTGGCCGAACGGCCGCATCGCGGGATGACGGGGGCGCTCGCGGCTTTCGGAAAGGTGCTCGTGGTGCACCCCAACCGCGCAGTGCCCCATACATGGGGCCTGTGCAGGCAATTGCAATGCCCTGCCGGCGCGACCGTCAGCGCTGCGCGCGCTGCCCGAAGCTCGCGCCAACCAACAGGTTCTTCACGCGCATCGCCAGGGTCCGCGATGATTTGCAGGCACAACGGCACGCCGGGGCGCCATCACTCGGGATGGTCCGCGTCTCGAAGCCGAATCTGGTCGTGCCGAAATGGCAGGGTCGGATGGTCCGCGATCGCGGGATCGCGCGCCGTCATTCAATGCCGACCGGTCCCTCCCTGCAAGCGGCAGCGTAGCGAACCGGACGACAGATCCCTGACGGCCATGAGCGTGGACCGAAGTGACTGGGCAAACGGGTCTGTGTCCCAGCGGCAAGCGACCACCTCGCGGGGATCGGCGCGCGACGTGTTTACCCGCCGTGCGAATGCCGGGGCCGTATGCGGCTGCCGCCGACCACCTGCGCGCCGTGGCTGAGCCCGACGGTTCCGCAGCGGGATCTGACTGCGGTCAGAAAGCCGCCGCCCCCCCTTGTCTACGGTCGATGCTGTCTCCTCACAAGAAGGACATGCCCGTGAGCATCAACACACCCCAGCGCCTCGTAATCCTCGCCGTGGCTGCCTGCTGGCTGCCCTTGTCTGCCGCTGCCGCCACGGTCGCCGCGCAGGCCGGCGTGTTCACCGTGACCTGCCCCACCCTGTGCGGCGGCCCGGGATCCATCGCGTCTTTCGACGGTGACGGTGGCGAAGGTTTCACGTCGGCGTTCGCTGCGCTGTCCGGCGGACCGGCCGGTAACGGGCGCAGCCGCGCGCAGATCACCGGCACTGGACTCGTCCTGCCCGAACTCGGCGCGGAAGCCTATCCGACGATCGACGGCCAGGTCGTCGCGGATGCCGGCGCAATGCAGAAATACGTCTACAACGGCCCGGACAACAGTCAATTCGTGCTGCAGCTCGCGATTGATGGCAGCGTCAACGCGGCGCAGGCCGATACCGCGCTGCTCGCCGGCAATGCCGCCGTCGTCCTGGCGCCGGCGGTGGATTTCTCGGTCGATCCCGGCACCTTCATCTTCGAGAACGTGGCGCTCGATCCGAACGCGAGCCTGCTGGTCGAGGGCGGGATCGACTTCGCGGCGCGCGGCCTGTTCAACCTGGGTCTACAGAATGCGACCGAAGCGCTGGCCTTTACCCTGAACGACGGTGACGAAGTCCTGATCTGGGCGAGCTTGCGGGTTCGCGGTACGCGCGGATCGAACGCGGATGCCTACACCTCCCTGGCACTCACGTTCACCAGCGGCAATGTCGCCGGACTCACCCCGGTTCCCATCGCGCCGCCCCTGGTCCTGATGCCGGCCGCGCTCGGACTGCTCGCGGCGTGGCGGCGCCGCTCCCCGGGGTAGTGCGGCCCTGAACGAGTGAGCGCGCATGCCGGGCGCAGCGCAACCACGAATAATCTTGAGACCGATTCTAGGCAACCCTGAACAGGTCGCGATCCGGCAATTTCATCGTGACCTGAACCGGAATCTCGACATCTCCCGGCACCACCGCGAGTCGGATCAGGCTTCCAATGAAAGCGATGACGTAAGGACCCACGCGGTCCGAGACGAGCACGATGGCGCGACTCTCGGCGGACGTCCAGGAACCGAGGGCACGACCCAGGTCGCGCTGGTGCCGATTGTAATCGTCCTCGTCCCACGAATCGGGCGCGAAATAGACCGCCCGCATCAGGCGCAGTGCCTTGTCTAAATCGTGCGCCCGGTTACGCCACTGCATGGCGCGTTCGAGGGGATGAAGCGCCGCGCGATCGAGCTCCGGCACGATCTTCCGCTCGAAATCGTGGTCGTTGAAAGCCGGCAGTGCGGCGATGTTCTCGGCCAGCGACCCGTCGAACCCCACCATGTCGAACATCCTGCGTGCGTGGTTCGAAAACTCTCCAATGTTCGCGGCATCATAGGCGCCAACGGCTTCGATGATTTCCTCGACGGCCGTCACCCGGACCTGTCGAGCGCGGGCATCGGAGATCTCGGCGCTTGCCGTACCCGCATCGATCGACAATAACCGAAGAATCTCCTTGTGCTCGAGCTCGAACGCCACGTCGAGCCGGGCCTTGATCCGTTTCTGATTGCCACCCGCACTGGCCTCGTTGAACTGCGCAAGCGCATCGTTCGTCGCGCCCGCACGAATCAACCGGGCGTTCTCCAGGCCCTCCAGAAAACTCCTGAGTTCCGCTTGCTCGAGATCCTCGTCCGTCTTCGATACCTCGATGGAGATGCCGAGTTTCCGTTCCCTGCTCGCACTTGCGAGTTCGTATACGTTGACGAAGCTGACTTCCTTCGCTTCCCCGCCTGCGCTGATTCGACTCCGACGTTCGCTTTGCGAAGTGATAGTGACGTCACCATTCACCGAGTAAGCGAACTCGGTACGCGCATCGAGTATCGATTCCCGCTTGACGGCGAAATCGAGCATGCCCAGGACAAAACGATTCGTGCTCCGGTAGTGCGCGAACTGCTTCAACGTACCCGAAACGACTTGCACCCCACCGGAGGTATCGCCCGCGGTAATCAGATTCGCGACGGCGCCCATGCCTCCCGTCAGCAAACGGCGGTACGCATCCTGCACGGCAGCATCGCACGTATGGAAGTCCACCGTCAGCATCACGTGGCTACCGCGTTCGTCGAGCACGGTCCGGCTCATTTCGAGCTCGATCTTCGCCTGCGCCGCTTTCTCCAACACGTCCGAGAATCGATTGACGGCATCCTGGTAACGCGCAAGGATTTTCGTGATCGGCTTCAGCGCCTTCTCGGCGCGGGCGTTGAGGGTGCTCGCGGCGATCGAGACCCGGCGGTCGACTTTCGATAACGCTGACTGCAGTCGATTGACGGCCGGGCCAGAGACTTCGGATTTGACCTTCGCTTGTAGTTTCGTGATCAAGTCCTCGAGTGGCTCCCGGAGCGCATCTTCGAACTTGTCGATGAGCCTGGCCTCGCCCACGACCTGGCTCGCGAACGGCAAAGCCCCGAGCACGTCCGCAACGATCTTCTGCGCAGCGCGTTCGACCTCACCGGACCAGACCTCGGCGGTTCGATCGATCTTCGCTTCGACCAGCTCCTTGACCCGGCCGAGTGTTTCGGCATCAATCTGGATGCCGAGTTTCTGCGCGATCAACTCCTGCACCCGCGTGTCTCTTGACAATGCATCCAGGTTCACGCCGAGCTTGTCTTCAATCAACTTCGCGGGTGCTTTGAACTCGTCGAAGATTTCCAGAATGTCCTCGAATTCCTCGAGGTGCTCGTCGACTATCGTCTTGACCGATTCCGTGAGCGCGGCAGCATCGACCGTCACCCCGGCAGCGAGCTTCCGGGTCAGGCCGCGCTGCCGACGCCGCGTGACGACCACGCGAACGGGCCCCGCGTCACCCCCGGGGCGATAGATGAAGTAGTCGAATTCGCCTTTGAGTGACGTGCTCAGCCCAAGCTCGATGCCTGCCGTTGCCGAGGCACCGCGCGCGAAATCGACGCCGCGCTCGAACGCCGCCTGCATCCGCGTGTCGAGGGATCCGGCACCTTCGATTCTCGCCAGCTGAAGCGACTTGGTGCTGAGCATGGACGCCAGCGAATAAGGATTCGGAAGCGCGCCGAGATTGCGCGCCAGTGCGGCCCCCAGCAGAACGTCGCTCTTGTTGAAGAAATAAAAATTGAGCGCGAGGGCGCCTCTTGCCGAAGTCGAGCCCCCGATCTTGCCGAAGCTGACCGGTATCGTCGCAGCGGCAGAGGTCTCAACGGACCCATCGAGCCCGATCCGCATGGCGACCGGGCGCAGCGAGAAATCGTCCGGGGCGCCCTCGACTTCAGGATCGACCTCGATTTCGAAGTCGGCTGAGATACCGGCATTGAGTCGCACGCCGATGTCCTCGACGTTCGCGTCCCCGGGAGCCCCCGTGACGCTCAACAGCGGCCAGTCCAGCAGCTTGTCGCTCGATGGGGTATCGTTTGAACGGAGCGTGCCGAGCTTCTGCAGCAGTGGGCTGTACGCCTGCGGCGCTTCGAGTCCGATACGCGTCGAGAAGATGGTCCACAGATCCTGCAACTCGGCGTCATCGCTATCGAGCAGATCCAATACCTGCTTGACGAAGTCGGCTTCCCGGCTGGATAGCCGCCCACTCACGTAATCCTCGATGACGTCGAACGCGTTGTCGGCAGCATACTCCGTGGCATAACGAACGATGTCACTCTCGATTGCGGCGAGAATACGCATGAACTGCGCATCGTTCGCGAGTTCCACGACGTGACCGTCTCGCGCACGAATCCATGACATCAGGCGTCTCCTTGTGCTGCGGCGCGTGCCCGGGACCATCTCCAGCTGCCCCGTTCGAAGCAGCGTAACGGGACCGTCCGACGCGGACAAGCCCGGGGCAGGCCGGGGTCACGCCGGCGCCGAGCGTAGGTGCGCAGGCACTTGCCAACACCCGCGTTGGCGCAGAGCCGTCGAGCGCGCCGTCAGTGCAACCCTGGCCTCCTGCCGCATAGCAAGGCAAGAGCACACGGCATGAGCCAGAGTGACGCGGGCAACGGCACCGCGGTAATGAAGCCCAGCGGGACGCTCGCATCGGTATCGATGGCGTCACGCGGGAACCCGCGGGGCAGGCGCACGGAAAGCTCGGCCGTATTGAGAAAATCCGCACTGGCGATACCGTTGGCGAAGGCCGCGGCCGAGGGCGCCAGGAGCAGCGTCAGACTCAGCGTCTGGCCGGGATCGACCACGAGGCGCGGCATCAGTAGTTGGTACTCGACCTCGCTCATACTCGCGGTGATGGGCACCACTTGCCCCCCGTTCAGTTCGATCGCGGCATCGAAGGTGTTCGATTCGCCGCCCACATTGCCGTTCTCCAACACGATGCGACTCACCGTGTGGTCGGCACGCGCGACGGTCTGCACGCCGGCGATACTGACCGACAACACACCGGACGACGTCGCGCTTTGCTGCGACTCGGCACGCGAACCCAGCGCATACGTGCCGTGCACGTGCATGGAGACGAAACCCGGTGGCAGGATCAGTGGATTGGTACCGTTGTTGGTCAGCCGCAACGGTGAAAGGGTCCCGGTGTAGGCGTTCTGAGTGCGCGGACCGGCGGGCGACGCCGCGCGCGAGCGAAACGTGCCAGCGGCGAGATCGGTCTTGATCTCGTAGCCGGAACCGGCCAGATCGATTCGCAGAGGGTCGATGACGACCGTGTTGCCGTCGAATTGGCCGAACACCGTCACCGCTCCGGCAGGTGACGCGCAGGGCAGCGCGAGGGCGGCGATCAGTAGCCAACGTGTCAGGGTCTGCATGTCAGGTACCTCCTTGATGGGTCGAAGCAGCCCCCGGCATGCCACCTTGCGCCCAGCGCCGTGCGCATTCCCGATCGCACGTGCTCCCATGGCGTCCCGTGCGGCGGCGCAGCGAATGCGCGTGCGCATCGCGCTGGCACCGCCGGCCATGCCGGGCGGAGTTTCAAGCTAGCACCGCAACACCTGTCGCAATACTCCGTTTTCTGTAGCGGCGCCTTCGCCACTGGTCGCGCGGGATCCATGATGAGCGCCGCGGCGCGCGTTACACTGGCGCATCGTCGGCTCCGTAACGCTCACGTCCGAGGTGACGCCCGGAATGATTGATGGAAGTTGTCTGTGCGGCACCGTGCGCTTCGCGTACGCGGGCGCGCTCGACCTGATGACACACTGCCACTGCCGGATGTGCCGCAAGGCCCACGCGGCGCCGTTCGCCACCTACGCGATGGGTAGCCGTGCGCCCTTTCGCTGGCGCGCCGGTGAGGCGGCCATCGTGGCGCGCGAATCGTCCCCGGGCTTCGTGCGCTCGTTCTGCCGGCACTGCGGCTCGGTGCTGCCGAACACGCACCTCGACGAACGAGTCGCGATCCCGGCCGGCCTGTTCGACGACGATCCCGGCATCCGCCCGTCGGCGCACATCTTCGCCACCTCCCGCGCGCCATGGTTTGCGCTCGCCGATGATCTGCCCCGCCACGATTTCTATCCCGGCGCCGACGCTCCCGCCGTGGTGGAAGCGCAGCCCGCGGCAGCGTCGACGGACGGCGCGCTGCGCGGCGCGTGCCTGTGCGGGGCGGTACGCTACGCCGTCGACGGCGAGTTCAAGGCGGTCTACAACTGCCATTGCTCTCGCTGTCGCAAAGCGCGCGCTGCCGCGCACACCACCAACGGCTTCGTCGCGTTGGACGATTTCCGCTTCGAGGCAGGCGCGGCGCAGGCGCAGTTGTATCGCCTGCCGGGAGCTCGCTACTTCGGCCAGGCCTTCTGCACCGGGTGTGGCGCGGGGCTGCCCCGCATCGATCGCGATCGCGGGCTCGTGGTCGTGCCCTTCGGCGGACTCGACGACGCGCCACGCCGCGAGCCCGACGCCCACATCTTCGTCGGCTCGATGGCGCCGTGGTACGCGATCGGTGACGCCTTGCCCCGTTTCGAGGGCGCCCCGGTTGCCTGACGTGGCGTCCCCCGCCGATTGTGCCGGACGCGGGATCCGATTGCGGCGGCGCGGCGGCGACATCGCCATGGAACCGTGATCGAGTCGTCGTGTCGCAGCGTAGACTTATCTGGTTCCCCGTCAACGAGTTGCCCATGCCCCGCTTCCAGAATCTCTCCGTGCATGCCGCGCTGCCGGCACTCTGCCTGCTTGCCGGCCTTTTCATCGTCATCGACGCGGGCGCCACCGAAGGCCGGCGCGGCGGACCTTCCGGATGGCGCGTGGGCCTGGGCCTGGCGCCGGTCGTTAGTCCGGTCTACGAAGGTGCCGACGATTACGGCTTTTCGATCTTTCCGGACATCCGGTTCCAGTACCGCGAGCGCTTGTTCGCATCCGTGCCGGAAGGCGTGCGTTACCGCCTCGTCAACGGAGCCCATTTCAAGGCTGGCCCGATTGCCCGCATCCGCTTCGGGCGCGACGAAGGCGACGGCGGCTCGCCGTTCCTGGTCAGTGGCTCCGCCGACGATCTCGCGGGCCTCGGCGATGTCGATGCGGCCGCGGAACTCGGCGGGTTCGCAAGCTATCAGCGCAACGCGTGGCGCGCGCGCGTCGAACTCAGGCAAGGTGTCGGCGGGCACGACGGCCTCGTCGGGGATGTTTCCCTCGACTACACGGGCGGCGACCGCCACTGGCGTTACGCCATCGGCCCGCGCATGCGGTTCGGCTCGGCAGACTTCGTGTCCGCCTACTTCGGCGTGGACGCGGGCCAGTCGGCACGTTCCGGTCTGCCGATCTTCGATGCCGACGGTGGCGTGAACAGCGCCGGCGTCGGCTTCAGCGCGATCATCCCGCAGGATAGGAACATCACCCTGGTGCTGTTCGGCGGCTACGATCGCCTGCTCGGCGACATCGCCGACGCACCGCTGGTCGATCTGCGCGGCAGCCCCGACCAGTTCACGCTCGGCGCATCGTTGTCCTGGCAGTTCGACTTCGGCGGCGCCGCGCTGCGCGATTGAAGCGCGCGACCACGCGTCGCACGCGCTGCCTACGCCGATCCGGCCAGCGTACGCGGCGCGCCAGATTGCCAGCGTCGAGCGGCGCTGAGTACCATGAACGACGTTCGCCGATTGCACGGCGACGACCGAACCGGAGCGAATACGATGCTTGATTGGACCGACGTCCTGCGCTTCGCCGCCGAGGGCAACCCCGAGCCCGCGCGGCGCGTGGAGAAGTCCGCCGAGGAGTGGCGGCAGATCCTCACGCCTCAGCAGTTCGCCATCGCGCGCGAGGCAGGTACCGAGATGCCGTTCAGCTCGGACAGCTGCAACCGCTTCGATCCGGGCCGGTACGCCTGTGTCTGCTGCGGCTGCGTGCTGTTCGACGCATCGACGAAGTTCGATTCCGGCACCGGCTGGCCCTCGTTCGATCAGCCCATCGCGGAGAATGCGGTTGCCTATCGCGCCGACGATTCGCACGGCATGCGCCGCATCGAGGCAGTCTGCAACACCTGCGATGCCCACCTCGGCCACGTCTTTCCCGACGGACCGCCGCCGAGTGGTCTACGCTATTGCATGAATGCGCTGTCGCTGCGCAAGGTCGAGGAAGACGCGCCCGCCTGACACCGCGCCGCGGGCGCGGCACGAACGGAGGCAGCATGCACATCAACAAGCACAAGCTCTTCGATGCCCACGGCAACGCCGTGCGGTTCGAAGCCACCGAGAACCAGAGCGGCAAGCTCGTCGGCAACAAGCCGCGTTTCGTCATCATCCATTACACCGCCAACGGCAGCGCACGCGGCACGGTCGATTACTTCACGAACCCGTCCAACAAGGTCTCCGCGCACCTGGTCGTGGGCCACGATGGCGAGGTCACGCAGATGGTGCCTTTCAACGAGCGGGCCTGGCACGCCGGCCGCAGCAGCTGGATGGGGCGCGACGGCCTCAACGCCTATTCGGTAGGCGTCGAGATCGTCAACTGGGGCAAACTGCAGGGTGCCGCCGGACGCTGGAAAACCTGGACCGGAACGCCGATCGCCGACGACCGCGTGATCGAAGCGGCTCACCGCCACCACCCCGGCCACGTCACGGGCTGGGAGGTCTTCGACGAGGCACAGGTACAGACCGTCGCCGGGATCGTTCGCGCACTCGGCGACACCTACGGCATCGCGCCGGATGCCGTGCTCGGCCACGACGACATCTCGCCGCAGCGCAAGTCGGACCCGGGCCCGGCCTGGGACATGCGGCGCTTCCGCGCGATGCTCGGCGGTCGCGCCGAGGACGACGCGGCCATGGCCGTGTTCGAGGTCAATGCCCGGCGCGGGCTCAATATGCGCGCCGGGCCCGGCATCGACCACGAACGTATCAAGCTGCTCGCCAACGGTACGCAGGTGTCGGCCATCGAGACCGACGGCCTGTGGTGGCTGGTCGCCGAAATCAGGGACGGCGCCGAAGACGACACCGGCTGGGTGCACAGCCACTGGCTCGCCCCACGGTGATCGCCCGGGACCGCGCGCATGCCTGAGCGTGGGGCACGGGCCTGCGCGTTCGTGGCGACGGCACTCGCGGGCGCCGCTGCGCTGGCACAGGTGCCGTCCGCCCCGCGCACCTACCAGGTCACCGGCATCAGCGCCGACGCGGTGCTCAACGTGCGCGCACGCCCGTCCGTCACCGCCGAGGACCTCGGCGATCTCGCTGGCGGCGCCGCCCCGCTCGAGGTTCTCGAGACCGATGCGCGCGGCGAGTGGGGCCGGATCCTGTGGCGCGAGGGTGATGGCTGGGTGGCGCTGCGCTACCTGTCGCCGCTCGAACCGCCGCGCGTCGCGGGCACCGCCCTGCCGCTCGGCCTGCGCTGCGCCGGTACCGAGCCGTTCTGGAGCGCGACGCTGACCGCGCCCGGCGCGCTGCGCATCGACCAGCTCGGGGCCGATGCGCCGCGTGACGCCATCCTCGTCGCCAGCGCGGAATCCCGTAACGGCCTGAAATTCCCGGTCGCGCTCGAAGCCCGCGACCAGGCCGCACATTACACCCTGCTCGTGCGCCCGGCGCAGTGCACCGACGGCATGACCGAACGCAACTACGGCTGGTCGGCGGATCTCCTGTGGCGCCGTGCGGACGGCATGGCGCTGCTGTCGGGCTGCTGCGGCGTGCCGTTGCGCGACTAGGAAAGCGCTGCACCAGAACCGGGGCAAGGTCCCGGGGCATGGCTTGTGCAGAGGTTCGCTAGCTTCTCGTGCCCACGAACAAGGTATGCCGCGCACCCTTTGCGGCGTCGGCACGTGCGCGGGCGGTCACGCTGCGGGCGGTGAAGCCGGCCGTGCCCAGCGCGCGCTCGAAACGCCGGCTGCGGAAGGCCGACCACACGACCAGCACGCCGCGCGGCGCGAGCGCGCGGTGGAGCGCGGCCAGGCCCTCAGGCTGGTACAGACGGCCGTTGGCCGCGACGGTGAAAGCCTCGGGGCCATTGTCGATGTCGACCAGGATCGCCGCGTATCGCTGCGTGCCCGCGGCGAGATATGCCAGCACGTCGGCCTCGTGGAGACGCACGCGCGGATCGTCGAGGGGATGACCGGCATGCCCAGCGAGATACTGGCGGTTCCACGTGATGACCGCGGGCAGCAGTTCGAGGACATCGACCACGACATCGGGCGCGGCGCGATCGAGCAGCGCGCGCAACGTGAAGCCCATGCCAAGCCCGGCCACGAGCACGCGCCCGCGCACCGGTTGATCCGCGCCGGGACGTGCGAGCTCAGCCATCGCAGCCTCCGAACCGCTGAGGCGGCTCGACATCAGCAATTCGCCACGCACGCGCACCACGTACGCCTCCGCCTCGCGCGAAAGCGTGAGCGTTTCGCCATCGGGTGTGATCGCGCTGGCGAGCGCTTCGCCGTGCGTCACGGGTCGCGCGCGGTCGTGCACGTGCGCCATGATGCGCTGGCCGGTGCGCAGTGAGGATGAGACGGCACGTCGGCTCAGAACTCCTGGCTCGTCGGGCGGAACAGGATCTCGTTCACGTCGCAGTCGGGCGGCTGGCTCATCGCGAACGCCAGCATGTTGGCGAACGACTCGGCCGGAATGGCGAACTTCTCGTAGAACTCGTGCACGGCCTTGGAGAAATCGGGCTCGGTGAGACTGTCCGGCAGCTCGCTCTCCACCGCCCCGGGCGAGATGACGGTAGTACGGATGTTGTACGGCTTGACCTCCTGTCGCAGCCCTTCGGAAATCATCCGCACGGCCGCCTTGGTCGCCGCGTAGACGGCACTGCCGGGCCGCACCTTGTGACCGGCGACCGACGAGACATTGATGATGTGTCCACGGCCGCGCGCCTTCATGTGCGGCAAGGCGGCGGCAATACCGTAGAGCACGCCTTTCACGTTGACGTCGATCATGCGATCCCAGTCTTCGATCTTGCCGCGCTCGAGCGGCGAATGCGGCATGAGCCCGGCATTGTTGACGATGACGTCGAGCGCGCCATGGGTCTCCACGGCGTGATCGACGAGGCGCTGGACCTGCGCCGCATCAGTGACATCGGTCTGCAGGACGCTGACCGCAGCGGGCGCCAAGGCGTCCGCCAGTGCCTGCAATCGTTCGATACGTCGCGCGCCGAGCACGAGCTTCGCGCCTTCGCTGGCCAGGCGACGCGCGGCCGCCTCACCGAGGCCGCTGCTTGCGCCCGTGATGACGACCACCTTGCCTGCGTTCTCCTGCTTCATCGAACATCCTCCTGGCCGGCTCATCCGGCTTGCTTTGCGGGTACAGGATAGGGCGAGGCCCGGGATTAATCACGGCGCACCGCCGTTCGTCGCGAACCGATCGCCGCATGCGGGTAGCGCGTGGTAGCGTGTCGGTGCCGTGAGAATCGTCATCGCCCCCGATTCGTTCAAGGAGAGCCTGCCGGCCGCGGCCGTCGCGCGCGCCATCGCCGAAGGGGTGCGCGCCGTGCTGCCCGACGCCGAACTGGAGGCGCTGCCGCTCGCCGACGGCGGCGAAGGCACGGCGGCCGCTCTGGTCGCCGCCAGCGCGGGACACTTCGTCGCGACCGAGGTCACCGGGCCGCGTGGCGAACGACTGCGCGCGAGCTACGGCGTCCTCGGCGGCGGCCGCGGTGCGGTCATCGAGATGGCCAGCGCCTCGGGGCTTGCGCTGGTGCCGCCGGCGGCGCGCGACCCACTCGAAACGACCAGCTACGGTACCGGCGAGCTGATCCGGGCGGCGCTCGACGCCGGGCTCCACGTCATCGTGATCGCGATCGGCGGCTCGGCCACGGTGGATGGTGGCGCCGGCCTCGTGCAGGCGCTGGGCGCGGTGTTCCGGCGCGCCGACGGCAGTACCATTGCCGAGCCGATGACCGGCGCGCGGCTCGCCGAAGTCGCCGGCGTGGACGTCACGCACCTGCATCGCGGCCTGCGCGACGCCGAGCTGCGTATCGCCTGCGACGTCGACAACCCGCTGCTCGGCGCGCATGGCGCGGCGGCCGTGTTCGGGCCGCAGAAGGGCGCGACGGCGGCGCAGGTCGCACAGCTCGACGCCGCACTCGCGGCGTTCTACGACGTTGTCGAGGCAAGCCTCGGCTGCAGTGTTCGCGAACGGCCCGGCGCCGGCGCCGCGGGCGGCGCCGGCGCCGCCCTGCTGGCCTTTCTCGGCGCGACGCTGCAGCCCGGGGTGACGCTGGTCATGGACGCGCTGGACCTCGAAACGCGCCTGCGCGGCGCCACGCTCGTGATCACCGGCGAGGGCCGCCTGGACGTGCAGACCCTGCACGGCAAAGCGCCCAGCGGCGTCGCCCGCGCCGCCCGCGCCTTGGACGTTCCGGTCGTCGCGATTGGCGGTGCCATCGACGCCGATGCCGAGCAGGCCCTGGCAGCGCGCTTCGATGCCATCGAGGCCTGTGTCACGCAACCGTTATCCCTCGACGAAGCCCTGCACGATGCACCGGCGGCGCTGCGCCGGGCCGGCGCGCGCGTCGCGCGCTGGCTGCAGCTCGCACAGCGCCTGCGCGACTGAGCCGGCAGCGGCACTCGCCGTCACGTGCTTCGCGACTGGCGGCCCGGGCTTACCGGTGCGAAGATGGCAGCGTCCGATCCGTGCAGCCAGCAAGGAGGTTCCCGATGAACATCGACATCAACTGCGACATGGGCGAGGCGTACAGCATCTACACCTGTGGTGACGACGAGGCGATCATGCCCTACATCACCTCGGCCAATGTGGCGTGCGGTTTCCACGCCTCCGACCCGGTCGTCATGCATCGCACGGTGCGGCTCGCAAAGCAGCACGGCGTGAAGGTGGGTGCGCATCCCTCGTATCCGGATCGCGATGGTTTCGGCCGGCGCGTGATGAAGATGGATCGCGAAGAGCTGCGCGACAGCATCATCTACCAGGTCGCCGCGCTGAAGGGCTTTCTCGACATCGAGGGCATGACGCTCAACCACGTCAAACCGCACGGCGCGCTGTATGGTGCGGCATGGACGGACGAAGACGTCGCCATCGCCTGTGCCGAAGCCGCGCAGGCCTTCGGCGTGCCCATGTACGGCACCACCGGCACGCTGCACGAAAGCGTGTGGCCGAAATACACGGACGTGAAATGGGAGATCTTCGCCGACCTCGATTACGACGACGAAGGTCGCTGCATCATCACCCGGCAGCATACCCCGGTCGCGCCGGAGAAAGCCGTCGAGCAGATCATGCGCGTGGTCTCCGAGGGCCGGATCCGTTCGGTCAACGGCAAGGACGTGCCGACCCGCGTCGATACGATCTGCGTGCATTCGGACACGCCGGACTCGGTCGCGGTAGCCAAGGCCGTGCGCGCGGCGGTGGCGCCCTACATCGCCTGAGCGCGGACGGCGCGGGGGTATCACCCGCACCGCATCATCGCGCATACCGCAGGCAAGAAAAATCCCGCACGGTGTCCGCTGCTCAGCGGCCCACCGGCGGGACTTCTCCAAACGCCGCGCAGCCCTTCGGCTACGCGCGATCCACTCAGCCGGCGCGATACATCGCGCAGAGCTTGTTGCCGTCCGGATCGCGCACGTAGGCGAGATACAGCGGGCCGAAACCGCTCTCGCGGATCCCCGGCGGGTCCTCGATGCTCTTGCCGCCGTTGGCGCAGCCCGCGGCATGCCAGGCATCGACCTGTGCCTGCGATTCGCAGGCGAAGCCGATGGTGCCGCCGTTGGCAGCGCACGCCGGCTTGCCGTCGATCGGCTGGCTGACCAGGAACAGCCCGTTGTTGTGCATGTAGATCAGGCGGTTCTTGTCATCGACCATTGCCTCCTTGGCGCCCAGTGCGCCCAGCAGGGCGTCGTAGAACTTCTTCGAGCGGTCGATGTCATTGCTGCCAACCATGATGTGCGAAAACATGAATGCCTCCTCGTGTTTTGTAACCGGGGCCGTATCCTGACGCACGCACCCGAGAAACGCTAGAGCCTGTCGACCTTTCACACGCCGGCACTGAATCAGCGAAGCGCAACGTGCCCTGGTGCCCGCGCTCGCTTCGGCCAGGCCTTAGCCGAAGCCATAGCGCGGATAGGGTCCGCTCAGGGTGTGTTCGAAATGCGCCATGCCGGCAGCGCCACCCGGCCCGGTCATCGCCATCGGGTACTCCGTGGGGCCGAGCCGCTGCGCGGCCGGCACATGCGGCGGGCCTCCGGGCTGCGCTCCGGATACGACCTCGTAGCTGTCATGTTCGAGGTGCTCGGTACCGCGATAGATGCCGGGTCCGAGATTGTCGCGCCAGCCGCGGTAGTAGCCGCCGCCCTGCACGTCGGCGGGCGTACCGGCCAGCCGCAGTGTATAGGTGCGCGTCACGCCATCCTCGCCGTCGAGTTCGAGCGTGCCGCCGCGCGGCTGCCGCGTGCCGGCAAGGTACTCGAGTCGATGGCGCACGGCATGCAGGCGCACGCTGCGACCATCGGCGTAATCCAGTCGCCCTTCGAAATCGAGCGCTTCGCCGTCGGCGCTTTCATGCGTATTGAAGAACCCGCAATGATCCTCGACCTGGAACGGCACCCACAAGCGTAGCGCACGGCGCGCGGCGGCCCTCTGCTCGGGCGCGACGCCGGCGATACCAGTCGGCATCGCCATCGAGGAACGCACACCCCAGGAGTGATCGCGCATCGCGTGCCAGCCGGCGATCGGCACGCTCACGCCGTCGATGCGGGCACTGCCCGTGGCGCGGCAGACCTGCGTGTAGCGCACCAGGTCGTTGACGACCGCGCCGTACTTGAAATGCTGGTAACGCTCCTCGACGAACGGCGGCGACTGCGCTTCGAGCACGACGTCGAACGCGATCCCGGCGGGGTTCTCCGCCGCGCTCACCCGCATTCGCATCATGGGCTCGAGGATCTCGTAGCACAGCGGGCCGGCATCGAGTTCGCCGTAACGCGGATGCAGCGCGCGCGACGTGCGCAGCGAGGTCTGCCGCCCGGCGTGTGCGACCGTGGCCCAACCATCGATCACGTTGACGTTGGGATGCAGACGCAGCCCGGTGCAGCAATACCAGTCTGCAGCGTAGAAGGCACAGAAATAGCCGTCGTTGTAGTGCGCATCAGAGGTCGCCACGGTAGCGAACGGCGTCGGCGCCTGGTGGAACGGATAGTCGTCGAAAGGGCTCAGTCTCATCACGCGGCTCCGTGGTCTCCTGGCGGGGTGAATGGGGTGCGTGTTGTTGCCGGCAGCCGCGCGCGGGTCGCCATGCACAGCCTGGCCGAGCCTGCCCCGGATGCCGCTCCGGATGTGCACACGATAGCGCGCGTCAGCGTAGTGTTCCGTGCGGCCCGGGCGCGCCGCGATCGAGCCCGGCGGCGCAGGCCAGCGCCGGCGAGAACGTGAGGTCGAGCAGCCAGGCGATGGCCAGGGTGAGCGCAGCCAGGAGCCCGAACTCGGCCGAGCTGCGCAGCGTGCCAGCGAGCAGTGTCGCGAAACCGAGCACCAGTCCCGCAGTGGTGAACGTGACTGGTCGCAGGACGGCTTCAAGAGCTGTCTCGAGGGCGTTCGCACCGGCACGTCGGGCCGCCTCGAGGCGGGCGAAGAAATGGATGCTGTCGTCGACCGCGATCCCAAGTACCACGGCAGCGACGAGACTGGTGGTGAGATTGAGTGGGATGCCGGTCCAGCCGAGGATGCCGAAGAAACCCAGGATCGGCAGCACGTTCGGAATCAGCGCAAGTGCGGCGAGTCGCACCGAACGGAACAGCAGCACCAGCGCCAGCGCGATCGGCACGAAGGCCGCGAGCAGGCTCAGCACCTGGCCGCGCGTGACATCGTCCAGGGTCTGCGCGATGAGCACGGAACTCCCCGTCACCTCACCGCGCAGGCCGCCCGGCAGGCGCGCCAGCCGCGCCTCGATGCGCGCGGTCAGGGCATTGAGGTCCGCGCTCGCGATCTCGCGCGCGCGCACTTGCAACAGGGTGCTGCTGAACGCGGCATCGGCGAAGCGCCGGATGTCCTCGCTCGCGCCGAGCAGGATGAGGTCGCTCGCGTAGGCACGCGACGGCGGCACCGGGTCGGCATCGACGCGGTCGGGCGCGAGCGCCCCCTCGAGTTCACCGAGGTAATCGAGCAACGTGTACACGCCGCCGATCTCGGGTTGCGCTTCGAGCCAGCGCGCCAACTCATCGAGCGCGCGCAGGGCGGCCGGCGTCTTGAAGGTATCGCGCTTCTCGCCGGCGAGAACGATCTGCAACGGAACCGCGCCGGCAAAACGTTCGTTGAGCGTGGCGAAGTTGGTCCTCACGGCGCTGTGCGGGGCGAAATTGGCCAGATAGTCGGTATTGACCGTCAGCCGGGTGAGGCCGGCGGTGGCCAGGGCGGCGAAGCCTGCGCCGGCCCACAGCAGGGCGTGGCGATGCCCGCGCGCCAGCGCGGCCAGGCGGGCGACGAAGCGCCTGGTCGTGCCCGCATCGGGTCCGCGGCGCCGGCGCGCGAACGCGGCGAGCCCGGCCGGCACCACGACGAGCGCCGCGACCCATGCCAGCACCGTGCCCAGGCTGGCGTACAGGCCGAAAGTGCGAATCGACGGAATGTCGCTGGTGGCGAGCGCGGCGAAGCCGGCGGCCGTGGTCAACGCGGTCAGGGTGAGCGGCCGCGCGACGTCGGCCACGGCACGTCGCGCCGCGGAGGCGCGTGTCACGTCGCCGACGAAGTGGCGGTCGAAGTCGGCGACGACATGGATCGCATACGCGAAACCGACCACGTAGACCGACGGTGGCAGGATCACGGTCACGTAGTTCAAAGCGTGCCCGCCGGCGACGAACACCGCGAGGGTCGCCGCCAGCGCCAGCGCATTCGCCGCGAGCGGCAGCAACGCACCGCGCAGGTGACGAAAGCCGAGCGCGGCGACGAACACCGTCGCGCTGACGGCCATCAACATGATGCGCATCAGGTCGGCGAGCAGCAGGCGGCTGATCTCGAGTCGCGCGTACAGCGGCCCGGACAGGAACTGCGCAATCGGTCCCGCTTCGCTGCGCGAAGCGCGGGCCACGCGCGAGACGAGCGCAATCTGTTCGCGCGGATTCAGGCCGCGATCGAAACGCACCGCGATCATTGCCGCCTGGCCGTCGGCCGCGGCCAGGTAACCCGCGTAGAGCGGGTTGGCGAGTACGGCCTCGCGTACCGCACGAGCCTGCACGAGGGTCGTTGGTAATTCAGCGAGAAACGGACTCACTTCCGTGTAGTCATCGTGAACGCGCGTGTGCATCGCGCTGGCCAGGCTCTCGACATGCGCCACGCCCCGCAGCCGCTCGATCCGCCGGGTCAATCGCTTGAACGCAGCCAGCCCGGCCGGAGTGAACAAGGTCTCGCCACGCCACACGACAAGCAGCAGGTCGTCGCTCTGGAAACGCTCGCGCACGGCCTCGAAGCGCGCCAGGCGCGCACCCTCGGTCGGCAACAGGGCAGCGAGCGAGGCATCGACGCCGAGTCGCGAGCGTGATTGCCGCCAATCGAAGAGCTCGTTCGATGCGGCCAGCGCGACGAGCGCCGCCAGCATGAGCACCACGCACGGGCGTGCCGTGCCGACGCGCATCAACGCCGCGAACACGAGGGGCCGCCGGACACGCTCAGTTGCCGCGGCGCAGCTCCGCGACCTCGAACAGGGCCGCGCTCAGCTCGGGGTCGATCGCCACCTCCTCGGTGAGAAAGACCGTGTGGCTGCCGTGCTTGCGATCGTACATCGTGGTGCGAAACGGCACCCAGTGGCCATCGACCTTCCTGACCTCGGCCCGATCGACGATGAGCTGCTTGCGCAATTCGCCGTTCGGCGCCAGGAAGTCGCTTTGCATCGGCAGGCACAGCGCCTTGTCGATGAAGAAACGCACCACGCTGTAATGGGAGTTCTCGTCCGGCTTGATGGTCTCGAGCACGTACACCGGGAAATCGCCGAGGCTCGCATCGGCGACGCGCTCGACGCGTTCGCGCTCGTCGACACGGTAGAAATACTGAAAATCCTCGTAGTTGAAATCGGTGCCGAGAACCGAGCCGAAGAACGAATCGCCGGTGACGCGACGCACCCGCTTGAGCCGCGGCGAGTAGGTCATGAACGACACCACGTCGCGCTTGCCGTCGTCGCTGATGAGCACCGCGAGACCGCGCTCGTCGGGCGGCTCGACGACACGCACGAGCAGCCGTGATTCGTCGTCGATGTCTCGCTTCCACTGCACCGTGCGACGCGATTCGCGCACGTACCCTTCGCGGTCGGTCACCAGCACCGACTGCACCAGCGACGCGCTGTCCGCGGGTAACGCGCGATCGGCGCAGGCGCGCACTTCCGGGTCGGCGATACGCGATGTGTCGAAGGCGCGCGCGGGACCCGCCGCGAGAACCGCCATCAAGATCACGCCGGCGGCGCGGCGCAGCTTCCCCTTCTCGTTCATCGGGCGTTTCACCATCCATAGAGCGTTGCACAAGCCCAATCCTAACAGGCCTGTATGCGAGCTAACGCAGCCGCCCGCGCAGAACTCTGCTCAGGCCGATTCGCCCACCACGGCCCGAAGCTCCTCGACCAGCGCCCGCACTGCCGGCGGCAGACCACGGCCTTCCAGCGTGCCGACGAGCAAGGGCACCTGCATCACGCGGCGCTGCGGCGGTGGCAACTCGAGTGGCGTGAAGACCTGGCGCTCGAAGTCCCCGGCCAGCATCGGCGCAACCGCGAAGCCGACACCGTCGGTGCGTCGCACGACGCTGCGCACCACGCCGAAGTCGTTGACCACGATCATCGGGTTGGCCTGCCGGTCGGGCTGGCCGCTCTCGGCGCGCAACGCATCCGCGACGCGGCGTACGAACCAGCGAGCACTCGGCCCCTGGACGAGCGGAAAATCCATGATGTCCCTCAGGGTCACCGACGCCAGGCGGGTCAGCGGGTGGCCGTGGCGCACGAAGGGCACGGTCACGGTGGCGCCGATTTCGTCGAGCACGAGCCCCCCGGTGGGGACGTCCGGCGGCACGCCGAGGAAGAAATCGATGCGCCGCTCGCGCACCTCCTGCACGAGACGGCCCGAATCGAGCGCGAGCAAGCGGAAGCGCAGCTGCGGGTTGCGCTCGAGCGCGCGCAGGATGGCTTCGGTAAGGAACGGTTCGATGAGGCCGGCCTCGGCGCCGATCGCGAGACGCCCGCTTGCCGAGCCCTTGATCAGGGCAATCTCGCGTCCGGCCGCGTTCATCACGCCGAGCGCCTGAGCCGCCGCATCGACCACCACACGACCGTACACGGTCGGTCGCGAGCCGCGCCGGTCGCGTTCGAACAGCGCGGCGCCGTACGCCGTCTCGAGGCGCGCGACGCAGTCGCTCAGTGTCGACTGCGAAATGCCGAGCGCTTCTGCCGCGCGCCGCATGTTGCCGATGCGCGCGAGTTCGACTAGGGCCTGAAGCTCGAGACGATGATGCATCGACGGTTTCCTCGACGGCCCTTGATTGTGACCGAATATCCGCTCGTATTGATTCTATTGTTCGGATTTACGAATAACCACGTCTGCGTTAGGTTAACTCCCCGTCGCGGCCGGCCACATCGCCCTCAGGCGCCCGTACGCCCGGCCGCGTACGTACGATCATATCGCGAGGGGAGCGATCCGAGACCGGGTTCCCGCCGACGCCTGGGGAGGCGCCGACGCGGGAACCCGGCCCTCACCCACACCGCCGCGATCCCGCCGGGCAGAACCCGCCGGCCCACGCGCGGCACCGCCAATCGAGCCGGATCTCCGGACCTTCTGTGATGTAATCACCGCGGCGAATGGCACCCATCGGTGCCCGCTGGCGACGCCGCGCGGGATCGCGCGACGGCATGACAACCACCAGAAGAGGGGAGTAACGATGTACAAGGTCACGGTCGAGCGCACGGTCAACCTGCCACGCAAGCAGGTCTTCGACCTGCTCGTGCAATTCGGCGGCCTGGAGAAGATCCTGCCGGACATGATCGAATCACTCGAGGTTACCGGCAGCGGCCTCGGCGCGTTGCGCACGGTCAAGCTCAAGGGTGGCGGCACCGTCATCGAGCGTCTCGACGTGGCCTACGACGAACGCGTCTTCGGCTACACGATCACGTTCAACGACGCGATGCCGTTCGAGAATTATTGCGCCGTCGTCACGCTCGAAGATGCCGGCGACAAGACCCTGGCCCGCTGGGGCAGCAACTGGGATGCGAAAGGCGCGAGCGAGGACGAGATCAAGCCCATGTTGAATGATCTCTACGGCGCCCTGCTCGACGGCTTGCCCAAGCTCGCCTGAGGGCCCCGCGGGTTCAGGCGCACGCTTGCTGCGCCTGAACCCGTCGATCACCCACGACATCGCGCGACTATCCCAATCCCCGGTGAACTCACGGCGAGACACGTCAGCAACCCGCCCGGCACCACGCGACGCCTGATCCGACACGCTCCGGCATATCGAGTACGCAGTCTGAGCGGTCCCGGCGGCGGGGACTGTTGACGCGTATCGAGGCGGCTTCTCCGTTTCCTCCCCGGAATGATGCACAAGCGACGCGCTCCACGTGGTGCGGGCGCTGATTGGCGCTGCCGCGAAACGAATTTGTGTTACCGTCGCCAGGCGAGGCGGTGCTTTGGCATCCGCTCGCTCTCGACACCACCGCGGCGCGCGCAGGCGGACAGTTCGCGCCCGGGTGAAACGGAACGCTCATCCGAGGTCACGGGTTCATGGAGGAATTTTCGGGCGCATGGCGCCGGCCCGGGTGGTGCATCGCGGTCGTGCTGGCACTGAGCAGCGCCCCGGGCCACGCAGCCGATTGGATCTACACCGTTCAGCGCGGTGATAACCCGTGGAGCCTGACCGAGCGCTACCTGGCCGGCGTCAATTACTGGCCGCGCATCCAGCAGCTCAACCAGATCACCGACCCGAAGCACATCGCTCCGGGGACGCGTCTGCGCATACCGGTGGACTGGCTGCGCCGGCGCTCGGCCGTGGCACGCATCGGCGCCGTAAGCGGCAGCGCACTCGTCGACGGGCCAAGCGGGCGACGCGAAGCGGCGGCGGGGCTCGCATTGCATAGTGGCGACGTCATCACGACCGGGGAGGAAGGCAGCCTCACGCTGGTCTTCGGCGATGGCTCGCGCGTTCTCGTGCATGCCGCCTCCGAACTCCATCTCGACGAACTCGGCACGTTCGACAACACGGATTACTACGAAACACAGGTGCGCCTCGAACAAGGGCGCATGGAGAACCTGGTTACGCCGCTCGGCGAAGGCCCGGGGCGGTTCGAGATCGAAACGCCCGCCGCGGTGACCGCGGTGCGTGGCACGCGCTTCCGCATCAGCGCCGGCGCCGCGGCGATGCGCGCCGAGGTCATCGAGGGCGCGGTGGATGTCGGTTCCGAGCACGGCAAGGTCGACGTCCCGGCCGGTTTCGGTACGGTCGCCGAAACCGGAGTTCCACCGGCCCCGCCGATTGTGCTGCTCGACGCGCCCGGCGTCGCCGCGCTGCCGACGCTGCTCGACCGCCTCCCGGTCAGCTTCACGCTGCCAGCACTCGGCGGTGCGATCGGCTACCGCGTCCAGGTCGGCGACGTGCCGGGTTTCGAAGTGCCACTACTCGACCTCCGCGCCGACAGCACGCGCCTGCGTCTGGGTGACCTCGCAGACGGTCGTTACGTACTGCGCGTGCGAGGCGTCGACAGCAACGAACTCGAAGGTCGCGACGCCGAGCATGCTTTCGTCGTCGATGCGCGCCCGGAACCACCCCTGCTGACCGCGCCGGCGCCCGGCGCCGGCGTGTCCACGGAACACCCCGAACTCCGCTGGGGTGCGCGTGAGGACATCGCCCGCTACCGGCTGCAGGTTGCGCGTGACGAGAACTTCGACGAGCTGCTGATGGACGCCGACGACATCACCTCGACGAGCGCAACAACGCCCGGCCCGCTGTCCCCGGGCAGCTACTATTGGCGGGTTGCCGCGCTCGATGCCGCCGAGGGCCAGGGCCCCTTCAGCGACCCCCAGGCTTTCCGGCGCCTGCCGCCGGCACCACCGCTGGGGGAACCCGCCGTCGACGAAACCGAGCTCGTGGTCTCCTGGCGTGCCGGCCAGGCGGGTGACCATTATCGCTTCCAGTTCGCGAGCGACGACGCGTTCGGCGCCCCGCTCGTCGACGAGGCCGTGAGCGACGCCAACATCACGCTGCCACGCCCCGAGGGCGGCATCTACTATATGCGCGTACAGACGATCGATGCGGAAGGCTACGCCGGCGCATTCGGCGCGCCCAACCGCATCGAAGTGCCGTCACCGCCGTCACGGCCGTGGTGGTTGCTCGCGCTGCTGATCCCGTTGCTCGCCCTGTGAAGCGGCTGTTGCGGCGTCTGCGTCCGCGCGGCGAGGCCATGTGGCTCGGCGCTGCGCTCGTCGCACTGACCCTGTTCACCCTCGGCACCGGCCTGCTCGCGCGGGTCGACACGCTGATCTACGACATGGCAATGCGCTTGCGCCACGCGCCGTCGCCTGACGATGTGGTCATCGTCGCCATTGACGACAAGAGCCTGCGCAAGCTCGGGCAATGGCCCTGGCCACGCGCCTTGCACGCCGAGCTGGTGACGCGGCTGAGCGAAGCCGGCGCGCGTGTCATCGGCCTCGACATCATGTTCGCCGAGCCGGGCCCGGACGATCGCACGCTGGCGAACGCGATTGCGGCGAGCGGGCGGGTCGTGCTGCCGGTGTTCCCGGAAAGCAGCGGCGCCGAGAGCCTGCGCGAAATCATGCCGGTGCCACCGCTGGCCAATGCCGCGGTCAAGCTCGGGCACGTCGACGTCGAGCTCGATAACGATTCGATCGCGCGCAGCACCTATCTCAAGGGCGGCCTCGGCTCACCGGTGTGGCCGAGCATCGCGCTCGCGATGCTGGAGCACCACAACGCCGCGGCCTGGCAGTCCCTGCCCGGAACGCGCCACCCCGAGGGTACCACCACGCAACCCGGCGTATGGCTGCGCGATTATCGCCTCGACATCGGCTTCACCGGGCCACCGGGGCACATCCGGCGAGTCTCCTACGCGGACGTGCTCTACGACCCCCCGCTGACGGCGAGTTTCGCCGGCAAGTTCGTACTCGTGGGCATGACCGCGGCCGGTCTCGGCCACACGCTGGCAACCCCAGTCTCGGGCGCGGCACAACCCATGCCAGGCGTCGAGTTCCATGCCAACGTACTCGCCAATCTGCGCCAGGAGAGCTGGATCCGGCCGGTCACCGGCAGCCCGCGTGCTCTGCTGCTGGCGCTCGTCGCCCTGCTGCCGGCGCTGCTCTATCCACGCCTGAATCCGCGCCAGGGCATGTTCACCGGCGCCGCCCTGCTGCTCTCCTCGTTGACCCTGCCGGCCGCCCTGCTCGCTCTGGGCAACGTATGGATCGCGCCGGCCCCGGCCCTGCTCGCGCTGCTGGCCAGCTATCCGCTGTGGAGCTGGCGGCGGATCGAGGCGACCGCGCGCACCCTGCATACCGAACGCGAGGTCGCGCGGGCCACGCTCAACGCGATCGGCGACGCCGTGGTAACGACCGATCGCGACGGTGTGATCTCTTACATGAACCCGGTCGCCGAACGCCTCAGCGAACACCCGCAGCGCGAAGCGATAGGCCGTCACATCTCGAGCGTCTTCTGGTCGCCGCAGCAGTTCGAGCGCGACAAGCTCGCGGCCGCCATCACGCAGGCGCTGCACGAGAACCGCGCGGTACGCTCGCCGTCGCACGCGACACTCACGCGGCGCCTCGGCGATCCGCTCCTCGTGCGCATCACCGCGAGTCCGATCGATCCCGTCGGCGGCGTATCCCCCGGAGCCGTGATCGCCCTCCACGACCTCACCGAGACACAGACACTGACACGCCAGATCAGCCACCAGGCGACGCACGATGCGCTCACCGAGCTGCCCAACCGGGAGCTGCTCGTCGATCGTCTCGCCCAGGCCATCGCCGGGGCGGGCCGTCACGGCGGCATCGTCGCGCTGATGTTCATCGATATCGACGGCTTCAAGCATGTCAACGGCAGCATCGGGCACGCCGGCGGCGACGAGCTGCTGAGCCAGCTGGCCCTGCGCCTGAACGCGGTGGGTCGCGCCGACGACACCATCGCGCGCTGGGACGGCGACCAGTTCGCGATCATGGCCGCCGGTCTTGCCAGCCCCGAACTCGCAGCGCAGCTCTCACGCAAGTTCCTCGCCGTGAACGGCGAGCCGTACCTCGTCCAGAACCAGGAGGTCCATCTCACCGCGAGTGTCGGCATCAGTCTCTACCCGGATGACGCCGACGACATCGAGACGCTGCTACGGCACGCCGATATCGCACTGCATCGCAGCAAACAGCGCGGGCACAATGCGATCGGCTTTTATGACAAGGCTTTCGACGCGCAGGCGCAACACCGGCTGGAACTCGAGAACGCCCTGCGCAAAGCGCTGCGTGGCAACGAGCTCGAGCTCTACTATCAACCGCAGATCGATCTCGGCAGCGGCCAGGTCTGCGGCGTCGAGGCGCTGTTGCGTTGGCGGCATCCCACGCGCGGGCTGGTCCTGCCCGGCGAGTTCGTGCCGATGAGCGAGCAATCGGCACTGATCCAACCGCTCGGCGCCTGGGTCATGGAGAACGCCTGCCGCCAGGCGCAGGCGTGGCGCGCGGCCGGCCGGCCGCTACCGATCGCGATCAACGTGTCCGCGCGGCAGCTCGCCGCGGATACGTTCGTCGCAACGACGACCGGCGCGCTCGCCGCGAGCGGCGCGGCGGCGCAGGACATCACGCTCGAGATCACCGAAAGCGCAGTACTGCACGACCCGCTTCGCGCCAGCGAACGTCTGGCCGCGTTGCGCGCGCTGGGGGTGCGCATCGCGCTCGACGATTTCGGCACGGGTTACGCCTCGCTGGCCAACCTCAAGACGTTGCCAGTCGATCACATCAAGATCGACCGTTCGTTCGTGGCCGACCTCGAGGCTGACCTGCCACTCATCCGCGCGGTCGTCGCGATGGCACGAGGCATGCGGCTCGGCGTGATCGCCGAAGGCGTCGAGACGCCGGCCCAACTCGACCTCCTGCGCCGCCTCGACTGCCACACGGCGCAGGGCTTTCTGCTTGCGCCGCCGCTGTCACTGGCGGACCTGGAACGCTGGCTCGAAGCCCGCCGCGCGGCTTCGCCCACGACCCGTGTGCCACTCGCGAACGCTGATTCGAACGCGCTGCACTGAGTCCCGCGGGACTTCACCTTCCTAGGTACCTGTTGAGTTGCGCCGGCGGCGCGGACCGCATCGCGTCCGGCGCAGGCGCGCGTTAGACTGTCGCTCCCCAGCTCGACGGCGACCCCGACCATGACCCGCACGCCTACCCTCGTCTTCACCCTGCTACTCGCGTTCCTCTGCACGCTCGCCGCCACGCCCGAGGCTCACGCCAAGCGCTTCGGCGGCGGCGGCTCGTTCGGCGGCAAATCGGCGTTCGGCACGCCGTTCAAACGCTCGGCCGCGAGGCCCGCGCGCTCGCCGCGCCAACAACAGGCGGCGCAGACGAATCAGGCGGCGCGACAGGGTTTTGCTCAACGCGGCGGCCTGATGGGCATGCTCGGCGGGCTCGCCATCGGCGGCCTGCTCGGTGCGCTGTTCTTCGGCGGCGCTTTCGAGAACCTCAATTTCCTCGATATCCTCGTCTTCGGCGCGATCGCCTTCATGCTCTTCAAGCTGCTCGCCGCACGCGGCGCGCGTGCCGCCCCGCAGCCGGCCGGCGCCAGCCGCGGCGCCCTCGGCGACGACGACACGCCCGCACCGCGCGCTGCCGGCAGCGGTTTCGACAGTTCGAGCTGGTTCCGCGGCGATGCGCCCGGCGCCCCGGTGCCGGACGCTACCGGCGACGCTACGCCATCGACCAGTGAGTTACCGGCCGATTTCGACCGCGCGACATTCCTCGCCGGCGCGCGACGTGCGTTCCGTGATCTCCAGCAGGCCTGGGATGCTCGCGACGACGAAACCCTGCGCGCGCTGACCACCGCCAACATGTATGCCGAGGTCGCGCGCCGCCTCGAAGAAGTCGCATCCGACAACCGTACCGACGTGCTCAAGGTCGAGGCCGAGCTGCTCGAAGTCCAGGATCTCGGTGACATGCTCGAAGCAACGGTGCTGTTCGATACGCTGATCCGTGAGGCCGCGGGCCAGCGGCCACAGCAGGTTCGCGAGGTGTGGCACTTCACCCGCGCACGCGCCAGCCGTCAACCGACCTGGCACCTCGACGGCATCCAGCAGCTCGCCGACTGAATCGGCGGGCATCGCGCAGGCGACGACGGCAAGTAACGGGGTGACGCGCGCGCCGACCCACGGCAGGCTGGCGCGACACACCCGGAGCCTGCGCATGCGACCCACCCGCAACTTCCAGCCCCGTCTCGCGCTGCCGACCTTCATTGCGCTCGCGCTCAGCGCGCCGGCAGCGGCAGACGACCACCCCTTCCCGCCGGGCCAGTACGAAATCACCTGGCAGACGGTCATGCCACACCTCGACGAGATGCGCCGCATCAGCGATCGCGAGACGCGCTGCCTGCACGGCGATCCGAGCGAGTTCTTCCCGGTGCTGCGCCAGCCGGCGCTGCGTGGCTGCACGCTCGGTACGAGCGCCGCCGGCCGCTATCGTCTCGCCTGCGCGAGCGATCGCGTGGCCAGCGGCAGCGCGACACTGTCCGGCGACCCATCGACGCTACGCGGCGCCCTGACGATCAAGATGGGCGGCAAGAACATGACCTTCAGTCAGCATGTCACCGCCACGCGACGCGGCAGCTGCTCGGAGCGTGACGGCACGGCCCGCTAGTCGGCGCGTCCGCCCCCGCCCACGGCGCCACGATCACTGTGCGTCGTGCAAGATGATGCCCAGTGCATAGCGCTCGCCGCCGTGCAGGCGGCTGACACCGTGCCGCGTATTGAGCCGGTAATAGCCACGGCGCCCGGCAGCCGGCCGCGCGCTGACCGCAAACACGACCGCGTCACCCTGTGACAGTGGCACCACTGCGACACGCGACTGCATGCGCGGACGCTGTTCGGTCAGGACGAACTCGCCGCCGTTGAAGTCGCGTCCCGGCGCGGATAGCAGGACCGTCAACTGCAGCGGGAAGACCTCCTCGCCGTAGCGGTCCTGGTGCAGGCAGTTGTAATCCCCCGCGCCATACCGCAGCAGCAGGGGTGTCGGTCGTCGCTGTCCGGCGGCATGGCAGCGCGCGAGGTAATCGGCGAGACGCGCGGGGTAGCGCGACGTCAGGCCGAGGCGTTCCTGCCAGTGGTTGGCGACGGCGGCGAGCGGCGGGTAGCAGGTCGCGCGCAGCCGGGCAACGAGCGGCGGTAGCGGCTCGGCGAAATACTTGTACTCGCCGCGGCCGAAGTTGTGGCGCGCCATGTGCACGTGACTGCGAAACGCGGCGGGCATCTCGAACATGTCCGCAAGTTCCGCGCACTGCGCGGCATGAAGCAGGCCGGGCACGCGGACATAGCCGTCCGCGTCGAGTGCCGCGAGCAGCGTTTCGGCCGCCGGCAGCGACGCCTCGCCGGGCTGCCCCGTGGCGGCTGTCAAGAAGGCGCCTCACGCGCGAGCAGGGCGCGCTTGCGCTCAACGCCCCAGCGATACCCGGACAGCGTGCCGTCCGCGCGCACGACACGGTGGCAGGGAATCGCCACCGCCAGGCGGTTGGCGGCACAGGCACGCGCCACCGCACGCACCGCCGACGGCTGCCCGATGGCGGCGGCGATGTCGGCGTAGCTCGCCGTGGTCCCGGGCGGAAGCGCCGACAGGGCCTGCCAGACGCGCTCCTGAAACGCCGTGCCGCGGATGTCCAGCGGCAGGTCCAGCCCGATGCGCGGGTCATCGACGAAAGCGACGACCCGCGCGACGAGTGCCTCGAAGGCGGCGTCGCCGCCAATCAGCTCGGCGCGGTCGAAAGCGTCCTCGAACGCGTGCACGAGCGCCTGCGGATCGTCGCCGAGGCTGATCGCGCACAGCCCGCGCGCGCTGGCCGCGACGAGGATCGCGCCGAGACTGCACTGCCCGACCGCGAATCGTATCTGCTCGCCCGCGCCCCCCTGGCGGAACGCGCTCGGTGTCATGCCGAGTGCATCACGGGTGGCAGCGTAGAAGCGGCCGTTGGAATTGAAACCGGCCTGGTAGATGGCATCGGTCACCCGTTGCTCGCGGTTGAGCTCGTCGCGCATACGCGCCTTGCGGCACGCACTGGCGTAAGCGCGCGGCGTGAGCCCGGTCACGCGCTTGAACACGCGGTGGAAGTGCCATGGGCTCAGGCCCACTTGCGCGGCCAGCTCGGCCAGCGCCGGCGGCGTCTCCGCATCCGCGATCACGGCGCAGGCGCGTTCGATCACGGCGGCCTCACGCGCCGCGCGGCCGGGTCCCGCCGGATGGCAGCGTTTGCAGGCGCGGAAGCCGGCCGCCTCGGCGGCCGCCGGCGAGGCAAAGAAACGGACATTCTCACGGCGCGGCTGGCGTGCCGGACAGCTCGGCCGACAGTAGATCCCGGTCGTGCGCACGGCGTACACGAAGCGGCCGTCGGCCTCCGCGCAGCGTGCGCGCACGGCCGCCCAGCAGGCCGCGGGGTCGCCGGCCCCGAAGCGCTCGCGCGCGGTCCCGGCGGGCATTTCGATCATGGTGCTCATGCTACTCCTCCTGCGCGTCGCGACCAATTCGCGGGCGGTTCCATGCTCGGTCATCATGGCCGTGGCGACAGCCCGAAACTTGCGCTCGAACCCGCTGCAGTGCCCGGGGCATCGACTTGCGCGGGCGCGATCGCCCCCCGACAATAAGGTCCCACCCGAATTTCCGGAGACCCATCATGAGCGAGCCCCAAGCTGCCGCCACGAGCGCCGCCGACGTGACCTGCGAGCTCGCCGACGGTATCGCCACGCTCACGCTGAACCGCCCGCAGCGCTTCAACACCCTGACCAGCGAGGTGATTGCCGCACTCAGCGAGCACCTCGCCGCCCTCGCCGCGAGCAGCGAAGCCCGTGTCGTCATCCTCGCATCGACCGGCAAGGCGTTTTCCACCGGGCACGATCTCAAGGAAATGAATGCCAACCGCGACGAGAACTTCTATCGCCGCCTGCTTGCCGATTGCTCGAAGATGATGCAGGCGATCGTCGCGCTGCCGCAGCCGGTAATCGCCCAGGTCCAGGGCATCGCCACCGCCGCCGGCTGTCAGCTCGTCGCGAGCTGCGACCTCGCCGTCGCCGCGGGCAGCGCGCGCTTCGCCACCAACGGGATCCAGAACGGCCTCTACTGTGCGACGCCGGCGGTGGCGCTGAGTCGGGTGGTGCCGCGCAAGCACGCGCTGGAAATGCTGCTGACGGGCGATTTCATCGATGCCGCGCGTGCTGCCGAGATCGGCCTGGTCAACCACGTCGTCGCCGACGACGCCCTGGTCGCCGAGACGCGCGCACTGGCTGCGCGCATCGCCGAGAAGTCGCAGTTCGCGCTACGCCTCGGCAAGGCCTCCTTTTACCGCCAGGCCAACCAGGGCCTCGACGGCGCCTATCGCGGGGCATCGGAGGACCTGGTCTGTAACCTGCTCAGCGCCGATGGCCAGGAAGGCATCGACGCCTTCATCGAGAAGCGCAAACCGACCTGGCAAGACCGCTGAACACCTTTTCGAACCGTCCACGAACACCGCAACGCCTGGGGAGTAGCCACGCATGAACGACCGCACGTCGAACCCTTACGAGCTCGATCTCGATCAGGTTCCGGCCAATTTTGTCCCGCTGACGCCGCTGAGCTGGCTGTCGCGCTCTGCTGCCGTCTACCCGGACCGTCTCGCGGTCGTACATGGAGAGCGCCGCTTCACCTGGAAGGAGACGTTCGCCCGCTGCCGCCAGCTCGCGTCCGCGCTCAAGCGGCGCGGCTACGGCAAGGGAGACACCGTCGCGGTGATCGCGACCAACATCCCCGCGTTCTACGAGGGCCTGTTCGGAATCCCCGCCGCGGGCGCGGTGATCAACCCGATCAACATCCGCCTCGACGCCGACGCCATCGCGTTCATCCTCGATCACGGCGAGGCCAAGGTCGTGATGACCGATACCGAGTTCGCACCGACCGTGCGCGAGGCGCTGGGCAAGTGCAAGGTCAAGCCGCTGGTCATCGACATCGCCGACGACGACGCGCCCTGCCATGATCGCATCGGCGAACTCGAGTACGAGGAGTTCCTCGCCGAGGGCGACGCCGAGGCGCCCTGGGAGCTGCCGGAGGACGAATGGCAGGCCATGGCGCTGTGCTACACCTCGGGCACGACCGGCAACCCCAAGGGCGTCGTCTACCATCACCGCGGCGCCTACCTCAACGCGATCGGCTGCAGCATGGCCTGGAACATGACCCACCACCCGGTCTACCTGTGGACGCTGCCGATGTTCCACTGCTGTGGCTGGACGTTTCCGTGGGCCATCGCCGCGCTCGCCGGCACCAACGTGTGCCTGCGCCGTATCGCGGCGAAGAACATCTACGATGCGATCGACGAGCACGGCGTGACGCATTTCTGTGGCGCCCCGATCGTGCTGAACTTCATCGTCAACGCCGCCGAGGACGAGAAGAAACCGCTGCCGCACACCGTCGAAGTGATGACGGCCGGCGCCGCGCCGCCGGCCGCCGTGCTCAAGGCGACCGAGAAGGCCGGTTTCCACATCACCCACACCTATGGCCTGACCGAAGTCTACGGCCCGGCCACCTTCAACGCGCCGCAGGACTGGTGGGCGGACCTGGACGAGGACGAGTACGCCGAGACACTCATTCGCCAGGGTGTGCGCTACCAGGTCCTCGAAGATCTCGAAGTCATGGACCCGGAGACGATGACGCCGGTGCCGCGCGACGGCGAGACGCTCGGCGAGATCATGTTCAAGGGCAACGTGGTCATGCGCGGCTACCTCAAGAACAAGAAGGCGACCGAGGAATCACTGGCAGACGGCTATTTCCATTCGGGCGATCTCGCCGTGATGCATCCGGATGGCTACATCCAGATCAAGGATCGTTCCAAGGACATCATCATCTCGGGCGGAGAGAACATCTCCTCCATCGAGGTCGAGGAAACCCTCTACAAGCATCCCGACATCCTCGAAGCCGCGGTCGTCGCGCGTCCGGACGAGAAATGGGGCGAGACGCCGTGCGCCTTCGTCACGCTCAAGCCCGGCAAGCAGGTCAGTGCCGAGGACATCATTGCTTACTGCCGCAGCAAGCTCGCCCACTTCAAGGCACCGAAGACCATCGTCTTCACCGAGCTGCCGAAGACTGCGACCGGCAAGATCCAGAAGTTCAAGCTGCGCACGGAAGCCGAGGGCATGGGCACCCCCTGAAGCAAGGCGCCGGGCCGGGCCGGCACGCCCCGGTCGCATCGGGTTCGAACGGCGCGATGCGCCGCACCGCCGTCGCGCGGTGCGGCCGCGCGCTCGTGCCCGCGGCGGCCTGCCTCAGGCGAACAGCCAGGGCGCTTCGCTGCGCCGGCGCGACTCGTAGGCGCGGATGTCGCCGGCATACTGCAGCGTGACGCCGATATCGTCGAGACCGTTGAGCAGCCGGTCCTTGAGTCCGGCGCTGAACTCGAAGGCGAACGTCTCGCCCGAAGGCGTGGTCACGGTCTGCGCCTCGAGATCGATGGCCAGGGCATAGCCCGGACTCGCCGCGACCTCGTCGAACAGGCGGTCGACGATGTCGCCGGGCAGGGTGATCGGCAGCAGGCCGTTCTTGCACGCGTTGCCGTAGAAGATGTCGGCGAAGCTCGGCGCGATCAGCGCACGGATGCCGTAATCGAACAGGGCCCAGGGCGCGTGTTCGCGCGAGGAGCCGCAGCCGAAGTTGTCGCGTGCGAGCAGGACGCTCGCGCCCCGGTAACGCTCCTGGTTGAGCACGAAGTCCGGATTGAGCGGGCGGGCGCTGCAATCCTGATCGGGCTCGCCCTTGTCCAGGTAGCGCCATTCGTCGAACAGGTTCGGACCGAAGCCGCTACGCTTGATCGACTTCAGGAACTGCTTGGGGATGATGGCATCGGTGTCGACGTTGGGACGATCGATCGGGACCACCACTCCGGTCATGCGGCTAAAGGCTTGCATTGCTTTCAGAACTCCCGGACGTCGACGAAATGGCCGGCGATGGCGGCCGCCGCGGCCATTGCCGGGCTGACCAGGTGGGTACGCCCGCCGCGGCCCTGACGTCCTTCGAAATTGCGGTTGGAGGTGCTCGCGCAGCGTTCGCCCGGCTCGAGCTGGTCCGGGTTCATGCCCAGGCACATCGAGCAGCCCGGTTCGCGCCACTCGAAGCCGGCCGCACGAAAGACCTCGTCCAGCCCCTCGGCCTCGGCCTGCTGCTTGACCAGCCCGGAACCCGGCACCACCAGCACGGCCTTGACGCCGGTCGCCTTGTGCCGGCCCTTGATCACCGCGGCGGCCTCGCGCAGGTCCTCGATGCGCGAATTGGTGCACGAGCCGATGAAGACCTTGTCGACCGGGATGTCGGTGATCGCCCGGCCCGGCTCGAGATCCATGTAGGCGAGTGCGTTCATGAGACCTACACGGCGCGTTTCGTCCTCGATGCGGCGCGGGTCGGGTACGTTCGCGCCGACCGGCACGACCATCTCGGGTGAAGTGCCCCACGAGACCTGCGGCTGGATGTCCCCGGCCTCGAACACGTGCTCGGTGTCGAAGCGCGCGTCGTCGTCGGAACGCAGATCGCGCCAGGCCGCGAGCGCCCGTTCCCACTGCTCGCCCTGCGGCGCCAGCGGCCGGCCCTGCACGTAGTCGCGCGTGACGTCGTCGAACGCGACCAGCCCCGCGCGGCCACCGGCCTCGATCGACATGTTGCACACCGTCATGCGCCCTTCCATGCTGAGTGCGCGGATTGCCTCGCCGGCATACTCCATGGTGTGCCCGGTGGCACCAGCGGTGCCGATGGCGCCGATCACGTGCAGGATGAGATCCTTGGCCGTCACGCCCGTGGGCAACGTACCGTTGACCGTGATGCGCATGTTCTTCGCCTTGCGCAGCACCAGGCACTGGGTGGCAAGCACGTGCTCGATCTCCGAAGTGCCGATGCCGAACGCCAGCGCGGCGAGCGCACCGTTGGTCGCGGTGTGAGAATCCCCGCAGACGATGGTCATGCCGGGCAGGCTCCAGCCCTGCTCGGGGCCCGTCACGTGCACGATACCCTGGCGTACGTCACCGATGTCGTAATGGGTGATGCCGTAGCGCCGGCAGTTGCGGGTCAGGGTCTCGAGCTGGATGCGCGCGACCGGATCGGTGATGTTGGTGATGTCCACCGTCGGCACGTTGTGGTCGGACACGGCCTTGGTCGCCGCGACCCGCCAGGGTTCGCGGCCGGCCAGTTCGAGTCCCTCGAAGGCCTGCGGCGAGGTCACTTCGTGCGCGATGTGGCGGTCGATGTAGATCAGCGCGCTGCCGTCTTCGAACGTGCGCACGAGGTGCTGTTCCCAGAGCTTGTCGTATAGAGTTTTCGCGGACATGGGTCGTCGATGCGGTCAAGGGGAGCGCGATTCTAACACCTCCGACCTTGGGAGGCCGGCGGGAACTCGGGTACACTCCCGCCGTCGAAAAGCCCCATGCACATCACCCGCCCAGCCCCGAGGCCCCGACCCGACATGCGTAGATTCGCCCCCCTGCTCCTGCTTCTCGCCCTCACCGCCGGCACCGCCCGGGCGGACTTCAACGATGGCGTGGTCGCGCTGATGATGGGCAAGTACGAGCAGGCGCTGCAGACGTTCGTGCCGCTGGCCGAGACCTCGGACCATGCTTTCGCGCAGTACTTCCTCGGGCGCATGTACGCGGCCGGGCAAGGCGTCGAGAAGAGCAGCGAGACGGCGGCCGGCTGGTATCGCAAGGCCGCCGAGAAGGGCGTTGCCGACGCGCAGGTGCGTCTCGGCGAGATGTACGAAAACGGCGACGGCGTGCCGGCAGACATGGAATACGCTTACGGCTGGTACAGCGTCGCCGCCCACCTCGGCAATCCCAAGGGCAACGAAGGTCAGGAACGCGCCATGGGGGCACTGTCGGCAGCGGAGCGCGTGGAGGCCGAAAAGCTCGCGCGCGAGTTCATCAAGCAGTACGGCAACGTGCCCAAGAGCACCGCGCGTCAGCAGTAAACAAATGTGAACGAACGCCGCGGCCGCGACGATGCGTGCGCGACTCAGACGGTCAGATTGACGTAAGCACCGCGCGCGAACGAGGCCTCGGCGCCGCCCATGTGCTCGATCATGCGCGTCAGCGCGAGCGCGGGGACGCGCAGCGACTGGTGCTGCGCCTCACGCCACTTCCATGCCTGCTCGGCGCCGTCGCGTACGTGACCCGGCCGGCGTACGGCCGTTGCCTGGCGCGGGCGCGCGGGCGCGAGCGGTGCCGTGCGACGCGTCTCGCCGCTGCCGCTGATGCGATAAGTCGCTGTCGATATCGCCACGCGCAAACTCCTCGTGCCCACCGGCCCCGCGGCTTCCCCGTCCGGTTGCGGGGTGCCCTCGACGCCCTGGCCGAGCACCACACCACGCTGCCGTTCGCAGATGCCTGCCGCGCATCATGCCCGAAAGTCGCGGCCGTGGCGAGCCTCGCCAGCGCAGCGGCGCCCGCCGGCGCTCAGAAACGTCGATGCAGGGTCGGCAACACGATGTCACCGAACCACTCGACGGCGCCGTCGGCACCGATACGTACCCTGGCGGCGAGCATGCCGGCCGCACCATCGTCACCGATGTCGTTCAGCTCGAGGCCCTCGAGTTCCTCTTCGAGCTCCTCGAAGCCGCCGAACTCGTCATCGAGGTCCTCGAACAGGGGCTCGTCGTCGGCCGAGGGCTCGGGTTCGGGCGTCACGACGGGCGCTTCGGCCTCCTCGACAGCCTCGTCGAAGTCGGCCGGCGGCGCTTCCACGGCCGGCTCGTCGAGCGGCGCGAAGGCCGGCTCGTCGGCTGTCTCGATCGGTTCTTCCGCGGCCGGCGGCGCCTCGTCGAGCGGTTCCAGCGCCTCCTCCGCTTCGATGACGTCGCCGAAAGTGTCTTCGAACTCATCCCCGAAGTCATCGCCGAACTGCTCGGCCTCGCGGGCTTCGAGATAGGCCCGAAGCTCGACCTGGTAGTTGCGGAAGTTGGCCAGCTCCTGGCGATAGCCGGCAATCAGGCGTCGCCCCTCGTCGCGGTTCATCGTGCCTGCCGCGAGCAGTTCCTCGAGACGCGCGATACGCGCTTCCAGGGTCTCTATGAGCACCGTGAGTTCGGCCTCGGTGACGCCTGGCGCACAACCCTCGGCATCCTCGCACTGGTCGAGCGACAGCGCGATGCCGTTGCCGATGACGCCGAACAGCGAGAGGTCTTCCTCGAACAGGGAGGCATCGACGAAGGTCACCGCCTGCAGCACGGAGAGCACCGCGGCCGGGTTGGGGAAGGACACCTGTACGTTCTGGAACAGGCTGGACGCATTCGGCAGACCGAGCAGCTCGGCAATCGACGCGGCGAGCGCCGAGTCCGGCACGCTGATGTCGGATTCGGTCGCGTTGGAACGCACGTTGAACGTCACCTGCTGCACGGCCGCCGTATCGCTCTGCGCAACCGCGACCTCGCCGCGGGCGAGATTCATGATCATGTTTGTCGTGTTCAGGACCTCGTTGGTCGCGGCGAGGATCGCACGGCCACCGTTGAACGTCACCGTGGCGTTCGCGGGCCCGGCGATATTCCCGGGCTCGGTGCCGTCGCCGAGACCGTCGAACACGCTGGCGGGCCGCACGAACGGCTCCTGGCCGAGCGCGAAGAACGCGAACTCGCCCTGGCCGGGGCCGCCCGCGGTGACCTCGAGCGTCCCGCCACTGGCGGCCGGCGCAAACTCGATCGCCGTGCCGACCAGCAACAGGTTGCCCCCGGTCGCGAAATCGCGCGACACGCGAATGTAGTCGGCCGTCGCCGACAGCAACACGCCGTCGAGCGGCGCGGCGCTGGTCGCGCCCGGCACGAACAACCCGCCGATGGAGAGCGTGCCGTCGAAGTCGCCGAATGCCGCATGGTTGATGTGACCGACACCGTCGACCGCATCGATGAACATGTCGGTCCCGGCCGGCGGCACGAGACTCAGCACGACACCGCCCGGTCCGGCCACGGGGCCGTTGAAATCGAACACGCCGGTCGTGCTGGTCATGGTGACATCGGCCGCGATGTCGACGGCGTCGAAGCGCAGGCTGCCGCCGGTCAACGGGCCGCGCAGAGCGGCTCGCCCGCGGTAGGTCTGCGCGCCTCCGCTCGTCACGCTGGCACCGAAGCGCGCCGTACCGGTGGCCGTCGCCACGCTCAGATCGCCGCCCACCTCGAGGGGTCCGGGAATGACAAGGTCGCCGTCGCCGCCTGCATCGAGCAGCAGGTTGCCGCTGCGACTCACCGGGCCCGAGAGGCGCAAACCGCGCGCGCCGACGAAATTGCGTTCGCCGGTCAGTTCGATGGACGGCGCCGTAATGGTGCCGGCGACCGACGCGGCGTTACCCGGCGTCTGTGGCAGCGCCAGGGCGCTCGCCTGTGTCGCAGTGAGATTCTCCACCCCACTGAAGGCGGCCTGATTGAGCGCCGACCCGCCGGGGAACGCACGCACGAAACCGGCACCGTCGCTGGCGCCCGGGATGACCCATTGCGTGGCAAAGCTCGTGCGCAGCGTGTCACGCGCACCGCTGCCCGAGTCGCCGTCGAGATTGATGCTGACCGTATTGCCGGTCGGCGCGGTAGCCAGGATCACGACATCATTGCCGGTACCGGCATCGAGATTCTCGATCTGGCTGAAGCCGCCCGCGGCGAGGTTGTTCTGGCCGGCGTTGCTGGTCATTCCGCTCGCGTCGATCGTGGCGATCGTCGCCGTCACCGCTTTGGTCACGGTCAGGTTGTCGTTGCCGCCACCGCCGACGAAGTCGCCGGCGAACGTGTTCGCGCCGAGCGCGAAGGTATCGGCGCCGACATCGGCAAACGCCCCGCCGCCGACCGTGGAATCGATGCGGTCGATGTTGACCAGGCGCGTCTGACCGCCGGCCGGGTTGGTGTAGTTGACGATGTCGGGACCGTCGATGGTGAACAGGTCGGCGCCGACCGAGCCCATCAGTACGTTGGTGCCGCCGCTGCCATCGAAACCGATCTCGGCGAAGGGATTGCCCGGGTCACCGCCATCGAGCTCGATGTCGGCCGCGCCCGTACCGAAGATGACGGTATCGTCGCCGTTGCCGGCAAGCACATTGAAGTTGACGAAATCGTTGACTGCGATGTTGGCCAGCGAGTTGCCGAACGATCCCGTATTGGTCCCGGAGATGAGCCAGAACGTGTCGGTATCCGGCCCGATCAGGGTACCTTTGTTGTTGCCGGTGAAGTCCTCCACGCCGCTGAACTGGCCCGAGATCATGTCCGCAGCGTTCCCCGTGATGGTACCGGCCTGCTCGTTGCCTCCGGCGTCGGCGGCGCGCACGATCTGCGCGAGGTCGGACCCTGAAAAATCGATCAGGTCGCTGTCTGCTGCACCGAGCCCGAGGTCGATGTCACCGACGACGCGCGACTCGTCGGCGCCTGGTGGCGCGCCGGTCGGCGTGCCGAAATTGACCCGGTCGTCGCCGGCATCGCCGACAATGGTGGCCGTGAGCACGGCGTCATTGACGAGATTGAAGGTGTCGTTGTCGGCACCGCCGACGAGCCGGGCAGCCGCCGAATTCGCCGTCACGTTGAAGACGTCGTCACCAGCCGCGCCGTCGGCGTCGCCGCTGAGGGTCCCGCCGGTGAAGTCGAAAGTGTCGCTGCCCGCGCTGCCGACCAGTTCCTCGATGTTCTGCCACGCGTTCACGGCGTTCGAGGTTCCGGCGTCCGCGCCGCTCACGGTGTACTGGGTATCACCCTCGAGGCGGTCCGCCGTGCCGCCGGCGCCGTCCAGCGTCCCCGACAGCGTTCCGCCACTGACGGTGAAGGTGTCGTTCGCCGACGAACCCGTGAGATCGGCGATATCGACGAAAGTCGCGGTCTGTCCGGCGGCCGTGACGGTACCGTCGTCGGCGCCGTCATCGACGTCGCCGCGCAGGTCGAAGGCCAGCGATGCGCTGCTGCCCGTGATGCGATCGATGCCGCCGGCACCGTCGATCGTGCCACCGAGCGCCGCCGTCCCGCCGCTGAATGTGAAGGTGTTCGCCGCGCCGCTACCGGTCAGGTCCTCGATGTTCTGCCACGCCGTCACCGCGGTGGAAAAGCCCGATGCGTTACCGTTGATCGTGTAATCGACGTCGCCGGACAGGCTGTCGGCGCCACCGAGTCCGTCGAGCGTGCCCGACAGGCTGCCCCCGGCGACGACGAACGCATCGTCGCTGCCTGCGCGCCCGCGCAAGTTCTCGATGTTCTGCCAGCTCGCGACCGCGCCAGAGTTGCCGGCATCGGCACCGGTGAGCGTGTAGCTGGTATCGCCTTCGAGCCGATCGCCGGCGCCGCCGGCGCCATCGGCGGTGCCGGACAAGGTGCCGCCGCTGACGGTGAACATGTCGGCGGCGGAGGAGCCGGTGAGGTTGGCGATATCGACGAAGTTCGCGCTCTGACCGCCAGCGGTCACAGTGCCGTCATCGGCGCCGTCGCCGACATCGGCGCGCACGTCGAACGCGAGCGCCGCGGTGGTGCCGGTAATGCTATCGGTGCCGCCCGCACCATCGATGGTGCCGGAGAGCGCCGCCGTCGCGCCGTCGAAGGTGAAGATGTTTGCCGCGCCCGTACCGGTCAGATTCTCGATGTTCTGCCAGGCGGCGACCGCATCGGAGCTGCCGGCACCCGCACCGTCGATGGTGTAGTTGACGTCACCGGCCAGCGTGTCGCCGCTGCCGCCAGCGCCGTCGAGCGTGCCCGAGAGCGTGCCGCCGCTCACGGTGAAGCTGTCGTCGACCGACGAGCCGGTGAGGTTGGCGATGTCGATGAAATCGGTCTGCACGCCGTTGGCGGTCACGCGGCCGTCGTCGGCGCCATCACCCACGTCGCCACGCAGATCGAACGTCAGCGCGGTGCTGCTCCCCGCGATCGTGTCGCTTGCCCCGTTACCGTCCAGGCTGCCCGACAGCGACGCGCCGGCGCCGCTGAAGGTGAACGTGTCGTTGCCGGCGGTGCCATCGAGCAGTTCGATGTTCTGCCAGCTCGGACCGCTGCCCGTGAGCAGCGAGGTCGTGCCCTGGTCGGCCCCGGTCACGGTGTAGGTCACCGCGCCCAATGCGCCCCCGGCAAGCGTGTCACCGGTATTGGCGCCGGCGGCGAGACGTTCGACGCTGGTGTACGTCATGCTCGATGCGCCGAACGTAGCCGTGCCCTGGTCGACGGCGCTGGCCGTAAACGTGATCGCACCGGTCGGCGCGAGAAAATCACCGAGGTCGAGGAAATCGCCGTTCGCGCCCTGCCCACCGCCATCGATGGTGTCGACGGCGAAGCCGTCCGCAAAGTCGAACCGGTCATCGCCCGCACCGCCGTCGAAACCGACAGTCTCGCCACCGCCGTCGTCGATGGCGACGTCGAGGTTGAACGTGTCGTTGCCGCCGAAACCGTTCAGGGTCACGGTCTGCGCATCGATGTCGGCGTCGAGCTGGAAGATGTCGGCTCCCTCGCCACCACCGACGACGATCGAATTCCCCGCCGCCGCGGTGAGCAGCACCGAGGTATCGAAGGTGGCACCGGCGTCGTCCTGGCCGAACCGCGCGTCGATGCGCTCGATGCTGAGGGGCGTGGCACGGAACACGAGGTCGCCACTCGCTGCCACGGTCAGGCGATCGAGGGCGATATCACCTCCGTAGCCGTCGCTACCATCGAAGATCAGCGCCTTGCCCGCTCCGCTGGTGCGGATATCGAGAAAGTCGGTTCCCGCGGCCGTGATGATGCCGTCGATGCGCAGCGTCTCGGGCGATGTCACGAAGACGAAACTGCCGTTGGTCTGCGTGGTGATTCGCAGGCCACCGTTCGCGCTGTCCACCGAAACCGACAATGGGGCGCCGCCGGCGCCGATGTCGTCTCGGGAACTCAGGAAGAGATCGCCGCTGGCCTTGGTCAGGGTCATGCCGCCTGGATCGAGAATGCTGCCCGCACCGCCCTGACCAGCGACAACGAACTGTGGACCGGCGCCGGTGAAGCTCGCCGTGCCGGTCCCGGTGAAGCGGATGTCGCCGTTCGCGGACAAAGCGCCGCTGGCGAACGTGAACGCATCTTCGATGATCAGCGCCCCGCCGCTGGCGCTGACCGTGACCGTGGTGGCCAGCGCGATGGGCGTCCCCGACCCGCCGGCCGCGAGTTCGAGGTCACCGCCGGCACCGGCTTTCGTCAGCGTGTCGGCGGCACTCAGCGTGCCACCGCTCGCGGCGATGCGCTGGGTCGCGTTGCCGTCCAGCGTTCCCGCCCCATCGAGCTGCACGTTCGTGCCGGCCGTGAGGTTGCCCGCGGCCGAGAAGGCCTCCGACACGACGAGGTCGCCCGTCGCCACCGAGATGTCGTCGGCAAGATCGATGGCGGTGCTGCCCGAGAGCGTGAGATCGCTCCCCGCGGTCTTGGCGAGGGTGGATTGCGCGAGCAGGCTCGCACCGGCATCGACGAGCTGCGCGCCGGCACCGTCGAGGGTGGCCGCGGCGGCAAGGCTGACGTCGCTGCTCGCAATGAGATCCCCCGCGGCGCTGAACGCGTCCTCGATGAAGAGGTTGCCATTGTCGACATCGATCGTGCCGTCCAGGTCCAGCGCCACCGCGCCGCCCAGCGTGAGGTTGCCAGCGCCCGTCTTGTTGAGACCATCGGTTCGCAGCGTGCCGCCTTCGGCGTCGACAGTTTGTTCAACCACGCCATCCAGCGTGCCTGTTGCGCCGGTCAGCGTGAGATCACCGCTCGCCAGCAGATCGCCCACAGCAGTGAACCCGTCCTCGATGACGAGGTTGCCATTGTCGACATCGATCGTGCCGTTCAGGTCCAGCGCCGTCGCGCCGCCCAGCGTCAGGTTGCCGGCACCAGGCTTAGCCAGGTCGTCAGTGGTCAACGTACCGCCCTCGGCATCGATGCGCTGGTCGATCGTACCGTCCAGCGCAACGGTCAGACCGCTCAGATCGATGTCGCCGCTCGCCAGCAGATCGGCCGCGGCGCTGAACGCATCCTCGATGACGAGGTTGCCATTGTCGACATCGACCGTGCCGTTCAGGTCGA
>Ga0180436_10000338_pt1 | contig 48811 bp, 40 predicted proteins | sample SS_ome_2_FD_132434 | JGI IMG/M metagenome (GOLD analysis project Ga0180436, IMG submission 132434) | Hypersaline lake sediment archaeal communities from the Salton Sea, California, USA - SS_3_S_2 metaG | ecosystem: Environmental > Aquatic > Non-marine Saline and Alkaline > Hypersaline >...
GACAGATTCCGGCTCTAGCTGAGTCGATGGCGCAGGTGGCGGTCCGGAGCGAGCCGACCGGCGAACGGACCGCGGAGGAGACACCAGATGAGCATGAAACCCACCATGCAGCTTCGCATGTCACAGCAGCTCGTGATGACACCGAGGCTGCAGATGGCGCTCAAGATCCTGCAGGTCTCGACGCTCGAGCTCGAGCAGTTTCTCAAGCAGGAACTGCTGCAGAACCCCCTGCTCGAGGCTACCGACGACGGCGATGAGATCGAGAGCGAGGACAGGGAGGGTGAGGACTCGCAGGGTGAGGATTCGCAGTCGAGTGAGGAGGAGCGGGGAGAGGGTGGCGATGAGCCGCAGTCGAGCGATGCGGCAGCGGATCAGTCGAAAGAGGAAGTCAAAGACGAGACGGACCGCACCGGCGAGACCGAGGCCGCGACCGAGGACCTCGACTGGGACGACTACATGGACGACGTCTACTCTCATGCGTACGGCCAGAACCTCGAACGCGAGGAGGACGATCGCTACGAGCGCGTCCCGATCGCCGTGTCCACTTTCGAGGACCAGCTGAAGCACCTCCTGCACATGGAGTGCACCGACGACCGGTTGCTCGGCGTGGCCGAGTACATCATCGATGAACTCGGCGACGACGGGTTCGTCAAGGACTCCACCGAGGTCATCGCCGAGGCGCTTCATGTCGATGTCGAACTCGTGGAGGAGGCTCTCCGCCTGGTGCAGTCGCTGGATCCGCCCGGCATCGCCGCGCGTGACATCAAGGAGTGTCTGCTCATCCAGCTTGGCCGCAAGGGCATGGGCGACGGTCTGGCCGCGAGGGTGATCAGGGAGTGCTTCGAGGAACTGAAGGCGTGCAAGCACGACCAGATGCGTCGGCGTCTGGGAGTCGCGGTCGACGATCTCCGCGCCGCGGTCAACGAGATCTCCAAACTGGACCCGCGGCCGCGGACGGATCCCGATCCGGGCTCGATCGACTACATCACACCTGATCTCATCGTGGAAGACGTCGACGGCGAGCGCGTCGTGTATCTCAATGATCAGGATGTCCCGCGCGTGCGTATCAACCCAACCTACCGTCGCATCCTCAGCTCGGGAACCGAGTCGGAGGAGAAGGAGTTCATAACGAAGAAGCTCAAGGCCGCCCGTTGGATCGTTCAGAGCATCGAGAACCGTCGACGGACGATGGTCCGTGTCATGGAGAGCATCACGCGAGCGCAGTCGGGCTTCTTCGAGAAGGGTGTCTCAGCGCTCAAGCCGCTGACGCTTCAGCAGATCGCCGACGACGTCAGTATGCACGAGTCGACGGTCAGCAGGGTGACGCGTGGGAAGTACGTCCAGACACCGCGTGGTACGTTCGAGCTGAAGTACTTCTTCTCGAGCGGTATCAGAACGAGTAACGGTACCGAGATCGCGTCGAAAGCGGTCCGGGACTCGATGCGCGAGATCATCAGCAACGAAAACAAGCAGAAGCCGATGTCGGACCAGAAGGTGGCGGAGGAACTCGCGCGGCGCGGGTTCAAGATCTCACGACGAGCGGTCGCCAAGTATCGAGACCAGATGGGCGTTCTCCCGGCGCGTCTGCGCAAGGAGATCTAGAGACCGCGGGACGAAGAGACCAGGCAAGCTGACGAGGAGTATGAGTGCTGAAGAACGTTGTTCTGGAGCCGATGGAGTCGGAGGCCGGCGAATTCACGGTCCTCTTCTGGAAGGTCGAACAGGGTGACAGCGTCTCGGAGGGCGATGAACTCCTGGTCGTCGAGTCCGGCGAGGAGAAGACGGCGCTGACGGTTCTCGCGCCCTGCGCGGGAGTACTGGTTGAGATCTCGGAGGGCGAGGACAGCAAGGTCGCGCCCGGCGAGGTGTTGGGGAGGATTGAGACTGCGTGAGTGAACAGAGAAGACTGCCCGACTGGTTGACGAAGCCGATCGCTGATCCAGCAAAGACCAGGCGCGTCCGCAACATGCTCGCGGAGACCGGTCTCAACACGGTCTGCAACGAGGCCCGGTGTCCGAACCGGGTCGACTGCTTCAGCCGCGGAACGGCGACGTTCCTGATCCTCGGTGACAGATGCACACGGGACTGCCGGTTCTGCTCCGTCGCACATGGCGGCGGGCCCGCACCCGACCCCGACGAACCGCGGCGCGTGGCGGAGGCCGTGAAGAGCCTTGGGCTGTCGTACATAGTCATCACGTCGGTGACGCGGGATGATCTTCCGGATGGGGGTGCCGCGCACTTCGCGGCGACCGTTGACGCCATCCACGAACTCTGTCCCGAGACCGGTGTGGAGGTGCTTGTGCCGGACTTCGGTGGTGACCTCTCCGCGGTGGATGCGGTTATTGCGTCACGTCCCGCGGTCTTCGGCCACAATCTGGAGACCGTGCGAAGACTGTACGGCGCGGCGCGTTCGGGAGCCGACTACGAGCGGTCGCTCGCGGTGCTCAAGCATGTCGCATCGGCGAGCGACGGACCGCTGGTCAAGTCGGCCGTTATGGTTGGACTCGGTGAGATGCGTCTGGAGCTCGACGGGGCGTTTATGGACCTCAAGCGGGCGAGTGTGGACATCGTATACGTCGGGCAGTACCTTCAGCCCACAAGGAAGCACCTGCCGGTAGCACGGTTCGTCCCGCCGGAGGAGTTCGATTCGCTGAAGCGGTGGTGTGAGCACCTCGGTTTCGCCTGGGTCTCTTCCGGTCCGTTCGTGAGGAGCTCGTACGAGGCTGAAAAGGTAGTTGACGAACTCGGCGTTGTCGTCGGCGCATAAGCGACGAGCGGTGAAAGGAGAACGCATGCAGATCAGGATCACGGCCAGACACTTCGATCTCGACCAGGATCTCAGAGACCACGTGGAGTCGAAAGTGGAGCATCTCGCTCACTACTTCAATCGCGTCGATGAGGCACACGTCGTGTTCGAGCAGGAAGGCCACCGGAAGATCGCCGATCTGACGGTGCACGCATCACGAGTCGTGGTCTCAAGCGAGCAGGAGGCGGACGACTTCCGCTCGGCGTTCGACAGGGCTGTGGAGAAGGTGGAGCGTCAGATCCGCCGCCATAAGGAGCGGGTTCGAAGCCGCAAGGGCAGGAGCGCGACGGCCGAGGTGGCGGAGGCTGCGGGCGGGATCGCACCCGAAGAGGTCGGCGTTCTTCCCGAGGAGCTGGCTGCATCACGAATGAGCCCCGATGAGGCTTACCGACAGCTTGCCGAACTCGGCGCGCGCTTCCTCGTGTTCTGGAACACCGAAACCGAGAAGGTCAACGTGGTCTACCGCCGTGACGACGGTGACTACGGACTTGTTGCACCGCGCGAGTAATCGCCCGTGCGGCGACGGGGAGATCATGGAGCCTCTGACGGTTCACAGGTTGCTGAAGGAATATGGTGAGGAGTCCGGGCTGGTGCTCGTATCGCCCGGCAGTGGTACGCCGGCCGCGATCGGCGGCGCGGACCTGTCGAAGCCCGGGCTGTTCCTTGCGGGGTACGAGGAGGGGTTCGACCCCAGCAGGATCCAGATACTCGGCGGGGCGGAGATGACCTTCCTTGACGCGCTCGACGAGACTGATCGTCGCGAGGCGCTCAGCAGACTGGTGCGTACCGACGTTCCATGCGTGATCGTCTCTGACGGAAGAACGGCCCCGACTGAGCTCGTCGAGGTCGCGGAAGCGAACGGCGTGCCGGTGCTCTGCTGTGACATGGGTTCGACTCATCTGGCCAGCCAGTTGACCACGGCTATCGACGAGCTTCTGGCTCCGCACACGACCATCCACGGCACGCTGGTCGACGTCTATGGCATCGGTCTGCTCTTCACCGGCGACAGCGGGATCGGGAAGAGCGAGTGCGGTTTGGATCTTGTGGAGAACGGTCACCGTCTGGTCGCCGACGATGCGGTCACCGTTACGGTGAACCCACAGGGGCATCTGATCGGGAGCGGCAGTGAGCTGCTCAAACACTGCATGGAGATCCGCGGCGTCGGCATCATCGATGTCAGCGCGATCTACGGTATTCGCGCCATACGTGCCAGCAAACGCATCGAGCTTGAAGTGAAACTTGTTCATTGGTCCGATCTCGACGACTACGAGCGTCTCGGACTGGACGAGAGGTACACGGAGATCCTCGGCGTGGAGACGCCGTTCGTGCATCTTCCGCTCGTGCCGGGCAAGAACATCACGGTTATCGCCGAGGTCATCGCATTGAACCACCTGCTGAAGCTCCATGGGGTGCATCCTGCACGGGACTTCGACCGACGGTTGAGAGACCTCGCGTCGGAGAAGGCACGGAAGCGCAAGATCCTCCGGGGTGAGATCGAATGAGCGACACCAGAGTCAGGATCGGGTGTGTGATAGTCGCCCACGGGAACGTGGGCGAGTGTCTGATGAACGCCGTGCAGGGAATTCTCGGGACACAGACAGGGTGCATTGCCGTGTCGAATACGGGACTGGGCCTGCCGGAGCTGACGGATGCCGTGCGCGGTGCCGTTGAAGAGATCGAGAAGACGCACGCGGCGCTTCTCGTAACAGACATGCCGGGCGGGAGCTGCCACCACGTCTGTCAGGCGTACCTCGGCGAGAGGCCGGAGCTGAGGATGATCAGTGGCGTGAACCTGATGATGCTCCTTGAGTTCTTCGTGAAACGCGATCGTGCGGAGCTCGGAGAGCTCATCACGATGATGCAGGAGCGTGCCAGGGACGCCGTCCGCGTGCAGTAGAGCTGCGGAGGCAAGGGGGAGCCATGCCGATCGCTCTCGTCAGAATCGATGACCGGCTCATCCACGGGCAGGTCGCAGTCGCGTGGGGGAGTTCTCTCTGTATCGATCGGATCGTGCTCGTCAACGATGATGTCGCGCACACGAAATGGAAGAGAGCGCTGTACGCTGAGGCGGACGCCATGGGTGCGGCCATCAGTGTGCTTGATGTCGAGGGATTCGGCGACGAACTCGCGGGCGGAGCATGGCGGTCTGAGAAGGTGATCGTGGTCGTCGGGTCGCCGCGCGAGGCGCGGCTTCTGCTGGAGCACGGTCTCGATGTGAGGAGTGTCAATATCGGAGGGATGCATCACTCCGAGGGCAAGCGCGAAGTGCTGCCGTACGTCTATGTCGATGAAGACGACCGTTGCGAGCTTCTTGCCATCGCTGCCGGGGGAGTGGCGCTGGAGGCGCGTGATGTGCCGCAGGCCGACCCGGTCGATCTGCTACCACTTCTCAACGAACCGACCGGCTGAGAGGCCGCCCCGACGTCGGAAGGAGCAGCGCGACCGTGAGCCACGTGTCCCTCGTACTCTGCATTCACAATCATCAACCGGTCGGGAATCTCGGGGGCGTTTTCGAGCACGCCTACCGGGCATCCTATCTGCCGTTCCTGGAAGCGATGGAACGGCATCGCTCGGTGAAGTTCGTGGTTCACAACACCGGTCCTCTGCTGGAGTGGTTCGAGGACCATGAGCCCGCGTATCTCGACCGCCTCGGCGCTCTCATATCAGAGGGGCGTGTGGAACTGCTGACCGGCGCGTTCTACGAGCCCATTCTTCCTGTGATACCGGAGCGCGACGCGCGAGGACAGATCGCCAGAATGACCGAGTATCTCTCCGGGCGCTTCCACGTCGAGGCGAGAGGGATGTGGGTGGCGGAGCGCGTGTGGGAGCCGGGGCTGGCCAGGGTTCTTGCGGAGTCCGGTGTGAAGTACGTCCTGCTGGACGATTACGAGTTCAAGCTGGCAGGTCTGGCCGACGCGGACCTGACGAGCTACTTCATCACGGAGGACCAGGGTGTCCCGCTGAAGGTCTTCCCGATCAGTCAGAAGCTGCGGTACCTCATCCCGTTCGCGGAGCCCGCGGAGACGATCTCGCACCTGAAGAAACTCGCCGACCGTTGTCCCGGTGCCGTCGCCGTCTTCGGCGATGACGGGGAGAAGTTCGGCGTCTGGCCGGGCACCCACCAGCACGTCTACACGAACCACTGGATCGACCGCTTCCTCGATGCGATCGCGGCGAACAGTGATTGGCTCTCGACGGTGACGTTCGCCGAAGCGGTGTCGGGAGCTCCCCCCGCGGGGAGGGCATATCTGCCGACCGCATCGTACCCGGAGATGATGGAGTGGGCTCTGCCCACGCCGGCCCGTCGCGAGTACGAGCGCTTCATAGAGCGACTCAAGCACGACGGCACCTACGACGCCTGGTCGACGATGGTCAGTGGGGGGACGTGGCGCGGATTCGTTGCGAAGTATGAAGAGACGAACTTCATGGTCAGCAAGATGCGACGTGTCAGCGGAATGGTCGCGGCGGCCGGCTTGGAGTCGGCCCATCCGGAGAGGCTCGAGAGCGCCGTGCTTGCTGAAGCGCGGGACGATCTCTGGCGGGGGCAGTGCAACTGCGCGTACTGGCACGGGGTCTTCGGAGGTATCTATCTCCCGCATCTGCGTTCGGCCGTCTACGAGCATCTGCTCAAGGCCGAGAACGCCGTTGCGCCGGGTTCCGAGTCAGGGGCCACCGCTGACGTGATCGACCACGATCTCGACGGTCACGATGAGGTTCTCCTCGAGTCGCGCCGGCTCAACGCCTACGTGGCTCCCGCCCGCGGAGGAGCCGTGTTCGAGATCGACCTTCGCGGAGCGACATGGAACGCCGTGGCGACGATGGCGCGGCACTGTGAGGCGTATCATGCGCTTCTTGAGGACGCCGCGGCGGGGAAGGACCATGACGGAACGGTGAGCATCCACGATGCCATAGTGGCCAAGGAAGACGGGCTCGCGGACATGGCCGTGAGCGACCTCGTCCCTCGCGTGGCGGCCGTCGATCACTTCTTCCCTGAGTCGTGCACGCTCGTTGAGATGCTCCGGCCTGATGAGATCGACCTCCTTCCGGCCACGGGAAGACGCTGGGGATTCCGGGTCCGTGAGAGCGACGGGACCGCAGAGGTCTCGATGCAGGAGCGCCTGACGTTTCCGTCCGGAGATGATGCGATCGAGTGCGATCTGAGCAAGACGGTTCGCTCCGACGGTGAACGCCTGCGGGTTGAGTACCAGGTGTCGCCGAACTCCTCGTCCGGGTTCGTCTTCTCTTCCGAGTGGAACATCGCGCTTCTGACGGGGATAGCGGAGTACACGACTCTCCGTACCGCCGATAGCGAGACGGTCAGCGCGGAAGCCGCGCACTCGCTCGAGCGTGTCAGCGCGTTGACGATCGAGGACCGACTCCGCGGGGCGCAGATCACCCTGAGCTTCGAACCGGCGACCGAGGTCCGGGTGCAGCCGCTCCAGACCGCCTCTCAGTCGGAGGGAGGTTTCGAGCGTGTCTATCAGGGGCTCTCGTTCTTCCCCGTGTGGGGATTCGAGCCCGAGACCGAGCTCATCTGCTCCGTCACACTGGAATGGAAGACGCTCGAGGGGTAGCTCATGAACGACGGTGTTGCCGTTGTCATCCTGGCGATGATGGCGGGCGCGGTGGCGGTCGATACCACGGCCGCACTACAGCTGATGTTCTCGCAACCGGTCGTGTCGGGGACGCTGGCGGGAGTTGTCGTCGGGGAACCGGCGACCGGTCTGATGGTGGGCCTCACGCTCCAGCTCGTCTGGTCGGGCGTTCTCCCGGTGGGTGGAGCGGGGTTCCCCGACGCCGGTGTGGCCGGCGTCGTCGGGGCGGGCTCAGCCGGGCTTCTCGTATCGCGGGGGCACCCCGCCGGGTGGGCGCTCGCTACCGGTCTGCTCACGGCTCTGGCCATGGGCTGGGTCGGTCGCATCGCAGTAACTCGACTGAGACGGCGGAACATCCAGCTCGCCGAGCGCGCGCGAGATGCGGTCCTGGCCGGGGATCTCGGCGGCGCGCGGCGTGCCGTGCTGCGAGCCATCGGTTTCCGATTCTCGGTGGCCTCCGTGCTGTCAGCGGCGGCCATCGGTCTGACGCTCCTGATCGCGGACATGCTTCTCCCGGGGACGGGCCCTGAGCGATATCCGGCGCTCGTCTGGGCGGCGCCGCTGGCCGTGGGCGCCGCGATCGCGCTCTCACGCGGATGGGGCGAGAGGGTCAGTGTCGTCGCGGGCCTGGCGGTCGGGGCCGCTCTGATCGCACTCATGTAGCGCGCTGAGCGAGTGGAGCGGACGCTTCGCGCGTTCGGGTTGAAGGAGGAAGCGCTCGTGCAGGACGACGCGAACAGAGCACGCTCGTCGGTGCGACCAGGGGGATGGAAGTGGCGCCTGTTCGTGCGTTCCTTCCTGCTCCAGGCGGTCTGGAACCCGCGCGGTATGCAGGATGTGGGTTTCTTCTTCGCTGTGGCGCCTCTGGCGAGCACGATGGATGAGGAGGAACGACGGGCGTTCCTGAAGCGGCACATGAGCTTCTTCAATACGAACCCGGTGCTCGCCCCGTACGTCATCGGCGCCGTGGCACGAGCGGAGATGGAGGGCCGCGGCGCGGAAGAGGCTGCGGAGATCAAGAAGGCTCTCGGTGGTTTGCTCGGGATGGCGGGGGATGCACTGATGTGGGGCGGTCTCCGTCCCGCGGCCGGGCTCATCGCTGCTGCGGTTGCTCTCTACGGTCTTCAAACGGGTGCGTGGGGTGTCTGGGCGGCGCCGATCGTCATGCTCGTCGTCTACAACGTCCCCCATATCTTCCTCAAGGCCCGGGGTGTGGTTCGTGGACTGGATGTGGGGCCGGAAGCGGCGAGCGAGCTCCTCGGAAAGGGCTTCAGGCGGGCGGTGCTCGCGACGAGGTGGGCCGGCGCATTCGCGGCCGGGTTCGTGCTTGCGCTCGCAGCGTCCGGGACAGAGCGCCCGGGGGTGCCCACAGCGGTGGTGATGGGTGCGTTTCTCGTGTTGGGGGCTGTCGCGGCGCGTTTGAGGATCCCGTCCACGCTCGTCGCGGCCGCCGGGGCGATCGGAGGGATCATCCTGATGGTGAACGGTTTCTACGGAGGGTAGCGTGCTCGAGAGAACTGTGACGATCGCGAATCGCGTTGGTCTGCACGCCCGCCCGGCGGCGGAGTTCGTGAAGCTGGCCGGACGCTACAGATGCGATGTGAAGCTGACCAAGGACGACCTGACGGTGGACGGCAAGAGCATCATGGGTGTGATGATGCTGGCGGCCGAGCACGGAAGCTCGGTCACCGTCACGGCGGACGGCAGTGACGAGATCGACGCGATGGAGTGCCTGGCGGCCTTCCTCGAACGCGATATGGAGGAGTAGAAGACCTTGATCCTGAACCTCGCTGAGATAGGACACGCACGCACTATCGAGGGGATACCCGCCTCTCCGGGCATCGTTGTCGGCAAGGCGTTCATCCTTGATGCGGAGAGGCCGCACGTGCCGGAGGAGCTGATCGCCGCCGACCAGATCGAGAGTGAGGTCGCACGGTTCCGCGAAGCCATCGAAGACACGAAGGTGCTTCTTCGGCGCCTTCGCGGCGAGCTGGAGGAAGAGCTCGGTGAGAACCAGGCGGCGATCTTCGATGCGCACCTGATGATCCTGGAGGACTCGATGGTCGTCGAGGGAACGCTCAAGCGTATCACCGACGACTGTGTTCGTGCGGAGCTGGCGCTCACGGAGACGATCGGTCAGGTGACACGCGCGATGGGGCGTACGGAGGATGAGTACCTCAGGGACCGAATCTACGACATCAAGGATATCGAGCGACGGCTCTTGATGCGTCTGCTGGGGCGCGACGACAGGACGCTTCGGAACCTGGATGACGAGGTCATCGTCGTTGCCCACGACCTTGCTCCAACGGACACCGCGTCGATGCGCAGGGAACGAGTCAAGGGTTTCATCACGGAGGTCGGTGGCCGAACGTCGCACGCGTCGATCATGGCTCGCTCGCTTGAGATTCCGGCGGTCGTCGGGGCCCACAACGTCACGGAGTCGATCAGCCAGGGCGAGACCATTATCATCGACGGCGTCCTCGGTCTCGTTGTCTTCGGATTCGACTCCGCAGTGCTCGAGTACTACCTCGAGCGCAAGCGCGAGTACGAGGACTTCGAAAAGCAGCTGCTCAAGCTCAAGGACTATCCCGCCGTGACCCGCGACGGGAGGGCGTTCGAACTCGGTGCCAATATCGAAGGTCCGGAGGATGTCGTATCCGCGATATCACACGGCGCGGAGGGGATCGGACTGTTCCGAACAGAGTACCTCTTCCTCGCACGGCGGGACATCCCGAGCGAGGAGGAGCAGTACGAGGCGTACCGGTCGGTCGTCGAGACGATGTCGCCGGGCCCGGTGCTGATCCGTACGCTCGACGTCGGTGGCGACAAATTCGGCCTCGACGGGCAGCATGAGGAGGAGGCGAATCCGTTTCTCGGCTGGCGAGGCATCCGATACAGCCTGGCCCATCCGAACATCTTCATGCGTCAGCTCAAGGCGATCCTGCGCGCGAGTGCGCATGGGAATGTCCGAATCATGTTCCCGATGGTCTCCTCGATCAACGAGGTCAAGGACGGGAAGCAGGTGCTCGAGGCAGCGCGGCAGCAGCTGAGGATCGAAGGGCGGGAGTTCAGCGAGGACATCCAGGTCGGTATCATGGTCGAAACGCCGGCCGCGGTGGTGCTTGCCGACGCGCTCGCCAGGGAGGTCGACTTCTTCAGCATCGGCTCGAACGATCTCATTCAGTACACACTGGCGGTCGACCGCGGCAACGACCGCGTGGCGTACCTCTATGACCAGTATCACCCTGCGGTGCTCGAACTGGTCCGGCAGACCGTTCGGGCGGCCAAGCGACACCGCAAGTGGGTGGGGCTCTGCGGGGAGATGGCCGGTGACCCGCTGTCGGTTCTGCTTCTCATCGGCCTGGGCCTGAACGAGATCTCGACAAGCCCGCTGATGCTTCCCGAGGTGAAGAGCATCATCCGATCAACAAGCTACAATTCGGCGAGGAAGGTCGTATCCCGCGCGCTCGATATGGAGACCGGGCCCGAGGTGCGGCGCTATCTCGAGCAGATATTCAAGCGGAAATACCCCGAGATCAGTGCAACGGAGATGATCGTATGACGATGCCGAAGAGCGCGGAGGAGATCGCGGGACGTGACCCGGGCGGTATGTACGACCACATGATGGGCTTTCAGCGGCAGCTGATGGAAGCCGATGCGATCGGAAGGGACGCGGCGCTGAGGACCAGCATCGATGGCGTGACATCGATCGTGGCGCTCGGCATGGGCGGGTCGGCCATCGGCGCGGAGTTCGCGTCGGCGTATCTGGAAAACACGCTGCCGATCCCGATGCGTGTGGTGCGCGGATACGCGGTTCCCGAGTACGTCGGTCCGCAAACACTCGTGCTGGCCTCGAGCTACTCGGGGAACACCGAGGAGACGCTCTCTGCGTTCGATGATTCGCTCGGTCGCGGAGCTCGTGTCGTCTGCGTGACGACGGGCGGTCAACTGGCCGAACTGGCCGGCGAGCGAGGTCTCGACATCGTGCGGATCCCCGCCGGACTGCCTCCGCGCGCGGCGCTCGGGTACAGTCTGGTGCCGCAGCTCTGGATCATGCACAAGCTCGGGCTCACGCCGGATCCGTCGCATGAGATCGAGGAGGCCGCCGGTGTAGCCGCGGAGCTCGCGACCCTCTACGCTGTTGAGCGCGGAACGGTTGAGAACGTCGCGAAGGAGCTTGCGGAGTGGTTCTTCGAGAGGATCCCCGTCGTCTACGGGGCCGTTCCGTGGACGAGCGTCGTGGCGAGCCGTTGGTGCGGACAGATCTCCGAGAACTCCAAGCTCGTCGGACACCGTAACGAACTGCCCGAGATGAACCACAACGAGATCGTCGGGTGGAGTGCCGCGAGGCCCGTCGGGGGAGTGTCGCGCGTTCTGTTCCTCAGAGACAGCGGGGAGCACCCGCGGATCGCGAGGCGGTTCGAGGTGACGCGACAGATCATCGATGACACGGGCGCGGATACGCGGGAGGCCTGGAGCATGGGCGAGTCGGGTCTTGCGAGGCTCATCTCTCTCGTGGTGCTCGGTGATTTCATGAGCTACTATCTTGCGATGCTGACGGGAGCTGACCCGACGCCTGTGAAGCCGATCGACAGGCTGAAGGCCGCGCTCGCGCGAAGCTGATCCGGGAGCCGGGCCGCGGGGCGCGGCACGGCCGCCAGGGATCGAGTACCGGAAAGGACATCCCATGAGAGCCATCATCCCCGTCGCCGGTATCGGCACGAGGCTCAGACCGCATACCCACACGATCCCGAAGGCGCTCGTGCAGGTCGCGGGCAAGCCGATCCTCGGGCACATCGTTGAGCAACTTCTGCCGCTCGGCATCACGGACATCGTCCTTGTGACCGGATACATGGGAGACCGAGTGAAGGAGTACATGGCGAAGGCCTATCCCGACCTGACCGTGTGCTACGTTCATCAGGAGGAGCGGAACGGGCTGGGTCATGCGATATTCATGACACGCGAGTGCGTGGACGATGGTCCGAGTCTGATCATTCTCGGTGACACGATCGTCACGGCGGACTTCCCGGGACTCGTTGCCCGTGGAACGACCACCATCGGCGTCAAGGCCGTCGAAGACCCCAGGAAGTTCGGGGTTGTGGAGATCGAGCGAGGGGTCGTGAAGAGCCTCGTCGAGAAGCCCGATCTGCCGCCGAGCAATCTCGCTATCGTCGGCCTCTATCTGATCCAGAACACGGGGCTCCTCATGGACAGCCTCGCTGAGATCGTGGACCGTGATATCCGGACGAAGGGTGAGTACCAGCTGACGGACGCGCTCAAGATCATGCTCGAGCGAGGGGAGCGGATGGAACCCTTCGAGGTCGAGGGGTGGTACGACTGCGGGCACCCGGTCACGCTTCTCGAGACGAACCGATTCCTGCTCGAGCGTTCAGGCAACGGCGTCCCCGAGTATCCGGGCACGGTTGTCGTCCCACCGGTGTCGATCGACCCGAGCGCCGTCATCGAGAATTCGATCGTCGGTCCGTTCGTCTCGATCGCGGCCGGCTCGAGCGTGAGAAACTCCATCGTGCGCGACAGCATCGTCAACACGTCCGCGCATGTCGAAACAAGTCTCCTCTCCGAGTCGCTTATCGGGGAGGGTGCCGTTGTGAAGGGGCACTACCAGAAACTCAACGTCGGTGACTCATCGGAGATCGATATCGGCTGACGGTCGTCGTCGATCGCGATCGGCGACGACACGGTCCAGGGGCGGAAGCAAGTGGGAGGAAGCATGCACAGACACCTCTTTACATCAGAGTCGGTGACCGAGGGGCATCCTGACAAGGTGGCCGATCAGATCTCGGACGCGATACTCGATGCGATCATAGAACAGGATCCAATGGGGCGGGTCGCCTGTGAGACGCTCGTGACGACCGGGATGGCATTTGTCGCGGGGGAGATCTCGACTGAAGCCTACGTCGAGATCCCGAGGATCATCCGTTCGACGATCGGCGAGATCGGCTACACGGACGCGCGCTACGGGTTCGACCATGAGACCTGCGCGGTCGTCACCGCGATCGACGAGCAGTCACCCGACATCGCGATGGGCGTCGACACCGGCGGCGCGGGCGACCAGGGAATGATGTTCGGATACGCTACACACGAGACGGACGAGTACATGCCGATGCCGATCCACCTGGCGCATGCGCTCGCGAGGCAGCTGGCCGTGGCTCGGAAGAGCGGCGTCATAGCGGGTCTGGGGCCGGACGGCAAGACGCAGGTCACGGTCGAGTATGACGACGGCAAGCCGATCCGTGTCGAGACCGTCGTCGTGTCGACGCAGCATGCGGCCGACCTGACGATCGACTCTCTCCGTGAGCAGATCAAGACGAGCGTCGTGGACCCGATCATTCCGGAGCATCTGGTCGTCGATGGGTATGAGCTTCTGGTCAACCCCACCGGCGCTTTCGTGAAGGGCGGTCCTGCGGCGGACTGCGGTCTGACGGGCAGGAAGATCATCGTCGATACGTACGGCGGCGTCGGAAGTCACGGAGGTGGTGCCTTCTCTGGAAAGGACCCGACCAAGGTCGACCGCTCGGCGTCGTATGCCGCGCGCCATGTTGCGAAGAACGTCGTGGCGGCCGGGATCGCCGACCGGTGCGAGATCCAGATCGCGTACGCCATCGGCGTCGCGGAGCCGGTCTCGGTGATGATCGACACGATGGGGACGGGAACCATCCCGGATGAGGAGATCGTTCGGATCATCAGGAAGCACTTCGATCTCCGTCCACTCGCCATCATCGAGCGCCTGGATCTGCGCCGACCCGTCTATCGTCAGACCGCCGCGTACGGTCATTTCGGCCGTTCGGAGGACTGCTTCACGTGGGAGCGACTTGACATGGTTGACGCCCTCAAGTCCGGGGCATAAAGGGAGTCGGAATGAAGCATGATATCGCATCGATAGATCTGGCGGACGGTGGCCGTGAACGGACACAGTGGGCTGCCCAGACGATGCCGGTGCTCAGGAGCATCGCGGAGCGGTTCGCTCGCGAGAAGCCGCTCGAGGGGCTCGGGATCGGCGCCTGTCTTCACGTGACGACGGAGACGGCCAACCTGATGATCGCACTGAAGGAGGGGGGCGCGCGGGTGCAGCTCTGCGCGTCGAATCCTCTCTCGACGCAGGACGATGTGGCCGCGCACCTCGTGCGCGATCACGACATCGGCGTGTTCGCGGTCCGGGGCGAGGACAACGACCGCTACTACGAACACATCCACGCGATCCTCGCGGAGCGACCGGCCATCACGATGGACGACGGAGCCGATCTGGTCTCGACCATCCACAGCGAACATGAGGACCTGATCGACGATCTGATCGGGAGCATGGAGGAGACGACGACGGGTGTCATTCGTCTGAAGGCCATGGAGAAGGACGGCGCTCTCAAGGTGCCGGTGGTGGCGGTGAACGACGCGAATACGAAGCACATGTTCGACAACCGCTACGGGACGGGGCAGAGCTCCATCGACGGCATACTCCGCGCGACGAACGCCCTGATCGCGGGCACCACGTTCGTCATAGCCGGATACGGCTGGTGTGGGCGAGGACTGGCGTTCCGGGCGCGCGGTATGGGAGCGAACGTCGTGGTGACCGAGGTCGATCCACTGAAAGCGCTCGAGGCCGTCATGGACGGGTTTCGCGTCATGCCGATGGATGATGTAGCGCCCGCCGGTGACATCTTCGTCACCGTGACCGGCGACATCAATGTTGTCGCACGCCGTCACTTCGGCATGATGAAAGACGGAGCCATCGTTGCGAACTCCGGACACTTCGACTGCGAGATCGAGAAGGCGGCGCTCGCCGAGATGGCCGAGGAGCGCAGGACTCCCCGCACGTCGGTGGAGACCTGGGTCCTTCCCGGCGGCACGCGGATCAATCTGCTGGGCGAGGGACGGCTGGTGAATCTCTCGGCGGCCGAGGGACACCCCGCTGCCGTGATGGACATGAGCTTCGCCAATCAGGCGCTCTGCTGCGAGTATCTCGCGAAGCAGACGGGTCGCCTCGAGCCGAGGGTCTACAGCGTGCCCGAGGAGATCGATTCGCGTGTTGCAAAGCTCAAGCTCGACGCGATGGGAGTCAGGATCGATACGCTCACGGCGGAGCAGGAGGAGTACCTGTCGTCGTGGAAGCACGGGACGTAGTCGGGGAGACGTGACGGTCGAAGCGACGTGATGGTCGGAGCGACGCCGGGGGGATCCGGTGTTCGCGGTCGGGAATGCGCGTGAACCGGGCGGCGGCGTGAGCTCCGCCCGGTCTCTCATGGGTATCGCTACTTGGGTGTTCTCGCGACGATCCAGATACCGACGGCGACGAACACGATGTTGGCGATCCACGCGGCCAGAGGCGGGGAGAGGATGCCTTGCCGGCCGAGAACCTGCGCGACCTGGATGGCAGCGTAGTAGAAGAAGGAGATCGCGAGCGCCGAGGCGAAGGACACGGCGAAGCCGCTCCGCCGCGTGCGCGCGGCGAGGGGCGCTCCGAGCAGCGTCATGATGAATGTCACGAAAGGGAACGCGATCTTGAGATGGAGCTGAACCTCCAGCGCGCGCGGGTGGTTGCCGCCCGCCTTGAGTCTCGCGATGTAGTCTCTCAGGTCGAAGTACCCGCGCTCCTCCGGCTCGAGCCTGCGGCGGACGAGGTCATCCGGCGTCGGCTCTCCCGGGCTCAGCTCCATCGTGTCGAACGGTGTGACGCTCTCGCCCTCAGTTGTGAATCGACGGAGCCGACCGGATTCGAGTACCCAGTGATCGGTCTCCCAGCGTGCTCCCGCGGCGTCGATCCTCTTCTTCGGGCGAAGACGCTCGTCGAACTCCTCGATCGTGACGTCCTCCATGACCCGCAAACGCGTGTTGTAGCGGCGTACGAGAAACATCGCCCCATCGGGCCGAAGGTAGATGAGGTCGTTCCGGATTCGCGGGTCGGAGCGTTGTCCCCGGAGGTGTGTGTCCTCGATTCGGATCTTGTGGCGTGTAGCAGGCGGCACCGCGAATTCGCCGACGAGGAGATTGGCGATACTGAGCAGCCCCGCGAGCAACAGGACGGGAGCGAGGATCCGTGTGAGGCTCAAGCCGGAACCCTTCATGGCCATGATCTCGTTGCTTCGCGACATCCCGCCAACCGAGAGGAGGGTTGCGAGGAGCATCGCGACCGGGGCGGTGAGCAGGAAGATGAAGGGCATCGAGTAGGCGTAGTAGAGCGCCACGACGTCCGGGCCGACCTGATTGTCGATGAACGTGTGCGCGTGGTCGAAGAGGTCCACGAGGACGAAGATCCCTATGAACCCCAGGAAGATGAGGATCAGAGGGCGAAGCGTCCGAGACATGATGTAGCCTGCGAGGATCCTCATGCGGTCTCCGTCGCTTCATCCGTCCGGCCTCTGCGCGTTCGACCCACCAGTCGGGCAACGGAGAAGAAGCGCCACTCACGTGCCGTCGCCACCGTGAGGAGTACGCCGAGCCCTCCGAAGACGACGTTGGGAGCCCACATGGCGGCGGCCGGAGCGACGATGCCGCGGTCGCCGAGCTGCTCCCCGCCGACGAGGAAAAGGTAGTAGATCAGGAAGACGAGTATGCCTATACCCGCGCCGATGCCGATGCCCCCGCGGCGACTCCGGATACCGAGTGGGGCGCCGAGGAGTACGAACACGAAGCAGGAGAGAGGGATCGAGAGTTTCTTATGGTACTCGACGTCGAGCTTCCGTGCATTGCGCGCGCTGCCCGTGACCGTCCTGCGTTCGCCCGCGGCGCGCCGGAGCTGCTCGGCGCGGTCCTCACGGACCCTCCGGGTTCCCGCGGCCGGTCCTGCCCCGTCGAGTGCGGCGATGCGCGCCGTGACGGTCTCCCGCACGATCTGCTCGAGTCCCTCGAGCGCCTCACCGCCCTCAGCCAGATGTGAATCGCGACGCTCCGCCAGTTCGGGAAGCGTAAGCTCGCGGTCACCACGCTTGCTGCGGTCGCTGCGCACGAGGGAAGTGCCGCCCTGCTCGACGTTTATGACGTGGCTGTCGAATAGCATCCGGTTGTATTTCGTCAGGTCAGCCGGGTCCACCTCGTGAATCTCTCCGTCGAAGAGCTCGATTCGCAGGGCATCGGTGATGGCGCCGACCGACAGCACTCCGCGCTCAGCGACGATCGTCTGTGTCGGCTGGTTGGATTCAACGCGGTGGATCTTGACGCCCCAGATCTCGGAGGAGCCCGCGTCCATGCGGTCGACGATGATGCTGTAGCCTCCAGGCAGTTCCGTGAGAACGCCCGGCTCGACGGTCGCGAGCGGCTGAATCCTGTGGATGTCGACCAGAAGGGTCTTGAGCCGATGATTGGCTGCGGGAAGCACCCTGTTCCCGAACACGAAGAGTCCGACCGAGACGACGAGTCCGGCCACGATGACCGGACGGATCAGCGTCAGGATGTTGATGCCGGACGCTTTCACGGCCGTGATCTCGCTATCGGCGGAGAGCCTGCCGAACGCGGTCAGAACAGAGACCATCACGGCCATGGGCACCGCGAGGAAGGTCATCCACGCGAGACTCAGCATGAAGGCCTCGAGGACGGAGAGCCCGGGAACCCCCTTGGCGATGAACAGGTTCAGATAGTCGACGAGGAAGTCCATAGACAGCACGAAGTAAAATATGGCAAGACCGGCCAGGGCCGGTGCCGCATGCTGCTTGAGAACGTACCTGGAGAGAATGCTCATCCGTCTCACTGTCCGGGATTGGAATTGCACGACAGGCTGACCGCGGGAACAAGATATACTACCATTCGCGAGCGGCCCGCAATATGATTGTGTCTCGGATGCAGGGGATCACCTTGGGTGAGTCCCGTGATGGTCGGACGGGTATGTCCGGCCACTGATTCATCATGATACCGCTTATGCCTTCTTTCGACCGACATGCAGACACGAACACGGCGCGCGAGCGGGTGTTCCCGTACGCCCTCGCGGTGCTTCCATACGCTCTCGCGGTGCTCCTTCTGACAGTGCTCGTCTGGGCGGGAGCGTCCGTACCGGCTCTTTCGCAGACCGGCATGCTCCCGCGGCCGCTGGAAGGCCGCGTGCCTCCCGAAGCGAGCGAAGCACCGGTCGAGTCCCTCGCGGTCGCGCCGGTCGATTCGGTGTTCGCGGACTCGCTCGCGGTCGCGCCGGTCGATTCGGTGTTCGCGGACTCGCTCGCGGTCACCCCGGTCGATTCGGTGTTCGCGGACTCCCTCGCGGTCGCGCCGGTCGATTCGGCACCCGTGGACTCGCTCGAAGTTGCCGGTGCGGACACGGTCGTCGCCGCACCTCCCGATCCATACGCCATTGGCATCGCGATCTCCCGGAAGAGCGACGGACAGTTCCTTCGCCCGTGGACTGCTTTCGAGAGCGGCCGTTGGTGGACCGAGCGCCGCGCGAACCGGGCGGTCAGAACGGGGGCGCTCTCGCTCCCCCTGACTCGCGAGACCACGTACGACCTCGATACCGGCACCGTGCGCGTGGAATTCGTCTCGACCGACGGCATCCGCTTTCCGGCGTACGCCGCGCCGCTGGACGAGTTCACGACGATCGTGACGACGGAGAGTCGCGACGAGATGTGGAAGACGACGTTCCGGCGCGACCTTGGGCGAGTCGGTCCGGAGGACGTCGGCGGTCTTCTCGACATCGACATTCCGATGCCGCTGCCGGGACCGTTCGTCCGTGCTATCGGTCCGGGTGCGAACCTCAAGGTCCGCGGCAGCGAGCGCATCACCTTCGGTGGACAGACCAGCTATACGGTGGAGGCGTTGGACTCCGAGGCGGGACCACCGTCGCGGTGGCCTCAGCTTGATATGGAGCAGCAGCTTACGGTGAATCTCGAGGGGACGATCGGGCGGAAGATCCACGTCTACGTCGATCACCGGAGCGGGGGTGACGCGTTCGGGACGGGCAAAGCGAACCAGATCCGTGTCCACTACGATGGAGACGAGGACGAGATCATCCAGAAGATCGAGCTCGGTGAGGTCAACCTGTCGCTTCCCGGCACTGAGTTCGTCAGCTACAGCGGAAGCGCCGAGGGGCTTTTCGGCGCGAAGCTGACGGCCAAGATGGGACGCTTCGACTTCGTTTCGATCGCGAGCAAGGAGGAGGGGAAGTCGGCGGGCGCGGGGTTCTCCGGGACATCCGAATCGGACTCGCTGCAGATCAACGACATCACATACAAAGCACGGACCTTCTTCGCCATCGACACTGACGCGCTGCGCTACTCGAACGCGGAGCTTTCCATTCAGGACGTCCGCGTGTTCATCGATGACCGAAACGGTGGAAACGACATCGAGACGGGTGCGGTCCCAGGACGTGCCTACCTCGAGGATCCTGTGGGTGCCGTTCCGCCGGCAGCCGGACCGAGCCAGCGAGGCGTGTTTGACGAACTCGTGGAGCTTGAGGACTACCTGTTCGACTACCAGTCGGGCGTCATCGAGTTCCTCTATCCCATCAACGCAGGGGAAGTGCTGGCCGTCAGCTACGAGCGGTTCGACGGCTACACGGTCGGTGGTGCGGATGGGGACAGCCTTCGTCTGAAGATGATCAAGCGCGAGGACCGCGTCGTCGGGACGGAGTGGGAGCCGACGAGACGTTACGAGCTCAAGCACATCTACGATCTGGGAAACGACGAGATCCCCGAGGAGGGGTTCGAACTCGCGATCTACAAGCGCACGCCGTCGGGAGAGGTCCAGGACTCGGAGAACGGTGTGCCCTTCACCCAGATACTCGGCATCGACACGCACGGTCTGGGCGGGGACCCGACGCCGGACGGCCTGGTCGATCTCGAGTGGATCGACTTCGACAAGGGTTATCTGATCTTCCCGCATATGACGCCGTTCTGCCCGGACTACGATACGACGGACTTCTACTACGCGCCGGGCGGCGGACCGGATCCGGTCTACGTCGCGGATGAGCTTGAGGAGAAGAACTGCAGCATCTACTCCGAGGAAGTGTTCGAGCCGGACGATGACATCTACTATCTGGAGGCGGAGTACAACAGCCCGCAGACCACATTCTACCTCGGCCACATCAATCTCATCGAGAACAGCGAGGTCGTCCGTCTCAACGGCGTCAGGCTCGAACGGGGCGTCGACTACACCATCTACTACCCCGCCGGTCAGCTGACGCTTCTCACGGAGGAGGCCAAGCAGCCCGATGCGCGCGTGACCGTGGATTTCGACTACAAGCCGTTCGGGATCGGCGGCGAGAAGACCCTGCTGGGCGCGCGCGGTGTCTACAACTGGAGCGACAACGTCAAGATCGGCACGACGTGGATGTATCAGAGCAAGGGAACGCCCGAGGACAACCCGAGACTCGGGGAGGAGCCGTCGCGGACGGTCGTCGGTGACGTCAACATGTCGGCTCGATTCGAGCCCGAGTTCATGACGTGGCTCGCCGATGCCGTGCCCTTCGTGGATACCGACGCCCGGTCCACGCTGACGGTCGCCGCCGAGGCCGCCCTCTGCATTCCGGATCCGAACACGAAGGGATTCGTGGCGATCGACGACATGGAGGGTACGGAGAATGTCAGCGCACTCGGCGTGACGCGCCGCCTCTGGATACCGTCGAGCGTTCCCGTAGAGCCGATGGGAATGACGGCAGCCGATCGGATGGATATCGACTGGTATAACCCGGACCGCAAGGTTCGCGAGGGGGATCTGCATCCCGAGCTGCCATCGGAAGAGGCGAACGACACGCACACGGTTCTCCAGATTGATTACGATGCGGATGCTTCGGGGTCGTGGGCCGGTCTCATGCGGCTGCTCTCGAAAACCGGGAACGACTACTCGAAGTATCAGTTCGTTGATCTGTGGGTCCACGACAACGGATACCGACAGGGCGCCGTCCACATCGACCTCGGCACGATCAGCGAGGACTTCTACCCGCTGGCCGATCCGAACGGCGAACTCGACAGCGAGGACGTTGACCGCAACGGATTCGATTACTACGAGGACACCGGTCTTGACATCACCGAGGGTGAGGACGGGACCGGCGTCCCTGGCGACGATGGGGACGACGACTATTCGTTCTCCTACGGCTCGGACGACTACACCGAGATCAACGGGACCGAAGGCAACGAACGTCTCGATACGGAGGACCTCAACGGGAACTGGTATCTCGACTCGGACAGCAAGTACTGGGAGCTCTCGTTCGATCTCTCGGATACGACCTACCTTATCCAGGACAACAGCGAGATCGACGCCGACAATCACTGGCGCCTCTACCGTATCCCGCTGGACGAGGCGCTGTCGGTCGGTGGCATGACCGACTGGACCGTCGTGAAGTCGGCCCGACTCTGGGTCGAAGGACTGCCGGTCGGAGGCGACCCGATCATGATCGGCGGGGTCGATGTGGTCGGCAGCCAGTGGGAACCCGACCGGATCAGGGACATCGACGGCGTGATCGTCCCGGAGGATGAACTTGGGGACGAGTCGTTCCGCGTGACGTCGAAGAACACGAAGGAGGATCTCGACTACGATCCGCCGTTCGATCCCGGCGTGGACAACGACACGAATCTACCGAAACGCGAGCAGTCGCTGGTCCTGCTGTTCGATGAACTCGGCAGCGGGCACTCGGCGTCCGCGCGCCAGATCTTCTACGCGGATCAGGACTACACGGGATACCAGTCGATCGAGTTCTACGTTCACGGCGACGAGGACGTGGAAGAAGGGACGCGCTTCTTCCTCCGCGTCGGAGCCGACTCGCTCAACTACTATGAGTACAGTTTCGAGGTTCGGCCCGGGTGGCTCCAGCGCGCGGGCTCAGGGGTGAACCGGCTCACGGTTCCGTTCACGGGGTTCACCGACCTCAAACTCGCGGAGTTCGCGACGGCCGACACCGCTTCCGCTCTCGGCGCGACCGAGGGCATGTTGAACGAGGAGTTCAAGCGCATCGGCTGGCCGTCGCTCTCCCGCGTGAGGAGATTGATGCTCGGCGTCCGCAACGGCAATCTCGACGATCCACTGAGCGCCGTCACGGGGGAGATATGGATCGATGACATCCGCCTCACCGATGTGCGAAAGGACATCGGGCTTGCGGAGCGTGTCACGGTGGGTGCGAAGTTCGCGGACCTCCTGGACGTCGATTTCGACCTCCGACACGTCGATGGCGATTTCCACACGCTCAAGCAGACCAGCGGTTCGGGTCAGGACAACCTGACCTACAATTTCACCGGCACGCTGAACGCGGACCGCTTCGTCAGCGGACTCGGGATATCAACACCGGTCAATGTCTCGTGGAAGCGCTCGGAGACGAGGCCGAAGTTCTCGAGCGGCTCGGACATCGTGCTCGACGACCAGCAGAGCCAGGAGGAGAAGACCGTCAACGTCGACCGCAGCGCGGCGATATCCCTGTCCCGCAAGCGGCAGTCGCCCGACTTCTGGACGCATCTGCTCGTCGACGGGCTCTCACTGAGGGGCTCGGTGGCGGGGCACGAGAAGCTCTCACCGACCAAGGCCGACACGTCGAGGACGATCCGCGGACGGGCATCGTACAAGTACGCGCCGGAGAAGAGCGGAATCCCGCTCTTCGGCGAGACGCGCATCTTCCTCAAGCCGACCAGCATCCGCTTCAACACGGATGTCTACCTGATCAACTCACGGAACTACGATATCGATAGCGACGGGGTCCAGACGCGGCGGAGCGAGACGTTCGATAAGAAGATGAGCGGCGACGCGAACATCGACTTCCAGTTCCTCGAGAATCTCAGGACGACCCACACGGTCGGATTCAAGCGGGACCTGAGCCAGATCTATCGTCCCTGGGCCGGTCTCAATATCGGTCGGGAGACGGAGCGGCGGTATGCGAACAGTGTCAGCTTCAATCCCAAGTTCGGCCAGTGGCTCTCACCACAGTACAGCTTCAGCTCCTCGTTCACCGACAACCACGGTCCCGAGGTGCAGCGGACCGGTGACCCGCCCGGCGTCAGAGACATCCGCTCGCAGAGCAATCATCAGCTCCGGGCGAGCTTCGACCTGAAGAAGCTGTTCGGAGCCGGCCCGTCGAATGCGCGGAGCAGCGGCGGCAGCCGGAACCGCGGCAGAGTGGAGGAAGATCCGCGTCGATCACGCGGCAGCAGGACACAGCGCGATGAAGAGACGGCTCCAGGCGACCCGGAGTCGGGCGATGGGCCGGAACCGGGCGAGGAGCCCGGCGATTCCGAGATTCTGGCGGACGGTGCGCCGCCGCGGAACGAGGGGGAGGCTCCGCCGGAGGGCGGCACCCGCACACCGGTTGGGGAGGAGGAACAGGAGACAGAGGGCGAGGGTCCGGGGCTCTCGGTACTGGTTGATCCTATCCTCTCGTTCATTCGCAAGATGGATGCGCTCGACGGACGCTACTCGGTGAAACGGAACTCTCGATTCGACCGCGTGCCCTACGACGAGATGCCCGGCTGGGGATATCGCCTCGGCATCGCGGATGCGGAGGATGCGGACGACAGAACCGTCGAGACCAGCTACGACGCCGGAACGGGCGTCAAACTGACGAGTCAGATCCGGATCAAGGGGGATTACAAGCACACGATGACGAGCAGATGGTATAAGAGCGCCGTCTCTGAGTCCCTCGACCTCGTCACGCAGACCGAATCGATGAACGAGACGACCAAGGGCACCTTCTCCTGGTCGGGACTCGAGCGCGTCGGCCCCCTGTCCGGAATGTTCAAGTCGGTTCGCGCCAGGAGCGGAGCGGAGTACCGTCGCTCCTATTCGGGTCCGGTCGGTGAGCCGACGAGCAGAGGCAACTCGCTCTCGTTCAGTCCGATCGTCTCGCTCGATGCGACCCTGACCAACGGCTTGACCGGTAGCTTCTCGTGGGACCGCAAACGCGCCAACACGTACAGCTTGAGCGGTGTGGGCTCGGTCACCGAAGACGTCACCAGTTCGATGAGCCTGACGATGAACTACCGCTTCTCGGCGCCGCAGGGACTCAAGCTGCCGTTCTTCGGACAGAAGCTGAAGTTCGAGAGCAATCTCGACACATCGCTGACCTTCAGGACATCGGCGAAACAGTCGCGCACCGCTCAGACGGAGGCGCTGCTGGTGACCGTTGAACCGAGTTCAGCAACGAAGGAGTACTCGATCGTGGCGGACGCCACGTACAGTTTCTCGCGGAGCGTCTCCGGTGGGCTGCAGATCAGCTTCGCTCAGAGCCGCGACGAGAAACGCGACCAGACCCGCCGAACGATCGGGGTTCACCTCTCAGCGGAATTCAAGTTCTGATGCCGGTCATGACACGGATCATCTCAGTCACCGTTGTGTGCATGTTCGTCGCCACCGCCGGGTGCGGCGAAGCACCCGTCTTCTCAGGGGAGCGTGCGTACGATGACCTGTTGGCGCAGTGCGAGTTCGGTCCGCGCTACCCGGGAAGCGATGCGCACGCGGCGGTGCGTGAGTGGCTCGCCGCGCGGTTGGGAGAGTCGGCGGACGACGTCAGCCTGCAGAGGTTCACGCACGAATGGGATGGAGGTGAACTCGAGCTTTGCAACATCATCGCGTCGTATCATCCGGAGATCCGGGAGAGGGTTCTTCTTGGGGCGCATTGGGACACGCGGTCGGTTGCCGAACGGGATCCCGACCCCGACCGTCGGGATGAACCGATCATTGGAGCCAACGACGGAGCCTCAGGCGTCGCCGTGCTTCTCGAGCTGGGACGAATGGTGGCGGAACAGCCGCCGAACGTCGGTGTCGACATCGTCCTCTTCGATGCCGAGGATGGGGGAGACGAGGGTGAGCTGGGTGCGTGGTGCATCGGTTCCTCGCACTTCGCCTCGCATATGGGGGCCTACTGCCCGCGGTACGCGATCGTCATCGATATGGTCGGTGACTGCGACCTGGAGATTCCCATGGAGCCGTACTCGCTGAGCGCTGCACCGGAGCTCATGCGGCTTGTCTGGGACTCGGCGGAGCGGGTCGGCGTCAGTTCGTTCGTCGAACGGAGAGGTACGGCCATCTATGATGACCATGTCCCGCTCGTGCAGGCTGGACTCTCCGCGATCGTCCTCATCGATCTTGATTACCCGTACTGGCATACGGTGGAGGACACACCGGACAAATGCTGCCCTGAGAGCCTCGCAGATGTGGGTCGGGTCGTTGCACACGTGATCTATTCGCTCTGAAGCATCCTGTGGCCGAGTGGTCGCCCGAAGCATGGAAGTGGGCGCGCTTTAGTCTTCCTGCACGGTTTTTCCCTTGCACGGCCTCATACCACATGCTAAATTGTCATCGGGAAGTGGGCGGTCGGCCCACTTTTTGAGTGTCTGGGGGTGGAGAAGGACCGTGGCCGCTACCGATGAGAGGCTCTTCGATCTGACGCATGAGCTCGTCCGGGGCATGGGATTCGCCCTCGTGGACGTTCGCGAGACGACCGAATACGGTCGACGGATCTTCCGCTTTTTCATCGACCGCGACCAGGGTATCTCTGTGGAGGACTGCGGCGCTGTCAGCCGCGAGATCGCGTACCTCCTGGACGCCGAGGACCCTATCGAGGGGGCATACTCGCTTGAGGTGAGCTCGCCCGGCCTTGATCACGACCTCGTCAGGGAGCGGGAGTACGCTCATTTCATAGGTCGTGCAGCGCGCCTGGTTCTCCGCGCCCCGCTTGACGGCGTGGGTACCATATTGACCGGGGAGCTGCTGGGCGCGTCCAGAGGACAGGTCATGGTCAGACACCCAGAGCGCGGGGAGATCCGAGTCGCTCTGACCGATATAGCCAGGGCAAGGCTGGAGTTCTAGCCGGCCGTCTGGCTCGCCGGGCTCCGTCCGGCCGCGGAGGATTGCGGTCGGTGGCGGCGCCGCGCCGCCCCCGGGCGGCACGCTGAAACACAAGGAGATCTTCACATGAACACGGGAGTACTTGAGGCGCTGCGTCGGATATCGAGAACGAAGCAGCTCGACAGCGCCATCCTCGTCGAGGCGCTTGAGGCCGGGATTCTGTCGGCTGCGCGGAAGAAATTCGGTTCCACCGCGGATATCGAAGTGGTCATTGACGAGGATGAGGACTCGCTCTACGTCTATCTCAACAAGACGGTGGTGGAGGATCTTGAGGACGACTCGATCGAGATCGAACTCGACGAGGCCCACGAGTACGACCCGGCTGTCGAGATGGGTGACGTGCTGCCCATCGAAGTTCCGCTCGATGACTTCGGGCGCAACGCGATTCAGGCGGCGAAGCAGATCGTCGTCCAGCGCGTGCGCGAGGCCGAGCGCGAGCAGATCTACGAGGAGTTCCAGGACAGGATAGGCGAGATCATAACGGGAGATGTCCAGCAGATCGAGCGAGGCGGAATGGTCGTCAACCTCGGCAGGACGGAGGCTCTGCTGCCGCCGCGCGAGCAGATCAGGCGCGAGCGCTATCGTCAGGGCGACCGGATCCGTGCCTATCTCGTATCGGTCGAGAAGACCACCAAGGGCCCGCAGATCATTCTGTCGCGTACACATCCGAACTTCCTCAAGAAGCTCTTCCGGATGGAGGTTCCCGAGATCTACGATTCGGTCGTGGAGATCATGGCCATCGCACGCGAGGCCGGCGGCCGGTCGAAGGTCGCGGTTATCTCGCACGACGAGCGCGTCGACCCGGTCGGCGCGTGTGTGGGGGTCAAGGGATCCAGGATCCAGACGATCGTGCGCGAGCTCTCGGGCGAGAAGATCGATATCGTCCCGTACAGCTCAGATCCATCGGTGCTCGTCAGCAGAGCGCTGAATCCCGCGAAGGTCTCGCGAGCGGTGGTGAACGATGCCGAACACTCGGTGAAGGCCATCGTCCCCGACGACCAGCTATCGCTGGCCATCGGTCGAGGCGGTCAGAATGCACGTCTGGCGGCGAAACTCACGACATGGAAGATCGACATCGTCGGTGAGACGGAGCACACTCGCGAGCTGGAGGTCAATCTGGCGCAGCGAGTCGACGTCAGCGAGCTTCCGGGTGTGGGTCCGAAGCTCGCCCAGGCTCTCGTCGACGCCGGCTACCGCCACGTGCAGGATCTCGAAGGCATGGCGACCGAGGACCTCCTCAAGGTCGAGGGCATCGGCGAGAAGACCGCGGAGAAGATCTCGATCGCGGTCGCAGCGGTTCTCGAAGTGCTCGAAGAGCAGAAGCAGGAGATGCTCCGCGAGATGGAGGAGAAGGCGCGCGCCGAGGCTATGGCGAAGCAGGAGGCCGCCGACCTGAGCGCTGACGACGAATACGAGGACGACGACGAGCTCGCCGATGACGAAGCGTCCGATGAGGATGAGTCGACGGAGAACGACGAAGCGTCCGAGGATGATGAGTCGCCGGGGAACGGAGCAGAGACGGCTGATGAGGATGAGTCGCCGGTTGATGAAGAGGCGACGGACGATTCCGAGACAGACAAGGATATCGACACCATGTAATTGCGAGTCTGAACAGGGGGGAGCCGCGTGCCCAAGAAACGAGTCTATCAGGTCGCCAAGGAGTTTCGCATATCGAGCGAAGCCCTGATCGGCATGCTCAAGAAGCTTGGCGTAGAGGTCAAGACGCACATGAACTCAATCGACGACGACGTGGTCGAGAAGGTGCGTGTTGAGTTCGAGAAGGAGAAGGACGCCGTCAAGAAGGAGTACGCCAAGAAGGTCAAGAAGGCCGCGGCCGAGCGAGCCAAGGCGGCTCCGCAGAAGAAGGCGAAGACCGACACATCGAAGAAGGCCGGCGCGCCGAAAGGCACACAGCCGAAGGATGGCGCGCGGAAGAGTGGGCAGCCGAAGGGCGACCAGCCGAAGACGAGGGGCGGCGGACAGGCGAAGGGTCGGACGGATGCTCGCGGTGGTCAGCAGGGGCAGGCGGCTCGGAAGCCGGGCGGCGGCAGGGGCAGGAAGAAGCGAAGACCCCGCGTCGACCAGAAGAGCGTCGAGGATGCCGTGAGGCGTACGCTCGCGGGCGCCGGAGACCGGAAGACGAAACGCCGACGCAGCAAGCGCGACCGTGCGCCGGGAGAGGTCGTGCCGGTTGATGAGAAGCTCATGATCCCCGAGTTCGCCTCGGTGTCGGAGTTCGCCGAGCAGCTCGAGGTGCCGCCGAACGAGGTCATCAAGAAGTGCCTCGACCTCGGCCTCATGGTTACCATCAACCAGCGTCTCGACGAGGATACGCTGGTTCTGCTCGCCGAGGAGTTTGGTGAGGATATCGAGTTCCTCAGAGAGTACGGCGAGGACATTCTCGAAGAGGAGCAGATCAAGGCCACCGGCGACGCGGACGAGACGTTGCGCCCTCCGGTCGTCGTTGTCATGGGGCACGTCGACCATGGCAAGACCCTGCTTCTCGACTACATCCGCAACGCGAACGTGATCGCGGGTGAAGCCGGTGGCATCACGCAGCACATCGGCGCGTACGAAGTGCTCGTTGACGGGAAGGCGATCACCTTCCTCGACACGCCGGGTCACGAGGCTTTCACGGCCATGCGTGCGCGAGGCGCTCAGATCACCGACGTCGTCGTGCTCGTTGTGGCGGCCGACGACGGCGTGATGCCTCAGACGATCGAGGCGATCGACCACGCGAAGGCGGCGACCGTCCCGATCATCATAGCAGTCAACAAGTCAGACCTTCCGGCGGCGAACCCGGACAAGGTCCGGAACGAACTCGCCGGACGAGGCCTGGTCGTGGAGGAGTGGGGCGGCGACGTGGTGGCCGTCGACACGTCCGCGAAGACGGGGGCCGGCGTCGACAAGCTGCTCGAGATGATCCTCATACAGTCGGAGGTTCTTGAACTGACCGCAGTTGAGGAGGCTCCGGCGCGAGGCATTGTCGTGGAGGTCGAGAAGGAGCGCGGTCGCGGTATCGTGGCGACGGTGCTCGTCCAGTCGGGAACGCTCGGCGTCGGCGACAGTTTCGTTGTCGGACAGGCGGACGGCAGGGTGCGTGCGTTGTACAACGAGCGCGGACGTACCGTTGATTCGGCCGGACCGTCGACACCGGTTGTTGTGTCGGGACTGACGAGTGTGCCGCAGGCAGGTGACGTGTTCGCGGTGGTTCCCGACGACCGGATGGCGCGCGACATCAGCGCCAAGCGGCGTCAGCAGCAGTGGGAGCGCCAGACCCGTTTCCAGAACCGTGTGACGCTCGAGGATCTCCATCGACAGATCAAAGAGGGCGGCATGAAGGAGCTCCGACTCGTCATCAAGGGTGACGTGGACGGCTCCGTGGGTGCGCTCGCGGACTCGCTCGAGAGGCTTTCGACGGGCGAGGTCAAGGTGGAGGTGATCCGGAAGGGCGTGGGGGCCGTGACCGAGACGGACGTGCTCCTCGCGGCGGCGTCGAACGCCGTCATCGTCGGCTTTCATATCGGGGCATCGGTCCGGGTGCGGGAGCTGTCGAGACGCGAGCACGTTGAGATCCGGTTGTACCGGGTCATCTACGAGGCGGTCGAGGACATCCGGGCGGCGATGGAGGGCATGCTCGAGCCTGAGCAGCGTGAAGTCGTCATCGGCACCGCCGAGGTCCGAGAGGTATTCAGCATCCCCAACCGCGGTTCTATCGCCGGATCGTACGTGCTGTCGGGCGTCGTGAAGCGCAACGCCCGTGCGAGACTTATCCGTGAGGAGATGGTGCTCCACGAGGGTCCCATCAACTCATTGAAGCGATTCAAGGACGACGTTCGAGAGGTGCAGACCGGGTTTGAGTGCGGTATCGGCATCGACGGTACCGAGGACATGAAGGCCGGGGATCTTATCGAGGTGATCGCCATCGAAGAGGTTGCCCGGAAGCTCGGAGCACCAGGCTCGGCCTAGCGGCATTATTCAACCGCCGCGGTGTCTCCACCCGTCTGAGTGCGGAGGAGGCGAGCGAGGCGCACCATGATCATCGGTACGCTCAGAACCGACCTTCTCATCCGCGAGAGCGGTTCGCTGAAGGACCGGCGTCGCGTCGTCAACAGCTTGAAGGATCGCATTCGCGCGAGGTTCAATGTCTCGGTCGCCGATGTCGGAGACCAGAGCCTGTGCCAGCGCGCAGTGCTCGTCGTAGCGGTCGTCTCCAATGACGGCCGCTTCGCCAATGAGGTGCTGTCGAAAGCGCTGCGTCTCATCACATCAGAACCCAGGGTCGAGATGCTGAACCAGAAGATGGACTACCTGTAGTCGGCAGGAGCGTTGCTCCGACCTGCACGTGTGTTGCCGGTCGGCGAGGTCAGGAGGCGGTGGTGGTACACAAGCGCGTACTGAGAGTGGCAGAGACTATCCGGCGGGAACTGAGCATCATCCTCGATCGCAAAATGGAGGATCCGAGGATCGTGATGGCGACGGTCACTCGAGTGGAGCTCTCGAAGGACCTCAAGTACGCCAAGGTGCTCGTGAGCCTCCTGGGCGATGAGGATGAGCAGACGAGATCACTCACGCTGATCAGAAAGGCAGTGAAGTTCATCAGAGGTGAACTGGCATACTCGCTGCGGTTGCGCGCAGTGCCGGAACTGACGTTCGAACTCGACGACTCCGCCGAGAAGTACATCGCGATCACGAAGGTTCTCGACGAGATCAATCTCGAGAAGGGGATCACGCGCCCGGGACAGGAGATCGAGAACGAGGAGGCAGCGAACGGCCGAGAGCAGGAGACTGCTGCGGCCTGCGAAGACGGGGGAGGCGCGGATGGGGGCGAGTGAGCACGGGCCCAATGCAGATGTCATACGCGATATCATCGGTCGTCTGCGCGGGAGCTCCGAGGTTCTCGTGGTCTCGCACAGGCGACCGGACGGCGACGCCGTAGGGAGCACGCTGGCGCTCGCGCGATGGCTCAATACCTCCGGTGTGACTGCGCGGGTGTTTCTTGAGGACGGGGTTCCCTCGAACTACCGCTTCATCCGGGCGGGACGCGACGTCCTGACCGAGCCACCGTCCGATCTGAGCGACACGACGCTCGTCGTCCTGGACACGACGGAGATCTCCCGCGTCGTGAGGGACACCGATACGCTCTCCACTGCCAGAGAGGTCATCAACATCGATCACCACCCGGACAACCGGCTGTTCGCCGATGTGAACCTCGTCGATCCTTCGGCTTCAGCTGCTGCGCTGCTCGTCCAGGAGATCCTGGAGGCGGACGGAACGGAGCTCGATCTCGAGACGGCCTCGCTGCTCTTCGTGGGACTCGTGGCTGACACCGGCGGCTTCCGCCACTCCAACGTGGATGCCCGAACGATGTCTGCCGCCGCGAGGCTGGTAGCAGCGGGTGCCGACCCGCATGGACTGGCCCGGAACGTGTTCGCCGAGCAACCCCTATCACAGGTGCGTCTGCTCGGGATGATGCTGTCTTCAATGGAGCTTCATCTCGACGGACGCCTTGCACTCGCCATCATCACCGATGCGATGCGCTCGGAGGCGGGAACCTGCTCCGAGTCGATGGAGGGACTTCCGGGGTACGGACGGCTTGTCGAGGGTGTGAAGATCTCAGCGCTCATCCGGGAGATCCCCGATGGGTCGCGCGTGAGCCTGCGATCGAACGGCGGAGCGGACGTGCGTGAGATAGCCGCTCGGCTGGGGGGCGGCGGTCATCACGCGGCGGCCGGCGTCGTTCTCAGCGTCGGTGTGCCCCGGGCTCGCGAGCTCATCCTCGATGCGGTGAGCGAGCACTTCGGAAAGCGCGGCTAGCGTGTCGAGAACCGAGGGAAGCGGCGTGGATCGGGTTATCGTGGTCGACAAGCCGGCGGGGATGACATCGCACGATGTCGTGCAGCGCGTGCGGCGGGCCATCAGGCAGCGTCGCATTGGACACGCGGGAACGCTCGATCCCGCGGCGACCGGAGTGCTTGTCCTTCTTGCCGGTCGCGCAACAAGGCTCTCCCAGTATCTCACAGCGGCAGAGAAGGAGTACGAAGGACGTCTTGTGCTCGGGGTCGCGACCGACACGCAGGATGCCGACGGTGCCGTGATGTCGACCGCGGACTGCTCCGATGTGACCGAGACCCGACTGCTCGAGTGTTTCGGCGAGTTCACGGGTGACCTCCTGCAGACGCCACCGATGGTCTCGGCAGTGAAACGCGGCGGCCGCAGGCTGTATGAACTGGCGAGGGAGGGGGTCGAGGTCGCACGTGACCCCCGCCCGGTGACGGTGCGCGAGCTTGAGCTGGTGGGTTTCGAGCCGCCGGATGTCCGATTCCGGGTCGTCTGCTCGAAAGGGACCTACGTCCGGACGCTTGCCGCGGACATCGGCGCGCGGCTGGGGTGTGGAGCGCATCTCGGCGAGCTTCGGAGAACCCGCTCGGGCGACTTCGGTCTGGCTGAGGCGTTGCCTCTTGCCAGACTCGAGAGTCGTCAGACGCGCCCGGCGCTTCCGGGGCGCTCTCTGTACGATGCGCTGGCGGACATTCCGTCCGTGACGCTCTCGGAGCGGCAGCTGGACCAGGTGCTCGAGGGGCAGCCCGCGGAGTTTCCTGAGGGCGTCGGCCATCCGCCCGGTGCGCTTGTCAGGGCGACGGCGGACGGCGTGCATCTGACGGCGATTGCGCGCGTTGATGAGATCAGCGGTGGGGACGGAGCCCTGCTCAAGCCGATCCGCGTGTTTGGGGAAGAGTCGGAACGGGAGACCGTCGCGGAATGACAGCCTTCAGAAAGGCACTGTCTATCGAGGAGCTGAGCCTCGGGTCTCCGGCTGAACTCGCCGTGACCGTCGGGAATTTCGACGGCGTGCACCGTGGGCACGAGGCCGTGCTCGAGGAGCTCGTACGCATCGTCGAGATGAGCGGCCGCCGGGGTGTGGCGGTGACGTTCGACCCGCATCCGCTCTGCGTCGTGGCTCCGGGAAGCGCCCCTCGTCTTCTGGCCCCGCTGGATGAGCGGCTGGAGCTGATCGCCGCGGCCGGCGTTGAGAACGTGCTCGTTATGCCGTTCACTGCGGAGCTGGCCGGTAACGAGGCGGACACGTTTCTTCGGAGTATCGGGGTGGGCCAGGGGAGTCACGTTGTCCTCGGCTATGACTTCCACATGGGACGCGACCGTTCAAGCGGCATCGAGTCGCTCGGCGAACTCGGGCGCCTGGTCGGGTTCGATCTGGATGTCGTTCCGGCCGTGCTCTTCGAAGGCGAGGCCATCTCGAGCTCGCGGATCCGGGCCGCCATCTCGCGGGGCGACGTCGAGGAGGCCGGGGGGATGCTCGGGCGCCCGTATCCCATTCGGGGCGCGGTCGTCCGAGGCGACGGAGTCGGTGGCACGATACTCGGCGCGCCGACCGCGAACATCGAGACGCACGCGCTCAAGCTCCTTCCCGCGGATGGGGTCTACTACGTCGAAGACGGCGCAAGCCACAGACCGGGGGTTCTGTACATCGGACGGAGGCCTACGTTTGGAAGCGGTGAGCGGCGAGTGGAGGTGCACCTCCTGGACGTTGAGGCTGATCTCTACGGGCTGGAGCTCGCTGTGAGCGTGCTCAGGAGAATTCGAGGAGACAGGGAGTTCGCGGACGCTGCCGGATTGCGCGCCCAGATCTCGCGGGACATCGCGGCGGCCCGTGTGCTCGCGGCCGCCGCGTGAGGGTCCGAGGGACATGGGTTCTGAACCATGTTCATTTGCTGGGTGAGAGGTCGGACGATTTCCCCTTTGACAGAGACGGGGCGCTGTGCTATCTTTCGACAGATAGGGTTCATACTCAACATAGAGACAGATTCAGGAGTAGAGGTTTGTCGCTGTCGAAAGAGCGGAAGCTAGAGATCGTGAAGCGCTTTGAGACCCACGCGGGCGACACCGGTTCCGCGGAGGTTCAGATCGCGCTTCTGACCGAGCGCATTGAGACGCTCGCCAAGCACTTCGATCTCCACAAGAAGGACAATCATTCGCGTCTTGGCCTTCTCAAGATGGTGGGCAAGCGCCGCAGGCTCTTGAACTACCTCAAGTCGAACAAGTCCGACAGCTACAAGCTGGTCATCAAAGAACTCGGGCTGCGCAGGTAGCACGTGCTGTTGAGTCACAGCGTAACCCTCATTGTGCTGGCCCTCCCGCGAGCTGTCGGGAGGGCTTTGCTCTACCAGTCCGGGTCAATTGGAGGGAAGAGATGCACCATGTAAAGATCGAAAGAGAGTGGGCGGGTCGGAAACTCACGTTGGAGACCGGCAAGCTCGCGAAGCAGGCTGATGGGGCGGTCATCGTCCGATACGGAGACTCGCTGGTGTTGGCCACGGTCGTGCATTCGAAGCACACGATCGACCGCGACTTCCTCCCGCTCTTCGTGGAGTACCGTCAGAAGTTCTACGCCGCCGGCAAGATCCCGGGCGGTTTCTTCAAGCGCGAGGGACGTCCCCAGGACAAGGAGACCCTCAGTGCGCGTCAGATCGACCGGCCCATCAGGCCGCTGATCCCGTCGCATATGCGGAACGAGATCCAGGTGTTCGTGAACGTCTTCTCGGCCGATGGCGAGAACGACCCGGACATCCTCGGAGTCATCGGCGCGAGCGCGGCGCTGGCGATCTCGCCGGTACCGTTCGATGGTCCGATCGCTTCGGTCCGCATCGGCATGATCGCCGGTGAGTACGTCGTGAATCCGACGTTCGAGCAGCTCGAGGATAGCTCCATCAACCTTGTGGTCGCCGGAACCGAGGACGCCATCGTGATGGTCGAGGGTGGGTCGCTCGAGGTCTCCGAGTCGGACATGCAGGGGGCGCTTGAACTGGCGCATGCCGAGGTGAAGAAGATCGTCGGCGCCATCAATGAACTCGTTGCCGAGTTCGGCGCTTCCGAGAAGCTCGACCTGTCGCTGCCGGACCTGCCGGACGGTCTGGGTGAGCGCATGGAGAGCGGGTACGGTTCCCGTGTGCGCGATGCGGTCGCCATTCAGGGCAAGCAGGAGCGCATGGAGCGGATCTCCGCTATCAAGGAGGAGGCGCTCGAGGCTCTGGCCGAGGACTATCCGGATGATGCCGGTGCCATCAAGGGCATCATCAAGGATATGGAGAAGAAGGAGATGCGTCGGCGCATCGTCGAGGACGGCGTGCGTTCGGACGGTCGCAACGTCGATCAGGTTCGCCCGATCTGGTGCGAGACCTCGGTGCTGCCGCGTACGCACGGCTCGGCCGTGTTCACGCGCGGAGAGACACAGGCACTCGCAGCGATCACGCTCGGCTCAACGAGCGATGAGCAGAAGATCGACGCGCTCGAGGGGGAGACGTGGAAGAGCTACATGCTCCACTACAACTTCCCGTCCTTCTCGGTCGGTGAGGTTCGTCCGATCCGTGGGCCGGGCCGTCGCGAGATCGGTCACGGAGCGCTTGCCGAACGCGCGATCGAGCCGCTTATCCCGGCCGACGAGGTCTTCCCGTACACGGTCCGCATCGTGTCGGACATCCTCGAGTCGAACGGTTCATCGAGTATGGCCACCGTCTGCGCCGGCTCGCTGGCGCTCATGGATGCAGGCGTGCCGATGAAGGCTCCGGTCGCCGGTGTTGCGATGGGTCTTATCAAGGAAGGCGAGAAGTTCGTCGTCCTGACGGATATTCTCGGCGTTGAGGATCACCTCGGAGACATGGACTTCAAGGTCGCAGGGACCCTCGAGGGTATCACGGCCTTCCAGATGGACTCGAAGATCGGCGCGGTGCCGACCCAGGTCCTGACGGAGGCGCTCGGCAAGGCGCGGACGGCGCGCGAGCACATCCTCGGTGAGATGGCCAAGGAGCTCAGCAGCGAGCGTCCGGAGCTCTCTGAGTTCGCTCCTCGTATCGTCATGGTGAAGGTGCCGCAGGAGAAGATCGGCGAGATCATCGGTCCAGGCGGCCGCGTCATCAGGAGGATGCAGGAGGAGACCGAGACGAAGATCGACATCAACGACGAGGGCACCGTCAAGGTGTCCGGCGTCTCCCAGGTGGGCGTCGATGCGGCCCGGACCATGATCGAGAACATGATCCGTGAGCCGGAGGTCGGAGAGGTGTACGAGGGACCGGTCAAGAGCATCACGGCCTTCGGTGCCTTCATCGAGTTCCTGCCCGGTCGTGACGGTCTCTGCCATATCTCCGAGCTCGAGCACGGACGTGTGGAGACGGTCGAGGACGTGGTCAAGATGGGCGATATGGTCAAGGTCAAGGTCATCGGCGTCGACGACAGCGGCAAGGTCCGCCTGAGCCGCCGAGCCCTGATCCCGCGCCCCGAGGGCATGCCGCCCGAGGACGAGCGACGCGGTGGCGGCGGCAGCCGTGGAGGCCGCTCCGGCGGCGGACGCGGCGGACGCGACAACCGCGGTGGACGCGGCGGTCCCCGCAGATCGAGGTCGTAGAAGCGACGATATCGCCGGGGCCGGCTCCTGGAGCCGGCTTCGGCTTCGTATAGCGATCGAGGAGGCGCGCTCGGTGACGCCGCTTTCGGTGGAGGTGACGAGGCTCGACGGAGCCGACGATCTGCCGCTGCCCCGCTACATGAGTGACGGGGCGGCTGGACTGGACCTCCACGCGGCGGTATCTGAGCCGACTGTTATCGAGCCCGGCGGATTCCTTGTGATTCCGACCGGGCTCTCGATTGCTCTCCCGGTCGGTCACGAAGCACAGGTTCGCTCCCGGAGTGGGCTCGCTGCGCGCAGCGGGGTGTTCGTGCTCAACAGCCCGGGGACGATAGACGCGGACTATCGCGGCGAGGTCGGCGTGATCCTCGCCAACATCGGGAGCGCCCCGTTCGCCATCAAACGGGGAGACCGCATAGCGCAGCTCATCGTCTCCCGCGTAGAGCGTGTGAGCTGGGTCGAGCGCCGGAAGCTCCCGGAGACGGCGCGGAGCGATGGCGGCTTCGGTCACACCGGCACGCGGAGGACCGAGGGGTCCTGACCTGCCGGCCGCTCTGCAACCAGCGGACCTCGATCGGGAGTCCACGATGCCGGGCACGCTGCAGGAGAGGACGGAGACTTCAGTCGAGCGGGTGCGAGAGACGGGCGGCGGCCCGGCGCAGCCGCTCGACTTCGTGTTCGTCCTGCGTCCCGCTCTTATGGTCCCGCTGTGGATCTTCTTCGCACAGGGTGCGAGGCTCGCCTCACACCGCGGCTGGTTGTTCGAGACGGTCGTCTTTCCTCGCATCGGAGAGTGGTTGGGTCTCGTGTCGATCACCGGGATCCTGGGCGGGGGATATCTTCTCAATCAGATGGTCGATGTCGAGACCGACCGGCTCAATGACAAGCTCTTCTTCCTCTCTCGCGGCATCATCTCGATGCGAAGCGCGGCCGTCGAACTGATGATGGTCTGGCCGGCATCGATCGCTGTGGCTCTTCTGCTCGGTCCTGCGTTTCTCTGGGCTGCGGTCGCGGCGCTGGCCTTCTCCGTGACGTACTCCGTGCGCCCGGTTCGGGCGAAGACGCGAGCCGGGATGGATGTGCTCTGGAATGCCGCGGGCTTCGGGCTCGTCGCCGTGCTGGCAGGCGTCGCCGCGACGGGCGCCGGTGGACCGATTCCAGCGGGCGGGTCGTTGGTGCGCTACGTTTCCGGTTCGATGCTCCTGTCGATCGGCTCGTACGTCGCCGCTGTGGCAGGAGTGACCGCATCGACGATCGTTCTGGACCGCGAGGGAGATGAGAGGATGGGACTCCGCACGACGGCGGTCGCCGTCGGGGAGCGGGGCACGAGTCTGGCGGGTGTACTGCTGCTCGCGGTCGCCGCCGTCATGGGCATTCTGAGCCGGGATCCGGTGGCCGTCACCGGGTCGTTCGCGGCCCTGGCGCTCGCCGTCCGGGCGCATGCGCGCCGGGACCGCGCCTCGCGGATCAGCGCGAATCAGCTCGGGGTGGCGGCGTTCGGCCTGGCCGCAGCGTGCTTCTCGCCCTACATTCTCGTACTCTCGGGTGCGGTCGTCCTCGGGAGCAGGACGTACTACCGGAGGCGTTTCGGCTTCGCCTACCCAGGGCCGGGGTCGCGCTGAGACACGTAACATCAAGTCGGATGACATGTTGCGCCGGGTCCGCGATGGAGCGGAACCGGCGTTTTCCGTTGACACACCTCTGAGCGCATCCGTATGCTACCGAGGACTCAGCCGGCATGAGGTTCGACTGCGGCTTTCGACTTCGGCAGGAGGAGGTACGGGAGACGGTGGAGAGCGAATGAACGGTGACCGACACATGACCGCTGAGAGGCTGATGTCGTGGCTGTCTGGCTCCATGCTCGTTGTCGCGGCCATCGCCGCGGCATCGCTCATAGCGGAGTACGGCTTCTTCCTCGACCGCGGGACCCTGGTGATCCTCCATTTCGTGGACCTGTGCGTTGTGGGGCTGTTCGTTCTGGACCCGGTGGTCAGGTTCTGGTTTGCCCGCAAGAAAGCGGCATTCCTCAAGGCCCGCTGGCCGAGCGCCGTGATCGTACTCCTGTTCGCCGCTCAACTCATCGCCGTAGCCGTACTGCGCAGCAGGGGAGCCCTTCCGCCGTTCCTCGAGGAGCGTACCGTCTTCTCCATAGCGAGGGGCTACGTTCTCGTTCTGCAGATATCCATGGTCTTCTTCATCCTGATCGAGATGGTCAGGGTCAACCGACGGATGGCCTCCCTGAGGGTCAGACCGGCGCGCACTGTCATGCTCTCGTTCGTGTTCGTCATCTTTGTGGGCGCTTTGCTCCTGTCGGTGCCCAGGTCAACACCCGGGGGTGACATTCCTGTGGTGGATGCCTTCTTCACGGCGACCTCCGCTGTCTGTGTGACGGGGCTCACCGTGAGAGAGACGGGCAGCGGTTTTACATCGTTCGGTCACGGCGTGATTCTCGCGCTCATTCAGATCGGTGGGCTGGGGCTCATCACCTTCACCGCCTTCTTCGCGATCGTGATGCGGCGCGGACTGGGCGTGAAGGAGACTCTGGTGCTGCGCGGGATGCTCACATTCGAGACGGTCGGTCGTATCGGACGGACGCTCAAATACATGATCGGTCTGACGCTCGGTCTCGAGGCGATCGGCGCGCTCGCGCTCTTCCTCCTGTCGCGCGGCGACTTCAGCGGCACCGGCCAGGCCATCCGCGTGTCGGTCTTCCACTCCATCTCGGCCTTCTGCAACGCCGGTCTCTCGCTGTTCGCGACGAGCTTCGAGCGCTACGGGGACAACATCCCGATTAATCTCGTGATGACATCGCTCATCATCGTGGGCGGACTCGGATTTCCGGTGCTGATGAACGTGCTGGGCCGGCGCCCGCTGGCGATGGGGAAGGCGACCTCGCGCTGGTCGCTTCATGCGCGCGTGGTCTTGACCATGACGGCCGCACTGCTCGTGCTGGGAACGCTGCTGTTCTATCTGCTGGAGCGCGACGGCATGCTGCTCGGATGCTCGGTCGGCGAGGGGCTGCTCAAGTCCTACTTCGCATCCGTGACGGCGAGAACCGCGGGGTTCAATACTGTGCGGACGGCGTGGCTTGGACTGCCTACGTTGTTCATGCTCGCGGCGTTGATGTTCATCGGCGGGTCGCCGGGCGGTACGGCGGGCGGGGTGAAGACGTCTACGCTCGGCATCGTTCTGGCTTCGATATTCTCCTCCTTCGGTGGTAAGGACCGCGTCGAACTCTTCCATCGCCGGGTGCCGAATCTCGTCGTTCGCGAGGCTCTTGTGGTCGTCGCGATGGGGATCCTCGTCGTGAGCTTCGGGGGCTTCGTGCTCCTGACCGTCGAGGATTTGCCTTTGAGCGATGTCCTCTTTGAAGTAGTCTCAGCCTTCGGGACGGTCGGGCTCTCGACCGGTGTCACGCCGGGCCTCTCGGCTGCTGGGAAGATCGTTCTCATGCTCATCATGCTGACGGGCCGGATCGGCCCGCTGACGCTCGCGCTGGCCATCGGGCAGCGCGGCGAGAAGCATCTCTACGACTATCCTGAGGAGAGGGTGGTCATTGGATAGGGCTGCTCGGCGCACACGACACGCGCAGCAGCTCGCGGAGGTGACCATGAAGAGATTCGCGGTGATCGGACTGGGGCTGCTGGGTCGCACGGTGGCGCGAGAGCTCTCGCAACGCGGCGCCGAGGTGATCGCCGTCGACCTCGAGCAGAGTCTGGTGGACGCCGTGGCGGACCACGTCGCCCTCCCGGTCCGTCTCGACTCGACGAACCGAGAGGCGCTCCTCTCACAGGGAATCGACCAGGTCGATGCGGCCCTGATCGCCATCGGCGAGAACTTCCAGGCCGCCGTTCTGACGACAGCGCTTCTGAAGGAGTTCGGCGTGCCGCGTGTCATCTCGCGGGCGGTGACGGAGGAGGAGGCGAGGATACTCAAGCTCGTCAACGCCGATGAGGTCGTGCTCGTGGAGGAATGGGTCGCGCGCAAGCTCTCGCAGAGCATCATGTCACCGAGTCTCATGGACGTTGTCGAACTCGGTCCCGGCCTGAGCCTGGGTCGGATCCGCGCCTCGCAGGAGATGTGGGGGAAGAGCCTGGCGGCGCTCAAGTTCCGGCAGCGGTACGGGCTGAGCGTCGTTGCAGTGATCAAGCCGCTGACGGAGGGACGTGAGACGCCGGAGAGCGAGATCCCCGACCCGGACGCTATCATCGAGCAAGGGGACGTCCTGCTTGTCGAGGGTGACGACGAGGCGATCGAGAGACTGGCATCCGAGGACAAGGACTGATCATGACCGGCCGCATCTACATCGAGGATATCGCGCAACACGAGGGGCAGCGCGTCACGCTCCAGGGGTGGATCACCGGCCGGCGATCGAGCGGGAAGATCCTCTTTCTGCAGTTCCGCGACGGAACCGGGTTCATCCAGTGCGTCGGCGGGCGCGCCGACCTCGGAGATGAGTTGTTCGACCGCGCCGACCATCTGCCGATCGAGTCCGCGATCCGAGTGACGGGGGAGGTGCGTGCAGACGCGCGCGCGCCGAGTGGTTTCGAGCTGGGGCTCTCAGGGATCGAGGTGGTTCACGAGGCGGAGGAGTATCCGATCGGCCGGAAGGAACACGGTGACTCGTTCCTGCTCGACCACCGGCATCTCTGGATCCGCCAGTCACAGCAGTTCGCCGTGCTTCGGATCCGCGCGACGATCATCTCGGCGGTCCGCGAATACCTCGACGGACACGGCTATCTCAACATCGACACCCCCATTCTCACACCCGCAGCATGCGAGGGGACGACGACGCTCTTCGAGACCGAGTATTTCGACGAGAGGGCGTATCTGACGCAGAGCGGCCAGCTGTACAACGAAGCGACCGCGATGGCGTTCGGGCGTGTCTACTGCTTCGGCCCCGCGCTCCGAGCGGAGAAGTCGAAGACACGGCGCCACCTGATAGAGTTCTGGCAGGTGGAGCCGGAGATCGCGTACGCCTCGCTCGACGACGTCCTCGACATCCAGGAGGAACTCGTCTGTTTCGTCGTGGAGCGGCTCCTGCGTGACCGGAGGTCCGAGTTCGCCATCCTCAAGCGCGACCTTGCGCTGCTCGAGCGCGTGAAGGCGCCTTTCCCGCGCGTCACCTACACCGAGATGGTCGACCTGCTCAACGAGAAGGGTGTCGAGTTCGCGTGGGGTGACGACTTCGGCGCGCCGGATGAGGCCGTCATCTCGGAATCGTTCGACCGACCGGTGATGGTCACGCGCTACCCCCGAGGTGTGAAGCCGTTCTACATGGCTATCGATCCCGAGGACGAACGCCTGACCCTGTCCGTCGATATGCTGGCTCCGGAGGGGTACGGTGAGATCGTCGGCGGAGGCGAGCGGCTTGCCGACCTGGCGACGCTCGAGGCCGCCGTCGATGCCGGCGCGCTCCCGCGGGCGGACTACGAGTGGTATCTCGATCTGCGCCGATACGGGTCGGTTCCGCACGGGGGGTTCGGGATGGGGATCGAGCGGCTCACAACATGGGTCTGCGGCATCCACCACATTCGTGAGACGATCGCGTTTCCGAGGATGCTCAACAGACTTCGTCCGTAGGTCGCCTGCTGGAATTCGGGAGTACGAGAGACACATTGAACAGGCCGGCGGGGTGACCGCCGGCCTGATTGCGTATCGTTCCCTGGTGTCTGCTCGCGAGACCGCGTTAACAATCGAAGAACAGACGGTACTCGGTCGGGTGCGGTCTGGTGCGCACCTCCTCGGCTTCACGTGCCTTCTGCTCGATCCAGGCGTCGACGAATCCCTCGGGGAAGGCGCCGGTGCTCGTGAGGAACACACAGTCGTTGCGGAGGGCGTCGAGCGCCTCCTCGAGACGGGCGGGCAGAGGCGCGATGTGATCCCGCTCCGCTGCAGGGAGCGAATGCAGGTCCACGTCGAACGGTCCGTGACCGTTCGTGGTGGGATCCAGCTTCCGCTCCATGCCGTCAAGCCCGGCCGAGAGCAGTGCGGCCATCGTCAGGTACGGGTTGCCGGTGGCGTCGGAGGGCCGGTATTCGATGGTCTTCGTGGCTGGTTCCGTAGCGTATGCCGGAATGCGAATGGCGGCACTCCGGTTGGCGGCCGAGAAGAACAGATTCGTCGGCGCCTCGAAGCCGGGACGGAGCCGGCGGTACGAATTGGTGCTCGGATTCGTGATCGCCGCCAGCGCGCGGCCATGCTCGAGGATGCCGCCGATGAAGTGGAGCGCCTGTTCAGAGAGACCCGCGTAACCCGACTCATCGTAGAACAGCGGCCTGCCGTCACGCTCGAGTTTGACGTGGAAGTGCATCCCGTTACCGCTCTCGGTGGCCAGCGGCTTCGGCATGAAGGTCGCCGCGGCGTCCCACGCAGCCGCAGTGTTCCGGATGATGTACTTGCTGAGAAGCAGGTTGTCGGCGGCGGTTACGAGCGGTTCCCCCATGACCTCGATCTCGACCTGACCGGGCGCGCCGTTCTCATGGTGGTGATATTTGACGGGGACGCCGGCCTCGATCATGGCCACGGTCATCTCGTTGCGGAGGTCCCAGGTCATATCGACCGGAGGAATGGCGTGGTAGCCGCGGCCGGGCGCTATGCGGTACCCGGGATTCGGCCGGTCGTCGCGATCGAACCACCCGGCTTCGAGCGACTCGACCGAGTAGTAGGCACCATCGTCGGACTCCGCGTAGTCAACGCTCGTGAAGATGTAGAATTCGAGTTCCGGGCTCCAGAGGCTCGTGTCAGCGTGACCGGAATCAGCGAGGGCGTTGGCGGCGCGCGACGCGATGACGCGCGGATCGCGGTCGAAGATCTGTCGCGTGTCCGCTTCGGCTGCGGTGCCCAGCAGGTAGACAGTGGGTTCCGCCGCGAACGGATCGACGTTGGCCGTGCTGAGGTCAGGGAGCAGAACCATGTCGCCACGCTCCACGGTCTTGAAACCGGAAACGCTGGATCCGTCGAAACCGACCCCGTCGAGGAATGTCGATGGCGCTAGAGCGGCAACCGGGAGGGTGACGTGATGCCAGCGACCGGGGAGGTCCGCGAAACGCAGATCGAGCATGGACACGCCCGTCTCGTGCAGAATCCGTATGAACTCCGTCGGACTGGTCGCCGCACGAAGTCGGGCTGCTGATTCGTTGAGGTGCCCCATTAGATATCTCCTGTATCGGTGCCGGGTCACGGCACATCGGGTCATGCGCATGAGAGGGCGTGACCGCGTGGCCCCGCCCTCGTGAGAACCCTGAGAATCCGCCCGGGAGAGGGTCTTCGCGAATATCTCTCCTCAAAGCGCAATACCCGAGTATACGACCTGTCATGAGTGGCGTCAACCGCCCCTGCGTGGGGGCGAAACGGCTTGACACCCCCGTCTTGTGGCGTTTAGATTGAGTGCAGATGGTAGCTTGCAGAGGCTCGAATGTCCGGATACAGACACCCGTCAAACGCAACAGCGCCGGAGTCACGCTCCGGTAGCTCAGGCATCTCTCATGACAGATGCCGGGGAAGGAGAACCGACATGTTCAGGACGAGACGCACGGCCATGGCCGTCGCTGCAACGCTCATCAGTGTGGCGCTGCTCACGCTCGGCGCATGCGCCGGTGACGAGACGACCGCGACGACCGGGGCGAAGATGGAGGTCGAGACGAAGGCCGCACCCGCCGCACCTGCCACGGAGGAGACCGCTGTGACCGCAACGCTGACCTACTTCGACGGCGGCAAGGCGGTCAGCGCCACGCCGAGCACCAAGGAAGTTCCCTACCTGTCCGCCGGACGCAAGCTGGCGACGATGGAGACCACGAAGGGGACGGTCGTGATGGAGCTCTGGGAGGACAAGGCCCCCAACACGGTCGTGAACTTCGTCTATCTCGCCAACAGCGGCAAGTACGACGGCGTCGAGTTCCATCGTGTCATCGACGGGTTCATGGCGCAGACGGGCGACGTCGAGCACAAGGGCGGCTACGGCGGCCCCGGGTACTCGATCCCGGGCGAGTTCGATGAGTCGCTCAGCCACACCGAGGGCGTGCTCTCGATGGCGCGCAGTGCCGACAGGGACTCGGGCGGAAGCCAGTTCTTCATCATGCTCGCCACCGCGCCTCACCTCGACGGAGACTACGCCGCGTTCGGGAAGGTCGTATCGGGCATGGACGTCATCCACTCACTCCAGAAGGGCGACAGCGCGCGCAACGGCACCGTAGAAGATCCTGACAGGATCGTGACGCTCCGCGTCGAGACGGTCGAGGAGTAGTCCGGGCGCATGGGAGGTTCCACAGGATGAGACGAACCGGAACAACGGCGGCCGCTCTCTGCCTCGTGCTCGTGCTCGCCGGTGCCGTCGGGGCGCAGATCGTCTCCGAGACGACGGCCGGCGCGACGACCGAGGAGATCATCGGGAGGATGCGCGAACTGGAGAGCGCGGTCGACGGGATGCCCGACGATGTCGAGCTGAGAATCGAACTCGGCAACGTCTACTATGAGTCGAACATGTACGAACAGGCGGAGGCCCAGTATCTGGCGGTGACGGAGATGGACTCGACGCACGCCGGAGCTCATCTGAACCTCGGGACGCTGTACACGGACATGGGGAAGATCGATGCCGCGGTGCAGGAACTTGAGATCGCGCTCTCGCTCGATCCTGAGAATGCGATGATCGTGACCAACCTGGGCAGCGCCTACTACGCGACGCACAGGTTTTCGGACGCGATCGACATGTATCGCGTTGCCCTGCACCTCGATCCGAACAACGTCGAGGCGCACTTCAACATGGGTGTCGCCTTCGCCGACGCGCAGATATTCGACGAGGCCATCAACGAGTGGCAGCGCGTCATCGAGCTGGATCCCGATGGGCAGGCGGCACAGGTCTGCCGGGACAACATCGAGATGATCAACGAATTTCGCGGCGAGTGAGCCAGAGAACGGCGGACACCGGACCGTACTCGCACAGACAGGGGTGTTCCAAATGGACGTTAGAAGACTCTTCCTCGCCGTCACACTGCTCACGGTCATTGCGCTTGTGGGCTGTGTGCCGCCCCCGGAGGGCGCGGCAGACGCGACAGGCGAGGGCGCGGTCGTCGAGACCGATCCGACCGAAGTGACCCCGGCGCAGCGCGCCTACATCAACGCCACCGAGTTCTACCAGGTGCGCGAACTCGGGAAGGCGATCGAGAACTTCGAGAGGGCACTTGAGCTGGATCCGACGTACGTCGACCCGCTGTATGGACTCGGCCGCATCTATCTGGTCGATACGCAGCAGTTCGACAAGGCGCTCGAGATGTACGAGCGTGCAAGCATGCTGGCGCCTGCGGATGCGTTCTCGCACTCTTCGCTTGCGTACGCGTATTTCGTGATGGGGCGGTATCAGGACTGCGTCGACGCGTACGTCACGGCGGTGCAGCTCAATCCGGAGGACGCAGACGCCTTCCTGAATCTGGGGTACGCCTACGAGAAGATGGAGATGGATCTCGCCGCGATCGAGGCCTACCGCCGGGCGCAGGAGCTCATGCCGGATGACACACGCGCCTCGCAGTCGCTGGCGCACATCTACTATCGCGGCGGCCTCTACGACCAGGCGATCATGTCGTACGAGAAGGTCCGGACGCGCGGGCAGGCAAGCAACTACACGCTCTCCACGCTTGGCTTCCTCTACATGAAGCTCGGCAACGCCGAGAAGGCGGAGTCTCTCTTTCTCGCGGTACTCCAGAGAAGCCCGGAGGATGTCGGCTCGCGTGCGAATCTCGCGACCGTCTATCGTGAGTCGGGTGATTTCGCCAAGGCGATCGAGCAGTACGAGTACCTGCACAGCGCGCAGCCGAACGACGTGGCCTACATGCTGGCGCTCGCTGATGCGTACAACGACGCAGGTCGGTACGATTCGGCCGTGTCGATGGCGCGGAGGGTGCTCGGCGTGCAGCCGGGCGCCGGCAGTGCGTACATCGCGTGGGCCAAGGCGCTCGAGAAGCAGGGACAGTACGAGGAGGCCATCGCCAAGCTCGAACAGGCCAAGGGCGACCCCGAGTGGCGTTCGCTCGCCATTCGTGAGATCGAGCGACAGAATCAGCTGATCGAGATTCGCGACCAGCAGCGCGCCCGGGACCGTTGGGACCAGGGCTAGCGGTTGGGCCGGGGTGCTGCGAGGCTGTACCCGGACATCAGAGACGATTCGCGGCGGCCGGCCCCCTCGGGGCCGGCCGTCTGTTGGCGCGTTCGCAAATGAGAGAGCGGCTCCGAAACGCGAGAGGGATCACGTGATGCACGAGACGGGAGACCCGGGGATGAAGACGATCTACATGGACCACAACGCCACGACGCCCACCGATCCACGCGTGCTCGAGGCGATGCTTCCGTACTTCAGGGAGCGGTTCGGCAATCCCTCGAGTCCCTACAGTCTCGCACACGGTCCGCGTCGGGCGCTCGACGGCGCGCGAGAGTCGGTCGCGAAGTGCCTGGGGTGTGCGCCAGAGGACATCGTCTTCACGGGGTGCGGGTCCGAATCGGACAACATGGCGATCCAGGGCGTCTGCGCGCTGTGTGAAGGACCTCCCGGCCACATCGTGACATCGTCGATCGAGCATCACGCGGTTCTCCACACCTGCGAGAGGATGGAGCGTTGCGGGTGGGATGTGACCTATCTCGGAGTGAGCGACGGCGGACTCGTCAGCGTCGACGATGTCGAGCGTGCCCTGCGACGGGACACACGCCTGGTGACGATCATGCATGCGAACAACGAGGTCGGAACAATCCAGCCGCTGGAGGCGATCGGAGAACTCACGCGGGCTCGCGGAGTCCCGTTCCACTCGGACGCGGTGCAGGGTGTCGGCAAGATACCGGTGAGTGTGGATGCGCTCGGCGTGGATCTTCTCTCGTTGTCGGCGCACAAGTTCCACGGTCCCAAGGGAGTCGGCGCGCTGTACGTTCGCCCGGGGACGCGTGTGGCTGCGATCACCTTCGGCGGGCAGCAGGAGCGGGGACTGCGGCCCGGGACGGAGAACGTCCCCGGTATCGTGGGGCTCGCGGCCGCACTGTCGATCGCCGTCGACGAGATGCCGGAGACGATGGAGCGTCTGGAGGCGATGACCAGCCGTCTGACGGACGGGATCCTGTCCCGGATCGATGGGGTGCTCGTCAACGGTGATGAGCGACACCGTATCCCCGGCACCGTGAACCTGTCCTTTCCCGGTATCGAGGGGGAGAGCATCGTCCTCGGTCTCGACATGGAGGGAGTAGCCGTCTCGACGGGGTCCGCGTGCACCACCGACGCCGTGGGACCTTCGCACGTGCTGCAGGCGATGGGGATCCCGCCGAACGCCGCCCAGGGCTCGGTCCGATTCGGACTTGGACGGCGCACGGTCGACCAGGACATCGACCACGTGCTGGCGGTGCTGCCGGGTATCGTCGAGCGTCTCCGGGCGATGTCACCGTTCTCGAGCGGGGGCGAGTAGGCGTGCGGCACCCGACCGGTGACGTGACGGCTGAGCGGAGGGCGCGGGTAGCCCTCCGTATTCTCGTGGCCCTCACGTGGCTCGTCACGGCTCTGGGAACGTCAGCTGCCGAGGCGAGCGCACGTGCTGAGCGGAGCGAGCGCGACGATGGCCGGGAGAGCATCAGCCGTTCAGGTGTGACGGCGACCTTCGCGTCGTCGGAGCGGCGACTGGCGGAGCATGTTCTCGAGGTGGTGCTGCAGGAGCGCGACGACCTCACGGAGCGCTTCCCGCTCGCAGACCTTGCGAGTATCAGCGTGGATGTCGCAGCATCAGCGGAGGAGTTCGCTGCACTGAGCTACGGCGGCGTGCCCGATTGGGGCGCCGGATGTGCGTTCGACGCTGAACGGCGTATCGTCGTGCGCTCGCCGAGAGCGGCCCGCGCTCCACTCGACCTCCGGACGCTGCTGCGCCACGAGCTGGCCCATCTCGCCATCCATGACGAACTGGGAGACGTGCGGGCGCCGCGCTGGTTTCACGAGGGGGCCGCATCCGCCGTCGCGGGGGAGTGGCGCCTCGAGGAGTCAGCCGCGCTGGCGGTTGCCGCGTGGCGAGGAACGCTGCTGCCGCCGAGCGACCTGGAGCGCGGATTTCCGGCGAACGCGCGGCTTGCGCGATTGGCGTATGCCGAGAGCTACCAGGCGGTTCTCCTTCTCGGCGAGCTCTCGGGAACGGATGGTGTGGAGGATCTGGTCCGGGCTGTCGGAGCGGAGCGGAGCTTCGACCGGGCGCTGCGTCGGCTGGCCTCTACGGATGC
>Ga0180436_10000343_pt1 | contig 48456 bp, 45 predicted proteins | sample SS_ome_2_FD_132434 | JGI IMG/M metagenome (GOLD analysis project Ga0180436, IMG submission 132434) | Hypersaline lake sediment archaeal communities from the Salton Sea, California, USA - SS_3_S_2 metaG | ecosystem: Environmental > Aquatic > Non-marine Saline and Alkaline > Hypersaline >...
ATCGTCGACTATGCCGAGGGCGGTGCGAGCCTGAACCGCGGCACCTGGGAGGTGTTCGGCCAGCGCAAGCTGTTCGACAGCCGCAGCGCCGTCGACATCCGCGACCAGCGCAGCGACCTGGCGATCATCGACGTGCGCGTGAACGAAGTGTTCGGCAACGCCGCGAAGTTCGCCGATCTCGCCTTCGACGAAGTACTCGATCCGGACACCGGCGAAGTGGTCTCGGTAACCTCGGACATCGGCACCCTCGACACCCGCCTCGTATTCAACGACACCACCGTGCGCCTGCACGGCGCCGCGCATTTCGGTTACTTCAATACCGTCGCCGTCAACCGCGGCGAGTTCGAGATCGCCCACCTGCAGCAGTTCCACACCGCCGGCAACTACGAGAACCGCGGCGGCCTGACGCGCGTCGACGAGGACGGTGGTCTGCACGTCAACGGCGCGCTCATCATCAACGGCGGCGAAGTCCGCATCGGCGAGCACGACAGCGTCGCCGCCGGCGCCCGCTTCAGCGAGCTCTCCACGCAGGGCGCGGAGCTCGTGCAGGCCGATGGTACGCTGGCCCGACGCGACGTCGAGATCAATGGCGGCACGCTCTATCTCGGCAAGTACGCCAGGCTCGGCGGCCTGTTCACCACCAAGATTGGTGGCGCGCACGTGCTGACGCCCGGCCGCAGCTGGGTCGTGCGCGATGTCGTCACGGACGACGGCTTCGGCAACGAGACGGTGACGCCGGGCGAGATCGTGCTCGAAACCCGCGGCGGGGTGAATTCACACGGTAACCCGGACGGCGGTGTCGCCGAGATCCACGACAACTTCGCCGAGGTGCTGATAGAAGGCACCGCGGCGCGCTTCGGCGGACTCGACTACCTGGTCCACAACGAAGGCTCGCTGACCTTCGCCGGCGGCGCGTCCTTCGAGCGGCGCGACTCGGCCGTGGCCGCCGGCAACACGCTGACCAACGCGGTCGGCGGCCTGTTGCGCCTCGACGGCGCGCAGTTCCGCTTCGCCGGCGCGGACAGCCTGCTCGTCAACGAGGGTACGCTCGAGGTCGGGGCGAACGCCTACTTCGAGGTCGATCGCATCAGCGCGGGTGCTGACAGGCTCGGCCGTATCGACCTCGCGGGCGTGCTCAACGTCGCCGAGGGCGTCGCGACGCGGCGGCTGGTGATGACCGACGGGGCCATCATCACGCCGCGCATCGACCTCGACGGCCGCCCCGGCGACAACGGCACACTGCTGGCGCCGACCGGCACTGACGGCGGGGCCGGCGGCCTGCTCGAACTCGCCGGTGGGCACATTGCCGGCACCGCGCTCACGGCGCGCGGCGGCCACGGCGGGCGCGGCTCGACGGCCGTTCTCGCCAATGGCTCGAGTGGCGGCGCGGGCGGCGACGGCGGCAACATCGTCCTCACCGGCGGCCGACTCGTCGCCGACGCGGGCATCGACCTGCGCGGTGGCGCCGGCGGCAACGGCCTCAACGGCGTGGTTGTCGGTTTCATCGCAGGTGCCGGCGGCAATGGCGGCGCGGGCGGCGACGGCGGCGACATCTTGCTCGCCGGCGGTGAACTCGTGCTCGCCGGCGGTGACATCGATCTGCGTGGCGGAGCCGGCGGCGCGCGCGGGCTGGGCGCGACGAACGTGTTCGGCGGGCGGGGCGCCAACGGCAGCAGCGGTGCGGCGGGCGCCGCCGGCCGGCTGGCCGTTAACGGCGGCACCCTGACCGCGAGCGCACAGGCCTTCGATAACGCGATACGGGGCGAGGTCGGCTACAGCCACGGCACCTTGCGTTTCACGGACGATCTGTTCGAACTCGACGCTTCCAGCACGCGCCTCAATGCCCTGCTCGGGGCGGCCGACAAGTCGCTCGCCGCCGGCCAGGCGCTCGCCTTCGGCCAGGTGCTGCGCATCGGCGCCGGCAGCGCGCTCACGCTCGCCGGCGGGCTGCTCGAAGCCGGGACGCTCGAACTCGACGCCGCCGCGAGCCTCGCTTTCCTCGACGGCGTGCTCGACGTCGGCAGCGTGCACGGCGACCTCCTGCAGCAGGGCGGCACGCTCGCGCCGGGCAACTCGCCGGGGCTGACGACGATTACCGGCGACTACACCCTCGCGGGCGGCGTGCTCGAACTCGAACTCGCCGGGCTCGAGCGCGGTATCGGCTACGATGCCGTCGACGTCGGCGGCACCGCCACGCTCGGCGGCACGCTCATGGTGAATCTCATCGACGGCTTCCAGCCGGCCGGTGGCGACGTCTTCGAGCTGCTCGCCGCCGAGCACATCGCCGGCAGCTTCGATGCGCTGGCGCTGGCGCTGTTGCCGGAGGGCTGGAACTGGCAGCTCGGCTACCTGCGCGATCCGCTCGGCACTGACTTCGTCACGCTGCGCGCGAGCGCGGTGCCGCTTCCCCCCGCGGTGTGGCTGCTCGGTAGCGCGTTGCTCGCGCTGTGCTGGCGGCGGCGCGCAGTCTAGCGCGCCGCGCGCCCGGCGACGCCGGGCGCGCTGTCAATTGCGACGTCGTGGGCGCATTGCGAATCCGAACAGGGCACTGCCGAGCAGCCAGGCCGCGGGCGGAACCGGTACCGGCGCGGTGGCGACGATCACCGCTTCGATCGGCATGCTCGGAAAGAACCCGCCGCTGCCGCCACTCGAGGCCGGTACCACGCCGCTGGCCTGGGCGAACAGCAGCGCGCCGGCGCCCGCCGACTGCGCCAGCGGCAGAAGCACGTGGTCGAGGTAAGCATTGCCGGTTGCCGTGCCGAAGTCCGCAGCGTCGATGTACCAGGCGGTGCCGCTGAGCGCGAAGTTCAGCGCATTCGCCGTGCCGCCGACCAGGCTCGCGGTGAAATCGACGTCGAGCGTGAACGCGCCGCTGACCGGATCGTAGCTGCCACCGTTGACGCCCGTGATCGCGGCGCTGTACGGGCCGTGGCCGTTGAACGGCTGTGTGCCGCTGACGGCGAGGCCGGTGAGCAGCGCGCCGCCGCCGGCCGCGGCGACCGCCGTGTCGACCGTGACGCTGCCGGCGAGGAACGTCACGGCGGACGTACCGGCCGGCAGGCCGGGATCGGTGACCGCGCCGGAGCCGGAGAAATCGAAGGCGTTGTAGCTGAACGTCCCGGGGACGTTGGGATCGGATGTCGACAGCGTGGTGGCGGCCGAGACGAGGTCATCGGTATTGCCCACCAGGCCGTCCGGCCCAGGGTAGTGGTTGACGACCGACGGGTCGGCCATCAGTTCGAGCGTGGCGGCGGCTACGCCGGCGAGTCCCGAGATGGCGGTGAGCACAATGGCGAGAGCGAGTGTGTGCGCGCAGTGGCGCGCAGCGGTCAGCGGATTCGTGAGCATGGCAGCAGTCCTCCCGGTAGTTCGTGGGACACCGCTGCCCGGCGCGCCTGGCGAGACGATTCCGTGTCTGCACGCAGGACCTGCGATGCCACACGCGCCTACCGTGCCATGCACTGCGTGGCGAAAACGTGAACGATTACCGTTATGGGGCGCTCTGAGCCAATGGCTACGCTGCCCGCCGGCCGCGTTGCGCGTGGTTCTGCGCTGCACGTTCATCGGGCACGAAAGGCGCTTCTCGAACGCGTTGCGCCCTGCCCCGGCGATGTGCGCTCACTGGTTCAGAGCGTTCTCGATGGTGCCGTGGGCGCGCCGCTCAGCTGGCAGGCGGCGCGCGCAACCCGTGCCGTTCGAGCAGCGGCAGCACATCGCGTCCGAAGCGCTCGAGGCCTTCGTCGTAGTCGGGCCACGACAGCGTCGTGCCGGCGAGGCCGCAGTCGGCCATGCCGGCGAGGAAATCGGCGACCTGCCGCGGCGTGCCGACCACCGGGAACCCCGAGTACCCGGCCATCATGTTGCGCAGGTAGGCCGCGCGCAGCGCCGGGTCGGATGACTGGCTCGCCGATTCCACGGTGAAGGTGTCGAGCAGGTTGGCGGCGGCCTCGAAATCGCCCTCGCGTTCGATGACCTGGTCGTAATAGTCCTCGGCCTCGGCCTGGCTCGCGCGGCAGAACACCGCGGCGTTGCCCCAGACCTCGACCTCGCGGCTGAACTCCTCGCGCGCGATGCGGTGCACATCGGCGGCGGTTTCGCGCGCGCTGTCCAGATTGGGCGCGAGGATGAAATTCATGTCCGCGTGGCGCGCCGCGAAGCGGCGCCCGGCGGGGCTGACGCCGGCACTCATGATGGGCGGACGCGGGCGCTGCAGGGGCTTGGGTTCGGCATAGCAGCCGGGCGCCTCGAAGTAACGCCCGGCGAAGTCGAATGCGCCCGGCCGGGTCCACAGGTCGACGACCAGGCGCATCCACTCGTCGGCATAGGCATAGCGCTCCGCGTGCGGTAGCTGCCGCTGGCCGAACATCGCCGATTCGTCGCTGTTCCAGCCGGCGACCACGTTGAGCCCGAAACGTCCGCCGGAGACGTGATCGATGGTCGCGGACTGCTTGGCCGCCATGACCGGGTGGATGGTCGGCATGGCGGTGGTCGCGAACACGTGCATGCGGCGGGTCGCCTGGGCGAGCGCAGCGGCCCAGGTGTAGGTTTCGAACGTGCGGTGGTTGAACGCGCTCGGCCCGCCGAAGCCTTTCCAGCGGCAGACCGGGATGAAGGCTTCGAAGCCGAGTGCCTCGGCGCGGTGCGCGAGGCGCAGGGATTCTTCCCAGGTCACCGCGATGCCGCCGGCCGAGGTCGAGATGGTGCACCCGTGGCTGACATTGCATCCGAATACGGCGAGCTGGAAGGGGTTGTCGCTGAGAGCCATGGTGTCGGGTCCCTTGGTGTGGTCGGCCGTGCCGCGGAGCGGGGCGATGATAACGTCACCGCGCGGCCGGCGTCGTGCGACATTGCGCATCGGCGCTGCCGCCGGCGCGGTTACAATGGAAGCAGGCTGAGGCGCACAGGCTGCGCCGCTCACCCCACCATGCAACAGGGAGTGTCGTGCCATCCCCGGGGCCGCTCGCAGGAGCGCGCCGCCGCCGGTCCGGACCGAGCCGGTTCGCCGCGCAGGCTTGCCGGGAGCACGACGAACGAACGCCGGGATGGCGATGCCAGGCACGCTCGCACAGTGCCCAGGAGATCCCGTGAAGTCCCGCCGCCCCGACACCCCGACGTTCCGCCCCGACACCACGCGCAGGCGCCTGCTGCAGGGGGCGCTTGCCGGCGGTACCGCGTGTGCGATGGGAGGCATGTTGCCGGCATGGGCACGCGACGCGCGCGTGAGCGCGCCGCGGGATTCGACCGCGAGCTCGCCGCAGGTGTTCGACCTCGCTATCCGGGAGGAGCGTCTCGACATCGCCGGCGCCCACGGGCGCGCGCTGACCATCAACGGTGGGGTGCCCGGCCCCTTGCTCGAATGGCAGGAAGGGCGCGAGGTGGTACTCGACGTCACCAATCACCTCGATGTGCCGACTTCGATCCACTGGCACGGCATTCTCCTGCCGTACGAGATGGACGGTGTGCCGTGGGTGTCGTTTCGGGGCATCGCCCCGGGCGAAACCTTCCGCTACCGCTTCCCCGTCGTGCAGAGCGGGACCTACTGGTATCACAGCCATTCGGGCCTGCAGGAGCAGTCCGGTGTGTATGGACCGCTCGTCATCCACCCGCGCGAGGCCGACCCGGTGCGCGTCGATCGTGACTACGTGGTGTTCCTGTCGGACTGGACCTTCGACGATCCGCACCACGTACTGGCGCGGCTCAAGAAGATGAGCGACTACTACAACTTCCAGCAGTTCACGCTGACCGACCTGTACGCGATCGACAACATGAACTCGGCCGAGGCCTGGGCGACCAAGCTCGCCTGGGATCGTATGCGCATGATGCCGACCGACATTGCCGACGTCACCGGCGCGGCCTACACCTATCTCATGAACGGCCTGCATCCGGCCGGCAACTGGACCGGCCTGTTCGCGCCGGGCGAGCGCGTGCGCCTGCGTTTCATCAACGGCTCGGCGATGTCTTTCTTCAACGTGCGCATTCCCGGCTTGCCGATGACGGTGGTCGCGACCGATGGTCAGAACGTCGAGCCGGTCGAAACCGACGAGTTTCAGATCGGCGTGGCCGAGGTCTACGACGTCGTCGTCGAGCCGGGCGACGCCGAGGCTTACACGGTGATGGCCGAGAGCATGGATCGCAGCGGCTACGCCGCTGGCACGCTGGCCACGCGCCCCGGCCTCGCGGCGCCGGTGCCGGCGCTGCGCGAGCGTCCCCTGCTGAGCATGGTCGACATGGGCATGGACATGGCCGGGCATGGTGGCCATGGCAGCCACGGTGATCACGGCAACGGCGACGACAGTGCCGGCTCGAAGGGGGGCAACAGCCATGCCGGCCATGCCATGCACGGCGAGCACGGCGGTATGGCCATGGGCGCGATGTCGCAGGCGGGGCCGGTCGTCGCGCGGCATGACGCCGATCATCACGGCCCGGGTAACATCAGCGTGGCCGAGGTGCAGCGCGATCGGCTGGGCGAACGCGGAACCGGCCTCGCCGAGGTACCGCACCGCGTGCTCGTCTACCGCGATTTGAGGCGCCTCGCCGACGATTTCGACGAGCGCCCGCCGGCGCGCGAAATCGAGCTGCATCTCACCGGCCACATGGAGCGTTACATGTGGTCGTTCGATGGCAAGCAGTTCCACGAAGTCGATGGGCCCATCGAGTTCCACTACGGCGAACGCCTGCGCCTGACCCTGGTCAACGACACCATGATGAATCATCCCATCCACCTGCACGGCATGTGGATGGAACTCGAGAACGGCCACGGCCCGCGCATCCCGCGCAAGCACACCATCAACGTCATGCCGGGCGCGCGCGTGTCTGCGCTGATCAACGCCGACGCGCCGGGGCTGTGGGCGTTTCATTGCCACCTGCTCTACCACATGGAGATGGGCATGTTCCGCGTGGTGCGGGTCGCGCCGGAGGGCGCGGCATGAGCGCCCGGGCCGCGGCGTGGCTGCCGGGTGCGCTGGCGCTGCTGGTTACTTTCGATGGCGCGGCCTACGACCCCGCCGGCACGCCCGACGACTGGCCGTCACCGATGCCGCACATGCGCTACGGCATGCTGCTCGGCGACCGGCTCGAGACCCGCTTCTCCGACAGCGTCGATGCTTACGTGTGGGACGTGCAGGGCTGGTACGGCAGCGGCCGCCGGCGCGCCTGGCTCAAGAGCGAGGGCGAAGGCGAGATGGGTGCCAGTCCGGAGAACGCCGAGGTGCAGCTGCTCTACAGCCAGCTCTTCGCGCCGTTCTGGGACTGGCAGATCGGGCTGCGCCACGATTTCAGCCCCAACCCGGAGCTGACCCATGCGGTCGTCGGTATCCAGGGCGTGGCGCCTTACGAGTTCGAACTCGACAGCGCGCTGTTCGTCAACGAGCTCGGTGACGTGACGGCGCGCATCGAGGCGGAATACAACCTCAACATCACCCAGCGTCTGGTGCTGCAACCGCGGGTGGAGCTGAACGCCGCGTTCTCCGATGTCGGCGAGGTCGGACTCGGCAGCGGCCTCACCGCGAGCGAACTCGGCTTGCGCCTGCGCTACCAGCTCGCGCGCGAGTTCGCGCCCTACATCGGCGTGTCGTGGGAGCGCCTGCACGGCGAGACGCGCGACATCGCACGCCGCGCGGGCGAGTCGGGCTCCGTCACGGCGTTCGTCGCCGGCGTGCGCTTGTGGTTCTGACCGCGGCAACCGCGCAATGGCGGTTGCCGCGCCGCGTATCAGCGATCAGCGCGTGCCGGGCAGCGTGTCCGGCGCCGCGCTGCGGGCTACTGCATCGTGAAGCCTTCGTAGTCGTGTGACGCCACCTCGTCGCACTTGGCGCGGTAGGTGGGGAAGCCGCCGGCGTAGGCGACGAAGCCGGTGACCTTGTCCGGCACGTTCTCGTTGACGCCCATGATCCACGAGCGCGCGGTGGGGAAGAGCGTCGCCGCCGCGGTTTCGTTGACGTGCTCGGTCCAGCGGTCTTCGGCATCGACCCTGGCTTCGACGCGATGCACATGCGCATCCTGCACGTGCTTCATCAGCCCGAACATCCAGTCGACGTTCTGCTCGATGCAGCGCGGGATGTTGCAGAACGCGGCGCCGTTGTGCGGGCCGACCAGCGTGAACAGGTTGGGGAAGCCCGCGATCTGCATGCCGAGGTAGGTGCGCGGGCCATCGCGCCACTTCTCGCGCAGCTTGAGACCGTCGACGCCGGTGATGTCGATGCGGTGCAGGGCACCGGTCACGGCATCGAAGCCGGTCGCGTAGATGATCATGTCGAGTTCGTACTCGCCATCGCTTGTCTGCACGCCGGTCTTCGTGATGCGCTGGATGGGTGAGGCCTGGACGTCGACGAGCTCGACGTTGTCCTGGTTGTAGACCTCGTAGTAATTGGTCTCCAGCGGTACGCGCCGCGTGCCGAAGCCGTGATCGGTGGGAATCAGCTTCTCGGCGACGGCCGGATCCTTGACCCGCTGACGAATCTTGTTGGCGACGAACTCGCTCATGTACGCATTCGCTTTCGGATCGGTGAGTACGTCGCGGAAGGTGCCGAGCCAGATGCCGAAACCCGGCTCGTTGTAGAGCTTTTCGAACAAGGCGTTGCGTTCTTCCTCGCTGACCTCCAGCGCCGAACGCGGGTCGAAGTCGTGGATGAAGCTGCCGAAGGACTTGCGGCACTTGTCGAAGATCTGCGGATAGTCCGCCTTCATCTGCGCTGCGGTCGCTTCGTCGACCTTGCTGTTCAACAGCGGCGCGCACCAGTTCGGCGTGCGCTGGAAGACGTAGAGCTGCTCGGCGCTCTTGGCGACTTCCTGGATGACCTGGATGCCCGTCGCGCCAGTGCCGATGACGCCGACGCGCTTGCCGGTGAAGTCATTGACCGGACTGCCGAAGCCGTTCGGGTCACGCGGCCACAGCGCGGTGTGATAGGACTCGCCGGCGAAATCGTCGATGCCCTCGATGGCCGGCATCTGCGGCGCAGAGAGGGGCCCGGTGGCGGAAATGAGGAAGGTGCAGCGCGTGCGCGAGCCGTCTTCGAACAACACTTCCCATTGGTTGGCCGCCTCGTCGTAGCTCGCCGCCTTGACGCGCGCGTTGAAGGTGATGTCGCGGCGCAGGTCGTATTTCCGCGCGACGAAATCGAGGTATTCGAGGGTTTCCGGCTGCGGTGAGAACTGCTCCTTCCAGGTCCATTCCTCGAGCACGTCGGGGAACACCGAGTAACCGTAGGAGTAGCTCTCCGAATCGAAACGGCAGCCCGGGTAGCGGTTCCAGAACCACGTGCCGCCGAGGTCTTCCCCGGCCTCGTAGACGTGGAACGACAGATCGAGTTCGCGCAGGCGGTAGGACATGTACATGCCACAGATGCCGGCGCCGATAATGATGACATCGTGCTGCGCGCTGGCAGCACATGGTGCGGTGTTCGCCATGGTTCTGACCTCCCGGGATCCTGGCGTGACTGGATACGGCCGAGTATGGCACGCACCTGGATCCCGTGCGCTCCCGCCGCCGGTGCGCTTGACCTCTGTCAAGTCGCGTGCGATTTCGCCCGCATGCTGCCCTGCCCGGACGGCTTCCGGCCACCGCGCGACGACCGCGGCGGCGCCGCGCGGTTGCGGTTCAGACGGTCTCGGGGCGATAGAGACGGCGTTCGAGGAGCACGCTGTGCTGCGGCGAAGCGAGCGTCTTGGCGAGCGCCAGCACGGCAAGGTCGGCCAGGGGTTCGACCACGACGACGACCAGGTAGGCGGCGCCGAAGCTCAGCACCGCGGTGACGCTGCCGCCGGTGACGCCGCTGCCGTAGAACGCCCACAACGCGACCCAGCCGACGATTCCCGCCTGGTAGGTCGTCGACAGGGCCAGCGCCTGCCGGGAGCTCACGTCCACGTAGGCGGTCCGGGCCGGGATGATGTGCCTCGCCAGCGCCGCGATCGCGAACAACGGCACCAGCAGCGTCGTCACGTTCATGCCGTACTGCGGCAGGTCGAAGGGCGCAAAGGCCAGGCCCTGCACCAGGAGGCCGAGGGCCAGGCCGAGCGCGGCCGGCGCCGCACCGAAGAGCAGCAACAGCGTCGAGCCGAGAATGAAGTGGACTTCCGAGACGCCGACCGGCCGGTGCGGAAGCAGCTCGAAGAAGCACACGACCAGTGCGGTGGTGGCGAGGCTCCGCGCAAGGAGCGACAGGGCGCCGCGCTCGTGCCAGGCCAGCCACGCTTGTCGCAGGGCGTAGCCGACGACGCCACTTGCCGCGGCGTAGCCCAACCAGAGTTTGCCGCTCGCCACCAGCCCAGGTTCGATATGTATGTCCTCAGTCTCCCTTGTTCCGACCAAAAAGTCCGTTCAACAAGCCTTGCGCCAGCCGCCCCGCTGCCTGCCCGCGTCCGCCCGAACGCGGCTCCCCCGGCGCGTGGGCGCCCTGCGCCGGGGCTGCTGTGTCGCAGAAAGTTCCCGACGACGGTCGGTCTCTCCCCGGTCCGCAGCGCCGACCGCGTCAGGCGCAGGCGGCCGGCACGACCTTGACCGGCTCGCGCTTCGCCTCGTGCTTGTGCTCGTGGGCCGGTGGGCAGCTCGCATGGGTCAGCGACACCGGTTGTCCATGCGGCGTATTCAGATACGCCTGGTTCCATTGCAGCGCGCGATCGGCGACGTCGTCTTCGGCGACGAGGCCGAGCGACCCGAGCAGGCGCTCCATCGCGGTGACCCATTGCCGGTAGTAGGCCTCGTTGACGCTCTCGTCCGGCCGTGCCGGCGAGGCCGCGATCTCGGCGGAGAAGATTTCCGCCCAGGTCTTCCATTCGAACAGTCCCGCCTTGTGCAGGTTGACGACCAGCGAAAAGGCCTGCGCCTGCCACGGCGCATCGAACACCGGGCCGTCGCCATCGGCCGGCGCGTCGCCCGGCATCGGCAGCGTGTCAGCGGCGCTGCTCATGGCGCCTCCAGGTAGTCGTCCCACAGGTCGATGCGCACCGTGTCCCGCGGCGCAGCGTCCCTGCCCCATAGCTCACTGGCGGCAAAGCGGACGCTGTACACGTGTTGCGGGTGCGGGCCCTTGCCGTGGGCGACGGTATCGGGGTAGACGAACGCGCCGTGATCGAGCGCGATGGTGCCGAGCTTGCCGCGGGCATAACGCGGAATGCGCGTGTGGCCGGTGGGGTGCTTGTTGACCACGCGGACCTCGTCGCCGACCTTGAAGCGCGCGGGCTTGTCCTCGTCCATGCGCGCCGAGGCGCCGGTCGCGAGCAGGCCCGCGACCATGTCCGGTGCGAGCGCCGGGGTTGCCGTTGTGCCCGAGTCCGGCTTGCCGTTGTCGAGTTCGGCCGCCGTGACCAGGCCCTTCTCGACGAGCAGGGTCTCGAAGGCGTGCAGCCAGTGTTCGTAGTAGGTGCCCCGCAGGTACTCGATGGGGCCCATGCGCTCGATCGCGTGGCGGAATTCGTCGACGTGGAACTGCCCGGTGGCGAACAGCGCGGGGAACATGCCCAGCACGCGTTGCTCCCACTCGCCGTGGAACACCGGCTCGTCGGGTTCGAAGAACACGGGCCCGTAACCCTGTGCGCCGCCGAGGTCGTGGATACCGTTCATGCCTTCCGTCTCCTCAAGCCTTGCCGGGCTGCCGAGGCAGGCCGGTGCCGATCATCGAATCGCGTGTGACGAGTTCGGCGAGCGCTTCCTCGTCCATGCCCTCGGTGCCCGCCGGCCGTTCCGGCAGCACCATGTAACGCAGCTCCGCGGTGCTGTCCCAGACGCGGATTTCCTTGTCACGCGGGATCTTCAGACCGAACTCCGCGAGCACGCTGCGCGGGTCGATGACCACGCGCGAGCGGTACGGTGCGGCCTTGTACCAGGCCGGCGGCAGGCCCAGCGTCGGCCACGGGTAGCAGGAACACAAGGTGCACACGGTCACGTTGTGCACCTCGGGCGTGTTCTCGAGCACGACCATGTCCTCACCCTGGACACCGGAGAAGCCGAGTTCGGCGATCGCCGCCGTCGCGTCGCTCAACAGGCGCGCCTTGTACTCCCGATCGAGCCAGGCCTTGGCGACGACCTTGGCACCGTTGCGCGGGCCGACCTTGTGTTCATAGGTATCGACCACGGCATCGATCGCCGCGGGGTCGACCAGCCCTTTCTCGACGAGCAGGGACTCCAGGGCCTTGACCCTGAGCGCGATCGCGTCGGGCGGGGCCTGGTAGCCGTCGTGTTCGTGCTCGTGGTCGTGCGAGTGTCCCATAGCGCTGGTTCTCCTTCGTGAACGGGTCGGTCGCAGGCGTGCTGCGGTGGCTTCCGGTGCGGGCGTCAGGCCAGAATAAGTCGCACGGGCGGCGAGTCAAGTGAGTCGCGCTACGCGATCTTCGCCGCGGGCTCGCGCGCCGCCCTGGGCGAGCCGCGTCAGCCGACCTCGATCGGCAGCGCGTCGTCCTTCGCCCACTGGCTCATCGAGTCGTCATAGACCGCGACGTTCTCGTAGCCGAGCTGGTGGAGCAGGAAGGCGTCGAGCGTTGCCGCGATGCCGCCGCCGCAATAGACGATGACGCGATCCGTTGTGCGCCTCGCGCCGCCGGCGTCGAACAGGGCGGCCACCTCGTCGGCAGCCCGGAAGGTGTTGTCCTTGGGATTGAGCAGGGACAGGGCCGGCACGTTGGTACTGCCGGGAATGCGCCCGGGGCGGCCGTAGCGGTCGTTCTCGCCCGCGTGGAGATCGGGCGGCAACGCGTTGATCGTGCAGACCGTCGCCGCACCGATGGCATCGAGCACTTCGTGCTTGTCGGTGAACAGGCTCGGGCGGGGTGCCGGCGAGAACGTCGCGGCCGCGGCGGGGACGGGGGCGGCGGTCGACACCCGGCGCCCCTCGGCCTTCCATTTCTGGAACCCGCCGTTCAGCACGACCGCATCGTCGAAGCCGAACGCGCGCAGCATCCACCACACGCGTGTCGCCCATTGCGGGTGGGTGGTGGAATAGAGCACCACCCGCGTGCCGTGGCCGACGCCGTGCCGGGCCATCGCCGCGGCAAACGCCGCGGCGTCGGGCAGGGTGAAGCTGTAGGGCGAATCCTGGTTCGACAGCTCGCCCTGCAGGTCGAGGAAATCCGCGCCGGGGATGTGCCCGTTGTCGAAATCCTCGCGACCGCTTTTCACCTTGTAGGGTTTTCCCGGCGGCGCCTCGGCGTATACGAGGTGTACGGTGCAGTCGAACAGGCGCAGCGTCGGGTCGTCGAGATGGGTTTCCAGCCAGTCGGTCTCGACGATGGCCTCGGGGTGCTGGTAGCTGGGCATGGGCAAACGCTCCGTAATGCGGTCCTCAAGCTGCATCTGGCCGGGCGCGGCGACCGGTCTCCGGCGCCCCACGTGCCGTCGCGGGCCATGGCGACGCCCGGCGGCGTGCTTCATCGTGCGTCGGACGTCGTTGCGAAAGCAAGCCGTCGCGTCGCTGCGGGCCGTGCCCGCGGGGGAGGGGGGAACCAATCGGGAGCCAAGCGGGACTTAGAAGCATCTGCCAAAGAAGGGAATCGTCATGCTGGTGTGGCTGTTCGTGACGGCACTCGGCGTCCCGCAGTTCCTCGTCGGTCTTCCCGAGGCTCCCCCGGTAGCGCCCACCGACCTCGTCGTCGGACGCCAGTCCGTCGACCTGCGCGAGCCGCTGTTGGCACGCACGCGTGGTGCGAAGCTGGTGCTGTTCGTGCGCGATCGCTCGGCGCTGACGGCCAGCGACAACGCGGCGTTCGAGGCCGCGGTACCGCCGGGCTCGGTGACTGCCCATCTGCGGGCCCGCGATGGCGACGACCTGGTGCTCGATCATACCGGCTACGCCTACTACCGAGGTTTCGCCGGCCTGGTGCTGAGTGAGCGCGAACCGGGGGCCGACAATACGCTCTACGATGCGCTCGAAATCGAGGCCGCGAAGGCCTTGCCCCGGGTGCGCTTCATGTGGCTCGACCGCGCCGGGCGCCGCGTGCAGGACTTGCCCGCACCGCGCTGACGAGCGCTACGGCCGTGATCGCGCCTGTTGACGCGGCAAGCTGTCGCGCTCAGACCGTGGCCCGAACCGTGATCGCCATGGGTGCCGTCTGGAAGTGTCCACCGAGGTCTCTGCGCGGCAGGCTTCGCGCGCGAGCAGGCGCACTGCCGCAGGGGCGCGACTCCCGTTCTACGCGGAATGTGAAGAATCATTTCGATTCCCGGTGTGACTTGGCGGCATGACAAGGGAGCGGGCTATAGTGGGGGCGCGACTCTCGAAACGCCACGCCAGTGGTGACACCGCAGGGTCGGGTGCGCTTTGCGAAGCGTTGGTCGCAGATCACAAGTTCACCAGGGTCAGTTATGTCGTCTCTTGCTAAATTCGGAACGCTTTTGCTGTCGTGCTTCGTCGTGGTTGGATCGGCGCGGGCGGAACGGTACGAAGTCAGCTTCTTCGGATCTGCCCCCACCGGCATCGGCATCACCGGGTTCATCGACCTCGACCCGAACCCCGTCGGTGTATACGCGGGCTCCGTCAATTTCATGTCGAGCGTCGTGGACGCCTATGAGATCCGCGTTACAGGCGATGTGCGGGGAGACTTCATCTTCACGCCGGGTAACAGCCTGATCGGCAATCTCGGTCGCGGTTGGGACCTGACCTGGGAGGTCACCGATTCGGGCATCTTCGTCTCCAGCCCGACGGCCGCGCACGGCCCGAGCAGCTCGATACTATCCGCGTTCGGGGGTAACCAGTGGCTACGGCTTTCGTCGTCGCAACTGGACTATCGCAATAACTCGAATGGCGGCAACCAGCTGACGGATTACGGTCCGGGTCCACTGCCGCTGGCCTTCAACACGTATCAAGCCAACGGCGGACCGTTCGTGAGCACGCTCGATCCCGGATCGCCGGTTCCCGTGCCCGCTGCGGCATGGATGTTCGGCGCTGGCGTGATTTCGCTGGCAGGTGTTGTCCGCAGTAAGCGCCGCCGAGCTTGATCAGGCGCGCACCGCGCTGGCGTCTTGCCGGCGCGCTCGCCGCGCTGTGACCGTGATGGCCGGGCACAATGTTTGCCGGCAGGACATCACACTGGCAGGCGACGCGGGGACACGTGCGGCGCACGCCGCTCAGACCGGCCAGCGCGTCGCCAGCATCCACGCGCCCATCGCCATCATCATCAGGTTCTCGGTCAGCGAGATGGCGCCGAGCGGCACGTTCGAGTTGCCGCCGACACATGCGCAGCGGAGTTCACGCTTGTCCACGTACACCGTCTTGGCAACGGCGATCGCACCGGCGGTGCCGATGAACAGCGCGAGCGGTGCCGCCACGCCGGTGAGGACACCCGCGACCATGAGAATGCCCGCGCCGGCTTCGGCGAACGGGTAGAAATAGGCATACGGCACGTAGCGCTGCGCGAGCAGGTCGTAGTTGAGAAACTGCAGCGAAAAGCTCTCGAGGTCACGCAGTTTGAGAATCGCGAGAACGCACATCGAGAACGCGATGAACAGTTCGACCAGCCGCGCGGTCCACAGGCTGCCGGTCGCGCTCCAGGCCGCCGCCACCGCCATGAGAAAGGTGGTGGCGAACACCGCGGCAACCGGCTGGTAGGTCGTTCCGTCCTCATCGTCACCGCCTCCGGTTCGCGTTTCGCCCAAGAAGCGGCGAACGTCGTCGTAGCCACCGATCCGCTTGCCGCCGATGAAGGTCTGCGGGGTGGTCGAGACGTCTTCCCGCGTTTTGAACGCTTCCGTCTCGTCGCGCGAGGTGAGTTCGTGATCCTCGACCTCGTAACCGTGTGTACGCAACAGATGCCTGGTCTTCAAGCCATAGGGGCACAAGTGCTCGCCGCCGGACATACGATAAAGAACTGCGGTGTCGGACATGATCGCTCCACGGGGCATGTCAGAGCCCCGAAACCGGTACGGTTTGCTTGCGATGCAAGGGGCGTGCCGGTGGCCGGCGTCGACCGCAGGGCGCAGTGAGCGAGTTGTTGCTCGGCGTGGATTACCGAATCTGCAAGACAGGGCAGGCTTTGCAATCGGCCGCCTCGGCCTACCCGTGTTGACGAAAGTGCAGGATGGGAGTCGAGACTCAGAAGCCGGAGGTGCCGTGTCACGGCAGGCTGCTCTCGAAGCGCGCGTCAGGAGTCAGCGCTCGTGCGAACGGAAAGGGTCGGCTGAGGCAGAACTCGCCGCGTGCGGCGGCTTACAGCGCGGATTGTCCCGTTGGTATCCGATGCGCTTGGTACCGGGAGCGGGAATCGAACCCGCACATCCTTTCGGATACCAGATTTTGAGTCTGGCGCGTCTACCAGTTCCGCCATCCCGGCATGGAAGCGAAGGGCGCCGAGTATAGAGAATGACCGCGGGGCGGTCGACCGGCGGCGGGTGGTCTGCGGGCGGCCTGCCCGACTCAGGAACAATCTACTGCGCAGGCGGGAAGGCGGCCCGGATAAACCCGATTGCTGGTTACATGGAACCACTATGGGCCTCGAATTCGAGGCCATCTGGAATCGCCCTCCCACCATGCTCGCTACGATTGCCTGAGTTCGACAGGCTGCTAGGATCGCGCGGTGCAAATCGCCGACTTCGATTACCACCTGCCCGAGGCGCAGATCGCGCAGCATCCGCTGCCCACGCGGCGCGCTGCGCGGCTGCTGGTGGTGCCGGCCGGGGACGGTGATTGCCTTGACCGCGGCGTCGCCGACCTGCCGCGGCTGCTGCGCGCCGGTGACCTCGTGGTGTTGAACGATACCCGCGTCATCCCGGCGCGACTGCACGGCCGCAAGGAGACCGGCGGGGCGGTCGAAGTCCTGATCGAGCGGGTCCTCGACCGCGAGCGGGCGCTGGCCCACGTGCGGGCGAGCAAGTCGCCGCGCCCGGGGAGCGTGATCGTGCTCGCCGATGATTGCCGCCTGTTGGTGCGTGCGCGGCACGAGGACCTGTTCGAACTCGCCGTTGCCGCACCGGCCGGCGCGAGCCTGGACGAGGTGCTCGAGGCGCGCGGCGAAGTGCCGCTGCCGCCTTATATAGAGCGCGCGCCGGAGGCGAGCGATCGCGCGCGCTACCAGACGGTGTTTGCCAGTACGCCCGGTGCAGTCGCGGCGCCGACGGCCGGCCTGCATCTCGACGATGCCCTGCTGGCCGAGATCGCCGCTGCCGGCGCCGGCATCGGCAAGCTCACCCTGCACGTCGGCGCGGGCACGTTCCGGCCGGTGCGCGGCGAGGACATCGACGGTCACGTCATGCATGCCGAGCGCTACACCGTCTCCAGCGCGCTGTGCGAGGCGATCGCGGCGGCGCGCGCGCGCGGCGGGCGGGTCATCGCCATCGGCACCACGGTCGTGCGCGCGCTGGAAAGCGCTGCCGCCGCGTCAGCCGACGGCACGCTTGCGCCGTGCGAGGGCGAGACGCGGCTGTTCATCCGTCCCGGCTACCGCTTCCGCGTGATCGACGCGCTGCTGACCAACTTCCACCTGCCGCGCTCCACGCTGCTGATGCTGGTCAGCGCTTTCGGCGGGCATGAGCGCGTGATGGCGGCTTACCGGCACGCCGTCGCGGCGGGTTACCGCTTCTTCAGTTACGGCGACGCGATGTGGCTCGAACGCGCCGCGCCCGCCTCGGAATGAGCATGCGCGCCGCCGTGCGTCCGCGCCGTCCCTTTCCGGTCCTGCACGCGCTTCCCGGTTACACTGCGCGGCGCGCATGCCGCGGGCCTTGCGACACGGACAGTTGCGTGGCGTGTCCGTGCGCGCTGACAGAGTCCTTCCGGGAGTAGGTTTTGGCATTCGAGTTCGAGGTCGAGGCGCGCGACGGCGCCGCGCGCGCCGGACGCCTGCGCTTCGCGCGTGGCGAGGTGGAGACGCCGGTGTTCATGCCGGTCGGCACCTACGGCACGGTCAAGGCGATGACCCCCGAGGAACTCGAGGGACTCGGCGCGCGCATCGTGCTCGGCAACACCTACCACCTGATGCTGCGCCCCGGCACGGAGATTATCGCCGCCCACGGCGACCTGCACGACTTCATGCACTGGGAGCGCCCGATCCTGACCGATTCCGGCGGCTTCCAGGTCTTCAGCCTGGGTGATTTGCGCAGCATCGCCGAGGAAGGCGTCACGTTCCGTTCGCCCCTCAACGGGGATCGCATCTTCCTCTCGCCCGAGATCTCGATGCAGGTGCAGCGCGCGTTGGGCAGCGACATCGTGATGATCTTCGACGAGTGCACGCCTTATCCTGCGGACGAGGCCACCGCGCGCGCGTCGATGGAACTCTCGCTGCGCTGGGCGGCGCGCAGCCGCGCCGCCCATGGTGACAACCCGGCGGCCCTGTTCGGCATCGTCCAGGGCGGCATGCACGAGGGCCTGCGCGAGGCTTCGGCGGCCGGCCTGCGCGAGCTCGGCTTCGACGGCTACGCCATCGGCGGGCTCTCGGTCGGCGAGCCGAAAGAGGAGATGGCGCGCATCACCGCCCACACCGCGGCGCTGCTGCCGGCCGACCAGCCACGTTACCTGATGGGGGTCGGTACGCCGCAGGACCTGGTCGAGGCGATCGGCCGCGGCATCGACATGTTCGATTGCGTGATGCCCACGCGCAACGCGCGCAACGGCCACCTGTTCACGTCCACCGGCGTGGTGCGCATCCGCAACGCGACGCATCGCCACTCGACCGCGCCGCTCGACCCCGCCTGCGGTTGTTACACCTGCCGGCATTATTCGCGCGCCTACCTGCACCACCTCGAACGTGCCAACGAGATCCTCGGCGCGCGGCTCAACACCATCCACAACCTGGCCTTCTACTTCGATACCATGGCCGCCGCTCGGGCCGCCATCCGGGCCGGCCGCTACGCCGCTTTCGCGCGTGACTTCGCCGCCGTCGCGGCGCCCGACGGGAGCTGACATCGGCCGCACGGCCTGTGGCATAATGCGCGCCATTTTGCGGGGAATTCCATGGATTACCTGATTCAGAACGCTTGGGCGCAGGGCGCCGGCGGGGCCGGCGAGCCGGGGCTGGCGAGCTTCCTGCCGCTCATCATCCTGTTCGTCGTTTTCTACCTGTTCCTGATCCGGCCGCAGATGAAGCGGCAGAAGGAGCACACCAAGATGGTCGAGGCGCTGGCCAAGGGCGACGAGGCGGTCACCAGCGGCGGCCTGCTCGGGCGCGTGACCGAGGTAGGCGACAACTTCGTCAAGTTCGAAGTGGCCAAGGGCACCGAGGTCAAGGTGCAGAAGCACGCCATCGCCCAGGTCATGCCCAAGGGCACGATCAAGGACATGTAGACCGGCTGTGCCGGCCGGCACATTCCAGCCCGACCTCACGAACCCCTTACGGACGTTTCGATGAACCGATACCCGTTGTGGCGCTACCTGCTGGTTGCGCTGGTGATCGCCGCCGGCGTGCTCTACGCGCTGCCCAATATCTATGGCTCCGACCCGGCGTTGCAGATCAGCGCGCGTCGTGGCCAGGCGGTCGACGAGGCGCTGCGCGCCCGCGTCGAAGCAGCCCTCGACGACGCCGGCGTGACGCCCAAGCGCATCGCACTCGAGCAGAACCGCCTGCTGGTGCGTTTCGACGACACCGAGACCCGTATCGCCGCGCGAGCGGTGGTCGAAGAAGCTGTCGGTGAGCAGGACTACGTCGTCGCGCTCAACCTTGCTTCGGCGACGCCGGGCTGGCTGCGCGCGCTCGGCGGCGAGCAGATGTACATGGGTCTCGACCTGCGCGGCGGCGTGCACTTCCTGATGGAAGTCGACATGGATGCCGTGCGCGTGCAGACCGACGAGCGCTTCATCTCCGAGCTGCGCACGGCCTTCCGCGAGAAGAAGGTGCGCTACCGCGCGCTGACGCGGCGCGCCGAGGGCGGCATCGACGTCGAGTTCCTGAACGCGGAGATGAAGGCGCGCGGCGCCGACGTCGTCGGCGCGGACTTCCCCGACCTGTCGAGCAGAGACGGCGCGTCCGACAGCGAGCTGACGCTGACAGTCAGCGAGCAGCTGATGGAGGAGACGCGGCGCACCGCCGTCAAGCAGAACCTGACGACCCTGCGCAACCGCGTCAACGAGTTCGGCGTGGCCGAGCCGGTCATCCAGCAGCAGGGCGAGGATCGCATCGTCGTGCAGCTGCCGGGCGTGGAGGATACCGCCGAGGCGAAGAAGATCCTCGGCGCCACCGCGACGCTCGAGTTCCGCATGGTCGACACCACCGGCGACGTACAGGCCGCGGTCGGCGGCCGTGTGCCGCTCGCCTCGAAGCTCTATAAAGACCGCGAGGGCAACCCGCTGCTGCTCGAGAAGCGCGTGATGCTGACCGGCGAGTACATCATCGATGCCGCCTCCGGTATCGAGCAGCAGACCGGCAGCCCGGCGGTGTTCATCACCCTCGACGGCAAGGGCGCGCGGATTTTCAGCCGGGCGACCCGCGAAGAGGTCGGCAACCCGATGGGCGTGGTCTACATCGAGCAGCGCAAGGGGCGCGCGGTGGAGGAGGTGATCAACGTCGCCACCATCCGCGACGAGCTCGGCAAGCGCTTCCAGATCACCGGCCTCGACACGACCGAGGAAGCGCGTACGCTGGCCCTGCTGCTGCGCGCCGGCGCGCTGGCCGCGCCCATCGAGATCGTCGAGGAGCGCACCGTCGGCCCGAGCCTCGGCCAGGACAACATCGACATGGGCGTACGCTCGGTCGTCATCGGCATGGCCGCGGTGCTCGTGTTCATGGCGCTGTACTACAAGGTGTTCGGCCTGGTCGCCAACGTCGCGCTGCTGCTCAACCTGGTACTCATCGTCGCGCTGTTGTCGTTGCTGCAGGCGACGCTGACCCTGCCCGGCATCGCCGGCATCGTGCTCACCGTCGGCATGGCGGTCGATGCCAACGTGCTCATTTTCGAGCGTATCCGCGAGGAACTCTCGATCGGCAATTCACCGCAGATGAGCATCAACGCGGGCTACGACAAGGCGTTCTCGACCATCGCCGACGCCAACGTCACCACGCTGATCGCGGCGATCGTACTGTTCAGTTTCGGCACCGGGCCGATCAAGGGCTTCGCCGTGACCCTCTCGCTCGGCATCGCCACCTCGATGTTCACCGCCATTACCGGCACGCGCGCCATCGTCAACCTGATCTACGGGGGACGGCGCGTGAGCAAACTTTCGATCTGAGGTCGCCGCCATGGCTGAGTACAAGCGCAGGGAATTCAATATCGATTTCATGGGCAAGACGCGCATCGCGGTCATCCTGACCGCCTTGCTGACGGTTCTTGCCATCGGCGCGCTGGTCGCCAGGGGGCTCAATTTCGGCATCGATTTCACCGGCGGCACGCTGGTCGAACTCGGCTATCCCGAGAAGGCCGACCTCGGCGCCATCCGTGACGCGCTGGCCGGCTCCGAGTTCGACGGTGCCTCGGTGCAGCGTTTCGGCGCCGACAACGACGTGCTGGTCCGCCTGCCCCCCGCCGGCGAGGCTGGTTCGGCCGGCCTGGGTGACCGTATTCTCGCCCTGCTGCCGGGCGCCGAGATGCGCCGCATCGAGTTCGTCGGCCCGCAGGTCGGCGACGAACTGGTCGAAGACGGCATCCTCGCACTGCTCTACGCACTGGGCGGCATTCTCATCTACGTGATGGTGCGCTTCACGCTCAAGTTCTCGCTCGGCGCCATCGTCGCCACCGTGCACGACGTCACCATCGTGTTCGGCTTCTTTGCCGTCTCCGGCATGGAGTTCGACCTGACCGTGCTCGCCGCCGTGCTCGCCGTGATCGGTTATTCGCTCAACGACACCATCGTGGTGTTCGACCGCATTCGCGAGAACTTCCGGCGCTATCGCAAGGACGAGCCGCGCGAGGTGATCAACAAGTCGCTCAACCAGACGCTCTCGCGCACCTTGATGACCTCGGGTACCACCCTGCTGGTCGTCCTGGCGTTGTTCGTCTTCGGTGGCGAGTTGATCCACGCATTTGCCGCGACGCTCATGATCGGTATCTTCGTCGGTACCTACTCCTCGGTTTACGTCGCCAGTGCGATGCTGCTGTGGCTGAACGTGAACAAGGTCGACCTCATGCCGGTGGCCAAGGAAGGCGAAGCGCTCGACGGACGCCCCTGAGGGCGCGCGCGCAGCGCCCCGGCGGCGCGCCGATGGAACTGCTGATCGACCGCGAGATCACCGGCGCGCGCGAGGTGTTCGGCGCTTACGGCGACGTGCGCCTGTTCGACGGCCGCGAACTCGGCCGCGCCGGGATCGGGCGCGCCGAAGCGCTCCTGGTGCGCTCGGTGACGCGCGTCAATGAAGCACTGCTCGGCGGCAGCCGCGTGCGCTTCGTCGGCACCGCGACCGCCGGCACCGATCACCTGGACATCGACTGGCTGCGCGCTGCCGGCATTACCGTGGCCGATGCCGCGGGCTGCAACGCGCAGGCGGTCGCCGAGCACGTCATGTGCTGCCTCTACCGCTACGCCGCGCGCCGCGGCTGCGACGTTTGCGACCTGCAGCTCGGCATCGTCGGCTACGGCCACGTCGGGCGTGCGCTGGCGGCGCTCGCCACGCGCATCGGCGTGCCATGGCTGGCCAACGATCCGCCGCTTGCGGCGGGCAGCGGCGAGGTGCCGCACACGGAGCTGGCCGCGCTGCTCGATCGCAGCGACGTCGTCTCCCTGCACGTGCCGCTGGAGCACGCGGGCCCCCACGCGACCGCCGACCTGCTTGGCGCCACCGAGCTCGCACGGCTACGACCGGGCGGGCTGCTGATCAACGCCGCGCGCGGCGGTGTCGTCGACGAGGCCGCGCTGGTGGCGGCCATCAACGGGCCTCGCCGCCTGCTCGCCGCGCTCGACTGCTGGTGCGGCGAGCCGCGGGTCGCGACCGCGACGCTCGCCGCGTGCTGGCTGGCGAGCCCGCACATTGCCGGCCACACGCGCGAAGCGCGCGCCAACGCGAGCCTGCGCCTGGCCGCGGCCCTGGGGGCCTGGAGCGGGCGCGATGTGCGCCCGCCGGACCTGCTTGCCGCGACGCCCGCGGCCACGCTGCGCACGGGCGCCGGGGGCGTCGCCGGCGTGCTCGCGCAGGCCCACGACCTCGCGGCGCACACCGCGCGCATGCGTGCGCTCGGTGCGCACCATACTGACGACGGGCGTGCCGCCAGTTTCGATGCCGACCGCCGCCGGTTCGGCCTGCGGCGAGAGTTCACCAGCCACGTCGTTGCATGTGCCGGGTGCAATCCCGATACTGTCGCCGAACTCGACACGCTCGGCTTCACCTGCCGCGACGACCGCGCCTGAGCGCGCTCCCGGAAACCACGACTGCCCATGAGCACACTGTCCATCGGAACCCCGCTGGCCGCGAATGCGACCCGCCTGCTGCTGCTCGGCTCCGGTGAGCTGGGCAAGGAAGTCGCGATCGAGGCGATGCGCCTCGGTCTCGAGGTGGTCGCCGTCGATCGCTATGCCGATGCGCCGGCCATGCAGGTCGCCCATCGCGCCCACGTCATCGATATGCTCGACGCTGCGCGATTGCGCGCGGTCATCGAGGCCGAGCGCCCGCGCTGGATCGTCCCCGAGGTCGAGGCCATCGCGACCGACACCCTGGTCGCGCTGGAAGCGGAGGGTTTCGTCGTGGTCCCGACCGCGCGCGCGACCCACCTGACCATGGATCGCGAAGGCATACGCTGCCTCGCCGCCGAGGAGCTCGGGCTGCCGACGTCCGCCTACCGCTTCGCCGGCAGTGCCGGGGAATGCGCCGCGGCGATCGCGGCGGTCGGCATGCCGTGCATCGTCAAGCCGGTCATGAGTTCGTCCGGCAAGGGGCAGATCACGGTGCGCGACGCGGCCGACGCCGCGCGCGCCTGGGACCACGCCGTCGGTGGCGCGCGCGCCGCGCGGCCGCGCGTGATCGTCGAGGGTTTCGTGGCATTCGACTACGAGATCACGCTGCTCACCGTACGCCACCGTGGCGGCACGAGCTTTTGCGCGCCGATCGGCCATCTGCAGGTCGATGGCGACTACCGCGAGTCGTGGCAGCCGCAGCCGATGTCCGCGCCGGCGCTGGCGCGTGCGCAGGACATTGCGCGTGCCGTGACCGACGCGCTCGGTGGCTGGGGCCTGTTCGGCGTCGAGTTGTTCATCCGGGGCGACGAGGTGTGGTTCAGCGAGGTTTCGCCGCGACCCCACGACACCGGCATGGTCACGCTCATTTCGCAGACGCAATCGGAGTTCGCCCTGCACGTGCGCGCGATTCTCGGCGTCGATCTGCCGCGCATCGAACAACTCGGCGCCGCGGCCAGCTGTGCGATGCTCGCCGAGGGGCGCGGCCGTGACATCCGCTATGCTGGCGTGGCGGAGGCGATCGGTGGCGGCGCCACCGACGTGCGGCTGTTCGGCAAACCCGAAATCGCCGGCAAGCGCCGTCTCGGCGTGGCCCTCGCGCGCGGCGCCGATATCGACGCTGCGCGGGCGCGGGCGCGAGCCGTGGCCGAAGCGATCACCATCGACATCGACTGAGCCGGCGCCCGGCCGGCGGGGAGACCGACCATGAGAATGATGCACACCATGCTGCGCGTGACCGATCTCGAGGCCTCGCTCGGCTTCTACTGTGACGTGCTCGGCATGCAGGTGCTGCGGCGCCGCGACTTTCCGCAGGGGCGTTTCACGCTGGCTTTCGTCGGCTACGGCCCCGAGGCCGGGAACACCGTCCTCGAGCTGACCCACAACTGGGATACCAACAGCTACGACCTCGGCGATGCCTACGGGCACATCGCGCTCGGCGTGCCGGACGTCTACAAGGCCTGCGACGAGGTGCGCGCGCGGGGCGGCAAGGTGGTGCGCGATGCCGGGCCGATGAAAGGGGGCACCCACGTCATCGCCTTCGTCGAGGACCCGGACGGCTACAAGATCGAACTCGTCGAGGACCATGCCTGAGGTTGACGCGACGCCGCGCGATCGACGTGAATATGGGCCTGTTTGTGCTACATTAGCGCCCCTTGCGGGTCGGCGCACGGTTGCCGCTTCCGCACGCGACGGCGCCGCTCAGGCCCGGCGCACAACGCCATGATCCCCGCCTATGCCATGGTTCGTATCCGCCAGCGGCCCGCGGTCGAGGAAGTGTGAGAGGAACACGATGAAGAAGCGCATTTGGGCACCCATGCTCGCCCTGCTGATGATTCTGAGCGCGACGGCCGCGACTGCGGCCGACGATCCGACGACGATCGTGCGCGAGACCACCGACCAGGTGCTCGAACGGGTGCGTGCCGACAAGGAAGCGCTGCAGTCCGACATTGGCCGCATGTACAACCTCGTCTCCGAGCTGATCTTCCCGCATTTCGATTTCCCCATCATGTCGCAGTTCGTGCTCGGCGAGCATTGGAGCAAGGCCGACGAGTCCAGCCGCGCCGGCTTCATCGAGCAGTTCCGCAAGCTCCTGGTTCGCACCTATGCGACGGCCCTGCTGCAGTTCTCCAACCAGGAGATCTCCTATCCGCCGGTCGAGCAGTCCGGCCGCGCTTCCTTCGCACGCGTCATGCAGGACATCGCGCAGCCCGGCAGTTCCCCACTGTCGGTGCTCTACCGCCTGCACAACAAGAGCGGTGACTGGAAGGTCTACGACGTCTCCATCTCCGGCGTCAGCCTGATCCAGACCTACAAGGCCAACTTCGATTCCAAGGTCAAGCAGGACGGGCTCGAGGGCCTCATCGCCTCGCTCGACAGCAAGAACCAGCAGTACGGCAACTGAGCCGCGCCAACAGCGTCAAAGAGCCCATGGATCCCAATCAAATCAAGCAGATGATCATAGACGGCATCCCCGGTGCCGAGGCCCATGTCGACGGTGACGGTTCGCACTTCGTGGCGCGCGTGATCAGCGACGAGTTCGCCGGCATGCCGGTGATCAAGCAGCACAAGATGGTCTACGCGGCACTCGGCGACAGCATGGAAAGCGCCATCCACGCCCTCTCCATCCAGACCTATACTCGCGAGGCTTGGGAGAAAGCGCGCAAGTTCCAGACGCTCTAGCGGCTGGCCGGACACGGGATGGACAAGCTGATCATCCAGGGCGGGCAGTCGCTCAGAGGCGAGATCCGTGTCTCCGGCGCGAAGAACGCCGCCCTGCCGATCCTCGCCGCCACACTGCTCGCCGAGGGGCCGGTGACAATCAGCAACGTGCCGCACCTGCACGACATCACCACCACGATGGAACTGCTCGGGCGCATGGGGCTGACGCTCACCGTCGACGAGCGCATGCACATCGAGGTCGACAGCAGCACGATTCGCGAGTTCTTCGCGCCCTACGAGCTGGTCAAGACCATGCGCGCCTCGATTCTCGTGCTCGGGCCGCTGCTGGCGCGCTTCGGCGAGGCCGAAGTCTCGCTGCCCGGCGGCTGCGCCATCGGCTCGCGGCCGGTCAACCTGCACCTGCACGGGCTCGCCCAGATGGGCGCGGACATCTCGGTCGAGGGCGGCTACGTGCGCGCGCGGGCCAAGCGCCTCAAGGGTGCCGACCTGATGCTCGACCTCGTCACGGTGACCGGCACCGAGAACCTCATGATGGCGGCGACCATGGCCGACGGGGTAACCACCATCCGCAACGCCGCGCGCGAACCCGAAGTGGTCGACCTGGCCAACTGCCTGATCAAGATGGGTGCGCACATCGAGGGGGCGGGCACCGACACGATCCGCATCGAGGGGGTGCGCTCGCTGCATGGCACCGAGTACGACATTCTGCCGGACCGTATCGAGACCGGCACCTACCTGGTCGCCGCGGCCATGACGCGCGGCCAGGTCAAGCTCAAGAACACCCGTCCCGAGCTGCTCGAATCGGTGCTCGCGAAGCTCACCGAAGCCGGCGCGGAAGTGAGCACCGGCGAGGATTGGATCGCGCTCGACATGGACGGTCGTCCGCTGCGCGCGGTCGACATCCACACCTCGCCCTACCCGGGATTCCCGACCGACATGCAGGCGCAATTCACGGCGCTCAACTGCATCGCCGAGGGTACTGGCACGATCACCGAATCGGTGTTCGAGAACCGCTTCATGCACGTCCTCGAACTGCAGCGCATGGGCGCGCAGGTCAAGCTCGAGGGCAACACTGCGATCACCACCGGCGTGAACCGCCTGACCGGGGCGCCGCTGATGGCGACCGATCTGCGCGCTTCGGCGAGCCTCGTGCTGGCCGGCCTGGTCGCGGACGGTGCGACCGAGGTCGATCGCATCTACCATATCGATCGCGGCTACGAGACGATCGAGGAAAAGCTCGCCAACCTCGGCGCCCAGATCAAGCGCGTGCCGAGCTGAACCCGGCGCACGCTTGCATGCGGCGCCGACCTTGGCCATCGGTGGTCTCGCGGCCCGTGCCGCGAGCGCCCGACCTGACGACACGACGACCATGACTGCAACCGTTAACCGTAATGCCGGCGACCTCGTCATCGCGCTCTCCAAGGGGCGTATCCTCGAGGATGCACTGCCGTTGATGACCCGCATCGGCATCGAGCCGCTCGACGATCCGGCGAAGTCGCGCAAGCTCGTACTCGATACCTCGCGCGCCGACGTCAAGCTGCTCGTCATCCGTGCCACCGACGTGCCGACCTACGTCGAGTACGGCGCTGCCGATCTCGGCGTGGCCGGCAAGGATGTGCTCATGGAGTACGAAGGTCACGACTACTACGAGCCGCTCGACCTCGGCATCGCGCGCTGCCGCTTGATGGTCGCCGGCCTGCCCGGGCAGGACTTCTCGCGCCGGCGCCCACGCATTGCCACGAAGTACGCACGTACCGCGCGCGATTATTTCGAGAGCCTCGGCATGCAGGCCGAGATCATCAAGCTGTACGGCTCGATGGAACTCGCGCCGCTGGTCGGGCTCGCCGATCGCATCGTCGACCTGGTCGATACCGGGAACACGCTCAAGGCCAACGGCCTGGTCGCGATGGAGACGATCTGCGAGATCAGCTCGCGGCTGATCGTCAACAAGGCCGCGATGAAGACCAAGCACGCGCGGGTCAGCGAGATCATCGGCGCGCTGCGCGCGGTGGTGGAGTCGCCGGCGTGAGTGCGCTGATCAACCGGCTCGATGCGCAAGCGCCGGATTTCGACGCGCGCCTGACCGCGCTGCTCGCCTGGGACGACGACGAGCGGCCCGACGTGACCCGCGCGGTGAAGGAGATCCTCGACGCCGTGCGGCGCGAGGGCGACGCCGCGCTCGTGCGCTATACCAACCGCTTCGACCGCCGCGCCGTGGTTTCCCCGGCCGCACTGGAAGTCGTCGCACCGGCGGCGAGCCTGGACGCGGTGCCGGAGGCCGTGCGCGCCGCCCTCGAGCAGGCCGCGGCGCGCATTCGCAACTACCACGAGAAACACAAGGCGGTTTCGTGGAATTACCGCGAGGCGGACGGCACCGTGCTCGGTCAGCTCGTCACGCCCCTCGACCGCGTGGGCATCTACGTGCCGGGCGGCAAGGCCGCCTATCCCTCCTCGGTGCTGATGAACGCGATTCCGGCCAAGGTTGCCGGCGTCGGCGAGATCATCATGGTGGTGCCCGCACCCGATGAGCACGTCGAGCCGGTGGTGCTCGCGGCGGCCGCGATCGCGGGTGTCGATCGTGTGTTCACCATCGGTGGCGCGCAGGCGATTGGCGCACTCGCCTACGGCACCGCGACGGTGCCGGCGGTGGACAAGATCGTCGGGCCGGGCAACATCTACGTGGCGACCGCCAAGTCGATGGTCTTCGGGCGCGTCGGTATCGACATGATCGCCGGGCCGTCTGAGATCCTGGTCGTGTGCGATGGCGCTACCGATCCAGACTGGATCGCGATGGACCTCTTCTCGCAGGCCGAGCACGACGAACAGGCGCAGTCGATCCTGGTCAGCCCCGACGCGGCGTTTCTCGACGCGGTCGAGGCCAGCATCGTGCGCTTGCTTCCGTCGCTGCCGCGGGCCGACATCGTACGTACCGCGCTCGCGGCACGCGGCGCGCTCGTGCGGGTCACCGATCTCGAGTCGGCGATCGCGCTGGCCAACCGTATCGCGCCCGAGCATCTCGAACTGTCGGTCGCCGATCCGCAGCGTTGGTTGCCGCACATCCGGCATGCCGGCGCGATCTTCCTCGGCCGGCACACGCCCGAGGCCATCGGCGACTACTGCGCCGGCCCCAACCACGTGTTGCCGACCGCCGGAACCGCGCGCTTCTCCTCGCCCCTCGGCGTGTACGATTTCCAGAAGCGTTCCTCGGTGATCGACTGCTCGCCGGCGGGGGCGGCGGAACTCGGACGCATCGCCGCGGTGCTGGCGACCGCCGAAGGGCTCGACGCCCACGCACGTTCGGCGGCATACCGCACCGCGGACGAGTGAGCATCGGCGCGCGCATCGCGCGTTTCGCCGCACCCTGGGTGCGCGAGCTCGAGCCCTATCGCACCGAGCCGGGCGATGGCCTGGTCAGGCTCGATGCGATGGAGATCCCGTGGCCGCTGCCGGACGCGCTGCGCGCGGCCTGGCTGGCCGTCGTCGCCGAGGTCGAGCTCAACCGCTATCCCGATCCGCAGGCACGCGAGCTGCGCGCGCGGCTGCTCGCGCGCCACGGCCTGGCGGCACCGACCGACGTGCTGCTCGGCAACGGTTCCGATGAAATCATCCGCATGCTCTGCCTGGCCTTCGCGCGCGGACCGGACGCCACTGTGCTCACCGTCGAACCGAGCTTCGCGCTGTTTGGCAGCGCCGCCCAGGCGGTCGGCATGCGTACCGTCGGTGTGCCCCTCGCCGCGGCCGATTTCGCCCTCGACGTTCCGGGCATGCTGTCGGCCATCGAGCGCGAGCAGCCGGCGCTGGTGTTCCTGGCAAGTCCCAATAACCCCACCGCCAATCGTCTCGATGAAGGCACGCTGGAGGCCTTGTGCACGGCGGCGCCCGGACTCGTCGTACTCGATGAAGCCTATTACCGCTTCGCCGGGGCGACGCGCGTCGGCGAGGTCGCCGCGCACGAGAACCTGGTCGTGATGCACACGCTGTCCAAGGTCGGCCTGGCCGGGCTGCGGGTCGGCGCGCTGTACGGCGCGGCGGAATGGCTGGCCTTGCTCGAGCGCGTGCGCATGCCCTACAACATCAATGCCTTGTCGCAGGCCGGCGCGCTGTTCGCGCTGACCCACGAGGCGGTGTTCGAACGCCAGGTCGAAGCGGTGCTGGCCGAGCGCGGGCGTCTTGCGGCGCGGCTCGCGGCGTTGCCCGGTATGCGCGTGTGGCCGAGCGCGACCAACTTCCTGCTGGCGCGCGCGCCGGCCGGCCGCGGCCGCGCGCTGTGCGCGGCGCTGCGGCGCGCCGGCGTGCTCGTGCGCAATCTCGACGGCAGCCATCCACTGCTCGCCGACTGCCTGCGCGTGAGCGTCGGCACGCCGCGTGACAACCGGCAGTTCCTCGATGCACTGGCCGCGGCGTTGGACGGTCGCACCGAGCCCGCTTCAACGCGGCAGCGGGCGCCGTGACACCACCGCCTCGGTCGCCACCGCGCGGCCCGCGCGCAGCAGGGTGACCGCGACCCGGCTGCCGGGCGTCAGCGAGGTGATGCGGTCGATGGCGGTGCGCGAGTCGCCGATTGGTTCGTCACCGATGTGCGTGATGACGTCGCCCGGGAGTACGCCCGCGCGGTCCGCCGGCCCTTCGGCGAGGACGCCGAGGACGAGGATGCCAGCGCCGATACCGGACTCGGCGCGCTGGGCGTCGTTCAGATCGCGCGCGTCCAGGCCCAGCCAGCCGCGCTGCACGCTGCCCTGTTCGAGGATCTGCCGTGCCACGTCGAGTGCGAGCGCGGTCGGAATGGCGAAACCGATACCCTCGGAGTCGATGCGTGCGGCGTTGATGCCGACCAGCGCACCGCGACTGTCGACGAGTGCGCCGCCGGAGTTGCCGAAATTGATCGCGGCGTCGGTCTGAATGAAGCTCTCGAAGGTGTTGATACCGACGCGGTTGCGTCCGGTCGCACTGACGATGCCCTGGGTCACCGTCTGGCCGATGCCGAGCGGATAGCCCATGGCGAGCACGATGTCGCCCACGCGCAGCGCGTCGGAATCGCCGAGTACGACCATCGGCAAATCATCGAGCTCAATCTTGAGCACCGCGAGATCGGTTTCCGGATCGGTACCGACGATGCGTGCATCGGCCTGGCGACCGTCGCGCAGCGAGACGTGGATGCTGTCGGCGTCGGCGATGACGTGGTAGTTCGTCACGATGACGCCGGAGGCGTCGAGCAGTACGCCGCTGCCGAGGCTCGTCTCGCGGCGTACCATCGCCGCGCCGTCGTCGAAGAAACGCCTGAACAGCGGATCCTCGGTGAGGGCGTTGCCGCCGGCCGCGCGCCGGCTCAGGGTGCGTACGCTGACCACCGCCGGCGCGGCGCGTGCGACCGCCGTGGCATAGCCGCGGCGCGGCAGTTCGACGCGGGGCCCCGACCAGTTCGCGAGGCCGCCACTCAGTGCGCTCCAGAGGATGACCAGCAAAGCGGCAACGCCGAGCCCGACCAGTGCCCAGTGAATGACGAACAGGATGAATCTCATAGCTGGCGCGGCGAGGCCGGCGCGGTGTCCTCCGCGCGCCATGCGCGCGCCGTGGCGGGCGGGATTTTGGTGATATAATCCACCGCAACATACTGATTGTCGATATCTCGCGGCAAGCCGTGTTCGGGAGGGGACGCAGCGAGCGCGGGATCTGGCTGCAGCAGCGATATCCCAGGGTGAAGCCGATTCCCCCATGCGCCCCGCGCCCGTTTCCGGGTGCCACTCCGCTTGCCAGAGACATTCATCACAGACCTTCAAGTTGGGAGACATCACAGCATGAGCGAGAACGCTGTCGATCCGGATCGGCGTCGCTTTCTCACGGGCACGGCGTCCGTCATCGGGGGTATCGGGGCCGGCCTGGCCGCGATTCCCTTCGTGGCCACGTTCCAGCCCAGCGCCCGGGCCAAGGCCATCGGCGCTCCCGTCGAAGCAGACATCGGCCAACTCGAACCGGGCGGACGCCTGATCTTCAAGTGGCGTGGCAAGCCGGTGTGGGTGGTGCGCCGCACGCCCGAGCAGCTGGCGGCCCTGGAATCCCTGGACGGCGTGTTGCGCGATCCGGCATCGAGCGAGTCCCTGCAGCCCGAGTTCGCGGCCAACCCGTGGCGCTCGGATAAGCCCGAGTACCTCGTGCTGGTGGGCATCTGCACCCATCTCGGCTGTTCACCGAACTTCTTCCCTAGCACCGACGCCGAGGGCATGGGCAGCGACTGGCAGGGCGGTTTCTACTGTCCCTGCCACGGCTCGAAGTTCGACCTCTCGGGGCGTGTCTACGCCGGCGTTCCGGCGCCGACGAACATGGAGGTGCCGCCGTATCACTACGTTGACGATACGCACCTGGTCATCGGTGAGCTGGAGGAAGGCGCGGCATGAACATGATCACGAAAGGACTCGTCGGCCTGCGCGACTGGGTCGACGACCGGTTCCCGCTCATGCAGCTGTGGAACGATCACATGGGGCAGTACTACGCCCCCAAGAACTTCAACTTCTGGTACTACTTCGGCGTGCTGTCGCTGGTGGTGCTGGTGATCCAGCTCGTAACCGGTATCTGGCTGGTGATGAACTACAAGCCGGATGCGAACCTCGCTTTCGGCTCGGTCGAGTACATCATGCGCGACGTCAGCTGGGGCTGGCTGATTCGCTACCTGCATTCCACCGGGGCGTCGGCCTTCTTCGTCGTCGTCTATCTGCACATGTTCCGCGGTTTGCTCTACGGCTCGTACAAGAAGCCGCGCGAGCTGATCTGGATCCTCGGCATGTTCATCTACCTCTCGCTGATGGCGGAGGCGTTCTTCGGCTACCTGCTGCCTTGGGGCCAGATGTCTTACTGGGGTGCGCAGGTGATCATCTCGCTGTTCGGTGCGATTCCGTGGGTCGGCGAAACCTTGTCGCTGTGGATCCGCGGTGATTACGTGGTGTCGGACATCACGCTCAACCGTTTCTTCTCGTTCCACGTCATCGCGCTGCCGTTCGCCATCGTCGGCCTCGTCGTGCTGCACATCATCGCGCTGCACGAGGTTGGTTCGAACAACCCCGACGGCGTCGAGATCAAGAAGAACAAGGGACCGGACGGCAAACCGCTCGACGGGATTCCCTTCCATCCGTACTACACGGTGAAGGACTCGGTTGGCGTCATCGTCTTCCTGATCCTGTTCGCGGGCGTCGTGTTCTTCGCACCCGAGATGGGCGGCTATTTCCTCGAGCACAACAACTTCGTGCCAGCCGACCCGCTGAAGACGCCGGAGCACATCGCCCCGGTGTGGTACTTCACACCGTTCTATTCGGTGTTGCGTGCCAACACGGTCGACTTCTTCGGCGTGCCGGGCAAGCTGTGGGGCGTGATCTTCATGGGCCTTGCGACGATGCTGTTCTTCGCGCTGCCCTGGCTCGACCGCAGTCCGGTCAAGTCAATCCGCTATCGCGGCACACTGTACAGGTCGGCGCTGACGATCTTCGTCGTCTCCTTCCTGATCCTCGGCTACCTCGGCCTGCTGCCGCCGACGCCGGGACGCACGGCGGTGGCACAGGTGTGCACCATCCTGTACTTCCTGTTCTTTTTCCTGATGCCGATTTACACCAAATTGGACAAGACCAAACCTGTGCCGGAGAGGGTGACGGGCTGATGAACAAGCTGATTACCGCATTGGCCCTGTGGGCCGCAGCCAGCCTCGTCTATGCCGCCGGCGGCCACGGCCCGGCGCTGCTCGACGCCAACGTCAACCTGGGCAACAAGACGTCGCTGCAACGCGGCGCGCGCCTGTTCGTCAATTACTGTCTGAGCTGTCATTCGGCACAGTACATGCGCTACAACCGCATGGCCGCGGACCTCGGGCTGAGCGAAGAGGTGGTCAAGGACAACCTCATGTTCGCGAGCGACAAGATCGGCGACACCATGACGATCGCGATGAAGCCCGACGACGCTGAAAAGTGGTTCGGCGTGGCGCCGCCCGATCTCTCGGTCATCGCCCGCTCGCGCGGCGCGGACTGGCTGTTCTCGTTCCTCAACGGCTTCTACCTCGACGAGACGCGGCCCACCGGGGTCAACAACCTGTACTTCCCCGACACTGCCATGCCGCACGTGCTGTCGGAACTGCAGGGATTGCAGGTCAAGCACGACGCCGACGAGCAGGCGGGAGATCACGGCGGTCACGCTGGTCCCAGCCTCGAATTGGAGAGCCCCGGCAAGCTGAGCCCCGTCGAATATCGCCAGGCCACGCGCGACCTCGTTTCATTCCTGGTCTACGTCGGTGAGCCGGCCAAGCTCGTGCGCTACCGCATCGGCTTCTGGGTGATTGCCTTCCTGCTCGTGCTGCTGGTCGCGGCCTACCTGATGAAACGGGAATACTGGAAGGATGTTCACTAAGATGACCGCGCTCGCTAATCGGCGTTCAGTGATGACGTTGTACGCCGATGCAGCCGACCCCCTCGGCCATAGCGTGCGCCTGGTCCTCACCGAGAAGGACATCAATGTCGAGATTCACTTCATCGACGAGGAGAGTAAGCCGGACGATCTGCACGACCTCAATCCGTACAGCAGCCTGCTCACCCTCATCGATCGAGACCTGGTGCTCTACGATGCCCAGATCATGATGGAGTATCTCGACGAGCGTTATCCGCATCCGCCGCTGATGCCGGTCGACCCGGTGGCACGCGCGAACAACCGCCAGTTCCGCTACCGCATCGTGCGTGATCTCTATTCGCTCGCCGATGAACTCGAGGGTGACAACGACATTGCCGCGGCCAATGCGCGCAAGTCGATGCGCGACAACCTGCTCGCACTGGCCCCCGTGTTCTCCCAGTTCCCGTACTTCATGTCCGAAGAGTTCTCGCTGGTCGACCTGTGCATGGCGCCCTTGCTGTGGCGCCTGCCGCGTTACGGCGTGAAGCTCGGCGCGCCGGCCAAGCCCCTCCTTAAGTACGCCGATCGCTTGTTCGACCGGCGCGCCTTCCACCTCAGCCTGTCACCCGTCGAACAGGAGATCCGCTGAACTCGGCTCACCCGGGCCGAGTCCGCACCATGACTTCCACCCGTCCCTACCTGTTGCGCGCGATCTACGAATGGATCGTCGACAACGGCCTCACGCCCCACCTGCTGGTGAAAGCGGAGCACGACCAGGTCATGGTGCCGCGCCAGTTCGTGGACAACGGCGTCATCGTGCTGAACATCTCGCCGAGCGCCGTGCGCGATCTGCATCTCGGCAACGAATCCATCGAGTTCAACGCGCGCTTCGCCGGTCAGCCGCAGCACGTCTACGCGCCAATCGGCGCGGTGCAGGCGATCTACGCGCGTGAGAACGGGCAGGGTATCGTTCTCGGCGAGGCCGACGGCGCGGACGCGTCGGCTTCCGCCGATGATGCCGCGGCGCCGGCGGGCTCCGAGCCGCAGGACCTCCCCAGGCGGCCGCCGCATCTCACCATCATCAAGTAGCGGCGCAGCGATGCCGCGCCGTCCTGCGCGCCGCGTCCGACGCCCGGTCAGTCGGGCGAACCGGCAGGATACTCGAACAGCTTCACGACTCGTTTGACGCCCGGCGTGGCGCTCGCGATGTCGGCGGCGAGCGCGCCCTGCTTGCGTGTCACGAAACCCATCAGGTACACCACGTCCGCTTCAGTGACGACCTTGATGCGTTGCGCGTTGATGGCGGCGTCGGTGATCAAGCGAGTCTTCACGCGCGTTGTCAGCAGGCCGTCATTGGTGCGCGAGAGCAGCGCACTCGGCGCACCGATGGCGATTTCGTCGTAGACGTGGCGAACCTTGTCGACTTCACGGACCAGCGCGACGGTGCGTTCGCGCAGCGCGCGACTCGGTGCCTGGCCTGTGAGCAGCACGACCTCGTTGTAGCTCGTGATGCTGACGTGCGTTTGTTCGCGCAACGCCTCGTCGGCGCGCAGCGCCGCTGCCGCACGCATTTCGATGGCCTGATCCTCGACCAGCGTGCCGGCGGTTCGCGGGTCGCCCGCAACGACCGCACCGGTCGTCGCCGCGCCACCCACGAGCAGCGGTGCACAACCCCCGCACAGGCCGAGTAAGAGCAGGGCCGATAGTCCGCGCGCGATGATCGCTGTCCACCGCCGGGATCGCCCGTCGGCGCGAGCTGCGCGTATCCGGCGCGCGCTCGGGCAGGCGCGGTACCGCGGGGCGAGCATGCGCGAAGGCAAGGCGCGCGGCGTCCGAGCGGCGCAGTTCGTGCGCGATGACCGGGCGTCGCCGGAGGCTGCGCGAGGCCGCCAGCGGGCGGTGCCGCCACGTGCGCAGGGCTTTCTCAGCTCTCCGCGCCGAGCAGGTGGTTGTCGACCAGGTCGCACAGGCAATGGATGATCGTCAGGTGGGATTCCTGGATGCGCGCAGTCGACTCGCTCGGCACCCGCAGCTCGATGTCCGCGTCGGCCAGGCTGCGCGCGGCGCCGCCGCCGTCCCGCCCGCTCAGCAGAATGACGCGCATGCCCTTGTCGTGGGCGGCGTCCAGGGCGTTGATGATGTTGTGCGAGTTGCCGCTGGTCGAGATGGCCAGCAACACGTCACCCGGCTGCCCCAGGGCGCGAATCTGCTTGGCGAACACGTCGGCGTACTGGTAGTCGTTCGCGATCGAGGTGATGGTCGACGCATCGGTGGTCAACGCGATGGCCGGCAATCCGGGCCGCTCGCGTTCGAAGCGGTTGAGCATCTCCGAGGAGAAATGCTGTGCGTCACCGGCGGAGCCACCGTTGCCGCAGCTCAGGATCTTGCCGCTCGCGAGCAGGCAGTCGGCGACGGCCTGGCCCGCATTGACGATGACATCGGCGAGAGACTCGGCGCAGCGCGCCTTGACCTCGATGCTGTCGGTGAAGATGGCCTTGATTCTGGTCGCTTGGTCCAAGCAGGGCGTCCCGGTGGCGGCGAGCGGCGGGCTCGGGGTGTCAGTGCGAGGCGAGCATTATGCAGAAAACGCCCCCTCGATCCAGTCGAGCTCGAGGGCCTCCGGTGGCCCGTGTACGGCGACGACGTCGAAGCGGCACGGACAGCGTCCCTGCTCACCGTGGCGGGCGAGGTAGTGCTCGGCCGCACGCAGCAGGCGCTGCTGTTTGCGCCGGTCGACGCTTTCGGCGGCGGACCCGTAGGCACGGGAGCGCCGGTAGCGCACTTCGACGAAGACGATACTGTCACCGTGCCGCATGACCAGGTCGAGTTCGCCGCCACGGCAGCGGTAGTTTCGTGCGAGCGTGCGCAGGCCGCGCTCGCTCAGGTAGCGTTCCGCAGTCCGCTCCAGGCGGGTACCGACGGCGGCGGCCGGTTCGCGCTCACTCGCCCGCGGCGGCGCCATGCCCGAGCACACGCGCCGCGAGGGTGTCGGCACGGCGTGGCGTACCGTTCACGTAGCGCATCCAGGTGAGCTTGCGATGCAGCACACCGCGCGCGTCCATCGACAGGTCGCCGGTGACGCCAGGCACGCGCAGACCGGGTTGCAGACGCAGCTTGCCGAGATGCGGCAGCACGCGGTAGGCGTCGATGCCGAACGCGTAGAGGCGCGCGATAGCGGCTGCGCGCGGCGCCCAGTAGCGCTCCACCACGGCATGCGAACGCCGGTCGGCGGCATCGAACAACCACGGCATGTCGGCGAACTCGATGCCGTCGAGGTCGATATCGCCCTCGGCGCTGCTGACACCGGCATAGACGTGCGAGGTGGCGTAGACCGGCATGGAGCCGGCGCCGAAATAGCGTAGCTGCGGCATCAGCTGGCGCGCGTTGCCCGGGTAGGCCGCGAGCAGTATGACCGCGGCATCCTGGCGCCGGCGCGGCTCGAAGTGCAGTGGCAGGTTGAGCCTTTCGCGCAGCGCCGCGGCGCGCGCCTGGCTCAGGTCGATGTTCAGTGCCTGCCGCACGGCGCGCGTGTAGCCCTCGGTGCTCTCGTTGTAGTGCACGCTCGCGAGCACGGTGCCCCCGACCGCGTTCCAGGCGCTCTGGTAGGCGGCCATCAGGCGCTTGCCCCAGCTGCTGTCGGGCGCAAGCAGGAGCGCGCCCGGGCCGCGCCCCACCGCGCGTTCGGCGACCTGCGCGGCCTCGTCTTCCGGGGTGAGGCCGAACTGGTAGAAGCCGGTGCGCGTGAGCGTCGCGTCGTCGACCACGTTGAGGGCCAGCACCCCGACGTCGAGGTCGCTGTCGGCGCGCAGGTGGTCGACGAGCTCCTTGCGCAGCGGGCCGACGATGAACTCGGCGCCGTCGCCCAGTGCCCGATTGACCACGCTGTCGGTGTCGCCGTCGCTGGTCGAATAGACGCCCACGCGTGGCCGCGAGGCGACGTTCTCGTCGCCGAACCAGGCACTGATGAAGCCGTCGCGGATGGCCTCGGCCGCGGGTCCGAAGGTGGCGTCGAAAGGCAGCAGCAGGGCGACGTGACGCGGGCGCTCGCCGAGCGCTTCGGAGCGCTCGAGCAAGGCTTCGATGAGCGGGCCGGCAGGGTGTTGCGGGTAGCGCATGCGCCAGTCCTCCGCGCGGGCGGCGAAGGTGGTGGTATCGAGCATCGAACGGCGCGCGGTCAGCGCGAGCGCGTACCAGGCCGCCTGCGTGTCGGCGCTGGCCGCCGTCGCGCCATTCTCGAGGTCGCTTTCCGGCAGGCTGGAGACCGCACGCCAGGTCTGCTGGCGGAGTTCGTCCTCGCGCGCGGCGGGGTAGGGATAGCGCCATGCGGCGATCAGCGCCGGCGCAGCGGCCTGCGCGTCGCCGAGGTTGAGCGCCGCGCGGCCGCGCGTGCGCGTCAGGATGCCGCGCTGATACGGGGTCAGCGGGGTCGCGTCCACGGTGTTGGCCAGGGCCAGTGCCTCGCTGTCGCGGCCGCCCTGCTGCAGCGCGCGGGCGCGCGCCGTCGCGATGGCGCCATCGGCGCCGCCCGTTCCTTCGAGCAAGCCGAGCAGGCCGTCCGCGGTGGCGTAGTCACCGGCATCCTGGTAGGCGAGTACCGCCATCGCGCGCAGCCGTGTCGCCTGCACGCCGCTGCTGGTCGCGGCGAGCGTTTCGTACGCGTCGGCGGCCTGCGCGAAATTGCCGGCGGCGAGCTGGGCGTTGGCCAGCGCCTGCGGATCCGGCTTCGCAACGCTGGGTACGTCGCGCACGTTGCCTTGGGGTGCGCAGGCGCATGTAATGAGCGCAATGAGTAGCGCACCCAGTACCCGCAGGCGGGCGAGAACAGAGTAGGCGGTGGACACGCAGCCAGTATCAGCGGCACCTGCGGAGGTGTCAATCGAGCGGCCGGCGCTCTACGTGGTGGCGACGCCGATCGGCAACCTGGGTGATTTCGGGCCCCGCGCCGCGGCGGTGCTGGGCGCCGTCGATCGCATCTTCTGCGAAGACACCCGTCACAGCCGCAGGCTGCTCGACCACTACGGCATCACGACCGCGCTCGAGCCACTGCACGCGCACAACGAACGGCGCGTGGCCGGCCAGCTCGTCGCGCGCATGCGCGACGCCGGCGAAGCCTGCGCGCTGATCAGCGATGCCGGCACGCCGCTCATTTCCGATCCCGGCTACGTCCTCGTGTCGAGCGCGCTGGATGCCGGCGTCGCGGTGCGCGCCGTGCCCGGACCGAGCGCGCTCATCGCCGCGCTCAGCATCAGCGGCCTGCCGACCGATCGGTTCGTCTTCGAGGGCTTCCTGCCGAGCGCGGCCGGCGCGCGCGCGCGGCGACTCGCCGCACTCGCTGACGAGCCACGCACCCTGGTCTTCTACGAAGCGCCGCACCGCCTGCTCGCGATGCTCGCTGATCTGTGTGAGGCGTTCGGCGCAGGCCGCACCGCGGTGGTGACGCGCGAGTTGAGCAAGCGCTTCGAGACGGTCTACCGCGGCACGCTGCAAGCGCTCCTCGGCACACTCGGCGAGGATCCGAACGCGACGCGCGGCGAGCTCGTGGTACTGGTTGCCGGCGCCCCGCCGCTCGCGGCGGATGCGCACGAGGCCGAGATCGATCGCCTGCTCGGCGCGCTGCTCGCCGAGACCGATCAGCGTACCGCGGTGCGGGTCGTGACCCGCCTGACCGGGGCGCGGCGCAACGCGGTCTACCGGCGCGCGCTCGCGCTTGCCGCGGATGATTGAAAAGCGCTGCGTCGAGGCTCACACTTGGCGCCGGCAAGTCGGCCGGGTGATCGCCATCGCAGACCTTCACGGGTCCCGCGATGGAGGAAAGTCCGGGCTCCGCAGGACAGGATGCCAGGTAACGCCTGGGGGGCGCGAGCCCACGGAAAGTGCCACAGAAAAGATACCGCCACGCCTCAGGGCGCGGTAAGGGTGAAAAGGTGCGGTAAGAGCGCACCGCGCCGGCCAACGCCGGTGGCAGGGTAAACCCCATCCGGAGCAAGACCAAATAGGGAAACGTACCGCCGCGAGGCGGGTCAGCGCGGTCCGCGCGAGTTTCCGGGTAGGTCGCTACAGGTTCGCGGTGACGCGGATCGCAGATGAATGATCACCATGCTGCATCGCAGCAGTACAGAACCCGGCTTACAGGCCGCCTTGCCTCCCTTCGCAATTGGCGACGCGCAGTCGCCGTGGCGCGCGCCGTCCTCGAATCGTCATGAGCATTGAAGCTTATCGCAATGATTTTTTTCGATCTTTCATGATTGACGGAAGTGAGTGCTCGCTTTCAAGTCCGTGGGTGCAAGCTAAGTTACTGTAACTAAAGCAAGAATTCGTGCGCGATTCCCGGTAATCACCTTGACACTTTTCGTCCGCCGTCCTTATAGTTGCCACTTGTGGTGATTGGTGGGGAAAAGTGGATCTACGCGCATCAGCGGCCTTGAATCGATCGCCCGGCACGCCCGTGGGCGGGCGCCGCTGAGCCGGATCCCGCACGTACATGTTCCGGGGACTCACGACCGTCAATCTCGACGTCAAGGGCCGCTTGGCTGTCCCCGTGCGTTTCCGTGAAGTGCTTACGGCCTGCGACAGCCGCGATCTGGTCCTCACGCTCAATCCCTGGGACCGCTCGTTGTGGCTCTACCCGCTGGCCGAATGGCAGATCATCGAGGCCAAGCTCTCCGGGCTTTCGGACTTCGACAAGCAGAGCCGCCGGACCAAACAAATGATGCGAGGCTACGCGACCGATCTGAGCTGCGACGGGCAGGGTCGCATCCTGCTGCCGCCGGAGCTGCGCGAGATCGCGGCGTTGAGCAAGCAGGTCGTGATGCTCGGCCAGGGCAACAAGATCGAGATCTGGGATGCCGTGCGCTGGCGTGCCGAGCGTGACGAATGGTTGGAGGACGTCAGCGCCGACGGCAACGCGCCGTCGTCGGCGCTCGAATCACTGGCGCTGTGAGCACGACCGGTGTCCCTCCACGTACCGGTTCTGCTCGATGAGGTTGTCGATCTCATGAACGTGCAACCCGCCGGGATCTATGTCGACGCGACCTACGGGCGCGGCGGTCACGCGCGCGCGCTGCTCGCCGGGCTCGGCGCGGCCGGCCGCCTCGTCGTGTGCGACCGCGACCCGCAGGCGATCGCCGATGCCGCCGCCCTGGCCGCGGCCGACCGCCGCGTCGATGTGCACCACGTCGCTTTCTCCGGGCTCGCGCAGACGCTGGCCGGTCTGCGCGGGCGGGTCGCCGGCATGCTCGTCGATCTCGGCATCTCCTCGCCGCAGGTCGACGATCCGTCGCGCGGCTTCAGCTTTCGCCACGACGGTCCGCTCGACATGCGCATGGACCCGACCACGGGTACCTCGGCCGCGGCCTGGCTCGCCACCGCCGACGAACAGGAGATCGCCGACGTGCTGTGGCGCTACGGCGAGGAACGCCAATCGCGCCGCATCGCGCGGCGTATCGTCGAATCGCGCGCGACCCGTCCCCTCGAGACGACGTTCGATCTCGCCGCGCTCGTCAGCGCTTCGATCGGGCGCGGGCGCGGGCGCATCGACCCGGCCACGCGTACCTTCCAGGCTATCCGCATCCGCGTCAACGACGAGCTGGGCGAGGTAGAGCGCATGCTCGACAGCGCGCTCGACCTCCTCGCGGTCGGCGGTCGCCTGCTCGTCATCGCTTTCCACTCGCTCGAGGACCGGCTCGTCAAGCAGCGTTTCCGTACGCTCGAGCAGGCGCACCGCGAAGCGCGCCGCGCCGGCCCCTTGCCGGTGCCGAGCTTCCACGAAGTGACCCGCAAGCCGGTGATGGCCGGCGCGGCCGAGACCGCGGCCAACCCGCGCGCCCGCAGCGCCCGTCTGCGCGTGCTGGAGCGGCTCGCATGAGGCTGCTCGCCATCGCCGTGCTGGTCGGCCTGTGCGCTTTCGCCTCGGCCGTCGAGCTGGTGCTCAACCGCCACGCCAGTCGCAAGCTGTTCGTCGAGCTGCAGGCGTTGCGTGACACCCAGCAGCAGCTCGACCAGGAGTGGGGACAGCTGCTCCTCGAACAGGCCACCTGGGCGACCCACGTGCGGGTCGAGGGCATCGCGCGCGAACAACTCGGCATGGTCACGCCCGCGCCGCGCCAGGTGGTGGAATTGCGATGAGCACGCGCGGCCGCACCCGGCGGGAACTCAAGCTGCGCCGCCGCCTGGTGGTGACGGGCTTCCTGCTTGCTGCCGGCGCCCTGGTCGGGCGCGCGATAGAGCTGCAGCTCCACGAGAGCGAATTCCTCCAGGGGCACGGCGACGCCCGCTACCTGCGTACCGACCAGATCCATGCCAATCGCGGCATGGTGCTCGATCGCAACGGCGAGCCGCTGGCGATCAGTACGCCGACGCAGTCGGCCTGGATCAAGCCGGCGGACTTCATGACCGAGCGCGAGCGCTGGGGCGAGCTGGCGAAGACTCTGAACGTCTCGGTCGCGCAGCTCGAAACGCTGGTCATGCCGCGGCTCGAGCGCCAGTTCGTCTACCTGCGGCGCCACCTCACGCCCGACGAGGGCGCGGCGATCCGTGAGTTGGATCTCGACGGCGTGGGGCTGCAGCAGGAGTACCGCCGTTTCTACCCGGAAGGCGAGGTGGCCGGGCACGTGCTCGGTTTCACCAACGTCGACGATCGTGGCCAGGAAGGCATCGAACTGGCGTTCGAAGCCCAGCTCCGCGGCCAACCCGGGCTGCGCCGGGTCATCAAGGATCGTCTCGGACGGGTGGTCGAGGACGTCGAGCGCCTGCACCCGACGCGGCCCGGGCAGGACATCGTGCTGAGCATCGACGAGCGCGTGCAATACGTCGCCTACCGCGCGCTCAAGAACGCGGTGCACGCCGAGCGCGCGCGGGCCGGGTCGATGGTCATTGTCGATCCACATTCCGGCGAGATCATCGCGCTGGTCAACCAGCCGTCGTTCAATCCCAACAACCGCGCCGACCGCAAGGTCGCGCACTACCGCAACCGCGCGGTGACCGACTTGTTCGAGCCGGGCTCGACGATCAAGCCGTTCACCGTCGCCATCGCACTCGAGAGCGGACGTTACGCGCCGGATACCGAGATCGAAACGACGCCCGGGTATTTCAAGGTCGGCCGCAATACGGTGCGCGACGTGCGCAACTTCGGCATCCTAGACGTCGCCGGGGTGATCGAGAAATCGAGTAACGTCGGAGCCAGCAAGATCGCGCTCTCGCTCGAGCCGGAGACCTTGTGGCGCGGCCTGCGCAGCTTCGGCTTCGGCACCCTGACCGATGTCGTCCTGCCCGGCGAGACTTACGGCCGTCTCAACGAATACGCCAATTGGAGCGACATCGAGCACGCCACCCTGTCGTTCGGCTATGGCATGTCGGTGACCGCAGTGCAGCTCGCGCGCGCCTACACGGTGCTCGCCAACGACGGCTGGCTGCAACCGTTGTCCATCCTCAAGCGCGACGAAGCACTCGCGCGCGAGCGCGTGCTCAGCGCGGAAACGGCACGCAGCGTGCGTCGCATGCTCGAGCGCGTGGTCGTGCAGGGCACCGCGCAGCAGGCGGCGGTGCCGGGGTATACCGTCGCCGGCAAGACCGGCACCGTGCACAAGTCGATAGACGCCGGCTATGCCGAGCATCGCTACCTGTCGCTGTTCGCCGGCATGATTCCGGCCCGCGAACCGCGTCTGGTCGCGATCACGGTGATCGACGAGCCGGAGGGTGGCGAGCATTTCGGCGGCCGCGTGGCCGCGCCGATCTTCGCCAGCGTCATGCGCGAGGCGACGCGCATCCTGAACATCCCGCCCGATGCCTTGGGCGAGCCGGCGGCACCGACGGTATGGCTGGCCGGCGCCCTGCCGCCCGGGTCAGCGGAGGAGGCGGCGCCATGAGCGCGCTGTGCGAGACCATGCCGCTGTCGACCCTGCTTGCCGGCATCAGCGATGTCGACGCGGCGGACGACCGCGTGGTCAGCGACCTCGCGCTGGACAGCCGGACCGTGGGGGCCGGCTGCTGTTTCGTTGCTCTCGGTGGGCGCCGTGACGACGGCTGGCGCCATGCCGCCGACGCCGTCGCGCGCGGCGCCGTCGCGGTGCTGGCCGAGCGCCCGCACGACGCGGTGCCGGGCAGCGTGCCGGTGGTCCACGTGCCCGCGCTGCGGCGCCTGCTCGGCGACCTGGCCAACCGTTTCTTCGCTACGCCGTCGCGCAGCGTGCGCGTGTTCGCCGTGACCGGCACCAATGGCAAGACCACCGTGGCCCATCTCGCCGCGCAGGCCCTCGTCGCGCTGGAAGGCGCGGCCGGTTACATCGGGACCCTGGGGGCCGGTCCGCTGCACGCACTGGAAGCGAACCCGAACACCACCCCGGACGTCATCACGATCAACCGCTGGCTGGCGCGCTTGCGTGCCGCCGGCACGCCCGCCGCCACGCTCGAGGCATCGTCGCATGCGCTGGACCAGGGACGTCTGGACGGCTTGCGCATCCGCGCCGCGGCGTTCACCAATCTCGGGCGTGACCATCTCGACTACCACGGCGACATGGCGCACTACGCGGGGGCCAAGCGCCGCCTGTTCGAGTTACCCGGGGTGGCCGCGGCCGTCATCAACATCGACGACCCCTTCGGCGCCGAACTTGCCGCCGCGTACGCTTGCCGCCTGCCGCTGCTCACCTGCTCGTCCGGCCACGGCCGGGGCGCACCCTCGCAACATGCCGACCTCACCGCGCACGCGATTACCCTCGATGCCGATGGCCTGCGTTTCGAACTCGTCGCCGGCGAGCGCCGCCTGCCGGTGAGGACCCGCCTGATCGGTCGCTTCAACGTCGACAACCTGCTCGTCATCGCGGGTCTGCTGCGGGCCGGCGGCCACGATCTCGCGACGATTGCCGGGGTTCTCGGGCGGCTCGAAGCAGTGCCGGGGCGCCTGCAGGCCTGCGGCAGCAACGCTCGCGGCGCGCGTGTGTTCATCGATTACGCGCATGGCCCCGACAGCCTCGCCGCGGTGCTCGCCACGTTGCGCGAACTCGACCCGCGCCGCCTGCACGTGGTGTTCGGATGCGGTGGTGACCGTGACCGCGGCAAGCGGGCGTTGATGGGGGCCTGCGCCGAGCAGGGCGCCGACCGCGTGATCGTGACCAGTGACAACCCGCGCTCGGAGCGCGCCACCGACATCGCGGCGGAGGTCCTCGCCGGCATGCGTGCCCCCGCGGACGCCGTCGTGATCGCGGACCGCGCGGACGCGATCCACGCGGCCATCGGTGCGGCGGGCGCCGGTGACATCGTGCTCATCGCCGGCAAGGGGCACGAGACGACGCAGGAAATCGATGGCCGGCGCCGGCCCTTCAGCGACTACCAACAGGTGCGCCTTGCCCTGGCCGGGGGTGAGGCATGATCTCCCTCGGTCTCGGGGACGCCGCGCGCATCCTGGGCGGCACGCTGCATGGCGCCGACGCGCGCTTCGCCGGTGTCGGCACGGACACCCGTACGCTGCGCCCGGGCGAACTCTTCTTCGCCCTTTCCGGGCCGCGCTTCGACGCCCACGAGAAGCTCGACGATGCCGTGAGCGCGGGCGCCGCGGGCGCGGTGGTGCGCGAACGCCGCGTTGCCGCGCTGGCGCAGATCGTGGTCAGCGATCCGCGCCGCGAACTCGGCACCTTGGCGCGGGAATGGCGCCTGCGGTTCCCGATCCCGGTGATCGGCGTCACCGGCAGCGCGGGCAAGACCACGGCCAAGGAGATGATCGGCACGATCCTCGCCACGCGCCGGCGCACGCTGGTCACGCACGGAAACCTGAACAACGACATCGGCGTGCCGCTGACCTTGTTCCGGCTCGCTCCCGAGCACGAGGCCGCGGTCATCGAAATGGGCGCGAACCGCGCCGGCGACATCGCCTTGCTCGGCGACATCGCCCGCCCCGACGTCGGCCTCGTGACGCTGTGCGCACCGGCCCATCTGGAGGGTTTCGGCGACGTCGACACCGTGGCCCGGACCAAGGGCGAGATCTACACCTGCTTGCCCGACGATGGTGTGGCCATCATCAACCAGGCCGATACCTATGCCGGCCTGTGGCGCGAGATGGCCGCGCCGCGGCGCGTGTTGAGCTTCGGCGCGGGCGGCGACGTCTGCGCACGCGACGTGGTGACCGGGGCCGGTCCGACCCGCTTCCGCCTGTGCACGCCGGCCGGCGCGCGCGCGGTCACTATCAGCCATCGCGGTCGCCACAACGTCGACAATGCGCTCGCCGCGGCCGCGGCCGCGCTGGCCGTCGGTGTCGACCTGGATGACATCGTCGCTGGCCTCGCCGCCGCCGCGCCCGTCGCCGGGCGCCTCGTGGTTCACGAAATCGGCGCGCGGCTCACGCTCATCGATGACTCCTACAATGCCAATCCGGCGGCGCTGGCGGCCGCGATCGCGGTCCTCGCCGAGTACGCCGGCGCGAAGTGGCTGGTGCTCGGCGACATGGGCGAACTCGGCGCCGCGGCCGAGCGCTACCACGCCGAGGCCGGCGCCGCGGCGCGTGCCGCGGGCGTCGAGCGCCTGTTCGGGCTCGGTGCGCTGGCCGGCCACGCGGTGCGTGCGTTCGGTCCGGCCGGCGCGCATTTCGACGACATCGCGTCGCTCATCGACGCCTTGCACGAGGCCGTCGCGGCGGCATCCACGGGCGTGACGCTGCTGGTCAAGGGCTCGCGCTCGATGGGCCTGGAACGCGTGGTCGCGGACCTCACGAGCGCGGAGGGCGCGTCATGCTGATGTACCTGGCCGAGTACCTGACCCGCTTCCACACCGGGTTCAACGTGTTCCAGTACATCACGCTCAGGACCATCCTCGGCGTGCTCACTGCGCTGTTCATCGCGCTGGTCATCGGGCCGTCGATGATCCGTCACCTGACGCGCTTCCAGATTCGCCAGAACGTGCGCGATGACGGCCCGCAGAGCCACCTTTCGAAGGCCGGGACGCCGACCATGGGCGGTGTGCTGATCCTGGTCTCGATCCTCGCCAGCACCCTGCTGTGGGGCGATCTCGGCAATCGCTTCGTGTGGGTCGTGATGGCGACCACGCTGTTGTTCGGTGTGATCGGCTTCGTCGACGACTACCTCAAGCTGGTGCGGCGCAACTCGAAGGGGCTGCGCGCGTCGTACAAGTATTTCTGGCAATCGCTCGTCGCCCTCGGCACGGCGCTGTTCCTCTACCACACCGCCCAGTCGCCCACGGAGACCGAGCTCATCGTGCCGTTCGTCAAGAGCGTCGCCATCGAACTCGGCGCCTTGTACGTCGCGCTGACCTACTTCGTGATCGTGGGCACCAGCAACGCGGTCAACCTGACCGACGGTCTCGACGGCCTCGCCGTGTTGCCGACGGTACTCGTCGCCGCGGCGCTGGTGGTGTTCGCCTATGTCGCCGGCAACGTGAACTTCGCCCGCTACCTTGCCGTGCCCTATGTCTACGGGGTCGGCGAGGTGTGCGTGTTCTGTGGTGCGATCGTCGGCGCGGGGCTGGGCTTCCTCTGGTTCAACACCTATCCCGCGCAGGTCTTCATGGGCGATATCGGCGCGCTCGCGCTGGGTGCGGCGATCGGCACCGTGGCAGTCGTGGTGCGACAGGAACTCGCGCTGCTCATCATGGGCGGCGTGTTCGTGATGGAGACCGTCTCGGTGATCCTGCAGGTCGTCTCGTTCAAGCTGACCGGCAAGCGCATCTTCCGCATGGCTCCGATCCATCACCATTTCGAACTCAAGGGATGGCCGGAACCCCGCGTGATCGTGCGTTTCTGGATCATCACCGTCATCCTGGTGCTGGCCGCGCTGGCCACGCTGAAGATTCGTTGAGTCGCCGTTCATGTCGAGCCATGCCATGACCTCCGGAGCGCAGCAGCAGACCGCCGTCCACGCCGTCATCGGTCTCGGCGCGAGCGGCCAGTCCTGCGTGCGCTACCTGCGCGGCCAGGGCCTTGCGGTCGTCGCCTTCGACAGCCGCGCGGACGCCCCCGGCGCGGCCGCCGTGCGCCGCGCCCATCCCGAGGTGGAAGTCGTCACCGGCGCACTCGATGCCGCGCGCCTGGCCGGCTGCGGACAGTTGGTGATCAGTCCGGGTGTGCCGCTCGATCAGCCGGCGTTCGCGGCTGCACGCGCAGCCGGCGTCGCGTTGCTCGGCGACATCGAACTGTTCGCGCGGGCAGCGCGCGCGCCGCTGGCCGCGATCACCGGAACCAACGGCAAGA
>Ga0180436_10000345_pt1 | contig 48364 bp, 43 predicted proteins | sample SS_ome_2_FD_132434 | JGI IMG/M metagenome (GOLD analysis project Ga0180436, IMG submission 132434) | Hypersaline lake sediment archaeal communities from the Salton Sea, California, USA - SS_3_S_2 metaG | ecosystem: Environmental > Aquatic > Non-marine Saline and Alkaline > Hypersaline >...
GACTGAACCGGCGCGGGCCCGCCTTGTCCCATGGGTGAGCGGATACGCTACAATGCGCCGCATTCCGCGTGGCGCCGCAGCGGTGCACGAATCGGTTCCCGCGCACGCTGCGGCGGACATCGCCGACGCGCCACCCATCCATTCCCGTTCTTCAGCATCAACTCTTTGATGATCCAGGAAACATTACGCTCAGTCATCAGCTGCCTGGCGCTCCTGCTGCTGTTCGCGGCCGGCGCTCATGGTGCCTCCACCGAGCTCGATCGCATCGTCGCCGTGGTCGAAGAGGACGTGATCATGGAGAGCGAGCTCGAGGACCAGATGCAGCGCGTGCGCGCCGCACTGCGCCAGCAGGGCACGCAGATGCCGCCGACCGCGGTGCTCGAGCGCCAGGTCATGGAACGCCTCGTGCTGGAGAAGATCCAGCTGCAGGTTGCCGACCGCGCCGGCGTCGAGGTCGAAGAGCGGGCGCTCGACCAGGCGGTCAGCGACATTGCCGAACGCAACAACCTCTCGCTCGACCAGTTCCGCGAAATCATCGAGTCCGAAGGTTACCAGTTCGCGACCTTCCGCGAGCAGATCCGCCAGGAGATCATGATCGCGAAACTGCGGCGCGAGGAGGTCGACAATCGCGTCCGCGTGCGCGACAGCGAGATCGACAACTACCTGCACAACGAACTGCAGGGGGCCGACAACGAAGAGTACCGCCTCTCGCATATCCTCATCTCGACACCATCGGGCGCCGACGACCAGGAGATTCGTGCCGCGCGCGCCAAGGCCGAGGAAACACTGGCCCGCCTCGAGGGCGGCGAAGATTTCGCCACCGTCGCCATCAGCGTCTCCGACGGCCAGCAGGCGCTCGAGGGCGGTGACCTCGGCTGGCGCAAGGGCGGCGAGATCCCCAGCCTGTTTGCCGATGCGGTCAGCACGATGGAGCCCGGTGACACCAGCGGCATCATCACCAGCTCCAGCGGCTTCCACATCGTTCAGCTCAGCGACAAGCGCAGCGGCGAGAAGATCATGGTGCCGCAGTGGCGCGTGCGACACATCCTGATCAAGCCGAACGAGCTGCTGCCGCCCGATGCCGCGCTCAATCGCCTGCGCCAGCTCCGTCTGCGTATCGAGAACGGCGCCAACTTCGCGCTGCTGGCGCGGACCAACTCCGACGACCGCGGTTCGGCCCTGCAAGGGGGCGATCTGGGCTGGGTCAGCAAGGGTCAGATGGTGCCTCAGTTCGAAGAAGTGATGCTCGCCATGAAGGTCGGCGAACTCAGCGCACCATTCGAGAGCGAGTTCGGCTTCCACGTACTCGAGGTCACCGACACGCGCGAATACGACGGCACCGAGGAAATCCGCCGTAACCAGGCACGTCAGGCGCTGCGCCAGAAGAAGATCGACGAGCGGCGGCAATCCTGGCTCCGGCGCCTGCGCGACGAGGCCTATGTCGAGTACCGCGACATCGTCGAATGACACCGCACGCCTGCGCCTGGCGCTGACGCCGGGCGAACCGGCCGGGATCGGTCCGGATCTCGCCGTGCTCATCGCACGCGACGCCTTCCCGGCCGCCATCGTCCACTACGCCGATCCCACGCTCCTGCGTGCGCGTGCCGCGGCACTCGGACTCGAAATCGAGATCCACGAACTCGAACATGCGGCCGCCGCACGGCCCCTGCCCGCCGGGCATCTGCAGGTGCTGCCGGTGCCGCTCGCACGCGAGGCCACGGTGGGACAGCTGGACGTCGCCAACGCGGCGTACGTGCTGAGCTGTCTCGATCGCGCCTGCGACGCCTGCGCCGATGGCACGCTGCACGCCATGGTGACCGGCCCGGTGCAGAAATCGGTGATCAGCGAGTCGGGATGCGCCTTCTCGGGCCATACGGAGTACCTGGCCGAACGCCTCGGTACAGCGCTGCCGGTAATGATGCTCGCGAGTGGCGATCTGCGCGTCGTTCTGCTGACCACGCACATTGCGCTCAGCGAGGTGCCGCAGTGCGTCACCGCGAGCCGCCTCGAAACGGTGATCACCATCACCATGCGCGACCTCGCAGCGCGTTTCGGCATCGCCACGCCCCGCCTCGCGGTGTGCGGCCTGAACCCGCATGCCGGAGAGGACGGCCACCTCGGGCGCGAGGAGATCGAGATCATTGCGCCGACCCTGGACGCGTTGCGCGCCCGCGGCCTGCGCATCGACGGCCCGCTGCCGGCCGACACCGCGTTCACCGGGACCCAGCGTGCGCGCTACGACGCCATCCTGGCGATGTACCACGACCAGGGCCTCGCGGCGCTCAAGGCGGTCAGCTTCGGCGACGCGGTCAACGTCACGCTGGGGCTGCCCATCATACGCACCTCGGTCGACCACGGGACGGCCCTCGATCGCGCCGGCACCGGCGCCGTCGACACCGGCAGCCTGCACGCGGCGCTCGGCATGGCCGTCGAGATGGCGCTCGGGTCAGCCAACGGTGGCTGACCATGCGCCCGGCCCGCTGCGCAAGCGCTTCGGCCAGCATTTCCTCGCCGACGACAGCGTCGTCGACGCGATCATCGCGCTGGTCGCCCCCGCGCGCGGCGACCACGTACTCGAGATCGGACCGGGCAACGGCGTCCTGACCGGCCAGCTCGTCGCCAGTGGCGCCGCCATCACGGCCGTCGAGATCGACCGCGACCTCGCCGACTGGTTACGCGCGCGCTACGCGACGGCACCGAATTTCGCATTGCACAACTGTGACGTGCTCAAATTCGACTTCGAGGCCCTGGATGCGCTCGCGCCGCGCTGGAAAGTGGTCGGCAACCTGCCGTACAACATCTCGACGCCGTTACTCATGCAGCTGCTCGACCATGCGGCCCGCTTCACCGAGCTGACCCTCATGGTGCAGGCCGAGGTCGCCGCACGCCTGGCCGCCACGCCGGGCAGTGCGGCGTACGGCCGTCTCGGCGTCATGGCTCAGCGCCGTGCCCGGGTGGAGCTGCGTCTCGCGGTGCCGCCGGAGAGCTTCACGCCGCCCCCGCGGGTCGACTCGGCGGTGGTGCAGGTCTATCCGCTGAAGGGCTGTTTCGACCCGGAGTTCGAGCGCGTATTCGCAGAGGTCGTGCGCCTCGCCTTCGGCGCCCGCCGCAAGACCCTCGCTAATGCCCTCAAGCGCCGGCTCAGCGCCACCGAGCTTGCGGCCATCGGCATCGACCCCGGCGCCCGCGCAGAAGTCCTGAGCGTAGCGGACTTCGTCCGCCTGGCAGAGGCGTTGCGCGCCGGACGCTGAGTCAGCGCTTAGCGCTTGTAGCGCGACGGCGCCGTGGAAGCAGCGTGCGCACAACGACGCGCGGCACCGAGACCACCAGCGAGCCAGCTGTGCCGGGCCGGCCCGGGGCGGCGGGCCTGGCGGCGGTTTCCCAAGCCCCGCTAACGATTCGAGCGACTCTGGCAGGCGCCGCGGGTTACCCACAGATCCTGTGGATAAGCTTGTGTACGAAGGGTGCAACACGGCCACATGACAGGCGCATGACAGCAACCGCGGTCAGATTGGCGAAGATTTCGCCAATAACAGGACAAATCTTTTAAATACAAAAAGTTATGAGCTTTATTGTGAGCGGTCTCGCGACAATACGCGATAAGTCCGCGACGCACGCCGGCCTCGCCGCGTGGATGTGCATAACGCCGCCTCCCCAAGCCACGCCGCGAGGTGTTTCGACAGCGTCGGGGCGTCAGCGTGCGCCGCGTAACGCGGCGATCACGGGCGCCGTCGCGGGGCGCAGATCGTGCCAGCGGGCGAAGGATTCGGCGGCCTGCTCGACGAGCATGCCCAGGCCATCGAGCGCCAGCCGCGCACCCAGGCCCCGTGCCCAGGCAACGAACGGGGTCGCTTCATTGGCATACATCATGTCGTAGCACACGCTGCCCGCAGCCACGGCCGTCGCCGGCAGGGGAGGCAGCTCGCCGTGCAGGCTGAGCGTCGTGCCGTTGATGATGACGTCAGGTCGCGTTTCCGGCGCCTGGCCCCATGGCACCACCTCGAGCACGGCGCGGTCGACGAAGCTCGCACACAGCGCGGCGGCGCGTGCAGGGGTGCGGTTGCTGATCGCGAGCGATGCCGGGGCGGCGTCGAGCAGCGCCGGTACCACGCCACGGGCGGCGCCCCCCGCGCCGAGCAGCAGGATGCGGCGGCCGGCCAGGGAAACGCCGTGGTTGACCTCGAGGTCGCGCACCAGGCCCGCTCCGTCGGTGTTGTCGACGGCCACCGCGCCATCGTCGGTGAACCACAGCGTGTTGGCCGCCCCGGCCTGGGCCGCGCGCGGGGTGCGGCTCGCCGCGAGCTGCCAGGCCTCCTCCTTGAGCGGCAACGTGACGTTCATACCACGACCGCCGTAAGCCTGAAACTCGGCCACGGCCGCAGCCAGTTGCCCGGCCTCGACCTCCACCCGCTCGTAGCGAAGCTGCACATCGAGTTGCGCGGCGAACGCACCGTGGATGGCCGGTGACTTGCTGTGAGCAATGGGGCTGCCGACGACGCAGAAGTACGGCAGGTCGGCGCGTCCGGCGGGGAACCAGCGGCCCATCGGAGCGTGCAATGCGGGGCGGCGCGGCGTCCGCCGTCAGGCGGCGGATTCCGCCGTCGGCCCCTGCTCGAGCAGACCACCCTGCAGCACGTAGGTCTCGAAACCGCGCTCGCTGAGCAGGAACGCAGCGGCCGAACTCCGCCGACCGGTATCGCAGTACACGATGTAGGGCACGTCAGGGTCCAGCGAGTCGGCCTTGAGCCGCAACATGAACAGAGGAATGTTCATGCTCTCCGGCAAGCCGTTGTTGGAATGCTCGCTCTCGAGGCGGACGTCGAGCAACCTGGCTCCCTCGCTGGCGCGGCGCTGCGCGTCTTCGAGCGAGATCCAGCTCAGCATCGGCTCCTTGAGCAGTGCGTTGAAGTCTTCCTTCGACAGGCGCATCAGCACACCGTCGCTTTCCATCGTGATGGTCGCGTTGCGCTTGGCCTCGGACAACAGCGCTTCCTCGCCGAAGGCGTCTCCGTCCTTGAGGGTTGCCAGGGTCAGCTCGGCGCCGGTCTTGGAGGCTCGCGTGACCTTTGCCCGACCATGCTTGATGATGTAGTAGTAATCGCCGTCGTCGCCCTGGCGAATGACCACCTCGCCCGCACGCATGGGCACTTCCTGCATGCGCATGAACATCTGCTGGATATTTGCCGGCGGCACCTGCAGGAAGGCCTGGGACTGCAGGATACGGGTCATCCAGTCGCTGTCGTCGTCGCCGTCCTCGTCGACCTGGATCTCGTTGACCTCGATGCCGGAGAGCTGGTCCCAGGTCAGCAGGATGTCGAGCAGGTCGCTGTCGAAGCGCGTGATACGGCAGGCCGAGCGGGCCCGCGCGGTGTGCTTGCGCGGCTGCTGGTTGCCGAGCGGGTGCTTGGCCGCGTCGCTGCCGCCGCGCAAGGTCGTAGTCTGGCCATTCTCCTCGCTCAGCGCGACTTCGCCGTCAAGCAGGTAGATCGTCTTACGGTCGACGTCGCCCGCCTTGAAGATGGTCTTGCCGGCCGCGATCTCCTCGACGTAGGCCTTGCCGGCCAGTTCCTGGAAGTTCTCCGCATTCAGCGCGTTAGGCGGAACCAGTGTCTTCAGGATGTTCTTGTCTACGAGTTGACCGTCTGCCATGTCGTTCCACTGCTGGGATTGCGTGCGAAAGCCCGGCGCCCCTCGCGCGGGGCCGCTGCGGCGGCGCCAGTGTAGGGGATCCGCTCGCCAGCATCGCGAACACGGAAGCCCCGTCTCCGGACCTCGGAAGTCGTCGCGTTATTGTAAGCGCAGGCCCGGAGCAAGGAAACGGCTAATTGGCGCCGTTTTGCGCGTCGCCGTCACAACGCCGTCCGCTCCCGGCGCAGCGCCCGTGGGGCGCGGCTCGCGCCGCGCTCCACGGGCTCGCGGCCCTCACAGGATGTAGCCGCGCTCGTCGTGCTCGCCGATATCGAGGCCCTCGGTCTCGCGCTCGGGAGCGACGCGCAGTCCGACCACGGCCTGGGTCAGCTTGAGCAGCAGCCAGGTCGCCACGCCGCACCACACCGCGGTGGCGATGACGCCGATGGCCTGGGTGAGCAGCTGCGTCCCCATGGTCATGCCCTCGGCATAACCGATGCCGCCGAACGACTCCGAAACGAAGACACCCGCAAGCAGGGTGCCGAGGATGCCGCCCACGCCGTGCACGGGGAAGACGTCCAGAGAATCGTCGATGAGCAGCGTGCGTTTGCATAGCTGGGTCGCGAAATAGCACACGATTCCGGCCGTGATGCCGATCACCAGCGCCCCACCCGGTCCGACGTAGCCGGAAGCCGGCGTGATGGTTCCAAGCCCCGCGACCATGCCGGTGACGATACCCAGCACGCTCGGCTTGCCATGCTTGAACCACTCGATGCCCATCCAGGCCAGCGAGCCGGCGGCCGCCGACAGGTGGGTCACCAGCATGGCCATGCCGGCATCATTGTTCGCGGCCACCGCGCTGCCGGCGTTGAAGCCGAACCAGCCGACCCAGAGCATGGAGGCGCCGGCGACCGTCATGGTCAGATTGTGCGGCGGCATCGCAGTCTGCGGGAAACCGCGTCGATTGCCGATCACCAGTGCCGTGACAATGGCCGCGACACCCGCGTTGACGTGCACGACGGTGCCGCCGGCGAAGTCGAGCAGGCCCATGTCGCCGAGCCAGCCACCGCCCCACACCCAGTGGCACACCGGCAGGTAGACGACGAACATCCACAAGATGCTGAACAACAGCACCGCGGAGAACTTCATGCGCTCGGCGAATCCGCCGACGATCAGCGCCGGCGTGATGATGGCGAACGTCATCTGGAACATCACGAACACCGACTCCGGGATCGCGCCGCTCATGGCGTCGCGGGTGACGCCGGAAAGCAGCACATTGCCGCTGCCGATGAACTCGTTGAGCGCGCCGCCGTCGCCAAACGCCAGGCCATAGCCCCCCACCAGCCACAGCAGGGACATCACGCAGCACAGCGCGAAACACTGCATCAGCACCGACAACACGTTCTTGCTGCGCACCAGGCCGCCGTAGAACAGGGCCAGGCCGGGCAGGGTCATGAACAGCACCAGCGCGGTCGACGTCAGCATCCAGGCGCTGTCGCCGGAGTCGAGCGTTGCGGCCGCGGCAAACTGCGGCATCACCAGAAACACACAGGCAAAAAGACAACGGGACATCCCCATCCCCTCCAGAATGATCGTACGAGAAATTCTTTTCGAATGAACGGGCGTCGGACGTTACACGGCGTCGGGCCCGGTCTCGCCGGTGCGGATGCGCACCACTTCGAGCAGTTCGCTGACGAAAATCTTGCCGTCACCGATGGATTCCGTGTTCGCGGCACCGCGAATGGCATCGACGACCTCGTCGAGCTGTTCGTCGGCGACCGCGACCTCGACCTTGATCTTGGGCAGGAAGTCGACGACGTACTCGGCGCCCCGATAGAGCTCGGTATGCCCCTTTTGACGCCCGAAGCCCTTGAGCTCGGTGACCGTCATGCCATGCACGCCGCGCTCGGACAGCGCCTCGCGGACGTCGTCGAGTTTGAACGGTTTGATTATCGCCGTGACGAGTTTCATCAATGTCTCTCCAAGTGTTCGGATGCCGTTGTGTGCGCGGACCTTGCATCGCGCGCCTGGCACCTCGTTTCGATTGCGACCTCTCGACGGGCGCCCCGGCGCCCGCTCGGCCCGCGCGGCATGACTGCCGCGCAAACCGGTTCTGCTCATACGATCAAGCGCCAATTACGCATGATCGTCCTTCATCCATCAAGCAATCGTCGCTTGTCTGCCGCAGCTCCCCGAAAGCGTGCGGCAAAAAAGGCGGGGCGCTTGCGCGCCCCGTGAAAGCCGAGTGATGGCTGTTGGAAGTGAGTCGGGCGGCTACGCCCTCAGCTCTTGACGAACTCCGGATAGGCCTCGAGTCCGCACTCGCCGATATCGCAGCCCTCGGATTCCTCTTCCTCCGTGACACGGATGCCGACGACGGCCTTGAGGATGCTCCAGACGATGAGGGAAGCGACGAAGACCCAGACGAAGATCATCACGATGCCGAGCAGCTGGGCACCGAGCGTGGCGTCATCGTTCGACAGCAGGACCGCGAGCAGCCCCCAGATACCTGCCGTGCCGTGCACCGAGATGGCGCCCACCGGGTCGTCGATCTTGAGGCGATCGAGACCGACGATGGAGAACACCACCAGCACGCCACCGATGGCTCCGATGATGGTCGCCAGCAGCGGCGTCGGCATGAGGGGCTCGGCGGTGATGGCGACCAGTCCGGCGAGAGCACCGTTCAAGGCCATCGTCAGGTCGGCCTTGCCGAACAGCATGCGCGCGGTGATCAGCGCGGCGATACAGCCACCCGCAGCGGCAGTATTCGTATTCACGAACACCAGCGCCACCGCGTTCGCCTCGGCGACGTCGGAGACCTTGAGCTCGGAACCGCCGTTGAAGCCGAACCAGCCGAACCAGAGAATGAAGCATCCGAGCGTGGCGAGCGGCAGGTTCGCACCGGGGATCGGGTTGATGCGTCCGTCGGCCCCGTACTTGCCCTTGCGCGGGCCGAGCAGGAGCACGCCGGCGAGCGCCGCGGCGGCACCGGTCATGTGCACGACACCGGACCCGGCGAAATCGAGGAAGCCACCGCCCCATTTCCAGTAACCTTCGACGGGGTAGATGAAGCCGGTCATCACGACCGCGAAGGCAAGAAAGGCCCACAGCTTCATGCGTTCGGCGACCGCGCCGGACACGACCGACATCGCCGCGGCAACGAACACCGCCTGGAAGAAGAAGTCCGACAGGCCGGAGTAATAGGTATCACCGCCGCTGGCGATGACGTCCTCGGCGGCATTGTCGACACTGCCGAGAATACTCGGCAACCCTGGCCACAGCGCCGAAGCGCCCTCGCCCGGGTACATCAGCGCATAGCCGCATAGCAGGTACATCACGCATGCGACGGAGTAGAGAACGATGTTCTTGGTCAGGATCTCGGCTGTATTCTTGGCCTGCACCAGGCCGGCTTCGAGCATCGCGAAACCGGCTGCCATGAGCATGACGAAGGCGCCGAGCACCAGGAAATAGAACGTATCCAGTGCGTATTTGACTTCAATGAGGGACGCATCCACTTGAGTAATCCTCCTGTTGGGTTCGGTAACGGGCAGCCGGTCGCTTACAGCGCCTCGGCGCCCGTCTCGCCGGTGCGAATGCGCACGGCCTCGATGAGCTCGGTGACGAAAATCTTGCCGTCACCGATCTTGCCGGTGCCGGTTGCCTTCTTGATGGCTTCGATGACATCCCCGACCTGGTCGTCGGCGACGGCCACTTCGAGTTTCGATTTGGGCAGGAAATCGACGACGTACTCGGCACCCCGGTAGAGCTCGGTATGGCCCTTCTGGCGGCCGAAGCCCTTGACTTCGGTGACGGTTAAGCCCTGAATTCCAATATCCGACAGCGCTTCGCGAGCGTCGTCGAGTTTGAATGGCTTGATGATCGCTGTGACCAGTTTCATTGCACTGTCCTCTTGGCACGCAGACTAGAAGTGCCCCGGCCGTCGCTCGACATGGCGCGGCTGGTGACTTAATAATCGTGCGATGCATCTTGTGTGCCACTGCAATCAGGTCACTGATCGACAAGACTTTTGAAACAAGTCCGGCGCGCGCGAACATGGCCACGCACCGATTTCGTCGGCTTCGACGCACTATTTTGATGCAGCGATCCACCACTCATGCACCACAACGGCGCGCAGGCCCAAGACCACGCACCGAACCGATTCGGAGGACCCGGTGTTCGATCTCAAGAATTTGGAAGCAGCCGCGGAACGACTCGCGGCCCTGTTGCCCGACGACGCGCGCGTGCTGCGCGATGAATTCAAGGCCAGCGCGAAGCCGATCATCGAGTCGATGCTCAACCGCATGGATCTGGTCACGCGCGAGGAGTTCGATGCGCAAAGCCGCGTGCTCGCGGCAACCCGTGCGCGCCTCGAGGCGCTCGAGGCCGCCCTGGCCGAACTCGAGCGCAAGGACGACGGCTGACGCGGGCGGGTAATCGACCGCGCGGCGCCGATTCGACTAGACTCGCGCCAGTACACATCCGTGAATCGCCCGCGGGACGCGGGCGTCGACAACGGCAGGGAAGCCATGTCATTCGCAATCGCACACAGCCGCTGTATTCACGGTGGCGACGCCCTCGCCGTTCGCGTCGAGGCGCACATTGCCAACGGCCTGCCCACGTTCGGCCTGGTCGGCCTGCCCGAGACCGCCGTGCGGGAGAGCCGCGACCGCGTGCGCTCGGCCATCGTCAACTCGGGGTTCGAGTTCCCGCAGCGCCGTATCACCGTCAACCTGGCGCCGGGAGACATCCCCAAGGAAGGCACGCGCCTCGACCTCGCCATCGCGCTCGGCATCCTCGGCGCTTCCGGACAGATCCCGGCTGCACCGCTGGCCGGGTTGGAACTGGCCGCGGAACTCGCGCTCGACGGCACGCTGCGCTCCGTACGCGCGACCCTGGCCGCCGCGATGGCCGCCGCCGCGGCCGGGCGCGAGCTGATTGTCAGCGAGGCCGATGCGCCGACCGCCGCGCTCGCGCGCGCTGCCACGGTACGTGCCGGTGCCTCGCTCGCTGCCGTGGCCGCACACCTCGCCGGCGCCGCGCTCTTGCCGCGTGCCGCGGCGCCGCCACCCGCGACGCCGTCGCCCGGGGCCGATCTCGGCGACGTCGTCGGGCAACGGCGCGCGCGTCGCGCACTCGAGGTTGCCGCCGCCGGTGGACACAACCTGCTGCTGATAGGTCCTCCCGGCACCGGCAAGAGCATGCTTGCGCAACGCCTGCCGGGCATCCTGCCCCCGCTGTCCGAAGAGCAGGCACTGGCCAGCGCCGCCTTGCATTCCATCGCCGGGCTGCCCGTCGATACGCGAACATGGCGCACGCGCCCGTTCCGCGCACCACACCACTCCGCCTCGGCCGTCGCGCTGGTCGGCGGCGGCCGCGTGCCGCGACCGGGCGAAATCTCGCTCGCCCACCAGGGCGTGCTATTCCTCGACGAAATGCCGGAGTTCGATCGGCGTTGCCTCGAAGCGCTGCGCGAACCGCTCGAATGCGGCCAGGTCAGCATCGCGCGCGCGGCGGGCAGCGTGACATTTCCGGCCGCGTTCCAGCTCGTCGCGGCGATGAACCCCTGTCCCTGCGGCTACGACGGCGACAGCCGCATCGAGTGCCGCTGCACCCCCGACCGCATCGCGCGCTACCGCGGGCGCGTCTCCGGCCCGCTCGCCGAGCGCATCGACATGCACGTCGAAGTGGCACGGCAGGAGATCGACCCGGCGCGCTTCGGCGGCGCGGACGGCGAACCATCCGCCGCCGTGCGTGCACGCGTCGCCGCCGCACGGGAACTGCAGCACACACGACAAGGCTGCTGCAACGCCGAACTGGATGTCGCCGCACTGAAACGGTACTGCGCGCTCGATGACAGCGGCCGCGCCCTGCTCGCACGCGCCGCCGAGCGCCTCGCGTTGAGCGCACGCAGCTATCACAAGGTGCTCAGGCTCGCACGCACCATCGCCGACCTCGATGGCGACACAGCCGTGACGAACGCGCACCTCGCCGAGGCGCTCGGCTACCGCATGCTCGACCGCGGCGCGCGCGCCGCCTGAGGCGTGGGCCGCGCCGCGCGGCCCACGCGCAATCCACCCGCTGACGGATTCCACCTGCCGCGGCGGGCAGGCGTGGTGGCATGGCGGTGCATTGCGTTCGACAACTTCCCTCAACAAGCCATTGACCTTGGGGATTTCCGTCGGCCCCGAGAATCGCACCACGGCGGTCGCTGCGCGAGGTGACGTGGAAAAACGCGCCTGCAATGCCCAGACCGAGGGGACGTGAAATGTGGCGTCCTTCACCCGGCCGGTAGCGACGACATCGTTCATATATTCTGCGCGGGCGTCTCGTCCGGTTCCTGGTCCGTCAAGGTGACGAGCTTTTCGCTTGCACCGGGCGGGGACGATGTAGCGAAATCCGGTCGCGGTGCGTATAGGTGCATATGACCAGGATTCGCCAACACAAAGGATTCAGGCCGGGCGCGCGGCGCCTGCGCGCGCCGGCGGTGCTGATTGTTCTGTTGCTCTGCCTCGCCGCCGACGGCATCGCGCAGGTCTGTACCAGTGTCGATCCGTCACACGCCGCGTGGTCGGCGCTGCTGTCCCGTCGCGTCGTTGACGGGCGGGTGGACTACGCCGGCTTCCTGCGCGACGACCAGCCCGCGCTCGACAGCTATCTCGCGACGCTCTCCGGCACTTGTGCCGATGACTATTCGCGCTGGCCGCGCGCCGAGAAGATCGCGTTCTGGATCAATGCGTACAACGCGTTCACCGTGCGCTTGATCGCGAATCACTATCCCCTGCGCTCGATCCGCAACATAGGCTGGCTGCCGGGCGCGGCGTTCCGCAAGCAATTCATTCCCATGCAAGGTCTGCGCGGCGAGGAGATGTCTCTGGATGACATCGAGCACCGTGTGCTGCGCGCCGGGTTTGCCGAGGCGCGCATTCACTTCGCGCTGGTGTGTGCCGCCCGGAGTTGCCCGCCGCTGCGCGCCGAGGCTTACCGCGGTGCCGATCTCGGGCAGCAACTCGAGGATCAGGGGCGGCGTTTTCTCGGCGATCGCGACAAGAACCGGGTCGACCTCGACGCAGGGAAGCTGTACCTGTCGAAGATCTTCAAGTGGTTTCGGCCCGACTTCGAGGCACACGGGCCGCTCGGCGCCTTTGTTGCGCCCTATCTCGAGCTGCAGACAAACGACATCGCGAATTTCGAGATCGAATTCCTGGACTACGACTGGTCACTCAACGAATGACGAAGGAAAACCTCTATGAAGACATTCATGATGCTGTTCGGTCTGGCCGTCGTGTTCGCGGGCGGCACCGCCTGCTTCCTCGCGCCACCGCTCCAGGCGCCGCCGGCCGAGACTGAGGATGAAGCCTGCGTCGGTCTCGGCGGCGCGGCCAGGCGCAGCTGCGAGCAGCGCCAGCCATAACGATGCGCTCGCGACAGGAAGCCCATGAAGCGCGCTCGGCGCTGGCGGCGGCGTGGGCCGCGCTGCCGCCGACGCTGCGTCTGCCGACCCAGTTCCTCGGGCGCCACTACGCCGGCTGCGGGGCGACCATCGGCGCGATGCCGCGCTGTGACTTCACTTGCCGCGCGTGTTACCTGGGCCCGGATGCCAATAGCGCGCGGCCTCTGCCGCTGACGGCTGTGAAGGCGCAGATGCGCGAGCTTCGCGCCTGGCTCGGGCCGGGCGGAAACCTGCAGCTCACCGATGGTGAGATCACCTTGCGCGGGGACGCGGAACTCATCGATCTCATCACCTGCGCGCGCGGCCTCGGCCTGGTGCCGATGCTGATGACACACGGCGAAACCTTCCGCCGCCGTCCTGACCTCCTCGAGCGACTGGTGCGGGAGGGCGGGCTGAGCGAAGTCTGCTTTCACGTCGACAGCACCATGCGCGGACGTCGCGACGGCTACGCACGGGCGCGCAACGAGGCCGAGTTGATGGGGCTGCGGGCCGAGTTCGCCAATCTCGTTCGCGCGGTGCGACGCCGCACCGGCCAGCGGCTCGACGCCGCCTCGACGATGACGGTCACGCAGGACAACCTCGCCGAGGTTCCCGCGGTGCTTCGCTGGTTCCTCGCGAATGCGGATGCCTTCAAGATGGTTAGCTTCCAGCCATTGGCGATGGTCGGGCGCAGCGTGTCCGGGCTCGACGGCGTCACGGCAGAGGAGCTGTGGCAGCGCATCGCGGAGGGCGCCGCCGACCCTGAGCTCGCGCGTGGCTCCGCATACTTCGGCCATCCGGACTGCAGCCGCTTCGTGCAGGGCCTGGCCGTCCGGCGCGGCGACGGCGCGAGCCTGGTGCCGCTTTACCGTCAGGACGATGCGGCGGACATGGCGATGCTCGACGAGCTGCTGACACGGATCGGCGGCGTCTCGCTGCGTCTCGATGGCCGCTTGCGCACCGCGCTGCGGATCGTCCGGCTCGTCCTGCGGCATGGGGCGTTCTTCGCGCACCGCCTCGCGCCCTATCTGTATCGACTCGCGCGGCGTGCCGGCACCTGGCGTGGTCGTTACTTCTGCGTGGTCAGCCATCACTTCATGAGCGCCGACGAGCTCGCAACGCCCCTTGGCCAGGAACGGCTCGCGAGCTGCAGTTTCCGGGTCGCGCTGGACGGACGGCTGCAGCCGATGTGCGCGGTGAACGCCAAGGGCTTGCGCGACACCCTTTATCGCACCGCCTGAGCCCGCTTTACACATGCCGACAGCGTTTGGTCAGTTCGCCGCCGCAGGCAGCGTGGTCGCGGTGCTCTGGCTGTGGCGCCATCGCCGCGGCATGGGCGTGTCCGACAACGAGTTCTGGGCGGCGATCTGGTTGCTGGTAGCGAGCGGCATCATCGGCGCCAAGGCATTGTTCGTGGTGCTCGGCCATGCGCACTACGAACGCGGGGAACTGCGGCTGTGGGTCGATTTCGGCGTCGGATTCGTCTTCTTCGGCGGCCTGCTGGGCGCACTGCTGGCCGGTGCGCTGTTTGCGCGGTGGCGCCGTCTCGACTTCGTGCGTGGGGCGGATTACTTCGCGGTGGCCCTGCCGCTGGGCCACGCCATCGGACGGCTAGGCTGTTATGCCGAGGGGTGCTGTCATGGCCGCAACGGGATCCCGGTCCAGCTCTACGAAGCCTGCGCACTCGTGCTCATTGCATTCATATGCCGCGCGGCACTGGCGCACGTAGAGGCGCAGCAGTGGTCGCGGGGCGCCGCGATAAGGTGGTACCTGGCACTCTACGGCGCGCTGCGCGTGGTTCTCGATCCGCTGCGCGGGGACGGCCGGCCCGAGCGTTTCCTCGGCCTCTCGCACCAGCAAGGCTTTGCGCTGCTGGCGGTTGGTGTTGCGCTCGCGTGGTGGCTTTTCCTGCGACGCGCCGAAGTTCGTCGGCGCTGAGCCACGGAGACCGATGAAGGGCGCGGGCAAACCCACAGGGTCTTGTTCGTCGCTCTTGGCGCAGATCAGCAGGGATTCGTGCTGGGCACCGGGCCAGGTCTTGCCTCTTCGCGCAACGCCGACTTACAGGCCCGGCTCCTTCAGGCAAGAGGCAAGACACCAGAGCTCTTGCACCAGAACTTTTGCGAGCTGCCGGCCTGAGGCCCGCTAGAGCAGCCACCACAGCAGCAGCGCGGCCGCGGCGATACCCGCGGCAACCAGCAGGCCGCGCGTACCGGTCGCCGCGCCGGGGCTTGCGCTCACCGTCGCTGCGGGTTCGGCGGCGCCTGCCGGCGCGACGATGTCAACGAAGTTGTCGAAGAACTCCGCGGCGAGCTTCTCCGCGGTTGCGCGTACGACCTGCCCGCCGAGCTGCCGCAGCTTGCCACCGATGTTCGCCTCGACGTGGTAGTGGAGCAGCGTCTGCTCGCCGTCGGCATCGAGCTTCACCCGGGCCGTGATCCTGGCGTGCCCGGCCGGGCCGCCCTTGCCCTCGCCGGTGAGCACGTAGGACTCCGGCTCGACCAGATCGCTGATGGTCGCATGCCCCTTGAATCGCGCCTTCAGCGGGCCGACGCGGGCACCGACGACGGCCTCGAAGCGGCCCTCGCCGTCGACGCTCAGCTGTTCACAGCCGGGAATGGCGGCCTCGAGCACCTGCACGTCGTTGAGCGCGTCAAACACGCGCTGCCGCGGCGCGGCGATGAAGACGGATTTCTCTAGTTCCATGGGGGCATCTCCTCGCAGATGGGCGGGCAAGCTGGCGCGGACGCCGGTGCAGCTTGCCGGCGATGCCGACTGGCGGGGCGAGCCAGAGAATTGACTTATCGATTACTTATAAGAAACGCAGAGCCCGATCGATATTCAACTTTTTTGCCGTTATTAGTTCGGTACGCCGAGCTTCTTCTTGCCATTAATAATCATGTGAACGATAATTTAAGCCAAGAACGCACCCGGCAGCAAGCGCGCACATCATCCGAGGAGGTCACCGCCGACATGATCCGTAAGCTCAAGACCGGCCGCCAGGCGGCCGAGGACTCCGAACGCGCCCGCGCGGTCGGTGAGGCCGTCGCCGAGATCATCGATGCCATCCGGCAGGAGGGCGACGCGGCCGTCAGGCGCTACTCGTCGACCTTCGACGACTGGTCGCCGGAGCAATTCCGCCTGTCCCCTGCCGAGATCGAGGCCGCGATCGCCTCGCTCGACCAGCAGACGCTCGAAGACATCCGCTTTGCACAGGCGCAGATCCGGCGCTTTGCCCAGATCCAGCTCGCCACGCTGCGTGACGTCGAGGTCGAGACCCTGCCGGGGATCATCCTCGGCCATCGGAACATTCCAGTGGCGGCGGCCGGCTGCTACGTGCCGGGCGGCAAGTACCCGATGGTGGCCTCGGCGCACATGAGCGTGCTCACCGCCAAGACCGCCGGCGTCAAGCGCGTCATTGCCGCCACGCCGCCATTCGAGGGGCGCGCCGAGCCCGCCGTGATTGCGGCAATGGCGCTCGCGGGCGCGGACGAGATCTACGTCCTCGGCGGTGTCCAGGCGATTGCGGCCATGGCCCTGGGCACACCGACCATCGAGCCCGTCGACATGATTGTCGGCCCTGGTAACGCTTACGTGGCCGAGGCCAAGCGGCAGCTGTTCGGCGAAGTCGGCATCGATCTCCTCGCGGGGCCGACGGAGACCCTGGTCATCTGCGACGACAGCGTCGACGCCGAGCTCGTTGCCGTCGACCTGCTCGGCCAGGCCGAGCACGGCCCGACCTCCCCCGCCATCTGCGTGACCACCGATGCCGCTCTCGCCGAGGCGCTGCCGGCCGCCATCGAGACCGTGCTGGCACGGCTCGATACGGCCCCGGTCGCGCGCCAATCATGGGGCGACTACGGCGAGATCATCGTCTGCGATTCCGACGAGGAGATGCTGCAGGTGTCCGAGGACTACGCTTCGGAACACGTCCAGGTGATGACCCGCGACCCGCAGTGGTTCCTCGAGCGCATGACGCGCTACGGCGCGGTCTTCCTCGGCAGCCGCACCAACGTCTCCTACGGCGACAAGGTCATTGGTACCAATCACACGCTGCCGACCCGCCGGGCGGGCCGCTACACCGGCGGCCTGTGGGTCGGCAAGTTCATCAAGACTCACACCTACCAGCGCATCGAAAGCGACGAGGCTGCCGTGATGATCGGTGAGTACTGCTCGCGACTGTGCGCGATCGAGCACTTCTCCGGCCACCAGGAGCAGGCCGACATTCGCGTACGCCGCCTGTCCGGCGGCAGCGCGGCATAAACAGAGGGCCCCTAACATGAGCTACACCTTCGATCCTGCCCGGCGCTACCGCATGCCCAGCCATTTCGGCCCGGCGCCCGGGCCGCGCAACGTCCCCGCCGACGTCATCATCGACCACGCGTCCTATCCGTTGACGACGGTGGTCACCGTGCAATTCCCGACCGAGGCGGCCGCGCTCGAAGCGCTGATGCCCGAAGGCTTTGCGCTTGGCGGCGACCCGGTGGTGTCTTTCGACTTCGGCTACATGAAGCAGATCCCGTGGCTGGCCGGGCGCGGCTACAGCATCTGCCTGGTGTCCTGGCCGTGCACGTTCCAGGGCCGCAGCGACAGTGCGAGCGGACGCTTTGCCGCCGTGCTGTTCGAAAACGCCGCCGACCCCATCATCACCGGGCGGGACGAGCTCGGGCATCCGAAAATCTACTGCGAGATCCCCGACCCGGTCGTCGTCGACGATCACTGGTCCTGCGTGCTGCGCTGGGACGGCTGCGAGTTCGTACGCGTCGCCGTCGACCAGCTCACCCCGGTTTCGGCCAGCGAGACCACGACCCGCACCGGCGGCTGGCTGCAGCTCAAGTACATCCCCGGCACGCCGCCGGAGAACGGTCCCGACTGTGCCTACGTGACCCACTCGCCGGACCCGCTCGACCCCGATGCCCATGCAACGATGTCGGTCGACAGCCGGCGCCGCGGCCGCGCTACGTTTGCGGCCTCGGGGGCAAGCTGGCGCGAGCTGCCCACCCTGCACCACGTCGCCAACGGGCTTGCCGCCCTGCCGCTCGCGGGCGAGGTCGTCGGCACGGTGACCCAGGTCACCGGCTGGATGGGCGACGTCGGCGACACGCGGCGGCTGGACTGATGCCGGCCGCCGAGCGCGCCCCTGGGGCCGGACCGCTGGCGGGCCGCGTGGCCCTGGTCACTGGCGGCAGCGGCGGCATCGGCACGGCCGTATGCCGCCGCCTCGCCGGTGCCGGCGCCGCGATCGTCCTTACCTACCGCAGCGACGGTGCGCGCGCCGCGGCGGTGCTCGGCTCGCTGCCGGGCGACGGACACCGCTTACTGCAAGTGGACGTAACCTCCCCTGCAGACCTCGAAGCGCTGCGCGAGACCCTCGCGTCGTCCGCGAACCGCCTCGACCTCCTGGTCAACAACGCCGGGATCACCCGTGTCGTTCCGCACGACGATCTCGAGGCGCTCGACGACGAACTCATCGACAGCATATTCCGCACCAACTGGCGCGGCGCCCTCGCCACGGTGCGCGCCTGTCGCGGGCTGCTCGAGCGCACGCCCGGCAGCCTTGTCGTCAACATGTCCTCGATCGCGGGGCGCACCGGCGTCGGCAGCAACATCGCCTACTGCGCGTCCAAGGCCGCCCTCGACTCCCTGACCATGACCCTGGCGCGCGCACTCGCGCCCCGGGTTCGGGTGCTGTCGCTGTCACCCGGTTGGGTCGACGGCGATTACGCGCGCGCGGCACCTGCCTCCTACCTCGCCGAGCAGGTCGAGAAGACGCCGCTCGGGCGCATCGCGGGGCCGGATGACGTGGCCGAGACGCTGTTGGCGCTGGCCACCGGGTTTCCGTTCACGACCGGCGCCGTGATCCCGGTCGACGGCGGCCGGCCGCTGAACTGACGCCGCCCGTGGCCACGAGCACGCCCAGCCCTGGCAAGCGCCGCCGCCTGCCTCCGGCCGACCGCCGGCGCATGATCCTCGAAGGTGCGATCGGCTACCTCGCGGACTTCGGCTTCGACACCAGCACCCGCGACCTGGCGAGCCACCTCGGCATCAGCCAGTCCCTGCTGTTCCGCTACTTCCCGAGCAAGGACGCGCTCATCGACGCGGTCTACGACGTCGTGTTTCTCAACCGCTGGAACGACGAGTGGGAGCAGATCCTGCGCGACCGCGGCCGCTCGCTGCGTGAGCGGCTGCGCGACTTCTACCGCGACTATTTTCGCAGCATCAACCGCTACGAGGTGATCCGCATTTCGCTCTACTCCGCGCTGCGCGGCGAATCACTCAACGACCGCTACATGCATCGGGTCCGCGATCGGCTCATTCACCGCATCGTCGAGGAGCTGCGAGCGGAGCTCGGGGTTGCCGGGCCCGCAGAGGCGGCCATCAGCCCGTTTGAAGAAGACCTCGTGTTCAGCCTGCACGCCAGCGTCATCTACACCATCATCCGCAAGCAGGTGTTCGACCTCGAGATCGCGGCCGACGTTGATTTCATGATCGAGCTCTACGTCGACGGCTTCCTCGCCTCGGCACCACAGGCCCTGCGCCGCATCGCCGCCCGCCTCGACCCCGCGGCACTGCCGCGGCCACAAGACCATGCACCCTAGTGTCCGCATGGAGAGATTCCCGCCGTGAGCAGCTATTCGATCGAATGCGTACTGGCCGCCGACAACCACCTCGGCGAAGGGCCGCTGTGGGACGTCGAGCAGGCCTGCCTGTACTGGGTCGACGGCACCGGGCGCCGCGTCGGCAAGCCGGGGATCTGGCGCCTCGACCCGCGCACCGGCGAGACCCGGAGCTGGTCGGTGGACCAGGACATCGGCGCCATGGCCCTGCGCCGCGACGGCACGGCCGTGCTCGCGCTGGCGGACGGCTTTTACTTTTTCGATCTCGCCAGCGGCGAACTCGAACGAGTCGCCGCCGTCGACACCCACGGCGGGCGCGTGCGCCTCAACGATGCCAAGGTCGACCGGCGTGGCCGCTTCCTCGCCGGCGGTATGGACGACCACGAGGAGCTGCCGCTGAGCAAGCTGTGGCGATTCGATCCGGACGCCACGCTGCACGAGCTCGACGACGGCATCATCTGCTCCAACGGCCCGTGCTGGAGCCCGGACGACCGCGTGTTCTACTTCGCCGATACCTTCCGGCAGACGATGTGGGCCTACGACTACGACGTCGATACCGGGACCGTCAGCAACCGTCGCGACTTTGTCTCTGCCGACGACCTGCCCGGCTTCTTCGACGGCAGCACGATCGACGCCGAGGGCTGCGTGTGGAATGCGCTGGTGATCGGCGGCGAACTCGTGCGCTTCACGCCGGACGGCGAAGTCGAGCGGCGCATCGGCATGCCGGTGCGCAACGTGACCAGCGTCATGTTCGGCGGCGAGCGGCTCGACGAGGTCTACGTCACCTCCATGGCTCGGGTTCAGCACCCCGCCCGGCACGAGCACTTTGCGGCCCAGGCACGCCCGCAGTTTGGCGCCGGCAGCCTTTTCCGCATCACCGGGCTCGGCATCGAGGGCCTACCCGAGCCGCGCTTCGCGGGCTAGCGGTGCCGCGCGGGGCGGCGTAGTCGCCGCTGAGCGACCGGGCGCGGTCGGCCAGCCCGGTCACGCCGGACTCGAGGCCGGCGAGCCAGTCGTTCTCCACCCTGCCCTCCGCTGCCAGGCGGTAAATGCTCTGCATCATTGTGGTCGGGTGCCACCGGGCCAACCCCTCGTGCCGGCGCACCGAGTCGGCCACGGCGCCGGTCTCGGCGAGGTAGCGCTCGAGCGCCTGCTCGCGGGTAATGATCCAGAAATGGTCCCGTGTCTTGCCTTGCCTCTTCGCCCGACGCCGACTTAAAGGCCCTGTCCCTCTAGGCAGAAGGCAAGGCAGACACCAGAACTCACGTATCCGACGATTCCAGCCATCCCGGCCGTGCTCGGGCGGCGCCCGTGACCCCGCGCGGTGTCAGTCACACCGCGCGCTGCACGCCGCCCACCCACGGCACAGCTGCGCATAGACTTCGCAGGCCGCGTCGAGTAGTCGCGGCGCGCTTCCGGTCCGCGCGGCAAGGTGTGCGCGCGGCACCTGCCAGTCGCAGGCGAGTACCGCCAGATCGAGCAGCGGAAAGCCGTTGCCGGCATATTCCCAGTCGAGCAGGACCGGGCCACCAGCGCCGAAGACGACGTTCGCCGGCACCGGGTCGTGGTGGCAGGGACCCCGACGCGCCGCCGCCTCGAGCAGCGCGAGGTGCGCCTGCCAGTCCCCTGGGCTTGCCGCGGCATCGTCGCCGCGGTAGCGGGCATCGAGCGCGCGATAATCGGTCGCCGGCGCAGCGACATCGAGTTCGTGCACGGCGTGCAGCACATCGATCAGCGCGCCGAGGCGTTCGTCGTCCAGCGATGCCGGCGCGAGATGCTCGCCCTCGACGAACGTCGTGACCATGACACCGCGCGACGCGTCGGCAAACACGAGCGGTGGCGCGAGGCCGTGTGCGGCGGCGGCGGCATGGAAGCTGCACTCGTGATCGCGGCACAGACCGAGCGCCGCGGTGGCGCCATCGAGACGCAATACGAAGCGCGCCGCGTCGGCCTCGATCAGGTAGCTGCGGTTGGTCCGCCCGCCCGGCAGTGGCGCGAGCAGCCGCGGGGCGCCGCGGAACGGCAGGCCGATCGCGCGCCAGTCCGCGAGCACTGCCTCAGGTGACGGCGGGCTGTGCGCGAGCGGCCGCGTATTCACGTTTCCAGTGCACGAAGCCGAACACCACGATGACCAGGTAGAGCGCGAACAGCGTCGCGGTGAGATAGAGGCCACGGTCGATATACAGCGGAATCGAAACCGCATCGATGACCAGCCAGTAGAGCCAGTTCTCGAGCACCTTCTGCGCCACCATCCAGGTCGTCACGATCGCGCCCCAGGTCGTGAAGGAATCGACATAGGGCCAGGCCGCGCTGCTGTAACGGCTCAGCAGTGCCCCGGTCACGACAGCCGCGAGGACAACGCCACCTATCACCAGCAGGTGGCGGCGTGCGCGCCAGCGCGTGATGACCAGCGCCTGACGCGCGACGCCGCCGCGCTGCCACAGCCACCAGCCATACACCGCCATGAGCATGTAATAGACGTTCAGCAGCGACTCCATCAGCAGGCTCACGTTCCAGAACAAGGCGGTGTAGATGATGGTGCTGACGAGCGCACAGGCCCAGCACGCCGGATGCTCGCGCGCCGCGAGCAACAGGTAGGCGATGGCGAGCACCACCGCCACGCCTTCCCATGGTGACATCGCAATCAGTTCCGCCACGGCCCGGCCCTCAGCCCGAGGACCGCCGCGCGGCGTAGCCGGGGATGAGCTTGGCGACGAACACCGCGGTGCCGAACTCGCGGTAGCTCACCGCCATCGCTTCTTCGAGGACGGCCATGACGCGCGCGTAGTCGCCGACGATACGCGTCGAGGTCGGCGTGGTCTCGATCTCGAGATCGGCGTGCCGGCCGATCTGCGCGATGAATCCCTTGATCGGGGCAAGGTAATCGTCGCGCACCGGGTACATGCTGATCTCGACTGTCAGCTCGAAGGATTCGTCCGCTCCAGTCATCTCGGTGCTCCGTTGCTCAGAACGACCACGCCAGCTCGACGCCGTACACGCGCGGCTCGCCCGGCTGGGTATAGGTGCGGTTGATGGTGAACGCGTCGCGCGGATCGTTGGCGAAGTACAGGCCGTGCACGTCGTAGTCGGTATCGAGCAGGTTGCGCGCCCACAGGCGTGCCTCGAACTCGCGCACCCGCCAGGCCAGGCTCGCATTCAGCGCCGTATAGCCGTCGAGCTTACCGTCATGGTAGTAGCCGAAGAACTGCTCGTCGCGGCCCTCGACGGCGAGGTTGCCGCGCAGTCCCGGGAGGATGTCCCAGTTCAGTCCGAAGTAGTACTGCCAGCGCGGCGCGCGCGCCTGGTCCCGCCCGCGCAGCTGGCGGAAGGTGTTGGTGTCGAGATCGAACACCGACATCGACTCCACCTCGGTTTCGAGATAGCCGACGCGGGCCAGCAGGCCGAGCGTGGTGGTCAGGCGCGCGTCCAGCTCGAATTCGGCGCCGTAGTTCTCGGCATCGTCGACATTGTCGAGCATGCCGACGAAGACGAACGTGCTCGCGTCCCAGATCCAGTTCTCGAGCTGAGCGTTGTTGCGATCCATGTGGAACAGCGCGAGCCGCACCGCCAGGCGATCGTCGAGATAGCTGCCCTTGACACCGATCTCCTTGTTGAACAGCGTCTCGGTATCGAAACGCAGGCGGTCATCGACGAATGGCTGGAAGCGCGCCGCAACCACGCCGCGCACCGAGGTGGCGCCGGTGTTCACACCACCGGGCTTGGCGCCGCGCGAGGCGGTTGCGTAGAACAGGGTGTCGGGCCGTGCCCGGTACTCGAGGGTCGCCTCGCCGCTCCAGTAGGTATCGTTGGACTGTGTGCCGATGCCGTTGGAATCATCGTATTCATCGTCGAAGGCTTCACCGCGGATGCCGAGCCTGAGCGACCAGGCCTCGTGCAGGGCGAAGTCGAGCTCGCCGTAGAGCGCGTAACGCGTGGTCTGGTAATCACTCGTGAACAGGCCGAAGCGGCTGCGTTCCATGTCTTCGTCACGATGATGGAAGTAGGCCCCGGTCACCCACGACAGGCGTCCCGGCGCGGACAACCAGCGCAGGTCCACGGTGACCTGGTCGCGGCCACGCGCGATGCGGTCGGTGGCGCTGAACTCGAGTGCCGGCGCGCAGCGCACGCCGTCACAGAAGCCGCGGAACACCCAGTCCTCGTCGAAACCGTAGACCTCGTCGCTGTCGGTGTAGGTCGTGCGGAGCTCGACCGTGCCGGCGCCGTCGAGCGCATAGCCGACGCGGCCGGCCAGCGCGGTTGCCTCGACGGAATCCGTGCCCGGCTCGTCGCTCAGGGTGGTGCGCGTGTTATCGAGCGAGAAGGCGTCGTAGCCATTGTCGGCATCGATGTAGAGCACGGTGAGATCGGCATCGAGCGCGGGCGTCACGTCCCAGGCCAGCTTGCCGCGCACGGTCAGCTCGTCGCGATCCTGGGTGTCGTCACGGCCGAGGAAGGCGTTTTTCATGAAGCCATCGCTCATGGTCTGCCGCACGGCGATACGCGCGCCGAGCGACTCTGTCACCGGCCCGCCGGCGGCCGCGCTGACGTGCCAGGTATCGAGGTTGCCGTAGCCGGCCGAGGCCTGCGCTTCGAAGGTGTCGCCCGGATCGCGGCTGCGGATGTTGACCAGCCCGGCGAGCGCAGCGGCGCCGAAGCGCGTGCCCTGCGGGCCGCGCAGCACCTCGACCTGCTCGGTGTCGAACAGCAGGGCGCCGGTCGCGACGTTGGACAGCTCGATGCCGTCGAGCACGATACCCACGGACGGGAAGTGCTTGGGGTCGGTGAACTGCTCGAGGTCACCGATGCCGCGCATCTGCACGAAGCGCGCGCGCGAGCCGCCGACGGTGAAACCGACGTTGGGTGCGGCAGCGAGCACGTCTTCGAGATGCCGCGCCGCACGCTGCTCGATGAGCGTGGCGCCGAGCACGCTGGCACTGCCGGCGAGGTCCATCTGCGCGGCATCGCGGAAGCCCGCGGTGACGACGATCTCTTCCATCGGCCGGTTGGCCTGCTGTGCTGCCGGTGCGAGCGCGGGCAGCGAAAACGAGAGCGGTATGGCGAAATACGCGTAGCGTGAAATACGCATGCAAGTCTCCTTATTGCTAAAGAGACCCGGACTGGTTCGAGAGGGGACTGGTTTTCAACTGGAGTCCTATCCCTACGCCGGCATTATCCGGATCAGGTTCACGGGGTTCGTCCGCGAGGACATCTCAGGCCCGGAGGCCACCCCCTAGGAAAACCGCTGCCGCGTGGTGAACGGCAGCGCGAGGGCGCATTGTATCACTCACCCGCGCCCCGCCAGTCAAGCGCAGCCGCCGACTATTGTGCTCGGCCGCCGCGCGCGCGTAAGCTCCGGGGCGAGAGGCCATGCGCAACACCGTGCCGCCCGCCGCGAACGACAGGAATCATGAGCGAACCCCACTACGAAGTGCGCGTGAGCAGCACGACGCAATACATCGAGGAGCAATCCGATCCGGAAGCCGGGCGCTACGTCTTCGCCTACACGATCACCATCGAGAATACCGGGGCCATCGCCGCGCAGTTGCTCAGCAGGCGCTGGCTGATCGCCGACGCGGGCGGCAAGGTGCAGGAAGTGCAGGGCGCCGGGGTGGTCGGGGAGCAACCGGTGATCGAGCCCGGCGCGAGCTACCAGTACACCAGTGCGGCGATGCTCGAAACACCCGTCGGCAGCATGCGCGGCAGCTACGAGATGCTCGCCAGCGACGGCGTACGTTTCGACGCCGACATTCCCGTGTTCACCCTCTCGGTGCCGCGCCTGTTGCATTGACGCGGCGATAATCGCGTCGCGACGATTAGCAGGCTGGTGAAGTACGTCGCGAGGAGTGCGGGCTGCACGGCACGTGCGAGCCGAGGACCGGAGTTTATGTGGATGAATGAGGACCGCAGGCGAGTGCACAATGCTGCAGACCGTGCCCGCAGTAGTTTTTCACCAGCCTGCTAGACGATCGATGGCGACCTATGCCATAGGAGACATCCAGGGCTGCCACCGCGAGCTGCTCAACCTGCTCGCCACGATCGGCTTCTCCCCGCGCCACGATCGCCTGTGGCTGACCGGCGACCTGGTCAATCGCGGACCGCACTCGCGTGCCGTGATGCATGAGGTCATGCAGCTCGGCGACGCCGCGGTGACGGTGCTCGGCAACCATGACCTGCATCTGCTCGCGCTGGCTTTGATCCCGCGCACGAAGCTCCGGCGCCGCGACAGCGTCCACGACATCCTCGCCGCGCCCGACCGCCTCGACATCATCGACTGGCTGCGGCAGCAACCCTTGCTGCACGCCGATCCGGCGCACGGCTTCGCCATGGTCCACGCCGGACTGCCGCCGGACTGGAGCATCGCCGAGGCGAGCGGTCATGCCGCCGAGGTCGCGAGCTGCCTGCGCGACGAGACGCGCGTCGGCGATTTCCTCGAACAGATGTACGGCGACACGCCGGCGCGCTGGGACCCGGCGCTGGAGGGGACGGCACGCCTGCGTTACATCACCAACTGCCTGACCCGCATGCGCTATTGCCGTAGCGACGGCACGCTCGATCTCGCCGCCAAGGGTGCGCCCGGGACGATCGCCGGCGACCTCGTACCGTGGTATGCCGCGCCCGGGCGCCGCTCACGTGACACGACCATCGTCTTCGGACACTGGTCGACGCTGCGCCTGGGCATCGCGGCGTGCCGCCGCTACAACGTCTACCCGCTGGATACCGGGGCAGTCTGGGGCGATCGGCTGACCGCGCTGCGGCTGGAGGACTATGCGCGCTTCAGCGTCGGCTCATCGCAGGCGCTCAGTCACGAGTGACACGCTCGAGCACGCGGAAACAATAGTCCCAGGCATGGCGCTCGTCGCGCTGATGGGATTCGCGCGCAACCTCGACCCAGGCCGCGGTGTCGAGCGGCGGAAAGTGCACGTCGCCGCCGACCGCGGCATCGACCTCGGTGAGGTAGATGCGGCACGCGCGCGCCAGCGCTTCACGGTAGACCGCGGCGCCACCAATGATCATGGCCTCTTCGACATCGGCGACGCGGGCGAGCGCCGCATCGAGCGACGGGCACAACTCACAGCCGGGTGCGTCGTAGCCGGCATCTCGCGTGAGCACCAGGTTGCGCCGCCCCGGCAACGCGCGTCCGATCGAGGCATGCGTGCGCCGTCCCATGATGATGGGCTTGCCCATGGTGATGGCGCGGAAGCGCTTGAGGTCCTCGGGCAGATGCCAGGGCAGCGTGCCGTCGCGACCGATCACGTGCTCGCGGTCCATGGCGACCACCAGGCTGACACAGGGGCCCGTAGCGCCCCCGGGCGGATGCCCTGCACTCACACCGCCACCGGGGCCGCGATGTGCGGGTGGGATTCGTAGTCTTCCAGCACGCAGTCCTCGTAGCGAAAGTCGAACAGTGAACGAATCTGCGGATTGAGGCGCATACGCGGCGGCGGCAAGGGTTCGCGGGTCAACTGCAGGTCGGCCTGCTCGAGATGGTTGAGGTAGAGGTGGGCGTCGCCCAGCGTGTGCACGAACTCACCCGGTTCGAGATCGCAGACCTGGGCGACCATCATGGTCAGCAAGGCATAGGACGCAATGTTGAACGGCACGCCGAGAAACACGTCCGCGCTGCGCTGGTACATCTGGCACGAGAGGCGGCCCTCGGCGACGTAGAACTGGAACAGGGTATGGCAGGGCGCCAGCGCCATGCGTGGAATGTCGGCGACGTTCCATGCACTGACCACGAGCCGGCGCGAATCCGGCGTACGCCGAATCTGCTCGACCACCTCGGCAAGCTGGTCGATGGTGCCGCCGTCCGGGCTCGGCCAGGAACGCCACTGCACGCCGTAGACCGGCCCCAGCTCACCCGCCGCGTCGGCCCACTCGTCCCAGATGGAGACCCCGTTCTCGCGCAGGTAGGCGATGTTCGATTCACCGCGCAGGAACCAGATCAACTCGTGCACGATGGACTTCATGTGCAAGCGCTTGGTCGTGAGCAGCGGAAAGCCAGCGCCCAGATCGAAACGCATCTGGTAACCGAACACGCTCAGCGTGCCGGTACCGGTACGGTCGCTTTTCTGCACGCCGTACTCGCGGATGTGGCGGAGCAGGTCGAGGTAGGTCTTCATCGCGGGGAACCGTGCTATCAGCGGGGCGGGCAGGCGCGCGGGAGGGCGCGCGCCTACCCGCTTATTGTAACGGCACGCGAGGCCTGCGACGCGCCGGCGCTCAGAACCGTCCCGCCGCCGCACGGCGCCGTGCGGCCAGCACCAGGGCCAGGCCGGCCACGATCATCGGCAGCGACAGCAGGTGCCCCATGGTCACCCAGCCCCAGGCCAGGTAACCGATATGCGCATCCGGCTCGCGCAGCAGCTCGACGCCCGCGCGGAACACGCCGTAACCGGCGAGAAAGACGCCCGTCAGCGTCCCGCGCGGCGGAGCGCGACGGCGCGCCCATTCGAGCACGACGAACAGCACCAGGCCTTCGAGGAAAGCCTCGTAGAGCTGGGTCGGATGACGCGCCACCGCGCCCGCGGCAGGATGCGTGAACACGACGCCCCAGGGCAGCGTGGTCGGCGCGCCCCACAGCTCCTGGTTGACGAAATTCGCAATGCGCCCGAGGCCCAGCCCGATGGGCACGACGGGCACCAGGAAGTCGCTGATCTCGAGAAACCGCCTGCCCTGTACGCGGGCCAGCCAGGCCACCGCGAGCACCATGCCGATGACACCGCCGTGGAACGACATCCCGCCCTGCCACACGGCGAAGATCGCGGCCGGATCTTCGAGGTAGGAGCGTGCGTTGTAGAACAGCGCGTAACCGATGCGCCCGCCGAGCACGCCGCCGAGCGCGGCGTAGAACACGACGTCGCCGACCTGCTGCGGCGCCCAGCCACTGCCGGGCGCGGCGGCGCGGCGCTTGAGCAGCCACCAGGCCAGCGCGATACCCGCGATGTAGGACAGGCCGTACCAGTGGATCGCGAGCGGGCCTATCTCGATGGCGACGGGATCGATGTCGGGAAAACGAATCACGGCTGTGGCGTCGCTGTGCAGGGTTGGCGGGGAACATCAGCGCGAGCGGGACCGCACCGCCGGCGAAATACCGCAAGGACCGTGCAGTATAGCGCAGCGCAGGCTGTGCTACGGTGGCTCGAAGTCCTCCGTGGGAGCACGCATGAACCAACTCGCCGACGCTACCAGCCCCTATCTCCTGCAACACGCCGACAACCCGGTCGACTGGTATCCCTGGGGCAGCGAAGCGCTCGAGCGCGCGGCGCGCGAGCACAAGCCCATCCTGCTCTCGATCGGCTACTCGGCCTGCCACTGGTGTCACGTGATGGCACACGAATCGTTCGAACACGCCGACATCGCGGCGCGGATGAACGCCGAGTTCGTCAACATCAAGGTCGATCGCGAGGAACGCCCCGATCTCGACCGCATCTACCAGGTTGCCCACCAGCTACTCACGCGCAACCGCGGCGGCTGGCCGTTGACCATGTTCCTCACGCCGGGCGACCAGGTACCGTTTTTCGGCGGCACCTATTTCCCGCCGCAAGCGCGCCACGGCCTGCCCGGCTTCGGCGACCTGCTCGAACGCGTGGCGGCTGCGTTCCGCGAACACGGCGAAGAGATCGAGCAGGCCAAGCCGCAGATGCGCGCGGCGCTCGCGCAGGTTCTGGGTGGCAGCGACGACGCCGGCGAGGTCGACGTGGCGCTGGTCGAGCAGGCCTGTAGCGAGTTCGCCGAGAGTTTCGATGCCGATCAGGGCGGCTTCGGCGCTGCGCCGAAGTTTCCCCATCCGAGCGCGCTCGAGCTGCTGCTCGAGGCCGCCGCCTGCCGTCCCGCCGGCGACGCGCGAGCAACCCTGATCGGGATGGTCGACCGCACGCTGGAAGCGATGGCGCGCGGCGGCATCTACGATCACCTGGGCGGCGGTTTCTGCCGCTATTCCGTCGACGAACGCTGGGACATTCCCCATTTCGAGAAGATGCTCTACGACAACGGGCCGCTCCTCGAACTCTACAGCACGCGTGCCGCGGCGACCGGCTCGGCCCTGTTCCGCGAGGCGGCCCATGGCACGGCCGACTGGCTGCTCGATGTCATGCGCACGCCGCAGGGCGCGTTCTGCTCGAGTCTCGATGCCGATTCCGAGGGTGAGGAGGGACGCTTCTACGTGTGGACGCGTGACGAGGTCGCACGCCTGCTCGGCGAACGCTATGCCCCGTTCGCCGCACGCTACGGCCTCGACGCGCCTCCCAACTTCGAAGGTCGATGGCACCTGCGCCTGGCGTCACCGGGAAGCGGTGACGACGACGGCGCGGCGTTCGCCGCCGACCGTGAGCTGCTCGAACGCCACCGTGCCGAACGCGTCTGGCCAGCGCGCGACGACAAGATTCTCACCGCGTGGAACGCGCTGGCGATCAAAGGACTCGCCGCCGCCGGCACCCGGCTGCAGCGCGCCGATTGTCTCGACGCGGCCGATGCCGCAATCGATTTCCTGCGCACGCACCATTGGCGCGAGGCGCGCCTGCTCGCGACGAGCCGGGACGGCCACGCGCACCTCGACGGCTACCTCGACGACTACGCCTTCGTGCTCGATGCCCTGCTCACCCTGCTCGCGGCACGCTGGCGTCGCGTCGATCTCGATTTCGCCATCGAGCTGGCGGAAGTTCTGCTCACGCGATTTGCCGATGTCGAGCGCGGCGGTTTCTTCTTCACCGCCGACGATCATGAACGCCTGCTGCAACGCGCTCGCACCTTCAGCGACGACGCCCTGCCGGCCGGCAACGGTGTCGCCGCACGTGCACTGGCCGAACTCGGCCACCTGCTCGGAGAACCGCGCTACGTCGAGGCCGCGCGCGCCACGCTTGCCGCCGGTATGAGCGAGGCGGCACGGTTACCGTCCGCATGCAGTGCCCTGATGCGCGCGGTGCTCGAAGATGCCGCGCCGCCGCCACGCATCGTGCTGCGCACGCGCGCCGACGCCGCACTGGCGGCGTGGACGGCGGCAATCGGCACGACTTCGGATCCACGCCTGCGCTGCTACGTCGTGCCCGCGGCACCCGACGCGCCCCTGCCCGGCCTGCTTGCCGAGCGCCGTGCCCTCGCCGACGCCGCGGTCACCGCCTACCTGTGCCGCGGCACCCGGTGCAGCGCGCCGGTGACCGATGCGGAAGCCCTGTCAGCCGCCCTGGCCGCGCCCTGAACGGCGCGCGAGCAACCCGAGGCCGCCCGCCAGCGCCCACAGGGCGGCTCCCGGCACGGGAACCTGGGCCGCTTCCACCACGGGCGGCGGTTCCACGACGGGCTCGACAATCTCCCAGCCGAGGTCCTCGAGTCCGGCCAGGTCGAGTTCGGTCATGAGCTTGCGCGTGCCCAGCGTGAGATTCGGATCGAACGCGGTCTCCTGCGTCTCGCCGGCATTGGGGATGTAACTCAGCGCGTAGTCGGCGACGCTGCTCAGGGTACCCGCCGCCCAGTGCGCGCCACCGTTCTGTAACGACGGATTCACACCGCCGTTGGCGGCCGTCGCGGCGGGGCCGAAGAAGGTCGAGCCGGAGACGAGGTTGTTCCAGCTGTCGGCGGTGCCGAGGCCGAACACGTGGCCGAGCTCGTGCAGGGCGACGGAGAGAAAATCGGGCTGGCTGCCGATTGGCAAGGTGTCGATGCCGAAGTGCCAGGCGCGATCGATATCGAACGACATGAAGCCGCCCCAGGTGGCGAAGTCGTTGGCGGTCTGGTTGGTCAGGTCGTCGACGTTGCGGATGTCGTCCTGGCTCTGGTTGGCGCCCTGGCCACGCGAGACCATGGCATCGCGATAGGCGCTGCCGCCGTTGACGATGTAGGCGCCGGGGCCGGCCACGGCCAGGGTGCCGGTGCTGAAGGGGTCGAGATCGACGGCGCCGACGTAGACCCGCATGGTGTCGGCCGCGACCGCGAAATTGGCGACCGACTCGGTCTGCAACGTCGTACCACTCTGGAACACGCTCGGATTGCTGAAGAAAGCCGTGTAGAAACCGCCCGCCCCCTGGCCCGATTCGATCGCACCGAGCGAATCGCCGATAGCCGCTTCGAAGAACGCCCCGGCCGCCTCGAGCGCGTTACGTGCGTCCGAGCCCGGTGCGAAGAAGCCGCTCGCGTCGTAGTCGTAGTTGAACTCGACGGTGAGCGCCCAGGCTCCCGGCGCGAGCCCGACCAGCAAGGTGAGGGGCGCGAGGCGTCGCAGCGATGACGAATTGGATGGTGGCATGGCTAGAACCGGTCTCGAAACGAATCGTGGCTGCATTGGCGCCCAAAAAGCCTGTCTGCCAGGCGCGGTGCGCAGGGAATAGTGGTTCTATTGCCAAGCACCGCAACAGCGTAGACGGGCCCCACGAAAATAGGGGTGGGGCCCAACCAGAAGGGCCGACGACCGGGCGCGGCAGGGCCGCGGGACGCAGGGCAGTGTCGCATCCGGCGGGCCTTGCGACACCCGCCGGGTGCGGTAATCCGTCAAGCTTCGAGCATCGTCAACGTTTGTTGACGTGTCCCGGGCAGGCCGGACGCGATGCCCTCACCAGTCCAGCGCGGTGCCGAACTCGCGCGCGTAGCGCGCCGCGAATTCTGCGCGCGTCACGCGATGGTTCTGGGTACCGGCGTGCTCGATCTTGATCGCGCCGAGCAGCGAGGCGATGCGCCCGGTGGTCTCCCACGGCAGGTCGTGCATCAGGCCGTAGAGCAGCCCGGCACGATAGGCATCGCCGCAGCCGGTCGGATCCTTGATTGCCGCGGGACGCGCGGCCGGGACCTCGATGCGCTTGCCACCGGTGTAGATGTACGAGCCTTCGGCGCCGCGCGTGACGATGCAGGCCTCGACCCGTTCCGCCAGGGCCTCCGGTGCGAGTCCGGTGCGTTCGGTCATCAATTCCGACTCGTAGTCGTTGACCGTCACCCAGGTCGCGGCATCGACGAAACGGGTCAGGTCGTCGCCGTCGAACATCGGCATGCCCTGGCCCGGGTCGAAGATGAAGGGGATCCCGGCGGCCTGCATCTGCTCGGCATGGGCGAGCATCCCGTCACGCCCGTCGGGCGCGATGATCCCCAGCTTGACCGGGCCGGCCGCGCTCACGGCGTTGTGCGCGGAGTGGCTCATCGCGCCCGGGTGAAAGGCGGTGATCTGGTTGTCGTCCAGGTCGGTGGTGATGAACGCCTGCGCGGTCAGCGAGCCGGCGACTTCGGTGACGCAGTCGCGGCGGATGCCGAGCTCGTCCATCCACGCCGCGTAAGGCGCGAAGTCCTCGCCAACGGTCGCCATGGGCAGCGGCTCGCCGCCGATCATCTTGAGGTTATAGGCGATGTTCCCCGCACAGCCACCGAACTCGCGGCGCATCTCGGGTACCAGGAAGGAGACGTTCAGGATGTGGATCTTGTCCGGCAGGATATGATTCTTGAACCGATCCTGGAACACCATGATGTTGTCGAAGGCGAACGAGCCGCAAATCAGAGCTGACATTGATGAAGAACACCTGCAGGGAAACTGGCGCGCGCCATGATACCGGAATGCGTCGGCGCGGCGCCGTCGCACGATGAGCTTCATCGACGCGCTGGCCAGCGCGGAGGTACTCGGAGCCCTGCTGCTGCTGCTCCTCGCCAGCCTCGTCGAGCTGCCGCTCGAACAGTTTCTCAAGTCGCGGCGCAGCGCAGGGGCCGTGCTGCACCTTGCCTGGGACTGGTTCCTGGGCCCGCTGTGGCGTGCGCTCGCGATCGCGGGCTTCGTGCTGCTGGCCTACCCGGCCAGCTACGGCGTGCGCCGTGCACCGGGCCTCGCCGTGCTCGCTGCCGACGGCACGCTCGGCGCCACCGCCCTCATCAACGTAACGTTCCTCGCAACTGTGCTGCTGCCGCTGGTGCCGCCGCTGCGCCGCCACGCCGGGGTGCTGCTGGCCACCCAGGGCGCCCTCGCCACGGCGATCGTGTTCGGCTGGTACGCCGCCTACATCGGCGCGCGCAGCGTCAGCTACTGGCCGGGGCTGCCGCCTGCACTGCTCGTCGCGATGATGGCCCTGCTGGGCTACCGCGCGGCGCAGGTGCTCGGCCGCGCGATCGGTGAATTACTCGACGGCTGGCTCGGCACCCACGGGCTCGCGCAGATCCTCGCGCATACCTGCGCCCAGGGCATGCTGGCGCCGGCCGTGCTGCTCTACGGCTACGCGCTCGGCGTGCAGATCGCGATCTGAGGGCGCGCCGCGGCGCGTAGCTCACGCCGAGGCACGGGTCAGGCTGCGCGCCCGCTCGAGCACGCTCTCGAGGAAGCGCCCGGTGTGCGAGCGCGGATCGGCAGCCACGTCTTCGGGTGTGCCGACGGCGAGCAGCTCGCCGCCCTTGCTGCCGCCCTCGGGACCGAGGTCGATGATCCAGTCGGCGGTCTTGATGACGTCGAGATTGTGCTCGATGACCACCACCGTGTTGCCGTGGTCGCGCAGGCGGTGCAGGACCTTGAGCAGTTGTTCGATGTCGTAGAAGTGCAGCCCCGTGGTCGGCTCGTCGAGGATGTACAGCGTCTTGCCGGTATCGCGCTTGGACAGCTCGCGCGAGAGCTTGACGCGCTGGGCCTCGCCGCCCGACAGGGTGGTCGCGTTTTGCCCGAGCTTGATGTAGGACAGCCCGACCTCGGCCAGCGTGTGCAGCTTGCCGGCGATCGACGGCACCGCGTCGAAGAAGGTCCGTGCCTCCTCCACCGTCATGTCGAGCACGTCGCTGATGGTGCGGCCCTTGTACAGGATCTCGAGCGTCTCGCGGTTGTAGCGCTTGCCCTTGCACAGGTCGCACGGCACGTAGACGTCGGGCAGGAAGTGCATCTCGACCTTGATCACACCGTCGCCCTGGCAGGCTTCGCACCGTCCGCCCTTGACGTTGAAGCTGAAGCGCCCCGGCTGGTAGCCGCGCGAGCGCGCTTCCGGCGTGGCCGCGAAGAGCTCGCGGATGGGCGTGAACAGTCCCGTGTAGGTGGCCGGGTTGGAGCGCGGGGTGCGCCCGATCGGGCTCTGATCGATGTCGACGACCTTGTCGAAGTGATCGAGGCCGCGGATCTCGTCGTGCTCGGCCGGCGTGGTCGAGGCGCCGTTCAGATCGCGTGCGACGGCGGCGTACAGCGTGTCGTTGACCAGCGTCGACTTGCCCGAGCCGGACACGCCGGTCACACAGGTCATCAGTCCGACCGGGATGTCGACATCAACCCCCGTCAGGTTGTTGCCGCGCGCGCCACGGATGCCGAGCATGCGCTTCGGATCGGGCGACACGCGCAGCGGTGGCACCGCGATGGCGCGCCGACCCGAGAGGTATTGCCCGGTCAGCGATTCGGCGCAGCCGGCGACCCGGTCGGGCGTGCCGGACACGACCACCGTGCCGCCGTGCACGCCGGCGCCCGGGCCCATGTCGACGACGTGATCGGCGGCGAGGATGGCTTCTTCGTCGTGCTCGACCACGATCACGGTGTTGCCGAGATCGCGCAGGTGCACGAGCGTGTTGAGCAGGCGCTGGTTGTCACGCTGGTGCAGGCCGATGGAAGGTTCATCGAGGATGTACATCACCCCGACCAGGCCGGCACCGATCTGACTGGCCAGGCGGATGCGCTGGGCCTCGCCCCCGGACAGCGTGTCGGCGCTGCGGTCCAGGGTCAGGTAGTCGAGCCCGACGTTGACCAGGAACTCGAGGCGCAGGCGCACCTCGCGCACGATCTTCTCGGCGATCTCGCCGCGCTGGCCGCCAAGCTTGAGATCGCCGAAGAACGCGTAGGTCGCCCCGATCGGCATGGCGGTGACGTCGGCCAGGTTATAGGTATCGATGAAGACGTTGCGCGCGGCCCGGTTGAGCCGTGTGCCGGCACATTCCGGGCACGGCTTGGAGCCAAGATAGCGCGAGAGATCCTCGCGCACCATGTTCGAATCGGTTTCGCGGTAACGCCGCTCCATGTTCGGCAGCACGCCCTCGAAGGCGTGTTTGCGCTTGTAGGCGCGACCGCCGCTCTTGAAATAGGTGAACTCGATCTCGGTCTTGCCACTGCCGTGCAGGATCACCTCGCGCACGCCCGCCGGCAACTCGTTGAACGGCGTATCGACGTCGAAACCGTAATGCTGTGCGAGCGCGTTGATGAGCTGAAAGTAGTAGGCGTTGCGCCGGTCCCAGCCTCGAATCGCTCCCGCCGGCAGCGAGATATCGCCGCGCTGCACCACGCGCGCCTCGTCGAAGAACTGGACCACGCCGAGTCCGTCGCAGGCGGCACAGGCGCCGACCGGGTTGTTGAACGAGAACAGGCGCGGTTCGAGTTCGTTGATGCTGTAGCCGCATGCCGGACAGGCGAAACGCGAGGAGAACAGCAGTTCGGCGCTCGCGCCCGGATCGTCCAGCGGCACGACCCGCGCCACGCCTTCGCCGAGTTCGAGCGCCGCTTCGAAGGACTCCGCCAGGCGCAGACCGATGTCCTCGCGTACGCGAAAACGGTCGACGACGACGTCGATGTCGTGCTTCTTGCGCAAGGCGAGCGCCGGGGGATCGTCGAGCATCACGACCTCGCCATCGACCAGCGCGCGAACGTAACCGAGCCGCGCGAGATGCTCGAAGACCTGCGCGTGCTCGCCCTTGCGCCCGCGCACCACCGGAGCGAGCAGCATCCAGCGCGTGTCGGCTTCCAGGGCCAGCACCTGGTCGACCATCTGCGAGACCGTCTGGGCCTCGAGCACCTCGGCGTGATCGGGACAACGTGGTACCCCGACGCGCGCGAACAGCAGGCGCAGGTAGTCGTAGATTTCGGTGATTGTGCCGACCGTCGAACGCGGGTTGTGCGAGGTCGATTTCTGCTCGATGGAGATCGCCGGCGAGAGACCTTCGATGTGGTCGATGTCCGGCTTCTCCATCATCGAGAGGAACTGGCGGGCATAGGCCGACAGTGATTCGACGTAACGCCGCTGACCTTCGGCGTAGATCGTATCGAAGGCGAGCGAGGACTTGCCGGAGCCGGACAGGCCGGTGATGACGATCAGCTTGTCGCGCGGCAGGTCGAGATCGACGTTCCGCAGGTTGTGCGTGCGGGCGCCGCGTAGGTGTATGGTGTCCATCGAGCGCGGTATCGGGGGTCCTGCGAGGAGGCGCCGTTCGAAAGTGGCGCGGAATTCGGGCAAACGAGTACTATACGGCGTTTTTTCGCCCCGTCTCAAACGCTTTCATCCGTGTCCGAGAAGCTTGCCATGACCGCCGCCGAGCGCCGCAGCGCCATCGCACTCGCGGCGGTGTTCTTCCTGCGCATGCTCGGCCTGTTCATGCTCATTCCGGTCCTCGCGCTGTACGTCGAGACCCTGCCCGGCGCCACGCCGCTGCTGATCGGTATCGCCATCGGCGTCTACGGCCTGACCCAGGCCGTGTTCCAGATCCCGCTGGGCGGCCTCTCGGACCGCGTCGGTCGCCGCCCGGTGATCCTCGCCGGCCTGCTCGTGTTCGCCGCCGGCGCGCTGATCGCCGCCGCCGCGAAGTCGATCTGGCCGCTCGTCGCCGGCCGCGCGGTGCAGGGCGTGGGCGCGGTATCGGGCACCACGCTGGCTCTCGCTGCCGACCTCTCGCGCGACAGCCAGCGCACCAAGGTCATGGCCATCATCGGCATCAGCATCGGCGGTGCGTTCTCGGTCGCGTTCGTGCTCGGTCCCGTGCTCAACGCCGCGCTCGGTCTCGGTGGCCTGTTCGTCGCCTGCGCGGCGCTCGCGCTCGCCGCCATCGCGATTCTCTTCCTGGCCGTGCCGAAACCGCCGGCCCCCGCACGCGGCGCGGCCATCCCGCCGCTCGCCGGCACCCTGGCCGCGCCGGAACTGCGCGTACTCTATCTCGGCGTGTTGACCTTGCACCTGGTACTCGCAGCGAGCTTCGTCGCCATTCCGATCGCACTCAGCGAAGGCATGGGCCTCGCGCCGTCACGGCATTTCACCGTCTACCTGCCAGTGCTGCTGCTCTCCATCGCACTGGTCGGCCCGCTCGTCATGGCCTCGGCGCGCGGCGGCTCGATGCGGCCGCTGTTCCTCGGAGCCATCGCCGGCGTGGCCGTGGCGGAAGGCCTGATCTGGCTGTGGTGGGACGAGCCGGCCGGTTTCTATGCCGCGCTGACGCTGTTCTTCGTCGCCTTCAATTTCCTCGAAGCCTCCCTGCCGGGGGTGATCTCGCGCGCCGCACCGACGCATGGCAAGGGCGCCGCACTCGGCGCCTACTCGACGTTCCAGTTCGTCGGCGTGTTCCTGGGCGGGCTGGTCGGCGGCGCCGTCGCCGGCGGCCTCGGCTACGCCGCCGTGCCGGCGGGCTGCGCCCTGCTCTGCGTGGCCTGGCTCGCCGCCACCGTGCGCGTGCCGGGCGAGGTGCTCACGCGCCCCGCGCGGCAGCGCGGCTGAGCGTTCCGGGGCCCACGCCTGCCGACGCATTGAGTAGAATCGGTGCCTCGCAAACCGGACCACGGAAGGTCCGTCAACACAGACCAAGGGAGACAGCAACATGGCACGCGGCCTGAATAAAGTGATGTTGATCGGCAACCTCGGCGCCGATCCCGAAATGCGCTACACCACGAGCGGCAGCGCGGTCGCCAACGTCCGCCTGGCCACGGCGGAAGCCTGGCGGGATCGCGAGAGCGGGGAACAACAGGAACGCACGGAGTGGCACCGCGTGGTGTTCTTCGGCCGCCTCGCGGAGATCGTCGGCGAATACCTGCGCAAGGGCTCGCAGGTCTACGTCGAGGGACGCCTGCAGACGCGCAAGTGGCAGGACCGCGACGGCAACGAGCGCTACACCACCGAGATCGTCTGTAACGACATGCAGATGCTCGGTGGCCGCGGTGGCGGTGGCGCAGGTGGTGCTGGTGGCGGTGGCGCTGGTGGCGGCGGCTACGGCGGCCAGGGCGATCGCCCCGCCGGCGGTGGTGGCGGCAGTGGCGGTGGCGCGCCCGCGGGTCGCGACGAACCGCCGATGGGCGACTTCGACGACGACATCCCGTTCTGAACGGGACACGCGCGGGGTGCCGCTCGGCGCCCCGCGCAGCCCGCCCGCGCAGGCCCGCTCAGACCTGCAGCAAGGTGATCGAAGGCGAGTTCCAGGCCGGATCGGCGTGGAAACCACGCACCATCACGATGTACTCCCCGCTCGCGGCGAGCCCGAGATCGCGCGCCGCGCGCCGCGCGATGCGGTTGGGGTTCTCACTGCCGACCGCCGCGACCTGGTGCGGAATCATGCCCCACATCAAGCTCATGCGGCGGCAGGTGCGCGCGCAACCCGAAACCGCGATGACTGGCGCCGAGGGCCGCGCCGCGCTGATCGTCGCAGCCGTCGTGCCCTGCGTCGAAATCACCACCACGGCGCGCGCGCGCACATCGCTGACGACCTTGGCGGTGGCATCGGCGATGGCGTCGCCGAACGGCACCCCTTCGCCCGGGTTTCCCGGCGCGTGGCTGAACTCGAGACCGGCGTGCCAATGGTAGCTTTCCGTCTGGCGCGCGACGCGGTCCATCATGCGCACCGCGGCGAGCGGAAAACTGCCGACCGCCGACTCGCCGGACAGCATCACCGCGTCGGCCCCGCTGGCGACGGCGAAAGCGACATCGGAGACTTCCGCACGGGTCGGGCGCGCGTTGGTGATCATCGACTCGAGCATCTGCGTGGCGACAATCACCGGCTTGTTCAGCGCGCGTGCACGCATGATCAGCTGGGCCTGCGCGAGCGGCACCTGCTCGGGATTCAGTTCGACGCCAAGATCGCCGCGCGCGACCATGATCCCGTCTGCTTCCTCGATGATGGCCTGCCCGTGTTCGAGCGCCTCGGGCTTCTCGATCTTGGCGATGATGCCGACCGCACCCTCGCGCTTGTCGTGCGTCGCAACCAGCTCGCGCAGCTCACGGATGTCGGCCGCGCTGCGCACGAACGACAAGGCGAGAAAGTCGACCCCGGCGGCAAGCGCGAACTCGGCGTCGATGCGATCCTTGTCCGTCAGCGACGGCGCCGAGACCACCGAATCGGGCAGGTTGATTCCCTTGTGGTCACCAACCATGCCACCGGCGACGACCTGGCAGCGGACGTGTTCGCCGCTCACCGTCTCGACGATGAGCTCGGCGGCGCCGTCGTTCAGCAGCACGCGGTCGCCCGCTTGCACGTCGCGCGGCAACTCGCGGTATTGTGAGGGGATGCGCCGTGCGTCGCCGGGCACGTCTTCGGTCGTGATCACGACTTCCTCGCCGGCGACGAGCTCGACCGCGCCGTCGACGAAGCGGCCGGTGCGAATCTTCGGCCCGCACAGGTCGGCCAGCACCGCCGTCGCGCTGCCGAGTTCGGCGGCCGCTTCACGTATCATGCGAATGGTCGCGCCGTGCACTTCCTGGGTGCCGTGCGACATGTTCACCCGAAAGACGTTCACGCCCGCTCCGATCAGCTCGCGAATCATGGCGGGGCTGTTCGAGGCCGGCCCGACAGTGGCGATGATCTTGGTGCATCGATACTTGAGCAGCTCGACCTCGGTGACAATTCTCATTGCGCCAATGCTCCGCCTCGCCGGGTTCCGTGGTGCGCGGAGTATCGCACAACACGATGTCGCCACAGCGGACCCCGCGCACCCGGCGGAGGCGCCACGATGAGCCAGCTCGGACTACTCACCGCGCGGCGCTTCGCGCCGCTGTTCCTGACCCAGTTTCTCGGCGCGCTGAACGACAACGTGTTCCGCTTCGCGCTGATCATCTTCGTCACCTTCACGGTTGCCGAGCGAACCGGGCTCGATACGCGCATGCTGGTGGTGCTGACCGGGGGGATCTTCATCCTGCCTTTCTTCCTGTTCTCGGCGCTGGCCGGCCAGATCGCGGACAAGTACGAGAAATCACGCCTGATCCGCCACATCAAGACGGCCGAGGTGGTCGTCATGGGCCTGGGCGCGGTGGGGTTCCTCATCGGCAACTATCCCTTCCTGCTCGCCGTGCTGTTCCTGATGGGGGTGCAGTCGACCTTTTTCGGACCGCTCAAGTACGGCGTGCTGCCGCAGCACCTGGCGGGGGACGAGCTGACCGGCGGCAACGGCTTGATCCAGATGGGGACCTACGTCGCGATCCTGGTCGGCGGCATGCTCGGCGGCCTGCTCGCCAGCCTCGGCACGGTGGCGCCGCATGCCATCGTGGCGACGGTCGTCGGGGTCGCACTGATCGGCCGCCTGTGCGCCGGTTTCATCCCGCACGCCGCTGCCAGCGCACCGGCAATCGAGATCGACACCAACCTGGCACGCTCGACTTGGCGCATCCTGGTCGAGAGCGCACGCGAGCGCGGCGTTCTCACGCTGATCCTGCTGATCTCGCTGTTCTGGTTCGTCGGCGCGACCTTCCTGAGCGTCGTGCCGACCTATGGCAAGGAGCTGCTGGGCGCCGATGCGCGTGCCGTGACGCTGCTCAACGCCGCCTTCACCGTCGGCATCGGCATCGGCTCGCTGGCCTGTGAGCGCCTTTCGCGCCGGCGCGTCGAACTGGGACTGGTGCCGCTGGCGGCACTCGGCATCAGCCTGGCCGCGCTCGACGTCTGGCTTGCCGGTGCACCCGCGCCGGTACGGCTCGGCCTCGACAACTTCTTCGCTCACCCGCCGGCCGTGCGCATGTTCGTCGACCTCGTGCTGATCGGCGCGTGCGGAGCCCTCTACATCGTGCCGCTGTACGCGGCGCTGCAGGCGCGCGCGAACGCCGCCTGGATCGCGCGTCTGCTGGCTGCGCTGAACGTCACCAACGCCTTGTTCATGGTCGCGTCGGCCGGGTTCACGATGGCGCTATACGGCGCCGGGGTCGGTGTGCCCGGAGTGTTCGCCGCGGTCGCGGCAATCAACCTCGCCGGCATGATCGCGGGCGCCGTCGCCCTGCCCGAGTTCTTCACCCGGGCGCGTGCGATCCTCGCCGGGCGCCGTGCGCCCGCCTCGGCGTCGCCACCCGACCCGCCGAACTAGCCGCGCCTGCCGGCACCGAAGACGATGTCGGCGACCTCGGCGTAGTGCTCGACGAAGTGCACCGTCAGCCCCTTGACGACGTAGTCCGGCAGGATCTGGAACTCGGCATCGACGGCGCGCGGCAGGATCACCTCGCGCAGCCCGCTGCGGCGCGCGGCGATGAGCTTCTCGCGGATGCCGCCGACGGCGAGCACGCGCCCGGTCAGGGTCAGCTCGCCGGTCATCGCGATCGCGCGCCGCGGGCGCTCGTCGCGCGCAAGCGACAACAGCGCGGTGGCCATGGTGATACCGGCGCTCGGCCCGTCCTTGGGCGTGGCCCCCTCGGGCACGTGGAGATGGACGAAGGCCTCGTCGAAGAAGTCGCTCGCGCCGGCATGCTCGACGAGGTGCGACGCCACGTAGCTGTAGGCGATCTCGGCTGACTCGCGCATTACCTCGCCGAGTTGGCCGGTCAGCTTGAAACCGCGGTTCTTGCTGTGCACCAGCGTCGCCTCGACATCGAGCGTGGCGCCGCCGAGCGCCGTCCAGGCGAGCCCGGTGACGATACCGGTGCCTCGCTGTGGCACCTGCTTGCGGAACGGCGCCGGGCCGAGATAGTCGGCGAGGTTGGTCGCCGCTACCGAGACGGTCTTGCTGTCGTCGCGGATGACCTCGATGGCGGCCTTGCGCGCGATGCGGCCGAGTTGCTTCTCCAGATTGCGCACCCCGGCCTCGCGCGCATAGCCCTCCACGATGGCTTTCATCGCCGCGGCGCTGACCTTGGCCTGCGATGCCGTGAGGCCGGCCCGTGCGCGCTGCTTGGGCCACAGGTAGCGCGTACCGATGGTGACCTTCTCCGCCGTCAGGTAGCCGGATAACCGGATCACCTCCATGCGGTCGAGCAGCGGGCGCGGGATCGAATCGAGCTGGTTGGCGGTGCACACGAACAGCACCTTGGAAAGATCCACGCGCACGTCGAGATAATGGTCGAGGAAACTGCCGTTTTGCTCCGGATCGAGCACCTCGAGCAACGCCGAGGCCGGATCGCCCTGGAAGGACGCGCCGATCTTGTCGACCTCGTCGAGCATGATCACCGGGTTCACCGTGCCGCACTCGCGAATGGCTTGCACGAACTTGCCCGGCATCGCGCCAATGTAGGTGCGGCGGTGTCCCTTGATTTCGGCTTCGTCGCGCATGCCGCCGACGCTGAAACGATAGAACTCGCGCCCCAGCGCGTCGGCCACCGACTGTCCGACCGAGGTCTTGCCCACACCGGGCGGACCGACCAGCAACAGGATCGAGCCGGCCATCTCGCCACGCAGGCGGCCCACGCCGATGAACTCGACGATGCGATCCTTGACGTCGTCGAGACCCGCATGGTCGCGGTCGAGCACCTCGCGGGCGTGATCGAGTTCGGTATTGTCCTCGGTCATCACGCCCCACGGCAGGTCGGTCAGCGTATCGAGGTAGTTGCGCGTGACGCCGTACTCGGGCGAGCCGGCCTCGAGCATGGAGAACTTCTGCATCTCGTCCTCGATGCGCTTCATCGCGCCCTCCGGCACCTCGCGTCCTTCGAGGCGCGCGCGGAAACGCTCGAGTTCGACCGTCTTGTCATCCTTGGAGATGCCGAGCTCCTTCTGGATCTCCTTGAGCTGCTCGCGCAGGAAGAACTGGCGCTGCTGCACCGAGATGCGTTCCTCGACCCGCTGGCGGATCTCGCTCTGCAGCCCGGCGACTTCGAGCTCGTGCTGAATCAGCAGCAGGACCTTCTCCATGCGGCGCAGCAGCGGCACGGTTTCCAGCACCTCCTGCAACTGCTCGGCGTCGGCGCTGGTCATGGCCGCGGCGAAATCCGCCAGCGGTGAGGCGTCGTCCGGCGTGAAACGGTCGAGAAAGGCTTTCAGGCTTTCCTTGTAGAGCGGGTTGAGCGGCAGCAGCTCCTTGATCTTGTTGATGATCGCGAGCGCATAGGCACGCAGTTCCTGGGTCTGCTCGACCGCCGTGCGCGGATACTCGGCCTGCACCACGAACGGCGGCGCGCTCTTGACCCAGCGCGCGATGCGGAACCGTTCGAGGCCCTCGGCGATGAACTGGATGCGGCCGCTCTCGCGCATCGGCTGGTGGATGCGCACCACCGTGCCCCACTGTGCGAAGTCGGCCGGCTCCGGGACCTGCTGTTCGATGGCATGGCGGCTGTATACGAGACCGACCAGGCGATGCGGCGTGTTGCCGACGCGCTCGATGGTCTCGTGCCACAATTCGTCTTCGATCACCAGCGGCATCGTCTGCGCGGGAAAGAACGGGCGCGAACGCAGCGGCAGGACCAGCAACTGCTCGGGCAGGACGTCGTTGACGCGCGCGGGAACGCGACCCTGCTCGCCGTCACGTTCGCCAGGGATGATGATTTCCGGTTGTTCTTCGCTCATGGGTCTCGGCTGGTGATGAACGGATCGACGGCGCCCCGCAGCGGACGCTGCATGGCAGATGAGGGTGACGAAACGGGAATTCAAGCACCGCCGGTGTCACGGCAGCCCCGGTGCCGCGCGGCCCGGCGGGCGCGCAACGCCGCTAGATCGCTTCGAGCAGCGCGCTCAGTTCACTTGCGCTCTGGCAACGATCCTCCGGTCGCTTGGCGAGCAGGCGATCGACGAGCGGCTGGAAAGCGCGGCGTGGCGCCGGCAGTGCGGGGATCTCCGCATGGACGTGCTGGAACACGAGCGCTGCCGCACTCTCGGCGCGAAACGGTTTCCGCGCCGCCAGCATCTCGAAGAGGATGACGCCGGTGCTGTAGAGATCGGCACGCGCATCGACCGGCTCGCCGAGCGCCTGCTCCGGGCTGAGATAGTTCGGCGTGCCGAGCACGCTGCCATGGTTGGTCAGCTCGCTGCTCTGGTCGAGGCGCCGCGCGATGCCGAAGTCGGCCAGGGCCAGGCTGTCATCGCCACGAAACATGATGTTGCCGGGCTTGAGGTCGCGATGAACGATGCCCGCGCCGTGAATGGCCTCGAGCCCGCAGGCGATATGGCGCAGGTAATTGAGCGCGTCGTCGACGTCGACGCCGCGCTCGATCCGCTGCTTGAGATCGCCGCGCGCGAAGAACTCCATAGCGATATAGCCGTAGGTCTCGGTCAGGCCGTAATCGAAAAAGCGCACGACGTACGGGTTGTGCAGCCGCGAGACGATTTCCGCCTCGCGGATGAAGCGCTCGACGACCTGAACGTCCTCCACGTCGCTGATGTCGATGACCTTGAGCACCAGCGAAGAGCCGTCGCTGGTCCGCTCGGCGAGGTAAACGCGCGAGCTTGCGCCCTGCCCGATCAGGCGAACGAAACGATACCCGATGCTCTGCCCGGCGATCGCCTGCGGCGGCGGATGGGCCGCGATCAGCCGTTGCAGCACGACGAGATGCGGTGCTTCCCGTTCGCTCGGCGCTTCGCGCACGGTCGTCTCGTCGAACCTGTCCGCGCCGAGCGCGGCGGTGACCATCGCGCCGATACGCGCCGTGGTGACGTCCTGCTTGCGGATGTAGTCGCAGGCACCCAGCTTGATCGCGCGCGCGGCGAGGTAGTCGTCGCCGCGCGCCGTCATCAGGATGGTGGGCGGGAACGAGCCGCGGTCACGGAACTCGACCAGCCAGTCGAGCCCGGTTTCACCGCCACCAATCTGGTGGGCGATCAGCACGATGTCGTAGGTCGACCAGTCGAAGCCAGCGCCCGGCTTGCCCTTCTGGTCGGGATCGTACTCGGTGACTTCGATACGCGGCAGGGTATCGGCGAGCATTCGTCGCAGCATCGCCATGTACTCGCGGGAGTCGTCGATGATGATCGCGCGCACGCGGCGCGCGCCCGCGGACTCGACGGATGGCGGCGTCACGGGTGACGGCGGATGGTGCGCCGTCTTCGGTTCATTTTCCGGCACGGGTTGGGGGCTCGCCATACGCGTTCACGCTCGCGTTCGGCACGATCGTTCCATGCGGCAGGACATCGGGAACATGCGCAGCGCTCTCCAGCGGGGGCGTTAGGGAAGCGATGAGCACGTCAGCGAGCATGCCTCGGGGCAAAGCGCGCGTTGTTCGCGTCGCGCAGTCCACGGCCGATGTACGCGCATCGCGGAACGACGTCCAGCCCGGTCAGCGGGCCGCGCAGCCACGTGTTCAGACCTTCCTGGGTCGGGAGTCCGGAGCCGCGCAGCCGATGGGCCCGAATCCTGACCGTCACCCCTGTGTCGGCGCGAGCGGCCCGGGACTTGAGTTCGCGTCGACGCGAGGCCGCGCTATCGCGGCGGGTTCCCGGCACGGGCGGCACGCAGCGCGTCAATCGGGTCGCGCACGTCGGCGGCCGGCTGGTAGACGAGGGAGAAGTCATCGAAACCAGCCAGCAAGCTCGTGAGGTCCTCGATCGCCTCGGGCGCAAAGCTGGTGAAGCCACAACGTGCGAGGTAGAACACCTGGTCGCGCCCGAACATGCCGCAGGCACGCAGGTCGCCGCCGAAACCCCGCTCGCGCAGGGTTCGGGCCAGGCTGTAGCCACGACCATCGCCCGGGCTCTCGAAGTGAACGGCGACGAGCGGCAAGGCCTCGAGCAGGCCGTCGAGTTCGCTCGGCTCGGCGCCGGCGGGCAGCACTACGCCGAGCGAATCTTCGTCGCGCCCGGCGGCGAGCGCCTCGTGCCAGCGCGCCACAGGCACGATGATCGCGCCCCCGGGCAGGGGCTCCTCGGTGCCGACGGGCTGCCAGGGGTCATCGACGAGGTGACGGTCACGAACGATCTTCATGGTGCTGTCGCCACTCATGCCGCCCGCGCGTAGATGCGCTCCTTGAACGGCGAAACGCCAATGCGCTGCACCGTATCGATGAAGCGTTCGCCCGCGGCGCGTTCGGCGAGGTAGACCTCGAGGATGTGAGCGAGCGTCTCGACAACCTCGGCGCGCGGCACCGCGGGTCCGAGGCGTTCGCCGAGCCGCGCGCCGTCGCCCGCAACGCCACCGAGCGTGAACTGGTAGAACTCGGCGCCGTTCTTGTCGACACCGAGGATACCGATGTGACCGACGTGGTGGTGGCCGCAGGCATTCATGCACCCCGACATCTTGAGCTCGAGCTCGCCGATGTCGTGCAGGTAGTCGAGATCGTCGAAACGTGCCTGGATGGCGAGTGCGACGGGAATGGAAGCGGCGTTGGCGAGCGAGCAGAAATCGAGCCCCGGGCAGCAGATCATGTCGGTCACGAGGCCGATATTGGGTGTCGCGAGACCCGCAGCGGCGAGCGCCTGCCAGACCGCGTGCAGGTCGCCCGAGCGCACGTCGGCGAGCACCAGGTTCTGGTCGTGAGTGACCCGCACCTCGCCGAAACTGTGACGTTCGGCCAGCGCGGCGACGAGTTCCATCTCGTCGGCGCTGGCGTCACCCGGCGCGCGGCTGCCGCCCTTGAGCGACACGAACACCGCGCGGTAGCCCGCCACGCGGTGTGCACGCGTATTGCGCTCGACCCAGCGCGCGAACGCCGGACCGGCGCTCGGCAGTGCGTCCGCGGCTGCCTCGGGAGCATAAGCCGGCGGCGCGAAATGCTCGCGCATGGCCGCGATCGCCTGCGGGGTCAGCGCGAGAGCGGAGTCGCGCTTGGCATTCCACTCCTGCTCGACGAGGCGGGCGAACTCGGCGATGCCGAGGGCGCCGACGAGTATCTTGATGCGCGCCTTGTACTTGTTGTCGCGGCGACCGAAACGGTTGTAGACGCGCAGGATCGACTCCGTGTAGGAGAGCAGATCACGCGTGTCGAGAAACTCGCGCAGCACCACACCGACCCGTGGCGTACGTCCCTGCCCGCCGCCGACCAGCACACGGAAGCCGAGACGGCCATCGGCGGCACGCACGAGGCGCAGACCGATATCGTGGAAGGCGGTAGCGGCACGGTCGTGCTCGGCCCCGCTGACGGCAATCTTGAACTTGCGCGGCAGGTAGGAAAATTCCGGGTGCAGGGTCGACCACTGGCGCAGCAATTCGCACCACGGGCGGGGGTCGTCGATTTCGTCGGGCGCGACGCCGGCGAGCGCGTCGCTGCTGACGTTGCGCACGCAGTTGCCGCTGGTCTGGATGGCATGCATGCCGACCGTCGCGAGATCGGCGAGGATGTCCGGCACACGCGCCAGAGCCGGCCAGTTGAACTGGATGTTCTGGCGGGTGCTGAAGTGGCCGTAGCCGCGGTCGTAGGTCCGCGCGACATGGGCCAGCATGCGCAGCTGCCGTGCGGACAGCAGGCCATAGGGGATCGCCACCCGCAGCATCGGCGCATGCCGCTGCAGGTACAGACCGTTCATCAAGCGTAACGGGCGGAACGCCTCGTCGGACAGCTCGCCGGCGAGGTAACGACGGGTCTGGTCGCGGAACTGCCTGACCCGCTCGTCGACGATGCGCTGATCGTAGTCGTCGTAGGTGTACATCGCGCTGCCGCGGACGGCTCGGGGCGAGTCCGCGCTCCTGGTGGATTCGGGACACGCACCCTAACAACGCGCCATTATTCCCAAAAAGAATATTTAATAATTTACTTATAACTACCCGTCCAAGGACACGCTCCGCGCCGCGCTCGGTCGTGCCGGGCGCGGCAACCCGCCGGCCGTCGGAGGTGTGGCGGGCGTCGAACGGAATCGGGATAGGGGCGGTCAGGGTATCTGACCGAGCCCCTCCCACACCACCCGGCATGCGGGTCCGCACCGGGCGGTTCGAGAAGGTGAGGTCATGACAGACGGGGCAGGCCAAGCCGGTCGA
>Ga0180436_10000347_pt1 | contig 48243 bp, 35 predicted proteins | sample SS_ome_2_FD_132434 | JGI IMG/M metagenome (GOLD analysis project Ga0180436, IMG submission 132434) | Hypersaline lake sediment archaeal communities from the Salton Sea, California, USA - SS_3_S_2 metaG | ecosystem: Environmental > Aquatic > Non-marine Saline and Alkaline > Hypersaline >...
CGGAGGGACGAAGTCGGGGTCGCGGAAATCAGGTCGTTGGGTGCCCTTCATGCTGGAAGGACTCGCCGGACCGCGGCTGCGTTACCGAAAATCTCGGATCCGTTGACCCGCGAAGCGGGACAGTACTCAGGAGCGCCAGAAGCGCGGCAGCACGAGCACCACCAACGCATAGAACTCCAACCGCCCCAGAATCATCAACACCGACAGCAACAACTTCCCCAGCGCCGGCACGTGCCCGAAGTTCGCCGCCGGCCCCAGCGCCTCGAGGCCCGGGCCGATGTTGTTGAGACACGCCAGCGTGCCCGTCAGCGCACTGATCAGGTCGAGGCCGAACGCGGACAGCGTGGCGGTGCCGAGCATCAGGACGAGGACCCACAGGCCGAAGTAGCCCGTGACCGAGGCGACGGTCTTCTCGTCGAGAGTGACGCCGTCCATCCGCACGCTGTGGATCGCGCGCGGCCGCGCGAAGGTCAGGACGCCGCGCACGGCGACCTTCGCGACGATGATGAAGCGCACGACCTTGAGGCCGCCGCCGGTCGAACCCGCGCAGGCGCCGACGAACGCGAGGAACATCAGGACGAAGCGACAGAGCTCCGGCCACTGGTGGAAGTCGGCCGTGCCGTAGCCCGTGCTGGTCTGGATCGAGACGGCGGCGAAGACGCTGTCGCGCAGGCACAGGGTCAGGCTGGAGTAGTCCGGGAGCCCGGACAACTCGGGGTGCGTGGTCGCGGGGAGGCCGTTGCTGCCGCCCCAGAACCACAGGACGCCCGACATCAACATCGTGGCGCCGAAGATGAGGCCGGCGTAGACGCGGATCTCGGTCGAGCCGAGCAGGCCGCGCAGGCCCTTGCGGAAGCCGTGGCGCAGCATCGAGTCGTAGACCGCGAAGTTGATGCCGGCCAGGAACATGAACACCACGAGGATCGCCTCGACCGTCCACGACGCGAAGTAGGCGACGCTCTCGGGGTGGTTCGAGAAGCCGCCCGTGGCGATCGTGCCGAAGGCGTGGATCAGAGCCTCGTAGAGGTCGAGGCCCGCCCACATCAGCACGAGCACCTCCACGAGCGTGAGGCCGAGGTAGATGCGCGTGAGGCCGAGCGCACTGTCCTGGACGCGCTGCTGCACGGCCTCGCGCGCGATGCCGGGCACCTCCGAGCGGAAGAGGCTGCGGCCGCCGGTCGGGAAGAGGACGACGAACACGAGCACGATGCCGATGCCGCCGAGCCAGTGCGTGAACGAACGCCAGAAGGCGACGCCTTTCGGTAGCGCCGCGAGCTGCTCGCCCGAGAGGATCGTCGAGCCCGTGGTCGTGAAGCCGGACGCCGACTCGAAGAAGGCGTCGGCCGGCGCGGGGATCGAGCCCGTCAAGAGGTAGGGCAATGCGCCGAGCGACGCCGCCACGAGCCACGACAGGCCCACGGCGGCGAGGCCCTCGCGGCGGAAGAAGTCCGGTCGCCCCTCGGGCGTCGTGATCGCGCCGCGATTGCGCCATCCGACGACGCCCGCGATGACGGCGACGATCGCCGCCGACAGGACCATCGCGCCCGCCTCGCGCTCCTCGTCGAGCAGCAGCGAGACCAACGCCGGGACGAGCATGAACCCGGCGAGCAGCAGCATCACCCGGCTCTGCAGCCACAGGACCGCGCGCAGGTTCACGCGCCGTCGCTCCCCTCGCTCGCGCCACTCCCGCCGCTCGCGCCGCTCGCACTGCCCTGCGGCTCGACCTCGATGGTCCGCGTCGCGAAGGTGCCCGCGCTGCCCAGGAGCTGGTTCAGGGACTCGAGGTTCTTCGGCAGCGTGAACAGGATCAGGCGATCACCGTCCTGCACGAGCGAGTCGCCGCGCGGGATGACCACTTCCTCGCCGTGCACGACGGCGCCGATGATGACGCCCTTGGGCAGGCCGAGGTTCTTGACCTTGCGCGCGCCCTTGCCGTCGCCGAACGAGGCTTCGATCTCGAGCACCTCGGCGCGGCCCTCCGCGATCACGGCGATCGAGCTGACCGCAGCCGAACGCACGAACCGCAGGATCCGCTTCGCGCAGAGCAGGCGTGGACTGATCGCCTTGTCGATGTGCAGCGAGTCGAACAGCTTGCGATAGGAAGCCTTGTCGAGCACCGCCACCGTGCGGCCGACGCCGAGCGTCGACGCCAGGTGGCAGGCGATGATGTTGTCCTCGTCGTCTGCGCTGGTCGCGATGAAGGTGTTGACCTCGCTGATGCGTTCCTCGTTCAAGAGGTCGATGTCCGTCGCGTCCCCCACCAGCACCATCACGTTGCTGCCGAAGGAGCCGGCGATCCGGCGCGCGCGCTCGGGGTCGCGCTCGAGGATGCGCACCGACACGCCGGGCATCGTGCCGAGCGCCTCCGCGATCCGGCTGCCGACGCGTCCGCCGCCCATGATCATCACGCTGCGCCGACCGAGACGCCGCGCTCCCGACAGGGCTTCGAACTGGTCGAGGTCGCCCGCGCGTCCGATCACGTAGACCTGGTCGTCGATCTCGAGCCGGTCCGAGCCCGACGCCACGAAGAACTGGTCGCGGCGGCTGATCGCGGCGACGAGCAGGCCGCCCGGCAGGTCGAGGTCGGCGAGGCTGTCGGCGGTGAGCTCGCTCTTCTGGCGGATCCGCAGACGCCGCAGCTGCACGCGGCCGCTGGCGAACGACTCGACCTCGAGCGCGTGGTGCTCGCGGACGGTCGACAGGATCTCCTCGGTCGCCAGCTCGTCGGTCGACAGCAGCACGTCGTAGCCGACCGCGCGCTTGTGGAAGAAGTGGTAGCCCTCGAGCCGGCTCGTGTCGCGCAGGCGCACGATCACGCGCCCGGCGCCGAGGTTGCGGCCCATGAGCGCCGCGATCATGTTCACGTGGTCGTCGTTCGTCACCGCCACGAACAGGTCGCACCCGCCCGCGCCGGCGTCGGCGAGCACCTGCGGGCGCGTCCCGTCGCCCTCGACCGCCTGGACGTCGAGCGTCTCCTGCAGGCGACCGATCTTCAGCGGGTCCGGATCGACCACGGACACGCGATGGCTCTCGCGCGCGAGGATGTCGGCCAGGTACTGACCGACCTCTCCCGCCCCGACGATGACGATGTCCATGGCGCGAAACGGTACCCCAAGGGCCGCGCCGCGCCGAACATCGGACCGCGCCGTCCTCGAAAGCCCGCCCGCGAGCGCCCACGGCCTCCCGTGTGCTGGAATGACGGCGTGACCCGCGTGCTGCTCATCGACCACGAGGACTCCTTCACCTTCAACCTCGTCCAGGCCCTCCGCGTCCTCGGCGCGCGCGTCGAGGTGCGGCGCGACACCGCCCTCACGGCCGACGCCCCGCTCCCCGACGCGGTGCTGCTCGGACCCGGCCCCGGCGGTCCGGCCGCGCGCACGCGGAGCCTGGCCCTGCTCGACCGCGTGGCGTCCGCCGAACCTGGGCGCGCGCCGCGGGTGCTCGGCGTGTGCCTCGGGCTCCAGCTCGTCGTGCACTGGCGCGGCGGCCGCGTCGCGCGCGCGCATCGACCCGTGCACGGCTTCGCCGAGCGGATGACCCACGACGGGCGCGGCCTGTTCGCCGGGCTCGCCTCACCGGTGACGATGGCGCGCTACCACTCGCTCGTCGCGCTCGAGCCCGTGCCCGACGACCTCGAGGTGAGCGCGCGCAGCGAGGAGGGCGAGATCATGGGCCTGCGCTCCCGCACCCTCCCCATCGAGTGCGTGCAGTTCCACCCCGAGTCGATCCTGTCCGCCGACGGTCAGGCGCTGCTGTCGAACTTCGTGTCGCCGCGCGGCCCATCCGCGTCCAGCGGCGCGCCTCCTCCCAGCGGCTCGCTCCACTCGGGCCACGGCCCGCTCGAAGGGCGCCGCGGTTCGGGCTCCGAGAGCGCGGGGAACAGCCGCACGACGCCGTTGTAGAGCGGCTTGCCCAGATGCCGCCAGGCCGCGGCGAGCGGCGAGCGTCGCGGCCGCGCGCGTCGCTCCTCGGGCGTGCTCGGACGACCGCGCCGCGCGTACCGGCGCGCGTGCTTGTCCAAGTGGCGCAGGTCCTCGGCCGCGCGCACACGCGCTCGACGCGCGGCGGGATCGGCGTGCACGGAGGCGAGCTGCATGTCGAGCAGCGCCGGCCGCCCGTCGGGGCGCACGATCAGGTTCTGCTCCTTGTGCAGGTCGTTGTGTCGCACGCCGCGCGCGTGCACGGCGACCACGAGCGCGCGCGCGTGCTCGAACCAGTCGCGCGGCAGGCGCTCCGCCGCCCACAGCGGCTCGCCGTCGAGGAAGCTGCGGCGCAGCACGCGACGGGGGTCCTCGTCGGGTGCGTTCGCCTCGAGCGCGGGCACGCCGTCGAGTCCGGCGAGGCGCTCGAGCGCGCGTCGCTCGCGTGCGAGCAAGAGCCGCGCCACGATCGAGAAGGGGAAGCGGCACGCGCGCACGTCGCGGCGCACGACGCGGTGACCGTCCGCGCGCTCGACGCGCTCGACGCGCCCGAACAGGTCGGACTTGAGGACTTCGACCGCGTCGGGTCGCGCGCCTCGGGGCGACACCTCGGCTCGATCGGGACCGGACACGCGCGCATCCTGGCGCGCGCGGGTGGCCGCGGGCAAGATCGCGCCGCCGTGACGGCCCCCACCACCACGACGACCGCCGCCGCGGTCTCCATCCGCGGCCTCTCGAAGCGCTTCGGCGACAGCGAGGCCCTCGCGCCGCTGGACCTCGAGCTCGAGGCCGGGCGCGTGTGCGGTCTCGTCGGCCCGAACGGCAGCGGCAAGAGCACGTTCCTGCGGCTGCTCGTCGGTCTCGTGCCGCCCACCACCGGAGCGGTGACGGTCGCTGGGGTCCCGCTCGTCGGCGAAGGCCTCGAGGTGCGACGCCGCGTCGCCTTCTCGCCGGGCGAGATCGCGGGCTACGGCGAGCTCAGCGCGAAGCAGCAGCTCGCGTTCCTGTTGCGAGGCCGTCCGCGCGCCGCCCTCGCGCGCGCGACCGAGATGGCGCGCGGACTCGGCCTGCCGCTCGACGGGCGCATGCGCACCTTCAGCCACGGGATGAAGCGCCAGATCATGTTCTGCGCCGTGATGGCGCCGGACGTGCCCGTGCGCCTGCTCGACGAACCCACCGCGGGCCTCGATCCGACCAAGCGCGGCGAGGTCGTGGACGCGATCCGGCTCGACGCCGAGGCCGGACACACGATCGTGCTCTCCTCGCACCACTTCGGCGAGGTGGCGCGCTGCTGCGAGCGCGTGGTCTTCCTCGCCAAGGGCGAGCTGGTCGCCGACGAGCGCACGGCCGAACTCGCGGCGCGCGCCAAGCGGCTGCTCACGCTCGACTTCGACGGCGGCGTGCCCCTCGAAGCCGTCGCACGCGTCGCCGCCGCGCTGGGTCCGGACGCCACCGCGCGCGAGCGCCACGTGGTCGTGCACCTCGACAGCGACGATCCGCTCTCCGCCCTGCGCGCGATCCCCGGGGACCTGCCCGCGCCCGCGCGCATCGGCTTCGGCACCCACTCGCTCGAAGACCTGTACCGCGACCTGTACGGCGTGGACGGACTGTGACCGCGACCGGGGCCTGATGCCATGTCGATGCTCCTGCGCACCACGCTCGTCCGCGGCACCGGACTCTTCGTTCTGCTCGCGGCCCACCTCGCGGTGGTCCTGCACTTCTTCCCCGCGTTCCAGGAGCAGAAGAGCGCGCTGCTCAAACTGGCCGAGCTCGCCGGCGGCGTACTCGCGTCGGACGCCGCGCTGGCCAGCAAGACCGAGTGGGGCTTCTTCTCGAGCCAGCAGTTCTTCAAGCTCGCGAACACGCTGGGCGCGGGCGCGGGCGTCGTGTTCGCCGCCGGCGCCGTCGCCGGCGAGACCCAACGCGGCACGCTCGAGATCTACCTCGCGCGCCCGGTCTCGCGCGCCCGGCTGTTCGTCGAGCGCTACCTCGCGGGCGCGCTCGCGCTCGTCGTCCCGATCGTCGCCAGCAGCGCGCTGTTCGAGTCGATCGCCGGCTGGACCGGCGTCGAGGTGCGCACCACGAACCTCCAGATGGTCCGCGCCGCGCTGTACCAGAGCGCTTTCGTGATGATGTTCTACGCGGCGGCCTACGCCGTGTCGGTCTTCGCGACGCGCGCGCTGTCGGTCGTGCTCGGCCTGCTCTTCTTCACGATCGGGATGTACGCGCTCTATCTCGTGCCCGAGGCGAACGCCTGGTCCATCTTTCAGTGGACCGACGTGGAGACCTTCGTCAGCCTCGAGAAGCGCTGGGCGACGCCGTGGCAGTTCGCGCGTCCGCTGCTCGTGACGGCGGCGCTCACCACGATCGCGTGGGTCGGCTTCCGTCGGCGATTGCCCTACTGACGACGCGCGCTCAACCGGTCAACGAACGCAGCCGCGCCTTCCACCCCAGCCACGGATCGCTCCGGCGCTTGAAGCGCGCGCCCTCGGACACCGCCGTCGCCGCGCGCGCGAAGGCCGCCTTGGCCGCGTCGCGATCGCCGCGCGCCGCGTGGACGCGACCGAGCTCGAACAACCCTTCCGGCTCGTCGCCGTGGTTGCGCGCGAAGCGCTCGCACGCGTCCACCGCGCCCGCGCTGTCGCCCGTCGCCGCCAGCAGGCGCGCCTCGAGCAGGAGCGCGCGTCCGTAGGCGTATTCCTCGTCCTCGCCCGTCACCGAACGCACGAGCTCGAGCGCGCGCGCCGTCTCGCCGGCGTCGGCCGCGAGGCGCGCGAGACGCCAGCGCCACTCGGCGACCTCGGGCTCGCCGGCGGCCGCCTCCTCGAGCGGCTCACGCGCCGCGCGCGCGCGACCGTTGTCCATGAGCGCCGCGCCGAGCTTGCCACGCATGTGCGGCGTGTCCACGCGCCCGAGTCCCTCGATCTGGCTGCGCCGCCGCCGCGCGACGACCATGCGCTCGCCGACCGTCCGCCACAGGGTCGAGACGATCGCGAGCGACACGAGGAAGCCGAGGAGCGGGACCGCGCCGAGGAACCCGAGGCCGGGTATCGCGATCAACACGCGGTAGAAGAACCAGGCGCCGACGAAGAGCAGGAGGAGCTGCACGCCCGCCATACTACGCGCGTGACGCCCTCCGATCCCACGCACACAGCCGCGGTCCTCGCGCGGCGACGCGCGCGCTCCGGCCCGCCGCCGGCTCTCGCGGTCGCGTTCGAGTTCGTGCGCGCGCTCGCGGGGCTCCTGGTCGCGCCGCTGCGCTTCGCGTACCACGCGTGCGTCGCGCGCGGCCGGCGCGCGGAGGTCGAGGAGCTGCTCGCGCGCTCTGCGGCCGAGGGCGGAGGCGGCGCGACGCCGATCCCGGCGCTCGACGCGGCGGCACTCGCGGACGCGGCCTCCGACGGCGGTCTGCGCGTGTTCGTCTCCTGCGCCGAGGTGTCCGGCGAGATCCACGGACGGCGCTTCGTGGAGCGCTTGCGCGAACGCGCGGCCGCCGTCGGCGCGCCCGAGCCGAGCTTCACCGGCCTGGGCGGCGAACGCAGCCGCGAGGTCGGCGTCGCGACCGTCGGCGATCCCGTCTCGCGTTCGGCCATGGGCTTCGGCGTCGTCCTGGCGATCGGCTTCTACGTGAAGCTGTTGGTCGCCGCGGCGCGCCACCTGCGCGCGACGCGCCCGCAGGTGATGGTGTGCGTCGACTCGCCGGCGCTCCACGTCCCGCTCGGTCGCCTCGCGCGCCGCTACGGCGTCCCGGTCGTGCACTTCGTCACGCCGCAGTATTGGGGCTGGGCACCGTGGCGCGTGGGCGGCTACCGCAGCGCGGTCGACCTCGGCCTCTCGATCCTGCCCTTCGAACGCGCGTGGTTCGAGCGCCGCGGCGTGCCGACCGCGCACGTCGGGCACCCGCTGCTCGATCGCCTCGCCAGCGTGCCCGCGCGCGACGAACCACTCGACGACGGCCCGATCGCGCTCATGCCCGGCAGCCGGTCCGGCGTCATCGGTCGCAATCTGCCGTGGATGCTCGAGACGCTCGCGGGCGCGAGCGCCGACTCGCCGCTCGCGCGTGCGCGTTTCGTCGTCGCGCTCGGCCGCGCCGACCTCGAGCCGCTCGTGCGCGAGATCGTCGACGCGAGCGCGATCGCGGACCGCGTCGAGGTGCGCGTCGGCGACCTGCACGAGGTGCTCGGCGCGTGCAGCGCCGCGCTCACCGTGTCGGGCACGGTCGTGCTCGACGTGGCGCACCACCTGCTGCCGATGGTCGTGCTCTACCGCCTCGGCCACGCGTTCGAGGTCGCGCTCGTCGGGCGCCTGTTGACCGTGCCCCACTTCGCGTCGGTCAACCTGCTCGCCGGGCGCGAGGTGGTGCCCGAGTTCGGCTTCGCCGGCGACGGACCGCGCGCCGAGGTCCGCGCGCGGCTGGAGGAGCTGGTCCGACCCGGCGCGGCGCGCGAGGCGTGCATCGCCGGCCTGCGCGACGCCGTGCGCGCCGCCGGCGACCACCTGGCGGTGGAGCGCGCCGCGGCGTGGGCGCTGGCGGTGGCCGCCGGGCGCGGGGAGATTCCGGCACAATCGCGGAATGCGGGCCCCGCCGCGCAGTAGGGCCCTCCACTCGATGACCACCGCAACGCCTCCCCCGCCGCCCGGCTCGCACCCTGACGAGCCGCGCTCCGCCCTCCCGGCCGCCCCGGACGCCGCACGCGCGCGCGCCGGCAGCCGGTCGCTGGAGGACGAGGAGGCGCTCGCGACCAAGCTGATGGGTCGCGTGAAAGCCGGCGACGGCGCCGCCTTCGACGACCTCGTCCGCCTGGTGCGCCGCCGCGCGTTCCACGTGGCGAACGGACTGGTGGGATCGCGCGACGACGCGCTCGAGCTGTGCCAGGACGCCTTCCTCAAGGTCTTCCGCGCGCGCGAGACCTACCGCGAGAAGGAGCCGTTCATGCCCTGGTTCCATCGCATCCTGCGCAACACCTGCTTCAGCTTCCTGCGCAAGGCGCGGCGCTTGAAGCCGCTCAGTCTCGACGCGAGCGATCCGGACGATAGCCGCGGTGGTTGGGAGATCGAAGCCGACCTCCCCGCCGTGTCCGCCGGACTCGAGGCCGAGGAGCTCGGTGACCGCTTCCGCACCGCGTTCGAGCGCCTGAGCGCGCGCGACCGCGAGATCCTCACGCTGCGCCACTTCGACGAGCTCGCCTACCGCGACATCGCGCGCGTCCTCGAGATTCCCGAGGGCACGGTCATGTCGCGCCTCTTCCACGCCCGCCGGCGACTGAAGGACGCCCTCGGCTCCGGCTTCGCCGACCTCGTTCCCCCCGACGCCGCGCAGAACGCGAAGCCCACGAAGGGCCGCCGCGCGGCGGGACGCCGAACTTCCAAGCAGTCGTGACCTCGATGCACGCACGCGAAGACCAGCCCACGCGCGACGAGTTGCTCGCGATGGCCTACGCCGACGGCGAACTCGACGGAGAGGAGCGCCGCGCGTTCGAGCTGCGTCTGGTCAGCGAACCCGAGCTCGCCGAGCAGGTGCGCGAGGTGCGCGCCCTCGCGGTGCTGGCCCACCAGGTCGCGCCGCCCGAACCCCAGGACGCGGAGTGGGAGCGCCTCGAGCGCGACCTGTTGCAGCGCCTGCTCAAGCGCGGCGGCTACACCCTCTTCTCGGTGGCGGCCGTCGCGTCGCTTGTCCTCGTCCTGCTCGTCGCGTTCGACGCGCAGTTCGACCAGCAGCCTCTGATCGCGGGCTGCACCGTGTGCTGGATCGCGGGCGGCCTGGCCCTCCTCGTGGCGACGCTGCGTTGGCGCTCGCGCACCCACCCGCACGACCCGTACGTGGACGTGAAGCGCTGACCCCGGCTCGCGCCGGGAACCGACCATGCCCGCCATCCTGTGCACCACCGACCTCGTCCCGGGTCGCACCATCGCCGAGCCACTGGGGCTCGTGCGCGGCTCGGCCGTGCGCGCGCGCCACCTGGGCAAGGACATCAGCGCCTTCCTGAAGAACATCGTCGGCGGCGAGATCGACGACTACACGAAGCTGCTCGGCGAAGCGCGCGAGCAAGCGCTCGACCGCCTGCGCGCCGAGGCGCGCGCGTTGGGCGCGGACGCGGTCGTCGGCCTGCGCTTCTGCGGCACCGAGGTCGCCTCGGGGGCGGCGGAGTTCCTCGCCTACGGAACCGCGGTGCGGCTCGAGCCCCGGGAGTGACCCCGGGGGCGGACGCCCCTGGAACGGCAGCGTCCAGGCACTAGGTTGGGCTGAACCGGGGGCGGCCCCGCGCGTTGCGCGCACGCCTCCGAACCCACCCCAACCGCGCTGTTCCCCGAACGATGCTCCGCCGCCGCCACCTCTCCGTCTGCCTGCTGGCCCTGTTCGCCGCGTCCTGCTCCGAGACCCAGCCCGAGCCGACGACCGAAGGTCCCTCGGTCGTCGACGCCGCGGAGTCGACCGGGAGCACGACCACCGATCGCCAGGTCGGCACGGGCGACACGAAGAGCCTGACCGATCGCGCCGTGCGCTGGCTCCGATCGCAGCAGCAGGACGACGGCGGCTACGGCTCGGTCGCCGACACGGCGCTCGTCCTCCAGGCGCTGGCGCTCTCGCCGCGCGCCTACACGGCGAACGAGGGACCGTTCGTGACGCGCGCGATCGACGCGCTGCTCGCGGCGCAGAAGGACAGCGGCGCGATCTGCGAGGACGACGCGGCGCCCGAGGACGCGGTCGAACGGACGCTCGCCGCAGCGCGCGCGCTCGCGCTCTACGGCGGTAGCGCGGTCGGCGAAGCGCTGCTCGAGGCCGAAGCCTTCCTGCGCGTCCCCGCGATCGAGCCGGCGAGCCTGCCGGCGATGGACCTCGCCGCCGCCCGCGCCCTGGTCGCGCGTTCGCTCGACGAGGTGCACACCGACGGCTGGTACGACGGCGCGAACGGACCGCTGGTGGCGACGGCGCAGCGCCTGCTCGACCTGTCGGCCGCGAACGCGGCGCTGAAGAAGGCCGAGAAGGCCGCCGCCGGTGACGCGCCGAGCGAAGCCAACGCGCTGCCGAGCTTCAGCGCGGCCGACCGCGCGAAGATCGACGCGGCGCTCGAGCGCGGCGGACGCTTCCTGGTCGAGGCCGCGAGCGGTGACGGCGACCTGTGGGGCGCGATGGGTCAGGTCGACCCGGGCATCTCGGCGCTCGTGGTGAGCGCGCTGCAGGCGGTGCCGGCCGAGCGCCGCGGCGAGGGGCACGACGACGCGATCGCGCGCGGCCTCGCGTACCTGCGCGGGCTCCAGAAGGACGACGGCTCGATCCACATCGGCGGTCAGCTCGTCAACTACGTGACGAGCGCGTCGATCCTCGCGCTGACCGACTCCGGCGAGCCCGCCGACCTCGCGCGCGTCGCGAACGCCGCGAACTTCCTGAAGGAGCTGCAGGCCGACGAGGGCGAAGGCTACGGGCCGAGCCACAAGTACTACGGCGGCATCGGCTACGGCGGCGACGAGCGCCCCGACCTGTCGAACGTCTGGCTGGCCGCGAGCGCGCTCGAAGAGGCCGGCATCAGCGACGACGACGAAGCGCTCGCGAAGATGATCCGCTTCCTCGAGCGGACGCAGAACCGCAGCGAGAGCAACGACCTCGTGCTCGAGGAGGACGGTCGGACGATCCGCCCGGGCGACGACGGCGGCGCCGCCTACGCGCCGGGCCAGAGCAAGGCCGGCATGGTCGAACTGCCCGACGGTTCGGTCAGCCCGCGCAGCTACGGCTCGATGACCTACGCGCTGCTGGGCTGCTACCTGTACGCGGGCCTGTCCAAGGACGACCCGCGCGTCGAGGCCGCGTGGAAGTGGATCACCGAGAACTACACGCTCGACCTCAACCCGGGCTTCGAGGCCTCGACCGATCCGAACGCGCCGTACCAGGGCCTCTTCTACTACTTCAACGCGATGGCCAAGGCGCTCGACGCCTACGGCGAGGACGTGCTCGTCGACGCCGACGGCACCGAGCACCGCTGGCGCGAGGAGTTGTCGGGACGCATCGTGTCGATGCAGCGCCCGGACGGCTCGTGGGTCAACGAGAACAGCGAGCGCTGGTGGGAGGGCAACCCGGTCCTCGCCACGGCCTACGCCCTCGTGACGCTCGACGCGGCGATGGGCGAGTGACGCCGGACGGCGCGGTCGCGCGGCACCCGTGCGGCCGAACGCCTGACCGGGCGATCGGCCGATCGAGATGCGCGCCGGGCGCCGAGCTTCGTGCTCGGCGCCCGGCGCGTCGCGTTGGCGGACCGTGTCGAGTGGGGTTGCTGACCTTTGCGAACTGGGTCGAGCGGTGCCGCTCGACGCGACGACTCAGCGCCGCCGCACTTCGCGCTCGGGCGCGTGGTGGCTCGTGCGGTCGAACACGCTCGGGTCGACCGGTTCGCTCGACGCGGTGAGCTCGTAGCGCCAGTCGGGCCGCCGCGCGTGGTCGTCGCGCCACAGCTCGAGGCGCGCGAGGCGCCCGTCCGCGTCGAGCTCGAGCCGGAAGCCCGACGGCTTGCCCTTCGGCGCCGCGTCGCGTCGCGTGCCCTCGAGCACGCGTCCGTCGTCGCTCAGCGTGGCCGCGTAGTGCTCCGAGCAGGCCTCGAGGGCCGACACCGCGTCCACGAACGGCAGGTCCATGTCGTTCTCCTCGAGCACGTCGCTCGCGTCGGCGCGCTGCTCGACCACGAGCACCGGGCGGCGCGGGTTCGGCGGCACGATCCACAACCGCTCGTCGTCGCCGCCCATCCACAGCGTGCGCGGCGGACCGCCGGCCACCGTCAGCGTGCGCGACATCGCAAAGGCGCGGTCGCCGCTCGCGAAGAGGTCGGTCTCGATCGTCCGCGGGCGCAGGCCGTCGCGTTCGTGCACGACCCGGTAGGCGCGCGGCGCGAGCTCGCGGGCGCGTTCGATCGCGCGCGCCAGCGCGGCGTCGGCGGAAGGCGCCGCCGGACCGAGCGCGAACACGAGCAGCACGGTCGCGGCGAGGATCAGGCCGGCCGCGGACGCGAGCGGTGCGAGGAGCCGACGGAAGCGACTCGGAGCGAGCGCGACCTCCACGACGCCGACGCCATCGCGTTCGTCGCGCCAGACCTCGAGCCCGCGTTCGAGCGCGTCTGCGTCGTCCTCGCTCCCCCACGCGCGCTCGAGCAGACCGTCCACGTACCGCTCGACCGCCTCGGCGCGGGCCTCTTCGCGTCCATCGCTCACGTCGTCGTCTCCCGCGCCTCGAGGCGCATGGTCATGCAGTCGAACAGGCGCGCGCGCACGCGCTGCAGGAGCTTCTTCGTCGCCTCCACCGAGCGCCCGAGGCGCTCGGCCAGCTCGCTCCCGCGGTGCCCGTCCGTGTAGTGCAGCCGCACCGCCGCGCGCGCGTCGTCGGGCAGGCGTTCCAGGCACACGCGCAGCGCGTCGAGCTCCTCGCCCAGCCGCTCGCCCTCCCGGTCGACCCCCTCGTCGAACAGTCCACCGAGCTCCTCGAGCACGAGCGGATCCACGAGCGGCCCGCGCCGGCCGTCGGCTCGCCGCCGCGCGAGGATCAGGTTGCGCGCGATGCCGCGCAGCCAGTTGCCGAACGAGCGTTCGGGGTCGAAGTCGTCGATGCGTCGCCAGGCGACCAACAAACACTCCTGGAAGACCTCGTCCACCACGAGCGGGTCGCGCACCGCCGCGCCCAGGTAGTGCCGCAGCCGCGGCCCGTGCTCGCGCACGAGGGCTTCGAACAGGCGGCTGTCGGGCTCGTGCGCCGCGGGCTCGGCGGCGTCGCGCGGGTGCGGGTCGTGGCTGGGCGGCATGGCGGCTGGTCTCGCAGCACGTTGCCGCGGCGCGGCCGGGTGGGGACACGGAATCCGGCGGCGCGATGCGCGGGGTCCCGGAACGGCGTTCCGAGGCGCGGACGCGCCCCTCGGAGACCGTCTCCCGCCCGCCTCAGTCCCGCGTCACGAAACCGACCGCGCCGCCCAGGTCCACGCCGCCGAGAGCGCTCGTGCCGGTGACCTCGGTGACGAGCTCGATCACCTCGCCGTCGCGATCCACCATGAGCGTGAGCGCCTCGGACCCCAGCTCGCGCAGCGCGAGCCTCACCTCCTCCATCCCCGCGAACGCGACGCCGTCGATGCCGAACACCACGTCGCCGTCCGCGAAGCCGAGGTTCGCGAGAGGGCCGTCCTCCTCGTAGACCGAGACCCGTATCGCGTTGGGGAGCTTCGCGTCGACGGTGATCGTGCCGCAGGGCACCTCGATCTGCTCCGCGTGCATCCCGGCGCGCAGCTGGTAGCGGCCCTCGAGCACCGAGTCGAAGCGCGCGTAGCCCGAATCGTCGACGTCCTCGCGGTGCCAACCGCCGAAGGACGGCCCGTCCTCGCTGACGACGGCCAGCGAGACCTGCGTGCCCTCGGGCAGGTTCGGACAGTGCACGACGACTTCGTAGCTCGCCTTCGGCACCAGCGTCACGCGGTTCTCGCCTTCGACGACCTGGACCTCGGCGCTGGCCAACTCGACGCGATCGACGAGGAGCACCGCGCGGTAGAGGCCCACCCCGACGGGTTCGAGGTGTACGACGCCGTCGCTGCCGACGGCCTTCGAGTGCGCTCCGCGGGCGTGGTACACGAGGACGTCGGGATCGTCACCCCCGTCCTCCACCTGGCGCAGGTCGACGCGTGCGTCGCCCCCGCCGCTCCACCCGGCGACGACCACCTCGACGCTGGCGACGGCGGGGAACACGACCTCGTACTCGAACACGCCTTCGACGAGCTCGACGTCGGTCTCCCCGAGCTCCGTGGAGCGCACGCGGAGGGAGACCGTCGTCCCCTCCTCCGGCGCCGTCTCGACGCCGCGCACGCGATAAGCCGGTCGAGGATCGAGGCGCCACCAGCCGTCGCCCGTCGAATCGGCCTGCAGGCCGCTGCTGCTCGACCCGCCCTCGCGCTCGACGCGCCGCGAGAAGTCACAGCCGTCGACGGGCGCGCCGGCCGAGTCGAGCACGCGCACGCGCAGCGGCTCCATGCGTTCGAGAGCCGGAACCGGCAGGACGATCTCCTGCGAGCCACCCTCGTAGACGACCCCGACCTCGGCCATCGGGCTCGCCTCGCCCCAGTCGGCGAGACGCACCGTGTAGGCGCCCTTCGCGAGACCGCCGAACACGTGCGTCGTCTCGCCCCCGCGCACCGAGCGTTGTTCGCCGCCACCGTAGCGCGGATCCTCGCCCTCCTCGACGACGGTGAGCCAGGAGGAGAAGTCGCTCGGGAGCTCTTCGACGGTCTCGAGGACCACGACGAGCGCATCGCTCTCGACCAGTTGGAGGCGTACCGCGCCGACGCCCGGCGTCACTTCGATCGAGACCTGTTCGCTGACCGCGCGCGCGAACTGCTTCAGCTCGTCGATCCGCCAGCGCGCGTCGGCCGTCGGTTCGAGTGCGGCCCGCACGCGCGCGCTCCCTTCGAGCAGCGTCAGCGCCGGCGCGGACGCGCTCCAGTCGACGAGTTCGTCGCCCGAATCGGTCCACAGCGCGATCGACGCGGCGGGGACAGGGGCACCGGATGCATCGACCACCTCGAAGTCGATCGGGATCGGTCGCCGCGCCGTCAGTCGGATCTCGGCGCCGTCGACGACCTCCCCACGAGGCCGCGGAACGATGAAGTCCTCGTGGTACGCGTTCAGGCTCAGGCGCGCCGAGGTGTCGAGACCCTCGAGCGTGAAGGCGCCGTCCGCGTCCGTCACCGCGATCGCCGTGCGTTCGCGCGAGCGCGACCACGCGTCGGCAGCGCGCTCGAGCGCCTCGTCCACCGACTCGAGGACGCGCGGCTTGGCGCGCGAGATCAACGCTTCGCGCGAGGAGCGCGACTCGCCGTACGCGCTGGCGTAGACGGTGACGCCCGGCACCGGAGCGCCCGACACGTCGACCACGTCGCCGGTGACGACGCCCGTCCCCGACGGCTCGAAGTCAGCGCGCGCGGGCGCGCGCTCGGCGGCCTCGGCCACGGCGTTCGCCGGCACGACCGGGGCGAGCCGCTGGGTGCGCTCGGGAACGACGCGCCGGTCGTCGCTCGCTTCGACCAGGAGCGGCTCGGGCGTCGGCGCGGGCTCGGACGGGGTCGTGTTCGACGCCTCCGCGCCGTCGTCCACCGAGGACAGCTCGGTGGCGGACGCGTCGGTGGGTGCGAGGGCGTAACCGCCGGCGAGGCCGAGGACGAGGCCGGCGAACAGGGCGAGCAGGATCTTGGGATTCATCGCGATGGCTAGGGCGAAGGGCTGCTTCGACGGCTGCGAATCGCGCGTGCGGGTGCTCCGTCGCTCGGTCCCACAGCCTAGCGACTGGCGTCCGCGCCTGCGTCCTTCGCGGCGCGCGCCGGCCCGCGCTCAGCGCCCGGCGTCGGGCGCTTCGAGCCGCACGACGTACTCGAGCTGGCCGTCGACGAGCTCCGCGCTCGCCCGACCGAACTCGGAATGCGAGATGCTCAGGCTGCTCTCGACCCCTTCGTCGTCGGTGACCGGTGGGTGTCGGAGCACGTGGGTCTCGAATCCGACGACCTCGTACCAGCCGTCGCCGAGGGGGATCGCCTTGGCGGGAGTGGATATCGCACTCGTTCGAGTGCTGCGATGACATCCGAAGGAGACTCCCTCCACCGGGCGGCCGGTCTCGTCCAGCACGCGAACGCGATGGACGGGGACAGGATCCAAGGGCGGGACCTCGAGCACGACCTGTTGGACGCCGCCCGTGTACTCGATCTGTTGTTCGACCAGAGGCGGCAAGGCCGGATGCCCAGTGGTCAGCGCCACGACGTAGTCGTCAGGCTCCAACCCGTAGGCGACCCAGCGCTCCACGCCTTCCTCCCGCACATCGTCGCGACTCAATCGAGCGACCTGACCTGCGAACACAGCGCGCTCGGCCGCTGGCAGGTTCACCGTGAGGCGAGGCTCGAACGACTCCGGCTCGGGTTCGGCGAACGCGAGTTCGACGATCAAGGCAGACGACTCCTCGAGCTGCAACACGATCGGTCCGATGCCTTCGCGAACCATGATCGACTCGGAAGGACTCTGCGCCAGACAGTGCTTTCCGAGCCGATCCATCACACCCGTGTCGTGGACTTGGACGCCGATCGCTGCGCGCACGGTCGTCCGCCCCTCGATCAGTCGAAGAGGCTGCTGCGATCGCGCCCACGGCACGAGCTCCGAGGTGCCGCTCGTCCAGATCGCGAGGTAGGAGGAATCGATCGGCGCCCCGTCCGCATCGCGCACGTCGAAGGTCACTTCCACGCTGCGCAGCGCGACGAAGTCCACGTCGGTCCCTGCGGTGATCGGTCCGGTCCACGGATCCAGCCGCAGCAGGTAGTCGTCATGGAAGGCGCGCAGATCGAGCCGCACGCCCGTCGCCAGCCCCTCGAGCACGAACGCGCCGTCCGTGTCCGTGAACGCGGTGCTCGTCGTCGCGCGCGCGTCCAACCAGTCCTGCGCGGCCGCGTCGAGCGCTTCGTCTACGCTCGCGATCGCCGCCGGTCGCCGCTGCTCGAGGAACGCAGCGCGCAGCGAGGGCTCGGGCACCGCCGCCCGACCGAACACCGCCACGCCCGCGACCGGAGCGCCGTCGAGATCGAGCACGTGCCCGGTCACCACGCCGCCGCCCTGCACCTCGAAGGAGTCCGCCTCGGGAACGCGCTCGACCGCGCGCGGCACCGCGTCCTGAGCGAGCACGGGCGCGCGCGGCTCGCTCGACGCGGGCACGGCGCGGCGATCGGTGCCGCCGTCGTGAAGAACGGGATCCGAGGCGCCGGTCCGGTCGACGGACGCGTCTTCCACCCCACCAGTTTCCACCACGTCGGGCGCAGTCGCCGGCGATCCGCCGTACCACACGCCGATCGCGAAGCCGCTCACCAGCGCGAGCGCGAATCCGAGCCAGGTGCGAGCGGGCATGGAGTCTCTCCCTTCGTGCGGAGGTCGTGGTGTCGAAGCCGAGCGCCGCGAACTCCCGCGCGGCGCTCGGCCGACGTCGTGGGCTCGCGGCTCAGCCGTCGATGTCCGACAACAGCTCGGTCACGGCGCGCTCGAGCTGGGCGTCGACGCCGGCGTGCTCGTCGCCGGGCAGGCGCGGCACGAAGACGTCGGGCACGGCGCCGTTGTTCTCCATGTCGGTCTCGTCCGGCAGGTACCAGCCGCGGAACGGCATGCGGATGCGCGTGCCGTCGATCAGGCTCGCGGCGCCGGTCGAGATGACGCCGCCGAAGGTGGCTTCGCCCACGAGGCGACCGCGATCGGTGTTGCGGATCGAGTGCGCGAAGATCTCGGCGTTGGAGAACGAGTTCTCGTTGATGAGCACGATGATCGGACGGCTGTAGCCGTAGATCAGGCGCCGGTCGCGCGGGTACGCGTCGCGCGGGACCGAGTCGTAGTCGGCGCCGCGGGGCACGGTGAAGGCGTGACGCGGCGCCGTCAGCGACGCGAGCAGGATGTCGGTGGTCGAGCCGCCGCCGTTGTCGCGCACGTCGATCACGAGACCCTCCTTGCCGTGCGCGGCGGCGTAGAGGTCGCGCTCGAAGTCGCGCACGCTCGGCATGCTCATCCCGCGGATGTGCAGGTAGCCGAGGCGCCCGCCCGAGAGCTCTTCCACACGAGCGCGGCGCTGGCGCACCTCGTCCTCGTAGCGCAGGTTGCGGATCGAACCGTAGCTCGTCGTCCGCACGATCAGCCGCTCCGTCGTGCCGTCGGCGCGCGTCACGTCGAACAGCACCTCCTCGCCGCTGGTGTCCTTCAGCGCCGCGCGCCAGTCGGTGAGCACGCCGTCCTCGCCGACGAGCGAGCGGCCCTCGACCGCGGTCACCTCGTCGCCGACCGCGAGCGCGCGCGGTCCGCCGGCGGCCGGGCCGCCGGGCAGCACGCGCGTGATGCGGTAGCCGCTGTCCGTCGGCTCGAGCTCCACGCCCAGGTAGCCGGTGCGATCGGACGGCGCGCTGAAGCTCGAACCGCCCGACATGCCCAGGTGCGAACCGTCGAGCTCGCCGAACATCAGGTTCGCGAGGCGGTTGAACGCCTGGCTCGTCGTCGTGCGCGTCGCGAGCGAACCGTAGCGCGCGGTCAGGCCCTCCCAGTCGAGGCCCTTGAGCGTCGGGTGGTAGAAGCGCTCGCCGAGCAGGTGCATCGCCTCGCGCCACTTCTGCTCCTGCTCCGCCGCCACGTCCACGCGCTGGTTCGCGTCGAACGACACCGATTCGGGCGAGCCGCCCGAGACCTTCACGTGGTACGCGCGACCGCCGCTGACATAGGTGAGCTTCGTGCCGTCGAGCGACATGCGCAGGTCCGACACGCTGCCGCTGACGACCTTCTTGCGGTCGCCGCCGATCGTCTTCTCGGACCACACGCCGCGATCGCCGTCGACCGATCCCACGTAGAGGATGCGATCACCGGCCGGCGTGACCATCGAGTAGGTCTCCGAACCGTCGTGCGTCGTCACGCGTCGCGCACGCAGCCACGACTCCTCGAGGTCGAGCTCGAGCGGCGCCACCTCGTCGTCGTGCTTCGGCGCCTTCACCTCCTTGGCCGCCTCCTCGAAGTAGGCCTCGCGCTCCCAGGCGGTCATCGCCTCGAGGTCGCGGTCGAGGTAGACCATCCACACGTCGTACTCCCAGTTGACGCCGGCGCTGTCGGAGCACCACACGAGCACCTTGCCGTCGGCCGAGATCGACGGGTAGTAGTCGAGGTCGGGGTGGCGCGTGATGTTGATCGTGTCGGTGCCCGGTTCGGCGTCCACGTCGAGCAGGCGCACGTCGCCGTTGAAGTCGAGGTCGGCGACCGCGAGCAACAGGTGGCGCGAATCGGCGAGCCACGACATCTGCGGATCGTCCCAGGACTCGAGCACGGTGCGCGCGTCCCCCGTCCCGAGGTCGATCACGACCACGTCACCGCGCGTCTCGAGCAGCGCGAGGCGCGCGCCGTTCGGGCTGATGCGCGGGCTCGCGAGGGTGTTCTCGCTCGTGTAGACGACCTCGAGGTCGAACTCGAGCGCGCCTTCCCAGCGCGCGCCGTGGTCGACCTTCACCTCCTCTTCCTCCTCGTCCTCCTCGGACGCGGCGTCGTCGGCTCCTTCCTCGTCCCCGGCCTCTACGTCGCCAGCGGCGCCGGCGTCCGGATCGTCGGTCGTGCCGTCGCCGGCCTCCGCGTCAGCGGCCTCGGAGTCGTCCTCGGTCCCGCCTTCCTCGTCGGACGCGTCGTCGGCGTCCTCCTCCGCCTCTTCCTCGGGCTCAGGCTCCGGCGGCGCGATGTCGTCGCGGCTCGTGCGCACCGTGGCGCGCCACAGGACGTAGCCGTCCGCGTCGTCCGACACGAAGTACAGCGCGGAGCCGTCCGGCGCCCAGGCCAGTCCGCTCTGGCGACGCGCGTCGAAGGTCACGCGGCGCTCGGGGCGCTCGTCGCCGGTCGCGCGCACGTACACCTCGCCGCGGCAGATCGCGGCCATGGTCTTGTTGTCGGGCGAGAGCGCCGCCTCGTCGACGCTGGCGTCCTCGAAGCGCACCGCATCGCTCTCGTCGATGTAGGGCAGCGTCACCTCGAGCCGCGTCGCAGCGCCGTCGGGCAGCGACAGACGAACGAGCCCGTCCCACACGCAGCAGATCGCCGTCGATCCGTCCCAGCTCACGCCGAGGTCGCGCACGCCGTGCGCCAGCGTCAGCTCGCCCTCGTCCGGCCGCGGGGCGTACACCTGCCGCAGGTCGCCGCTCACCGACGAGATCCACACGTCGTTCTGCCCGTCGCGCGTCGACAGGAAGACGAGCGCGCCGTCCGCGCCCAGGTACGCCTGGTGGTCGCTGCCGACCGACGGCACGAGCGGCCAGTAGGACTCCGACGCGCTGTCGTAGCGCCACAGCGAACTGTTTCCCGAGCCGCGGTACCCCGGCCGTTCCGGCGTTCCGCGACCGCGTGTGAACACGAAGCCGGAGCCGTCCGGCAGCGCCTGGACCTCGGCGCCGTAGGCGGGGAACAGCTCTGTGATCGGGCCGCCATCCACGGGAACGCGATAGAGGTTCGCGCCGCGGTAGGCGTCGGGCTCGTGCGTGGAGGTGAACAGGAGCTCACGACCGTCGTGCGAGAAGCCGCCCAGACGCTTCGTGCGATCGCCCTCGGTCACCTGGCGCGGCGCGCCGAGGACGAACCTGCCGTCGTCGATCGACACGTCGCTGACCCACAGCTGCAGCGCGCCCGTGCGCTCCGACTCGAACGCGAGCCGGCTGCCGTCGGGCGAGAACGCGCTGCGCAACTCGAGCGCGGGATGCGCCGTCAACCGCTGTGCGTGACCGCCGTCGCCCCCGACGACCCACAGGTCGCCGCCGGAGCTGAAGACCACCCACTCGCCGGCCGGCGAAATGCTCGGGTACTGCGGGAAGGCGGGCGCGCGTCCCTGCGCCGACGCGACCGCCGATGCGCAGAGGAACGACCCGAGGGTCAGGGCGAGGACGGACGAGGTGCGAACGACGGCGCGGAACGAGGTCATGCGTCGAGGTGAGGGGTTCGGGGACGGCGGCGCGCCGAACACGACGGTTCCGCGCGCCGGTGGGGCGTGCGATGATACGCAGCGCCCCCTCGGTTCGTTCTCGATCCCACGCCCCATGCTCCGACCTTCTTCCTCGTCGGTCCGCGGCGCGCTCACGGCGCTCCTCGCGACCTTCGTCCCCCTCGCGTTCACCCCCGCCACCGCGGACGCGGCGCCGGTGCCGCAGGACCCGCCGGCGAAGCAGACGCGCCCGGACGCGTTCCGACAGCTGGACGAGCTGTTGCCCACGCCGACGGAGAAACGCCTCGCCTCGGGCGCGCCCGGGCCCAAGTACTGGCAGCAGCAGGTCGACTACAAGATCGCGGTCGAGCTCGACGACGAGAACCAGGGCATCCGCGGGCAGGAGTGGATCACCTACCACAACAACTCGCCCCACCGCCTCGACTACCTGTGGGTCCAGCTCGACAACAACATCTTCGCGCCGGACTCGCACTCGAACCTGATCGGCGGCGCGCCGGACATGGAGTCCATGTCCTACGGCGGCCTGCGCCAGCTGCTCGTGCGCCGCAGCTTCGACGGCGGCATCGACGTGGAGGCGGTCGAGGACGCGCGTGGTGATGGCCTGCCTCACACCATCAACGACACGATGATGCGCGTGGACCTGCCGACGCCTCTCGAGTCGGGCGGCGTCTTCGAGTTCTCGATCCGCTGGTCGTACACCATGAACGACTCGCGCTACGTCCGCGGGCGCACGGCCGCGGAGTACTTCGAGGAGGACGACAATTGGCTGTACGAGCTGGCCCACTGGTTCCCGCGCATGGCCGCGTACACCGATGTGGACGGCTGGAACAACAAGCAGTTCCTGGGCCGCGGTGAGTTCACGCTCGAGTTCGGCGACTACGAGGTGGCCATCACGGTGCCGAGCGACCACGTGGTCGCCGCGACGGGCGTGCTGCAGAACCCGGGCGAGGTCCTGAGCGATGCACAGCGCGAGCGCCTCGAGACCGCGCGCACGGCCGAGCGGCCCATCTTCGTCATCACGCCCGACGAAGCTGTCGCGAACCAGTCGACCAAGGCGGACGGCACGGCCACCTGGGTCTTCCACGCCGAGAACGTGCGCGACTTCGCGTGGGCGAGCAGCCGCAAGTTCATCTGGGACGCGTGGGGCACGCCGATCGGCGACCGCACGGTCATGTCGATGAGTTTTTGGCCGATCGAGGGCGAGCCGCTGTGGAGCCGCTACTCCACCCAGGCGATCGCGCACACGCTCGAGGTCTACAGCCGTTTCACCTTCGACTACCCCTACCCCGTCGCCATCTCGGTCAACGGACCGGTCGGTGGGATGGAGTACCCGATGATCTGCTTCAACGGTCCGCGCCCCGAGGAGGACGGCACCTACAGCGAGCGGACCAAGTACGGCCTGATCGGCGTGATCATCCACGAGGTCGGGCACAACTGGTTCCCGATGATCGTCAACTCCGACGAGCGTCAGTGGACCTGGATGGACGAGGGCCTCAACACCTTCGTGCAGTTCCTGACCGAGCAGGAGTGGGAGCACGGCTACCCGTCGCGCCGCGGCGAGGCGCGCAACATCACGAGCTACATGGCGAGCACCGAGCAGGTGCCGATCATGACCAACTCCGAGTCGATCCTGCAGTTCGGCGCGAACGCCTACGCGAAGCCCGCGACGGCGCTCAACGTGCTCCGTGAGACGGTCATGGGGCGCGAGCTGTTCGACTTCGCCTTCCAGCAGTACTCGCGCCGCTGGATGTTCAAGCGGCCGCAGCCGGCCGACCTCTTCCGCACCATGGAGGACGCCTCGGCGGTCGACCTCGACTGGTTCTGGCGCGGATGGTTCTACACGACCGATCACGTGGACGTGGCGGTGACCGGGGTCGAGGTCTTCCAGCTCGAGTCGCCCGATCCCGAGATCGCCAAGGCGAACGACCGCGCCGAGGAGGAGGCGCGTCCCACCACGCCGAGCGAGCGTCGCAACGCGGACCTGCCGCGTCGCACCGACACCTACCCCGAGCTGCTCGACTTCTACAACGCGTTCGATCCGCACGCGGTCACGCTCGCCGACCGCCGCGCGTTCGAGCGCCTGATGGAGGGGCTGTCCGACGAGGAGAAGGCGCTGCACGGCGTCACCGACGCGTTCACCGTCATCAGCCTCGAGAACCGGGGCGGCCTCGTGACGCCGGTGATCCTCGAGCTCGAGCTCGATGACGGCACGACGGAGGAGCTGCGCATCCCGGCCGAGCTGTGGCGCCGCAACGCCGAAGCGGTCGAGACCCTGGCGATCACGCCGCGCCCCGTCGTGCGCGTGACCTTCGACCCGCACGAGGAGACCGCCGACACCGACACGGCCAACAACCACTGGCCGCCCCGGCCGAAGCTGTCGCGCTTCCAGCTCTTCGAACGCGACCGTTCGCGCAGCAACCCGATGCGCCAGGCGCGCGAGGAGGCCGCGGAGCTCGAAGCGGAGGCGAACGGGGGCAGCTCGACGGACGCGGCGCCCGAGGACGAAAGGTGAACCGAGCGGCCGGACTCCTCGCGCTCGTCGCGGTCGCGCCGTTCGCCGCGTCCGCCGCCGCCACGCGCGCGCCAGGCGCGGCGCCGCACCCGGCCGACGAGGGCTACGCCGAACTCGAGTACGCACCGAACAGCGGCGCGCTCGAGGTCGCGCTGCGCGTGGACTCGCTCACGCTCGACCAGGCGCTCTCGGCCTGGACCGGGCGCGAGGTCCGGCTCGACGACCCCAAGGGCGAGGTCGCCGTCGTCGACTACCTCGCGCACGGCTTCCGCGTCGAACAGCGCCGCGCCCTGCCCGGCAGCCCGGCGTGGACGCCGTGCGCGCAGGAATTCCTCGGCTACGAGTTCGAGGAGCAGGGCGCGTGGCTCTACTTCGAGGTCGCCGTGCCCGCCGAGCCCGCGGACCTGCGCGTGTCGTTCGAGATGCTGTTCGACCTGTACACGACGCAGGTCAACGAGCTCTTCGCCTTCGGCGCCGCCGAGGAGCGCGCGTTCGTCTTCCGCTGGGAGAGCGGCTGGGCCGACCTCTCGTTCCTGCTCCGACCGCCCGCTCCCGACGCCTGACCGCCGACCGCGGAACCATCGACCGAACGGAACGGTGTCGCGTCACTCGCCGACGAGCGCGCGACGCACGGCCTCGAAGTCCGTGGTCGGCGTCGCGCACGCGAAGCCGCGGCACAGGTGGTAGACCAGCTCGCCGCTCGCCATGTCGGCGGTGAAGGGCGCCACGCGCGCGAGGGCCGCCGCCGCGCTCGCGCGCCGCTCGACGAGCGTCACGTGCGGGAGGTAGGTCCGGCGGATCTGCTCGAGTCGTCGATCCGCCTCGGCGTCGTCGTCGGCCGCGCTCACGACCAGGTCGACCGCGTCGCAGGTGGCCAGGTGCAGCGCCATCAGGTAATGGCTGTGCCCCGCGGGGAACGGACGCACGCGCCCGACGAGTGCGCTCAGCGTGTCCTCGCCGCGGCGCTCGTAGGCCACCTCGCCGGTGGCGCGCGCGAGCGTGAACAGGTTCATCGCCATGACCGAGTTGCCCGAGGGCAGCGCGCCGTCGTGCACCTCGCGCATGCGCACCGCGAGGTCGGTCGCGTCCGCGGCCGCCGTCGTGAACCCGCCCGAGTCCTCGAACCAGAACAGATCGACGGCCGCGTCGACGAGACGCCGCGCCTCGGCGAGGTGCTCGACCCGTCCCGTCGCGCGGAAGAGCTCGAGCAGGCCCCAGGCGAGGAAGGCGTGGTCGTCGAGCAGTCCGTCGTGCGCCGCGCGTCCGTCGCGCCAGCGCCGGAGCAACCGACCCGACCCGGGCGCCACGAGGTTCGCGCGCACGAACGCCGCGGCGCGCTCGGCGGCCTCGATCAGGCGCGGGTCGGCGAAGGCCGATCCCGCGCGTGCGAGCGCGGCGATCATCAGGCCGTTCCAGTCGCACACGACCTTGTCGTCGCGCAGCGGACGCACGCGCTCCTCGCGCGCCGCGAACAGCTTCGCGCGCAGCGCGGGCCAGTCGCGCCGGGCCTCGTCGTCGAGCTCGGCCACGAGGTGCAGCACGCTGCCGCCCGTGCGCCGCCCCGTCGCCTCGTCGCGGTAGTTGCCGCCCTCCTCGACGCCGAACCAGACCGCGACCCGCGCCGCGTCGCGCTCGCCGAGCGCGTCGACGAGTTCGCTCGGCGTCCACAGGTAGAAGCGCCCTTCCTCGCCCTCGGAGTCGGCGTCCTCGGCGCAGAGGAAGCCGCCCTCGGGCCCGGTCAGGTCGCGCAGCACGTAGTCGCACACCTCGCGCGCGGTCGACTCGAAGAGCGGATCGTCGAACACGAGCGCCGCTTCGGTGTACGCGAGCGCCATGAGCGCCTGGTCGTACAGCATCTTCTCGAAGTGCGGCAGCAGCCACTGCTCGTCGGTGGAGTAGCGGTGGAAGCCGCCGCCGACGTGGTCCCACAGACCGCCGCAGCGCATCGCGCGCAGGGTGTGGCGCACCTGTTCGAGGATCAGCGCGTCGTCCTCCTGCGTCCCCCACCACAGGAGCAGGCGCAGGTTGTGCGGTACGGGGAACTTGGGCGGCTCGCCGAAGCCACCGTGCTCGTGGTCGTACATCGCGACCAGCTGCTGCACGCCCTTTCCGACCAGCCCCGCATCGATCCGCCCGCGCGCGTCGCGTGCCGCGCCCTTGCCGAGTCGTTCGAAGAACTCGCGCGCCCCCATCTTCAACTGCCAGCCCTTCGTGCGCCACGACGCGGTGAGCTGCGGCAAGAGGTCGAGCATCCCGACGCGCCCCAGCGTCGAGGCGCGCGGCAGGTAGGTCGCGCCGAAGATCGGCTCGCGGTCCGGGGTCAGCACGAGGGTCATCGGCCAGCCGCCGCTGCCGGTCATCGCCTGGACGACCGCCATGTAGAGCTGGTCCACGTCGGGCCGCTCCTCGCGGTCGACCTTGATGCACACGAAGCCCTCGTTCAGAAGGCGCGCCACGTCGTCGTCCTCGAACGACTCGTGCTCCATCACGTGGCACCAGTGGCAGGTCGAGTAGCCGACGGAGAGGAAGACCGGCACGTCGCGCTGGCGCGCCTCGGCGAAGGCCTCGTCGCTCCACTCGCGCCAGTCGACGGGATTGCGCGCGTGCTGCAACAGGTAGGGGCTGTCACTGAAGATCAACCGGTTGTACGCGTCGCCGCCATCGGGCGGGAGCGCGGCGATCGCGTCGGCGGAGGGCAGGTCGAGGCGACCGTCGCGCGTGCGAGCGACGGACGCAGCGGGGGGATCGAAGGGCTCGGCGTCGGCGGAGTCGGCGGGGTCGAAGTGCATGGTCGTCGTGGGGCGTCGCGGTGCTGCGCCGCGCGCGCCACCACGGTACGCGACCGCGCGCGCTCCCATTCGGTCGACCCCGCGGTGTGCGCGTTCGATCGTCGAATCGTGCACCTGCGCTCGATGCTTCGACCCTTGGCGCCACCCGCTCGGAACGCGCGCGCACGCGCGCGTCGAGCACCTTCGCGTGCGACCGAACGCCGCCGGGAATCCGCGCGATTCGCGACTCCGCATCGGCGTGCCCGCGCGATCCACCGCGTGAGCCCGGCGCGATCTCGAGGGCCCTTGCCCGCGCCGACCTCGACTCCCGCAGCGCGCACGACGCGCCGCCAACGACGACCCTCACGATTCCTCGACACGATTCCCATGAAGACACCGATCGCCCTTCTCGCACTCCTCGGAACCGTTCCCGTTCTTTCGGCGAACGCGCTCGCGCAGGACGCCTCCATCTCCGTCCTGCACGGCGTGCCCGGTCTGCCCGGCGCCGTCGAAGTGGTCGCCAACGGCGGCACGCTGTTCAGCTTCTGTTACGGCGAACAGCGCGGCCCGCTCGCCCTCCCGCCCGGCCAGTACGCGGTCGAGGTGGTGCTCGACGGCACCACGATCCTCGACGACACCTACGACCTCGCCGCGGGTGACGACGTCTCGGTCATCGCGAACCTCGACGCGTCCGGCGCGCCGCAGCTCACGCCGTTCGCGAACGACGGCTCGGCGCTGACCCTGCCGTCCTCGCGCGTCACCGTCCGCCACACGGCCGAGGCGCCGGCGGTCGACGTGATCGTGCTGCAGAACGGCAGCCAGGTGCTGTCGATCGACAACGTGACGAACGGCCAGCAGGCGACGACCGACGTCCCGCCCGGCGACTACGAGGTCGAGCTGCGGCTCGCGGGCACGCCGACCGTCGCGTTCGGACCCGTCCCGCTGACCGTCGAGGACGGCTTCCGCTACGGCGTGTTCGCCGTGGGCCAGGCGCTGACCCCGAACTTCGACCTGCTCGTGCAGCGCGACGCGCTCACGGCCCAGGTGCGCTCGATGGAAGGCCTTCGGTTCGGCAACGTGACGCCGGCGCTCTTCCTCGACAACGGCGAGGTGCTGGAGCTCGACGACCTGGTCGAGGGACCGGTCGCCGTGCAGCCGGGGACCTACGCGGCCGAGTTCCGCGCCTTCGGCGGCAGCTCGACGCTCGTGAGCGGCGGCCAGGTCACGCTCGAGAAGGGTGACGACCTGACGCTCTTGCCCTACCTCGGCTTCGGAACGGCGCTGCAGTTCGGCGAGTACGCCAACGACACCTCCGCGCTCGCGCTCTCGCGCAACGCCCGCGTGACCGTGCGCCACACGGCGCTCGCTCCCGCCGTCGACGTGGTCGTCTCGCAGAACGGCACGACCGTGGCGACGATCGCCGGACTCGTGAACGGTGACGAGGCCGTCGCCGAGCTGCCGGCGGGCACCTACGACGTGGGCATCGCCGCGGCGGGCACGAGCAACTTCGTCTTCGGCCCGACGCCGCTCACCTTCGACGCGCGGACGAACACGATCGCCCAGGCCCTCGGCGAGCTCGGCACCACCTTCACCGTCGGCGTCGACGTGATCGACCTCGCCGGTGTGCCGCAGCCTTCCGAGCTGCTCCTGCGACGCTTCGGCACGGGCTGCGGCCCGACGCTCGCGACCTCGACGAACTGCGCGATGTTCGGCGACACCTTCACCGTCGCCCTCGAGAACCTCGTGCCCAGCTCGAACGCGGTCCTGTTCTACGGCCTGTCCGACACCGCCGCGGGTGCGCTCCCGCTGCCGGCCGACGCCACCTCGTTCGGCGCGCCCGGCTGCACGCTCTACACGGACTACCTGGGCTTCGTGTTCGCGCCCGCGGACGTGAACGGTCGCGCGACCTTCGACCTCGGCCTGCCGCTCGCCCTCGCCGCGTCGTTCGACGCGCTCTACCTGCAGGGCATCCAGGCGACGCCGAACACCGGCGCGCACTTCCAGACGAGCGGCGCGCTGGCGATCGAGCGCAACTGAGCGACGGCTCGTCGCCACTCCGACGCGTCCGGCCTCGGCCGGAAGCCGATCGGGCCCCGCTCGCGGTTCGCCGCGGGCGGGGCCCGCGCTCGTTCGGGGCCGTTCTCGCGCTCGGTCGACGGGCGACCGATCGAACAGCGCTCCGTCGAGAAGCCGCTCAGTCGACGGGCGAACCGGTGCCGCGCACGAGCGCGTGCCGCGCCCCGACCGCGAGCGACCCGAAGTCCTCGCGCGCGCCGTCCGCGAACTCGACGACCACGCGCGCGGTCGCGCCGGCGGCCAGCGGACCGAGTCCCACGTGCACGCGCGTCTCGCTGCTCGCCAGGTAGCTGCCCGAGGGTTCGCACCGCGCGCGGAACACGCGCTCGCCCGCACCCGCCTCGTCACGCACCCCGACGCGCACCTCGACGATGGCGCCGTGCGCCGGCGCGCCGTTCGCCCTGCGCAGGTCGAACGCGATGAAGACGCCGTCGGCGCGGTCGGCCGCCACGTTCTCGAACACGTGGACCGGCGCGTCACGGTTGACGACGACCACGTCCACGTCGCCGTCCCCGTCGAGGTCGCCGAAGGCCGCCGCGCGACTCGTCGCGACGGGACCGCCGTCCGCGCCCTCGATCGGCTCGTAGCGCAGACCCCCGAGCCCGCGCAGGAGCAGGTTGGGCTCGGCGTAGGGATCGTCGGCGAGCGCGGTCCCCTGCCGCATCACGCGCCCGTTCGCCTGGTAGAGGTCGAGTTCGCCGTCGTGGTCGAAGTCGTACCACCCCAGTCCGAAGCGCGTGTAGCTGCGGCTCGCGCGCGCCAGTCCGGCGCGCAGCGTGCGGTCGCGGAACGAGCCCCCTTCGTTGAGGAAGAACGAGTCCGACTGCTTGTGCAGGTTGCAGACGACGACGTCGAGGTCGCCGTCCGCGTCGGGGTCGGCGGCGACGACGCCCATCCCCGCCTTCGGAACACCGCTGTCGTCGACCGCACAGCCCGCCGCGAGCGCGCGTTCGGTGAAGCCCCCGTCGCCGTCGTTCGACCACAGGAAGTCGTTCATCCCGTCGTTCGCCACGAACACGTCGAGGTCGCCGTCGAGGTCCAGGTCCCCGACCGTGACGCCGAGGCCGGTTCCTGGCGTGCGCCCGATCCCGCTCGCCACGCTCGCGTCCTCGAAGGTCCCGTCGCCGCGATTCACGAGCAGTGTGTCGAGCGCCGGCGAGAAGTGCGACTGGGGGCTGCAGTAGTCGCGCGCACCCATCTCGTTGCGGCACTCGATCGCCCCTTCGATCGACCAGACCAGGTAGTTCGCCACGTACAGGTCGAGATCGCCGTCGAGGTCGGCGTCGAAGAAGGCCGCGCTCGCGCCCCAGCCCGGGTCACCGGCGCCGCTCGCCGCCGTGACGTCCTCGAAGCCGCCCTCGCCGTCGCCGCGATAGAGCGCGTTCGCGCCCACGTTCGTGACGTAGAGGTCGACGACGCCGTCACCGTCGGTGTCGCCGACGGCCGCGCCCATGCCGTAGCCCTCGTCGGCCGCGACGCCGGGCGCGTGTTCGAAGCGCACTGCCTCGTTCACCGGCCCGTTCACAGGGCCGTTCACCGCCCCGTTCGCCGCGCCTTCGACCCTGCGGTTGAGGAAGAGCGCGTTCGCGCCGCGCGGGCCCGGGCCCGCGTCGAGGCTGCCGCTGTTCACCAGGTACAGGTCCAACCGACCGTCGCGATCGGCGTCGAGCAGCGCCGCGCCGCCGCCCATGATCTCGGGCATCCAGTAGCGGTCCGCGATCGCGCCGCTCTTGTGCACGAAGTCCACGCCCCACGCCGCCGCGCGTTCGACGAACCACGGCTCAGCGGCCCGCTCGGCGGCCCGCTCCTCGACCGGCTCCGCGCTGGAGGCGCGGCCGTCGTTCGCGGCGCCGTCCCCCTCGGGCGCGCACGCCGCCGCGGGAGCCAGGGCGAGTGCGAGCGCGAGCCGCCGTGCACCGAGCGCGCTCATCGTCCGCCCTCCTGCGAGGCGCGCAGCGCCGCCCGCGCTTCCTCGAGCTGGCGCGCGACGCGCGGATCGTCGGGCCCGTAGTCGAGCGCGCGTTCGAAGGCCTCGACGGCGGCGGCGTGGCGCCCGAGCGCGGCGTTCGCGCGGGCCGCCGCGTACCACGCGGGCGCGAAGACGCCCTGCAGCTCGAGCGCGCGCTCGGCCGCCGCGAGCTGCTCCTCGAAGCGCCCGAGCGCACCGAGCGCGAGCGCGCGGTTGTAGTGCAACCGGTAGTGGTCGGGGCGTTCGGCGAGCCCTTCGTCGAGCAGCGCCAGCGCCTCGTCGGGACGCCGCTCGGCCAGCATCACGCTGGCGAGCATCGTGCGCACCGGCACGTCCTGCGCGTCCTCGGCGAGCAACCCTTCGAGCCGCGCGCGCGCGGCGTCGAACGCGCCGCGCGCCGCGTCGGCCCGGGCCGCGTCGACCGCGTCGTGGTACCCCGCGCGTCGCGCGCGCACGTCGACCTTCCACGGATCGATCCAGGCCGGCTGCGCCGCGCGCTCCGCGAGGCGCTCGGCCATGTCGAGGTTGCCCAGGCGACGGTGCGCGGTCGCGAGCAGGTGGAAGGTGTAGCTCGGCCCGCGCTCCGCCGCTGCAAGCGGTTCGAGCAACGCGCGCGCACCGGCGTCGTCGCCCGCTTCGAGCGCGAGCCGCGCCAAGCCCCAGATCGGCGCGCGGTCGCGCGGCGCGAGCTCGGCCGCGCGCTCGAAGGCGTCCCGCGCCTCGTCGGCGAGCCCGAGCTCGAAGAACCAGTTCCCGCGCCGCCACCAGGTGGGCGCGTAGGCGTCGTCGACCGCGAGCGCGCGCGCGCTCGCATCGAGCGCGGCCTCGAGCTCGCCCTCCTGCGCCGCCAGACGCGCGGCGTGGTACCAGGCGCGTGGGTGCTCTGGGTCGCGCGCGGTCGTCCCGAGGTAGGCCTGCCGCGCGGCGACGAGGAAGGCGTTGGCCTCGAGCGTCTCGGCGAGCGCGTACCAGGCCTGCGCGTCGTCCGGTCGCGCGACGACCGCCGCGCGCGCACGCTCCACCGCGGCGCGCACGTCGGCGGACGCCGCGTCGCCCGCGCCGGGGATCTCGACCGCGGGCCGCGCCGGGGGGTCGGACGGCCGCGCGGGCGCGTCGCCACCGCTGCACCCGCTGGCCCACGCGCTGACGCACGCACCGGCGAACGCGGCGAGGACGACTGCGACTCGAGCGCCGCTGCTGCGCGTGCGTGCCTCCACGGCGCGCGAGTGTACGGGCCCCGTGGGCCCGGACCCGCCCGTCAGCGGGCGCCCGTCATCGCCAGGTGCCGCCGCGGGATCGTCAGCATGAACGCCGTGACCGCCGAGGCGGAGATGCGGCTGTCCTCGCCGTAGCCCGCGTTGTCGCGGTTCGGCTGGTAGTAGAAGCTGCCGTCGCCGCACTGGGCGAGCGCGAACCACCAGCGGTTCGCGTCCATCAGGCGTCGGTAGCTGTCCGCGTGCGTGAACGCCCCGACCGCGGCGAGCCCCATGCCGAGGATCGGCGAGCCGTGCGTGTCCGGGAAGCTCTCGGGGTGCTCGCCCATGCACACCGCGTGCTCGCGCGCGCGTTCGGTGTAGCGCCGTCCGTCGAACGGGCTCATGGCGAGCCCGATCGCCGCCGCGCCGGTGCGACCCAGGTCCGCCCAGTCCGTGTCGCTCGCCGCCTGGTCCGCGTACCACACGTACCCGTTCTCGCCCGAGCCGCGCTCGATGAACGCGCAGGCCGCGTCGTAGCGCTCGCGATCGATCTCGATCCCGCAGCGCGCCATCAGGCCCAGGGCGAGGACGCCCTCGCCGGTGATCATCGCGATCGGGCCGTAGCCCTCGAAGCCGGGGTTGTGGCCCCAGCCGCCGTGTGCGCGCATCGGATCGGTCGGCCAGTCCTGCGGGTGCGTCTCCTTCACGCGCGGGTTGACCTGCGACATGTCGGTGTACTGCGACCACATGATGAAGTCGCGGATCTCCTCGAGCTCGGAGAGGACCCAGTCCTCCTCGGTCGCGAGGTAGTACTCGGCGAGCACGACGCCGGCCGCCATGTAGCGCCAGTTGATCAGCCCGCCGCTGTCGTCCTCGGCCTTCGTGGTCCGCGCGTGGAAGCGCGCGCACTTCTCGACGGCTTCGCGGTGCGCGCGCTCCGTGCTCGCCATGAGCGCGAGCGGCGCGAACATGTTGCGCGGCTCGAGGCCCCACGAACCGTCCTCGCGCTGCTGCTCCACCAGCTGGTCCAGCAACACCTCGAGCAACGCTTCGCTCTTCTCGCAGTCGGCGGGGAACGACGGCGCGAAAGCGCCCCAGTCGCGCGGGAGCTTCAGCTCGACCTCCTCCGCCTCGCCGCCGAGGTCGTCCGCGCGCAGCACCTCGACCGCGAGCTTCCATTTGGCCTTCTTCGTCTGCGCGGCCTCGAGCGCCGCGGCGAACTCACCGATCGGTCCGCGCGCGCCGAAGACCTCCATGCCGTAGCCGTTCTGGTGCGGCTCGGCGAACTCCTCGCCGCCGACGCCGACGATCCGGTCGCCGACCTCGATCTCGCCGTGCGCCGGCGAGTCCTCGAAGACGTGGCGCACGACGAGCGCGCGCGGCGCGTCCTCGACGAGCTCGACGCGCAGGCCGGTGACCCCGAGGTTGTAGTACCACCCGGGCACTTCGGCGTCGGGTCCCGCGTTCGCGCGTTGGTTCCACGGGCCGCCGTGGTCGTGGTAGTGGACCTGCGCGTGCGCCGGCGTCGCGTGGGCGACGGCGAGCGCGAGGACGGCGAACGGAGCGAGGAGGGCGCGGTGCGTGGGGGGGATCATGCGGCTGGTTCGGATCGCCGTGGTGGAACGGGCGGCCTCGGAATCGGCGCCCGCAGGACCGCACCAGTGTGGTCGCTCCGCGCGCCGCCGTGGTGCGCGCGTCCCCCACCCGCCCCGCCGGCGGGCCGGGTCCGCCCCGTTCAGTCGTCGAGCGCGTCCCGGTACGCGTCGAGGCGTTCGCGGTAGCGCCGCGCGTGCGCGCGCGAGCCGCCTTCGCCCAACGCCTCGAGCGCGGCTTCGAGGTCCGCGATCGCGCCCCGCACGTCGCCACCGGCGAATCGCACGGTTGCACGCGCGGCGAGCGGCTGGTGGACGCCCGTTCCGCGTTCGACCGCGGCGTCGGCCACTTCGAGGGCGAGGTCGAGGTCGAGCAGCTCGGGGAACGGCGGCTCGACGAGGAACGCGACCAGGTCGACGAGCTCCTCCCACGGACGGCCGTCGTCGATCAGCGCGCGGGCCGTGGCCTCGTTCCAACTCAGGACCGCCTCGACGACGCCGTCGTGATCGTCCAGCGCACCGAGCGACGAGACCAGCACCTCGTACGCGTTGCCCGTCCACGGGTCCAGTGCGCCGAGATGTTCGAGCTTCGCGCGGTAGACGGGCTACATGTGCTCGACCGCTTCCTCGGTGCGCCCCGTGTCGCGCAGACAGATCCCGAGGTTGGTGCGCAGGCCCAGCGCGTTGCGGTGGTTCGCGCCGAACAGCTCCTCGGCGAGCGCGATCCCCTCCTCGTAGATCGCGATCGCGTCGTCGAACCTGTCGTCGGCCATGCAGACCGAACCGGCGCTCGCCAACGCCGAGAAGGTGCTCGTCGTCGGCGCGACACCGAGCTCGTCGCCGAGCTCGCGCGCTCGGCGGTAGGACGCGAGCGCTTCGTCCACGCGCCGCTCGGCGAACAGCCAACGGGTGCGGTCGGTGTGCAGGCCGTGGAGCGCGCGCGGGTCGCGCACGATCCCGTGCTCCAGGCTCGCGAGGATCTCGTCCGACACCGCGAGCGCTGCGGCCGCGTCCTGCGCGTCGCTCTCGATCAACAGGAGCACGCTGCGCGCGTCGTCGGTCTCAGGGTGCCACGGCCCGAAGACCTCGCGGAAGCCCGCGACGGCTCGTGCGCCCAACGCGGACGCGCGCTCCAGCTCCTTCGCCGCTCCCAGGTAGAGCGCCAGGTGCATGACATTGGAGAGGTGGTCGGGGTGCAGCGGACCGAGGCGCGCCTCGCCGAGACGCACGGCTTCTTCGAGCAGCACCAACGCCTCGTCCATCCGCCCGACCTTGCCGAGCCCCATGCCCAGCCGCGTGCCCGCCTCGATGGCGAGCGGATGGTCGGCGTCCATGATGCGCAGCGCGTCGTCGTGGTGCCGTTGGAGCAGCTCGATGCCGCGCTCGGTCCGACCGGTCGCGAGCAGCGCACCGCCCAGGCGCCCGGCGAGCATCACCGTCGTCGGGCTGAGTCGTCCCAGCTCGCGATCCGCGTCGCGCAGCGCGGGCTCGAGTCGCTCGATGGCTTCCTCCTCGCGATCCAGACCGCGCAGGGCGCCGGCGAGCGTGTCGATCGCGATGAGCCGCAGGCGCGGGTCCAGGCCGTCGGTCGCGTCGATCCGCGCCAGGAGCTCCTCCGACACGCGGACCGAGTCCTCGAGGCGATCCACCAGCACGAGTCCGTGCGCCAGGTCGCCGAGCAGCTGCAGCGTCCCGAGCGCGGCCGGCCCCTCCACGGCCTCGAAGCGCGGTCGCAGCGCCTCGAAGCGAGCGACCGCCGCGTCGACCGACCCCTGCCCCATCTCGATCAGGGCGATGAGACGCTCGACCGCGAGCCGTTCGTGTTCGCGCGCCTCCCCGCCGCGCTGCCAGACTTCGAACGCGAGCTGCGCGTGGCGCTCGGAGCGATCGAGCACCTGCAACCCGAAGTAGGCGGAGCCGAGCACGTCGTGCAGCTCGGCCGCGACCAGCTCGTCCTCCACCTCGCCGCCCAGGACCTTGTCCGAGGTCAGCGCGAGGATCCGCTCGAGCAGCTGCGTGTCCATCTCGCCGGCCACGTCCATGCTGATCCCGGCGAGCATGTCGTTGACCACGGCCTTGTACTCCTCGGCCCGCGACAGCTGGCGCAACGCCTCGTCGCGTTCGCGCGTCGCGTTCGCCTCCGCCTCGAGCGCGGCGTCGGCGGCGTCGGCGGCGCGTTCGCGTTCGTCGAGCGCCCACACGAGCCCCCAGCCGGTCCCGATCGTTCCGCCCACGAGCGACAGCGCGACCAACACTCCGCCCACGACCATCGCGCGGTTGCGCCGCACGAACTTGGAGAGCACGTAGCGCGCGCTCGGCGGCGACGCGGAGACCGGGCGATCGTCCAGGAACGCCTGGAGGTCGTCGGCGAAGGCGGCCACCGTCGCGTAGCGCCGCGCGCGATCCTTCTCGAGCGCGCGCATCACGACCCAGTCCAGGTCCCCCCGCAAGCGTCGCCCGAGCCCTTCGACCGAGACGTGGCGCGCGGCCGCGATCGTGCTCGCAGTCTCACCCAGTGTGGACACCCGCGTCGAAGGCTTGGGGGGTCGACCTCGCGGATGCGGCGCAGGAGCTCGTCGAAGCCCGACGACAGCGCCTCGGCGAGGTCGAACGGCTTCGTCCCGGTCAGGACCTCGTACAGGAGCACGCCGAGGCTGTAGACGTCGGCGCGCGTATCGACGTCGAACCCGCCCATCTCGGCCTGCTCTGGCGCCATGTACTCCGGCGTCCCGAGCACCTGCGCGTGCTGGGTGAACATCGTCTACTGCGTCAGCTCGGCGTCGGTCGCCTTCGCGATCCCGAAGTCGATGATCTTCGGCACCGCGACCCCGTCGTGCAGCGAGACGAGCACGTTCGACGGCTTGAGGTCCCGATGGATGACGCCTTTGGAGTGCGCGTGCTGCACGCCGTGGCAGATCTTCGTGAACAGCTCGAGACGCTCGCGCACGCCGAGACCGGCCGCGTCGCAGTACTCGGTCACGGGGACGCCGCGCACGAGCTCCATCACGAAGTACGGTCGCCCGGTGCGCGTGGAGCCGCCGTCGAACACCTGCGCGATGTTCGGATGGTCCATGAGCGCGAGCGCCTGCCGCTCGGCCTCGAACCGCACGACGACCTCGCGCGTGTCCATCCCCAGCTTGATCACCTTCAGTGCGACCTCGCGCACGACGGGTTCGCGCTGCTCCGCCAACCACACCGTGCCCATGCCGCCCTCGCCGATCGGCTCGAGCAGCCGGTAGCGATCGATCGTGTCGCCCGCACGCTCGACCGCGGGCCCCGCGGCGACGGCGGGCGTGGACGCTGCGGCGGGCCGTTCGACGGGATCCTCGTCCATGGCGTCCTTCATGTCCGCCATGATGGCGAGCGCGGCGCGCTGCGTCAGCCTCGCAGCAGTTCGGCTAGCCGATCGTGGGCCCGCGAGCGCAAGAGGTGCACGGCGCCGCGGCTCCGACCGAGCTCCTCGGCCACCTCGGCGGCGTCGCGCTCCTCGATGTCGAGCGCCCGCACCACGGCGCGATAGCTCGGCGGCAGCCGCTCGATCGCCGCGTGGAGGTGCGCGACCTCGTCCTCGAGCTCGGCCGGCTCCACGCCCCCCGTGGCGCTCATCCGCGCCAGCAGCGTGCGCGCGGACTCGCCGCGCGGCCCGTGGGTCTCGCGGTGGCGCGGGTCGGGTCGCTTGTCGCGCTCGAGCCCGCGGATCGCGTCGACGAGGTTGTGCTCGACGATGCGCTCGAGCCACGCGCGCAGTCCGCGCGCGGTCGCGTCGCGCAGGGTCCCGATGCGCAGGAACGCCTCGAGGAAGGAGACCTGCACCACGTCGTCCGCGTCGAGGCTCCGACGCCACAGCGGCGCGATGCGGATGCTCGCCCGCACGCCCGGCTCGCAGAGGCGCAAGAGTCGCTCCAACTCGTCGCGGTCACCCGCGACCGCGCGCTCCACCGCGGCGTCGTCGATCGGTTCTTCGTGCGTCACGGAGCTCAGAAGAACGAACCCTGCACGCCCCGCGCCACCTCGGCCTCGCTCGGGAAGCCCGGGAGCGGATCGCGACCCGTCGCGCGCTCGATCGCCGCGCGAAAGATCCGCGTGGTCTCGACCGCTTCGGGATCGCGGCGCTGGTGGACGAAGACGTGGGCGGTCTGCAGGCCGGCGTCGCACCAGCGCGCGATGCGCTCGGCCCACGCGTCGATGCGGACCGCGTCGGTCGGGTGCGGGCGGTTGCCCACGAAGCGCACGATCGCGTCGCGCGCGGTGAGGCGCATGTGGCACACGTCGCGGCGCCCGGCCACGTCGCTCAGCACGAGCGCCACGTCGTGCTCGGCGAACACGGAGCACAGGCGCTCGAACGCGGGGTTGCGGCCGTCGCGCGCGCCGCGGAACCACGCGTCGCCGCGCACCTCGAACGCCAGCGGCAGCTCGCGCGCCCAACGCTCGACGAAGGCCTCGAGCGCGGGACCCTGTCGGGGCGAGAACTCGATCGGCAACAGTCCCCACGCGCGCCCCAGTCGGCCGCCGAACTCGCGCACGAGCTCGACGAAGCGCTCCATCTCCGCCTCCACACCGACGAGCGCGCCGCCGTGCGTGATCCCCGACGGCAGCTTCGGACAGAAGCGGAAGTCCTTCGGGCTCGCGCTGCGCCAGCGCTCGATGCGGTCGGCGTCGATGCCGTAGTAGGTCGTGTTGAGCTCGTTCGTGGTGTAGGCCCGCGCGTGCAGGCGCAGGAACTCGCTCGCCGGCGTGCCCGGCGGCAGGAGCGTCCCGACGAAGTCCTTGTCGGACCACCCGGCGAGCCCGAAGCGGATCACGCCGCGCTCGCGGGCCGGCGCACCGGCCGCGCGCGCGAGCACGGCCGCGTTCGCCTCCGGCTCGGGCGGGAGCCGGAAGTCGACCGCGCCGACGTCGCCCTCGATCCGTCCGAACTCCATCGCTCCGCCCGCGCCTCAGTCCGCGGTCACCACTTCGAAGCGGCGCAGATCGATCCCGCAGGCGCCGTCGGCGGGATCGAGCCGCAGCATCAGCAGCGTGCGACCGCCGGCGTCGGCGAGCGCGTCCCGCAGATCGATCGTGTACTCGCGCACCTCGGGCGAGTTGGCGACCTCGAACGACACGGCGCGCGCCTCGGTGAACTCGTCGTCGTCGTCGAGCACCCAGAAGACCTGTCCGACGCCGCGGTCCACCGCCGCGTCGGGTGCGTGGACGATCATCGCGAGGCGCACGCCGGCGACGCGCTCCGCGGGGAGGTAGATCGCGGGCGCCACGAACCACGGATCGTTGTCGGACGCGACCACGCCGAGTCCGCCGGCCGCGACCTCGTCGAGGTCGGGGTTGAGCATCCACCCGCGGCGGTCGTCCTCCTGGGTGAGGTCCCAGGCGAGCTTCACCCCTTCGCGCGCGTCGCCCACCAGGTCGGCGCGCAGTTCGAGCAGGCGCGCCAGGTCCTCGGGCGCGCGCTGCGCTTCGCGCGCCGCCAACTCGTCGGGCGTGGGATCGGGCGCCTCGAGGTCGAGGAGCAGCGGAGCGCCGTCGCGCACCTCGTAGCGCGTGCCGCTCGGTGCGACCAGCGCGTCGCCCTCGAGCGCGAGCGGTTCCCGCGTCGTCGGACAGACCACGCGTTCGAGCAGCCACGGCGACGGGGCGTCGGGGACGCGCCGGGCGAGCGGCGCGGCCGGCACGCTGCTGCGCTCGAACAGCGCGTCGAGCAGGGCGTTCGTCCCCACGCGCGGCGCGCAGCGCGACGGCACGAGCTCGCGCATCGCGAAGACGCCGGCGCCGCCCTCGACGACGCCCTCGAGCGTCGTGTTGTCGACGAGCCAGTCGGTGAGCGCCGCGCGCGTCACCCCGTCCTCGGGCAGGTCCATCGGGAACTGCGACGCGAGCGACGCCTCGGTCCCCATGATCCGCGTGATGTCGTCGGGCAGGTACAGGTTCTGCTCGAAGTGCGGGAAGCGACAGCGTTGGAAGCGGTGGCGCGCGACGACCGCGGGGTCGGTCTCGAACTCGAGCGTCGTCATGAGCACCGCGCGCCGCGCCACGCGCGTGAGCTCGAGCAGCGCCTCGACCGGGAACTCGAGGTGCTCGATGACCTCGCTGCACACGACCACGTCGAACGCGTCGTCGCGGAACGGCAGGCGCGTGGCGTCGGCGGCGACGCCGTCGAGGTCGAAGAAGTCGCGCGCGCGCAGCGCCGCTTCGATCGAGAGGTCCGCGACCGCCGCGCGGACGCCGAAGGCCTGCTGCACGAGGTGCGGCAGGAAGCCCTCGCCGCCGCCGACCGCGAGCAGCGAGTCGAACTCGAGCTCGTCGAGCGCGCGCAGGAGTCGGAAGCTGATCGCGTAGCGCACCGCGTGCCCGGCCTCCGACGCGGGGTGATTGAGGCCGTAGATCGGCATGTGCGCCTGGTAGACGCCGTCCGCGCCGACCCGGCTGTAGCGGCGGTCGAGCCAGTCGGCCGTGTGCTTCGTGTAGGTACCCACGCGGGGAGTCTGCCACGCCGAGCGCGCGGGGACCAACGACGCGCGCCGGCGATGCGAGCCGACGACGCGCGCCGGCGATGCGAGCTGGGCTCAGCCGCCGGTGAGGAGCGGCGCGACCTTGCGCCACAGGACGAAGGCGAAGAACGCCAGCGTGACGAGGAGCGCGGCGGTGCCGAGCGGGCCCGTGCGACCGCGACCTGCGCGCGCGCGGCTCGCGCCGAGCCACAGGAGTGCGAGTGCGAGCAGCGGCACGAAGCCCGCGCCGACGACCGCGTAGGCCTGCTGCACCGCGCGGAAGTCGAGCCCGAGCCCGGCGAGCGGCACGAAGGCGAGGAAGAGCAGCCACGCGCGGTAGCTGCGCCGCGCTTCGAGGTCCGTGCGGCGCGCACCGTCGTCGTCGCGCCCCGCCGTGAGCCGCCAGAAGTCCGCGAAGACGAGCGGGACGCCCTGCCACACGCCGACGAGGCTCGAGAACACGGCCGCCCACGCGCCGACGAGGAACGCGCCGCGCGCGAAGCCGCCGAGCTCGCCCTCCAGCCTGTCGGCGAGGTCGACCACGAGCTCGGCGGACCGCCCCTCGCCGTCGAGCGTGCTGCCGATCACGACCATCGCCAGGCCGAACGCCGCCGTCGCCGCGTACCCCACCGCGAGGTCGACCCGACAGACGCCGACCGCGTCCTCCCCCGTCCGACCCTCCTCGCGGATCCAGTAGCCGTAGCACAGGATCGTGAGCGTGCCGCCGACGCCGCCGATGAGCGCGACGGTCCAGGCCAGGCCCTCGCCGCCGGCGTCGGGGATCGACGGGACGAAGAGACCGCGCGTCACGTCGCCGAGCGGCGGTGCGAGGGCGACGGCGGTCGCGACGACGGTGACGAACATGATGGCGACGGCGACGCCCATCATCCGCTCGAACAGCGCGAAGCCGCCGCGCCACACGAGCACGAGGCCGACGAGGCTGTGCGCGACGCCCCACACGACCTTCGCCGTGTCCGCGTCGAGCGGCAGCGGTACGAGCGCCTGCGCGGTGACGCCGCACGCGCTCGCGAGCGCCAGCCCGGTGAACCAGCTCCACGGCACGAGGTAGACGGCGAACAGCGGTCGCAGCGCGCGCGGCGCGCGGCCGAGCACGCTCTCGAGCAGCGTCTCGCCGGTCGCGAGCTGCAGTCGCGCGATGCCCTCGGTGAGCACGAACTTGAACACGGCGCCGACCACGACGGCCCACAAGACGACCGTGCCGAGGCTCGCGCCGCTGAATGCGCTCGTCGCCAGGTCCCCCGCGCCCACGCCGGTCGCGGCGACGAGCAGGCCGGGACCGATGCGGTGGAGCAGCGCGCGGCGCGCCGGCGGGTGGATCGGGTCGTCGGACATGGGAGCGGTCGTCGCGCGGCGCCATCCGCGCGCCGACCGAGGGTGGGTTCGAGAGTCCGCGCGCGCCAAGTCGCGTCGGTTCGTGAAGGCGATCTTGGGATTCGGTGAGGGAACGGATCTCGCGTTGAAGGCGGCGCGGCGCGGGGGTACGACGCGCCCGAGGTCCCCTGCGACCGCCCACGCCCATGCACCACCTTCGCGCCCTCGCCGGGCGGTTCGCGCTCCTCGCGCCGGCCGTCGCCGTGCTCCCGTTCGCCCGACCGCACGGCCCGTCGACCGGGTTCTCGCCCTCCGGTTCCTCGGCGACCACCTCCCCTTCCGCGCAGGAGCCCGCGGCCGCGCCGGAGTCGGGCGTCGAGCCGGTGACCGCCGAGGCCGTCGTCGAGCACTACGCGCTCCTGGCCCACGCGCGCTACGCGGACGCGTTGGGCGCCGCGCGCGAACTCTTCGACACGGTGCAGGCCTTCCTGCGCGAGCCGTCCGAGGCGACCTTCGCCGCGACGAAGCGCGCCTGGCTGTCCGCGCACTGCGTGTACTCGCACACCGAGCCGCTGCGCTTCGGCAACCCCAACACCGACGCCTGGGAGGGTCGCGTCAACGCGTGGCCGATGGACGAAGGGCTGATCGACTACGTGGCCGACGCCTACGTCGCGCACGAGGGCAATCCGTACGCGCGCTGGAACTTCATCGCGAACGGGCGCACGCCGATCGACGAGGAGCTGATCGCCGAGTTCCAGTCCGGTACCGATCCCAAGGTCGCTCCGACCGTGGCGATCAGCGACGTGGAGACGAACGTGACGCGCGGCTACCACGCGATCGAGTTCCTGCTCTGGGGTCAGGACCTCAACGATCCGCCGACCAGCGCGGGTCGGCGCCCCTTCACCGACTACGTCCTCGGCGACGCGGGGACGGGCGGCTCACAGGAGCGCCGCTGCGACTACCTCTCCGCGGCCGCGGGACTCCTCGTGGAGGACCTGCGCTTCGCCCTCCTCGACTGGGCACCCGACGGGGAACTCTACTCGAAGACCTTCGCCGCGCTGCCGGTCGCCGAGCGCCTCGATCGCATGATCGTCGGTCTGGGCACGATGTGCTTCGGCGAGATCGCGTCGGAGCGCATGCAGGTCGCGCTCATCACGAGCGACCAGGAGGAGGAGCAGTCGTGCTTCAGCGACACGACGCACCACGCCCACTGGCACAACATCGCCGCCATCGAGTCCTTCTACCGCGGCACGCACACGCACCGCGACGGGACGGTGACCGCGGGCGCGAGCCTCGACGCCCTGGTCCGGCGCCTCGACGCCGATCTGGCCGACCGCCTCGACGCGCAGTTCGTGCGCACGCGCGCCGCCGCGGACGAGCTGTTGCGCCGCGGCGAGGCGGGCGAACCGTTCGACCGGATCGTCGCCGCGGACAACGAGTCCGGACGCGCGCTCGTCACGCGCCTGATGGACGAGCTGCGCGCGCAGACCGAGCTCCTGGAAGAAGTGCACGGTCGCATCGCCGACCTGACCCGCCTGTAGCCGTGCGACGCATCACTCGATCCCACGGCGCACTCCCCGCCCTGCTCGCCGGACTCGTGTGCCTCGGCGCGAGCGCCGAAGTGGCCTCGCGCGGCTCCGACGACGCGGCGCTCACGCGCGAGCGGCGCGCCGACGAGGTCCTCGCCGGCGGAGGCACGAGCGTCGTCATCCCGCGCCAGCAGCTGATGGACCGCGGCGCCTTCTCGCTGCCGGCCGAGAACCTCGCGTTGGTGCGACGCGGCGACCACTTCGCCGGGAACTCGTTCTTCCAGAACGCCTGGGTGACGGCGCCCGCCTCGGCCGCGGCGCGCGACGGACTCGGTCCGCTCTTCAACACGATGTCGTGCCAGAGCTGCCACATCCGCGACGGGCGCGGTCGACCGCCGCGCTCCGACGAGGAGATGCTCTCGATGCTCGTGCGCGTCTCGCTCGACGGCGACGCGGTGTCCGACAGGGAGCGCGACCCGCACGCCGGCGTCGTGCTCGAGCCGAACTACGGCGACCAGATCCAGAACGGCGCGATCGCGGGCGTCGCCGCGGAGGCGCGGGTGACGATCCGCTGGATCGAGGAGGAGGGCGCGTACGCCGACGGCACGCGCTACACGCTGCGGCGCCCCGAGTACCTCCTCGAGGACCTCGGCTGGGGCGCGCTGGACGAGCGCGCGGTCCTGTCGGGCCGCGTCGCCCCCGCGCTCGTCGGCGCCGGGCTGCTCGACACGATCCCCGACGCCACGCTGCTCGCGCTCGCCGATCCCGACGACGCGGACGGCGACGGCATCAGCGGCCGCGTGAATCGCGTGTGGGACGCTGGGACCGGCGCCACGGCGATCGGACGCTTCGGATGGAAGGCCGAGCAGCCCGACGTGCGCCAACAGGTCGCGGCCGCCTTCAACGGCGACATCGGCATCACCTCGTCCCTGTTCCCCACCGACGGCAGGAGCGCGGCCCAGCGCGAGGCGATCACGGCGCCCGACGGCGGCGCTCCCGAGGTCAGCGACCGGATCCTCGACCTGGTCACCTTCTACTGCAAGACGCTCGCGGTCCCGGCGAGTCGCAGCCTCGACGACCCCGTCGTGCAGCGCGGGCAGGAGCTGTTCCGCGGCGCGGGGTGCGCGAGTTGCCACCTCGAGACGCTCGTCACCGGCGACGACCCGGCCTTCCCCGAGCTGTCGGGCCAGACGATCCACGCCTACACCGACCTGCTCCTGCACGACATGGGGCCGGGTCTGGCCGACGGGCGCAGCGTCTTCGATGCGAGCGGGAGCGAGTGGCGCACGCCGCCCCTGTGGAGCGTCGGCCTCGTGTACCTCGTGAATCGCCACACGAACTACCTGCACGACGGGCGCGCGCGGAACCTGGAAGAAGCGATCCTGTGGCACGGCGGTGAGGCCGAGGCCGCGAAGGAGGCCTTCCGCGCACTCGACGCCGAGGACCGCCGCGCGCTCGTGGCGTTCCTGCGCGCGCTCTGAGAACGGCGCGCGCTGGACGCGATCGCTGAGCGCGATCGTCGCGCGCTCAGGCGGCGCGCTCCAGCGACGCGTCCGTGCCGGTCGGATCGTCGCTCGGCCCACCGTCGGCCGGTCGCGGACCCGGCGCCGCGTCGGCGCCGGCCTGCAGGCGTTCGGCCAACTGGGAGAGGCGGTCGGCCAACTCACCGAGCTCGTCGGTGCGGCGCAGGCGGCAGACGCCGACGCGCTCCCCCGCGAGCAGGCGATCGAGGTAGCGCTCGAAGACGTAGATCGGCCCGGCGACACGGTTCGTGACGACGAGCCCGATGTAGGCCATGAGCGGCACGAGCAGGACGAGCGTCCACACGAGGTTCTCGGCCACGATGCCCGGCAGGCGGTCGGCCAGCGCTCCTTCACCGAGCTGCGCCTCCTGCATGATCTCGGTCACCGAGCGGTTCACCAGGATCACCTGGAAGCAGCCGCTGATGCAGGCGAGCGCGACGAAGACGGCGATCATCTTCAGCTGCAGCCCGCGCTTGATGAGCTTCTTGTTGCGTTGACGCATGGGGAGGGGCGCGGGCCGGACGGGACCGCCGCGACGGGGACCGGGCGCCCGCCGCCCCTATCGCCCGAACGCCCCGCAGCGCTTCAGCCCACTTGGGGCTTCTCGAGGGGGCGCGCGGCCGTCAGCGCCGCTCCCAGCCGCCGCGCCGTTCGCCGCCGCGGTCGTCGCGTCGGTCGCCGCCGCGGAAGGGCCCGCGATCGCCACCGCGATCCCCACCGCGATCCCCACCGCGATCCCCACGGCGGCCGCCGTCGCGCGGTCCGCCGCCGTACCCGCCGCCGTAGCCTCCGTAGGAGCGCCGGCCGCGATCGCCGCCGTAGCCACCGCCCGAGCGATCGTCGCGCCCGCCGCGGTAGCCGCCGCCGTCGCGCGGTCCGCCGCCGTAGCCGCGGCCGCCGCGGTCCCCGCGATCGTCGCCGCGACCACCGCCGTACCCGCCGCGGCCACCGTGATCGCGTCCACCGCGCCCGCCGCCGTCGGGGCTCGGTCCGCGGTCGCGGCGGATCATGACGCGCGGATCGCGCGGGTCGCGCCGGGCCGCCAGGTCCTCGAACTTCGCCGCCACGTCGCCGTTGACGTCGAAGGTCGTCGCGTTCGGATGGATCGAGATCGAGCCGATGTCCGAGCCGGTCACGTCGCCGCGTCGGCAGGTGATCGCCAGGATGCGTCCCGGCGTGGCGCCCTGGTTCGCGCCGTAGTTCATGAAGAAGCGCACGGTGCCGAGGTCGCCGACGCTGGGGCGGTCGGCGCGCGGCGCGCGGGGGCGCTCGTCGCGCTCGCGGCGTCCGCGATCGTCGTCGAAGCGCCCGCCGCGACCGCCGCGCTCACCGCGATCGAAGTCGCGGCGCTCGAAGGAGCGCCCCTGGCGATCGTCGTGGCGATCGCGGCCGCGTTCCTCGCGCGGACGCAGGAACTCGACCTCGCGCGGGCGCGCGCGATCCTTGGGCTCGAGGCGCGCCAGGAGCGCGGCGACCACGACCTCGGCGTCGCGCTCGGCGAGCAGTTCGCGCGCGACTTCGAGGCGCGCGGCGTCGGGCTCGCCGTCGAGCGCGCCCTCGAGTTCGGTCACGAGCGCCGCGCGGTCGCGGTTCGACAGCTCGGCCTCCACGTCCGCGCGCGACGGGACGGGCTCGAAGCGCATGTCCACGCCCGCGTCGTTCGCGATGCGCGCCACCTTGCGGCGGCGGCTGGGCGGGCACATGAGGACCGAGCGCCCGGCGCGTCCGGCGCGGCCCGTGCGACCGCTGCGGTGGGTGTAGATCTGGCCGTCGATCGGCGGCGCCATCTGCACCACCATCTCGACCTCGGGCACGTCGATGCCGCGCGCGGCCACGTCGGTGGCCACGAGCACGCGCGCGCGTCCGTCGCGGAAGGCACCCAGCGCGCGCTCGCGCTGGCTCTGGGCGAGTTCACCCGAGATCGGCAACGCGGCGAAGCCGTCGCTCTCGAGCTGCTGCGCGAGGTCCATCGCGTCCGCGCGGCGCTCGACGAAGACGAGCGTGCGCCCGTCGCCGGCGAGCAGCAGGAGGTTCACGAGCGCGTCGTAGCGGCCCTCGGCGCGCACCATGTGCGCCACGTGTTCGATGTCCGCGTTCGCCTCGCCCAGGCGCGTGCCCTCGACGGGGAGCGCGTCGCGCTGGTAGCGCTCGGCCAGGCGCAGGATCGCGTCGGGGAAGGTGGCCGACACCAGGTGGGTGCGACGACCGGCCGGCGTCGTCTCGAGGATGCCCTCGAGCTCGTCGCGGAAGCCCATGTCGAGCATCTGGTCCGCTTCGTCGAGGACGAGTTCGCCGACGCTCGACAGGTCGAGCGCGCCGCTCTCCACGTGGTCGAGCAGGCGACCGGGCGTGCCGACGAGCACGCGCGCGCGGCGGCCGAGGATCCGGCGATCGCCGTAGACCGGCGTGCCGCCGGTGACGACGGAGACCTCCACGCCGTCGAGGCCGGCGAACAGCCAGCCGAGCTCGTCGGCGACCTGCTGCGCGAGCTCGCGCGTCGGCGCGATCACGAGCGCGTCGGGACCGACCCGGTCCTCGGCGCGCGGAGTCGTGAGCAGGTCGGCCATGACGAAGCCGAGGGCCACGGTCTTGCCGGAGCCGGTGCGCGAGGAGATCGACAGGTCGCGACCGCGCGCCTCGTCGGCGAGCACGGCCGTCTGGACCGGGGTCAGGGCGTCGAAGCCGCGCTGCTCGAGCGCGCCGGCGAGCGCGGGGTGGACGCCGGCGAAGGGTCCGGCGTCGACGACCGGGCCGGTCTCGAAGGGCGGCTCGGTCTCCACCGACGGATCGCTCTCGGCGGACGGATCGTTCTCGAGGCTCGCATCGGTCTCGACCGGTGCGTCGGTCTCGACGGGCGCGTCGGTCGCCGCGAACGAATCGCTGGACGCCGACCGTTCGGCGTCGACCGCATCGGCCTCGTCGAGCCGCTCGCGTTCGTCGATCGGCTCGTTCTCGTCGGACGGCTCGTGCTCGGCCGAGGGGGCCGCGTCGCGCGCGTCCGTCGCCGGTGCGTCGAGCGACGCCGCGACGGACTCTTCGACGGAGGACTCCACGGGCTCCTCGATGGGCTCCTCGTCGGGCGCCTCCTCGGAGGCCGCGTCGACGCGGGCGTCGACCTGGTTCGCGGTGGGCGTCGCCGCTGCGAGGCGGGTCGACACGGAAGGGCTCTGCTCGCCGCTCGGCGAGTCGCTGTGCTGGGTCATCGGACGGGTCTCCACACTCGGCGCTCGTGTGCGCCGGTAACGGGGGGCCGTGGTCGGTGCCGCGGCCCTCGAACGAATGCGGAGATCCTTCAGCGCCCGTCCCGACGCGGGCGCCGCTGGGCGCTCGATCGTCGGTCCGGAGTTCAACACCCTCCGCGCGAACCAGGCACCGTACCACGGCCGGCGCGCTCCGTCGGCGACCAGCTCGCGTTTCCTGCCTCGTCCACCGCCCCGCCCGGCGGCGGGACGCCCCCGTCGACGGCCACCCCACCGCCGCTATCCTGCGGGCCATGAAGATCTCCGGCTTCTCGTTCCTGCGCAACGGAGCCAAGTTGCACTACCCAATCGTCGAGTCGATCCGCTCCGCGCTGCCGCTCGTGGACGAGTTCGTGATCGCGATGGGCGACTCGGACCCCGACGACGACACGCGCGAACGGATCGAAGCCATCGGGTCCGACAAGGTCGTGCTCTTCGACACGGTCTGGGACCTCGAGAAGTACCCGCGCGGCATGGAGCACGCGCACCAGACGGATCTCGCGAAGGAGCGCTGCACCGGCGACTGGCTCATCTACCTGCAGGGCGACGAGGTGCTGCACGAGGACGACCTGCCGGTGATCCGACGCTCGTGCGAGCGCTGGCTCGACGACACCCGGGTC
>Ga0180436_10000353_pt1 | contig 47998 bp, 27 predicted proteins | sample SS_ome_2_FD_132434 | JGI IMG/M metagenome (GOLD analysis project Ga0180436, IMG submission 132434) | Hypersaline lake sediment archaeal communities from the Salton Sea, California, USA - SS_3_S_2 metaG | ecosystem: Environmental > Aquatic > Non-marine Saline and Alkaline > Hypersaline >...
CACCGCTTCGGGGTTTCGTCTTTCAAGCGACCCGAGCCGGCGGTCGATGCTCCCCTCCCCGGAGTCACGACCGACCTTGGCAAGCCCAGCATCACGAATCCAGTCTCAAGGTTGGGGTCTTGGCCTGCCCCTCATGCCGCTGCCCTCTGCGCGTGCCCCACGCCGGCTGCGTACGCAGCGGGCGTGATCTGATTCAGAGCGCCGTGTGGCCGCTCCTCGTTGTATCCGCGACGCCAGCTCTCAACCACGAGTTGCGCTTCACGAACCGCCACGAAGGCCCAGCGGTTCAAGCACCCGTCGCGAAGCACGCCGTTGAACGACTCTTCGTGACCGTTGATGATCGCGGGATGGCCCCGGCGCTCGAGCAGCTGGTCGAGAACGCGAACCACATCGTGCGAGTTCAGCAGTCGGGCGCACTCGATCCAGATCGCCAGCCGCTTCGGCTCGGCGTTCTCGCGCTCGAGTTCCTTCAGGCGCTTCGCTTCCGACACGTCCATCCCGCCGAACTTCGTTCGCCATCGGTAGGACGTCTGCTCCGAGAGGTTCTGCACCCGACACACATCGCGGAAGTTCCCCGTCTGCTCAGCCTCGTTCGGAACGCCAATAATCTGTTCTTCCGTGAATCGCTTCCGCTTCGTCTCGTCTCCGAGCAGCCAAAAGGCTCACTCAGAGACTGGATCCATCATGGAGGGGCCGGCCGTAGGCGCTCGTCGATCGGGTTCCACACACGATCCGAGAGTGAGACGCGAAACGCCCGCCGCGATTGCGGCGGGCGTGGGACCGGATCAGTAAGGAAGCGGCATGAGCTTCAGGCCACTTCCCCCCCCTCGCGACTGAACTCGTCACGAGGGGGGCCGTCCGACAACAGATACGAAGTGAAGGAGATCTCGAAGAGCCTTATGGGGTCCCATTTCCTCGCGGGTCTAAATCAGGGCTCTACGTCTCAGATCTGGTTTCGAGGACTTACCCCAGGCGATCACTCGAAGGAGGCTTGGTGCACAAGCCGCCAGGCGAACATCGAGCGCCCTGGCGCCCAAGGGCGCGCTCGAAAGGGGATCCGTAGACGTGATCTTCTTCATTCGATCCCGTCAGCGCGACCGCCCCTTGGCCGGTGCCGCGGGGTAGAGGCTGAGTCCCACCAGGCCCACGAACATCAGGAGCGTCGCCGAAGGCTCGGGCACGACGTTCTGCGCAGCCACGATCGTGACCGCCGACGAGCCGAAGGTCACGTCCATCGGATTCATCGGGTCCAGGGGACCGTAGAAGGGGCCGGGAATCAACCCGCTCGGCGCCAGGGTGACGAACTGCGCCGTTCCGACTCCCTCTGCCCGAAACGTGAAAGTTCCGACGACGCGCTGTCCCGAAGCAGGGGTCGGAAAGAAACCGAAGCCCAGCTCGAGCGGCTGGGTCGTGTCGTTGTCCGTCGCCGGCATTCGAAACGGCGGCGTGTCGCCGAGCCCCGCGTCGAAGTCGAAGGAGATGAAGGATACGAGCGGGTCGTACGTGACCTCCAACCCGCCTCCAATGGTGGGATCATCGAAGTTCATCACCATCTGGATCGTGAACGTGTCCCCCTCCGTCACAGTCAGCTCGGTCGGGTCGAGAGCGATCGAGTTCAGTGCAGAGGCGGGCGCCGCGAACAGGCCGCCGAGCACGAAGGTGGCGAGAAGGAGCTCCTTGAGCCAGAGCCGGGGCGAGGAGGGTCGCGAGACCCCGCGCATGGCAAACCGATTCCACATGTACAGCGACATTGAAACATCTCCCAGGGTATGGCTGCAGTGATGGCAGCCATGAGTTAATCCGAATTCCCGAATCGTCTAGGAGCAAGACCCGTGCCGACTTCTGGAGGGTTACCGCCAGGCGCCCTGGGGGATCGGCAGAGAGGAACTGCGGACCGCAACAGCGCTCGTCGCGTTCTGCATCGATATTTCTGGCTTGACTCGCTTGTTAGGCGTCTAGAGGCTCGCGACAGTGGCACGCATCTTGATAGGCAAGACACGGGTATCCATCGAGCAGAACCGATGAACGTGCCGTGCAGGTAGAGAGCAAATTGAAAGTGAACATTCGAAGCGGCATGACGGAGAGAGGTGCGCAGATCGCGGAGTCGAACGAGCTGAGCGCCGATCGACGGGAGACGCAGAGCCGTCGCCTCAGAGGAGAGCCCGCGATGACTCATGCGCGATCCATGGATTGCACGAAGGAAGGGACCCGGTGAGGCTGCTGGTCGCGGACGACGATCCCGTCGTGCGAGCGTCGATTCAGGCGCGCCTCGAGCGGTGGGGCTACGAGGTGGAGGTTGCAGGCAACGGACTCGAAGCCTGGGCTTCCTTGACCTCGAGCGAGGAGTTTGCGGTCGCCCTGCTCGATTGCGACATGCCGGGGCTGACAGGGATGGCGCTGAGCCGGCGCATCCGTGAAAGCGCTTTACCGACACTCCGTCGGCTCTTCGTCGTCCTGATGTCGGCGGACCCGAGCGAGAATCGGCTGCTCGACTGTCGCGATGCGGGAGCAGACGAGTTCCTGCAGAAGCCATTGGACTCTCGGGTTTTCGCGAGCCTGCTGAGGGATGGGGAGCGACGGCGTTGGCGGCGGGTCGAGTTCGAAGACGGCTTTTTCCTGCGCGCGCCATGACGCAGGAGCGAGGCCCCCGCGCGAGACCACGCCCCCCCGCCTCCCCCCTCAGGGGCGAGCTCTCTTGAATTGCCCCAACTCGGCTACCCGGTCGTCTCTGGGCAAGGAATGGGCCGCAGAATCCCCACATTTCTTATTCGCCCACCCATTCAGGCTTCGATTCGAACGACCGATGAACTCCTCCGATACCTGCAGCCGCACCGGATGGAAGAGCGCGTGGACTCCGATCGATGCATTCTCATCGTCGACGACGACAGACTCGTTCGCGAACGAATCTCGAGCATCATGGGCAGCTACGACTACTCGCCCATCGGCGTGGGCGACGCTGAGGCCGCCCTGGAGGCGGCACGGAGCCAGGACTTCGACGCCTTCTTCGTCGACATCAAGCTCCCCGGCATCGACGGCTTCGAACTTCTCGGCCGCCTGCAGGAACTCCGCCCCAGCCGACCCGTCGTGATCATCACGTCTTCGGGGAACCTCGACAGCGCCGTCATGGCCATCCGCGCTGGCGCTTTCGACTTCCTCGCAAAGCCCGTCCTCCCCGAGGCCCTGATTCTCTGCCTGGACCGCATCTTCCAAATGAAGGCCCTGGACGAAGAGAACCAGCAGCTCAGGCAGGAATCGAAAACGACCTCCCGCATGGGTCACCTGATCGGCGCCAGCCAGGCGATGCGGAGCATCTTCTCGCTGGTGCGCCGGGTCTCGAACTCCACCTCGACCGTCCTGATCACAGGCGAGAGCGGAACCGGAAAGGAGGTCGTCGCGCGAGCGCTCCACGATCAGGGCGTGCGCGCCGCGCGGCCCTTCATTCCGATCAATTGCGCGGCGATCCCGGATGGCTTGCTCGAAAGCGAGCTCTTCGGGCACTTGAAGGGCTCGTTCAGCGGCGCGGTCGAGAACCGCGAGGGACTCTTCCTCGCCGGCAACCGCGGAACGGTCTTCCTCGACGAGATCGGCGAGATGGACGAGCAGATGCAGACCAAGCTACTCCGCTTCCTCCAGGAGCGGGAGGTTCGTCCGATCGGCTCCAGCCAAACCGAAAAGGTCGACGTGCGCATCATCGCCGCGACCAACCGCGAGCTGAGTCAGGAGATCCGGGAAGGACGTTTTCGTCAAGACCTCTATTACCGCCTCAACGTGATCCCGATCGGGATTCCCCCGCTGCGCGAACGCACGGACGACATCGAACCCCTCGCGAACCACTTCATGGAACGACACGGCGGCGGAGGCCGTCAGCTCGACGGCTCTGCGCTCAAGGTGCTCGGCTCGCAGCCGTGGACCGGGAACGCGCGCGAGCTCGAGAACGTGATCGAGCGGAGTCTGACGCTCTGCGATGCCGAAATCCTGACGGAGGAGGATCTGGCACTCGAGGAAAAACCGCTCGAGCTCGAAACGGAGCAGACGGAAGATTTCGATCAGATGCTGTCGAGCGCTGCACGGACCCTGACCCCGCTCCGCGACCTCGAGAGCCGCTACATCGACGTCGTTCTGGAGAGCGTCGACGGCAACAAGGCACGCGCCGCGAAGATCCTGGGCGTCGACCGGACGACGCTCTACCGGCGCAAGGATGGGTCATGAAAATCGGCGGATCCCGGTTCAGCTGGGGCCGATCGCGACCAGCCAAGCGAAGAGAAGCTCCCCGGACCTGGTCACTCACGGACACCTGTCGCGCGATCGGCGTCATGTTCCTGACGCTCGTGCCGGGTCACCTCCTCGCGCTCGAGGGCACGCCTGCGACGATCACGTCCACCCTCGCGGCCGCAAGCGCGGTCGGGCTCTTCGCGCTCGGCGAGGTGATCGAGCGAGGCCGCTGGTCCGAAGCCGACCCGCGCGGAGACGATCCCGTGGCCTTCGGGATCGCGACCCTCGCCCTCGCCAACGGCCTCACTCTTCTGGCGGTCAAGGGTCAGGCGCAGAACTCGATCTACCTCCTTCTCCTCATCGTCGGCGCCAGCTACTTCATCCGATCCGCCCGATGGCTCCTGCCCTTCATCGGCCTCACGCTCGTCGGCGGGGCCTCCACGGTCGCGCTCTTCGTAGAGGACCGCGACGGGCTCGACTCCGGCTTCGCGACTTGCTTCGCGTTGGGCCTCTCGGCCATGCTGCACGCGGCGCGGACGCGCTTCTTGAAGAGCGAGGCCCACGCTCGGGCGATCGAGACCGAGCGTATCCACGCGGCCCTGGAGCAGCGCCAGCAGACTCTCGAGAAGCTCCAAAACGCCGAGGCCCGCAGTACTGCCGTGATCGAGGCCTCGCCCGACCCGGTGATGCTGGTGGACCATCAAGACCGGATCACCGAGGCGAACGAGGCGGCCGTCGAGGCCTTCGGCTACGCGCGGGACGAACTCATCGGCCGGACGCTCGCAGACACCATCGTGCCGGAGCGACTCCGCGAAGCCCATCTCCTCGGCGTCTCGCGCTACCTCGATTCCCGCGAGCCCATCCTGATCGGACGGCGTGTCCGGCTCCCCGCGCGCCGGGCCGACGGAAGCGAGTTCTCCTCGCAGGTGACCCTGCGAGAGGCCTACACTGAGGGTTCGTCGCCGGTCTTCGCGGGCTTCATCTCCGACCTGACCGAGCGGGAGAGCGCCGAGCAGGCGCTTCACGAGGCGCGCGAGCGTGCGGAGGAGGCGAACCGGGCCAAGAGCCAGTTCCTGGCCCGAATGAGCCACGAGATCCGGACGTCCCTGAACGCCATCGTCGGTCTGACGAACCTCGCGATCGCCGATCTCCCACAGGGCCGTGTTCGCGACCTCCTCAAAAAAAGCCATGGCGCCGGCGAGTATCTCTCGGCGGTACTGGGTGACACGCTCGATCTGTCGAAGGTCGAGGCCGGCCACCTGGCGCTGGAGCAGCGGCCCCTCTGCCCACGCCGCCTGCTACAGGAAACGTGCGACTTCCTCGCGATCCTTGCCTCCGAGCGAGGTCTGGACCTGATCATCCAGATCGACGCCGACGTCCCAGACTGGATCGTCGGCGACGCGACCCGCATCCGTCAGATCGTCACGAACCTCGTCGGCAACGCGATCAAATTCACCCATCAGGGCTGGGTGCGCGTATCGATGCAAACCAGGGGAGATCGTCTCCATCTCACGGTCGAGGACACGGGCGTGGGCGTGCCCGCGACCCTGAAGCGCCGGATCTTCGAGGAGTTCGAGCAGGGTCGACCTTCTGACGACGACACGCAGGCCGGAGCCGGCCTCGGGCTGACGATCTCGCGCAAGCTCGCCCACCTCATGGGCGGCATCATCACACACGAGGACCGTGCAGGCGGCGGAAGTCGCTTCTCGTTCGTCCTCCCGTGGGTCGGCGCGGAATCGCGACCTCCGGCGATCCAGCGGCCCGCTGTCGGCCGCGTCGGGGTCGCCCTCCCCCGAGCCGTCGAGCGCGCCGCGATCCGCGAAAGCCTGTCGCATGAGGCAAAGCTCGACGCATCTCTGAATGTCACTTTCCAGGGTTCCATCCTCATCGTCGAAGACAACGAGATCAACCAGATCGTGCTGGCCGAGACCCTGCGTCGAGACGGTCTGACGGTCGAGGTCGCCAATGACGGGTACGCGGCGGTCGAGATGCTGGAGCGGAACGATTTCGACGGCGTCCTGATGGACATCTCCATGCCAGGGATGGACGGCTTCGAGACGCTCGAGCTGATCCGATCGCTACCGAACCGCAAGACCGTGCCCGTCGTCGCCGTCTCCGCCTACGCCACGCAAGACATGCGAGACCGGGCCATCGCGTCTGGCTTCGACGGGTTCGTACCGAAGCCCATCGACCTCGAAGAGATTCGTCGCGTCCTCTCCCGGCGACCGGCAGGCCAAGGCGAAGGCGAAGGCGATCCGAGCGAAGGTCCTCGCGCCTTCGACATGACGGAGGCCGCTCCGCCGGCCGACGTGATCGACCTGATGGTCCTGCGGCGACACACGGAGGGCGATCGAAATCTCATCCGGCGACTCTCGAAAATCTTCGACGAGAGCTACCCCAAGACCCTCCAGAGCATCGCCGACGCGGTCGCGACGGGCGCCTGGGAGCAGATTCGACGACCTCTCCACAAACTCAAGGGCACGCTCGCTGACATCGGCGGAGCTGCCGCCCTCGAGCTCGTCTCGGCGCTGTCGAGAGACGGCCGCGCCGAGGATGCGCTCGCCGCAGAGCGTGACCTCGCGCGACTTCAGTCGATCCTACGCGCCACTTCCGAACGACTCGCAGAGATCGCGACCGAAGGCGAAAACGAGAACTGACGGGTCGCTCTGCTGCCGGCGCCGGCGTTCGGGTCCGCAGGAACGTTCTCGCTTCGATCTCGTCGGGCGGCTAGGCGAAGGAAAGAGAGACGAGCGTGAGTGGACCGCTCTCCGGCGAATCGCCGGCGAATCACTGGATTGACAGCGGCATGATCGATGCAACGGATGGATTCGCAGCCGAACTCCCCCTTACGGGTGATAGCTTGAAAACCACGGCCCGTCGGGCGCACCGCCGAGAAACCGACAAGCGATGACTCGAATGATTCACAGGAATGGGGCCATCCGGGTCGCGACGGAGGCACACCCGGCCGTGGGCCCCCTGAGGGTTTCCCGCTTGCCTGCTTCAAGTGAGTCGCGAACGGGCGCTGTGGATCAGTCGAGGACTTCGATTCGGAGCAGCAACCTGGACGCCGACTCTCCGACCGGCGGGCAGACGCTGAATCTCCGCGCCCGCGAGGTGAACAGATGCGACTGAAGATGCGCAGTGCACTCGACCCGAAGGAGACCTCTGTGAGTCAAAGTCTGAAACTCCGGCTGCGGGAGGTCACTCTCTCCCTGATCGTGACCTTGGTGGCGGCGGACGCCTTCGCGCAGAACGCGGTGGAGGTCATCGCGCAGCAGTCGACGGTTGCGCTGGACGCCGAAGAGATCGTCTTCGACGTTCGGCTCCAGTTCAGCGACGTCACCGTCGGTGGCGGCTTCGAGATCAGCTACGATCCGGCGAGGCTTGAGTTTCTCGATTTCACCTTCGTGAACGACCCTCAAATGCTCATTCAGCTGGCGCCGCCCGCCGGCACGACCCTCCAGCCGCTGGTCTTCGCAGCCGGGTGGGTGATCCTGACGCCCCCCTCTGGCGTGACGGGAGAGAGGTCCGTGGGCACACTACGGTTTCGTCCCGTCGAGGAGGGGCCGGCCCTGGTCGACCTGAGCGCCAGTGCCGCCACGACGCCCGGGCCCTTCTATCCGCCCCTCGCCGTCCCCACGCCGCTCGACGTGGATTATGCGGACGCGACCGTCACGGTCGTCCCAGAGCCCGGCCTTGGAGCCCTCATGGGCTGTGGTCTGCTCGTCCTCGCCGGCCTGAGCCGCTCGAGGAAACCGAACGCGAGGGATCCTCAGCTCCGCTGAGAAGAAGCCGACTGCCTCTAGAAGCCCGTGTCGGAGGGGTCGGAGGGGTCGGAGGGATCGGAGGGATTGCGGGGAGCGCCGCGAGGACAGCTCGGCACGAAGAGGGAATCGCCAGCCTCGTTAGAGGTCCGACTGCTTTTCTTCGAAGACCAGATCCGCGTCCGTCAGTCTCTCGCCCTCACAAAGCGTGAGACTCCGCTCGATCACGTTCTCGAGCTCGCGAGCGTTCCCGAGCCAGAGCTGCGAGGCGAGCATCCTGAGAGCGGAGGGATCGATCTGCCGGCCCCCCCCGCCATGTCGCTCCACGAAGTGTTTCGCGAGGGGCTCGATGTCGTCCCGGCGTTCGCGCAGCGGGGGAATCCCGATCGGGATCACGTTGAGGCGGTAATAGAGGTCTTGCCGGAAGCTCCCTTCCCGGACCGCGCGCCTCAGGTTGGAGCGGGTCGCGGCGACCACGCGCACGTCGACCTTCTCGGTCTGGCTCGAGCCGATCGCGCGAACCTCCCCGTCCTCGAGAAAGCGCATCAGCCTGGCCTGCAGACGCTTGTCCATCTTCCCGACCTCGTCGAGGAAGACCGTTCCGCGGTGGCCGGCGAGGAGGCGGCCCTCGCGGTCCTCGACGGCGCCGCTCTTCGAGCCCTTCAAGTGCCCGAAGAGCTCGCTCTCGAGAAAACCATCGGTCGTCGCTGCGCAGTTGATCGAAATGAAGGGCCATGCGGCACGCACGCCCCGCTCGTGGATCGCTCGAGCGATGGCCTCCTTGCCGGTCCCGCTCTCGCCGGTGATCAGAACGGTCGAGTTCGAGCTGGCGACCCGGCCCACCCGCGAGAAGATGCTCTGCATCGCCTGGCTGGCGCCGATCAGGTGACCCATTGGGGCTGTCGCCCTCGGTTCCTGCCAAGGCCGCTGGATCTCTTCACCCAGGGCCATCCTCTGGGCGATGCGTTTATCGGAACTCACTGGCTCTCCGATCGACTGGGCGGACGCGCCCTACTCTTTTCCATCGGCCACCCGAGCCCGATCCTGAGGGCTGGATTCGATCGACTGCGTGCCGCTGGAGGACATCGGCTCCCCTTGGGATTTCGGGCGGGGATCCGTCCGACGCGGCGGCCATGCGCCCCGCAGCTTCACAAGCCCGTCTGGGACATGTGGCGGATCAGGGCCGCAAGGTAGAGTCGCAACGCCGGATCGAACAAAGCCTGAAGGTCCGGCAGCTCGGCAAGCCCGCGCATCGAAAGGCGAGCTCGAATGGCAGTCCAGAAACGCGCGAACGAGCGAGAACCCGATCACGCGTTTCGGAAGGGAACCACCACGAACGGATTCCCGCCCGGGATGGACCCTTCCTCGATTTACGACCACACTGCCAGCCGCAGCCCCCACGCGATCACGGATCGCGCAGCTCGTCCTCCTCAGATCGACCGTGGGGAATCACGCCGTCACGCGCCTCAGCGCGATTCGGCCCTTCGGCGGGCCTCGTAGTAGCCATCGCGATCTTCTCTGGTTGCCCGTCGGATCCCCACCGCAGAGTCCTCACGGGGAGCGGCGCTCGCCGTCTTCGCCTCGCGCGACGGGTCGAAGAAATCGGATGGCTTCTCTTCCGAACCCGCCGGTCGCGAGCCCGCTCCCTGGGTCAGCCCTCTCTCGACTCCGGCAGCCGGAGACGCAGACTGGGAGGCCTCATCGCCCCCATCGCAGGCCCCGAGGATCGAGACGCTCGCAAAGAGCGCCACGACAGCGATGTACTGGAAGTGGCGGCGCGAGAATCTGCTCACGGTTTGGCTCTCCAGAAGCGCCCTGCCCCTCGAATCAGGGGCACGTGCCTCCGTTATGGAGCTTCTCCCTGGAACTCACGACGGTGAATCATGGAGATGCGCCTGTATGCAGTCCGCGTCGTCGATCTCTCGATCAATCTTGAGAAGAAAGCAGGAAGTAAGAGAAGCATTTGCTCACGAATTGCTCGCCTCCGTCGATTTAAAGGAAAGCTCCGAGGAACCGATGTAGGTAGCCGAATGCTCTGCCGAACCTGCCACCCGGCATGGACGGCTCCTCTCCACACCGCAGACCCGATCACCGACTCAGAGGAACCGAGAAAATGAATATCGCAACGTCGCCCCTCCACTCTGGGCGGAAACGCCTTACGTACGGCGCAGCCCTGCTCGTCGCATTGATCAGCAGCTTCGGCGCCGCGGCAGAGGAGCTCTACGAGGTCGGGGATCGACTCGAGCCGATCGAGCTCGTGGATCAACACGGCGAGACGGGGTCCGTCGGCCGATCGACCAAGGTCGTCATCCTCGTCCGGGATCGCTTCGCCAGCGAGATTCTCAAAGAGGCCTTTGCCGAGACAGAGGCATCCGCCCTCGCCGCAAAGAAGATCGCCTACATCACGGACCTGAGTCGAACGCCCCTCATGGCCAAGAACCTGTTCGTCGTTCCGGGAATGCGCCTCAAGCAGTACAGCATCCTCCTCGACAGCGAGCCCATCAAGACGAAGCTGTACCCGAGCAAGGGCGGCCAGGTGACCCTCCTCTTCCTCGAAGACCTCGAGATCAAAGACATCCGCTACGCGACCGTCGGAAGCGAGGTGGCGGAACTTCTCGAGCTGGAGCGACCCCGATCCGCCGCGCTCGAAGAGAGCCGCTGACCCTCTCAAGGAGAACGTCCGCCCCGCCCCATCATTCTCCCACGAAATCTCCGAACGCTTCCACTCGCGAAGCCGCCCCCCGGCTGTCTGCACTCGCCCAAAAAAAACCGCCCTGTAACCCGATCTCGGGCTACAGGGCGGCAGGAGCTGTGCTCCTTTCTTGGCCTGCTCAGTGTTTAACTCGTTCTCAACCTCTTACCGACGCATCGGTCAAGGCTGCGCAGCGACCTCCCCTCCGAAGTACATCTGGAAGACCCCAAGCTCCAACATGTTACAGACGCCATCGCCGTTCATGTCGGTGTGGGTAGCCTCGCTACTGAACATGTCTGCCTGCAGGATGTTCAGGTCTCCGTAGTTGACCACTCCGTCGTTGTTGAAGTCGGCGTCGCACATGTTGCCGTGGCCGTCGCCATCAGAATCCCTCTGGCTGTGCCCGCCGGCGTCTAGCGACGTCGGACCGTTCGCCACGAAGCGACAGTTGTCGCATCCGTCACCCACTCCGTCACCGTCCGTATCGAGCTGGTCCGCATTCGCGGTCAGCGGACAGTTGTCTACGTCGCCGCAGACTCCGTCCCCATCCACATCGTTCTGCGGATCGAAGGGACAGGCGTCCGAGGCTCCGAAGATCCCGTCACTGTCGGCATCGAGGATCGTCGCGATCGTCTGATGCATGACTGCAGAGGCGACCGAAGCACCTTCGGTGTTTCCGACCAGTGTCGCGGCGAGGACCGCTGCGACGTCGATCTGGTTGGGATCGGAGTTCACGTTGGTCAGCCGAGCCGGAATCTCGAGCACGCCGAGCGCGTCGTTCTGCATGGAATTTCCAGTCAGAACGATCGACTCGATGGCCTCGCCGTCGACGACCAGCGAAACGATGCTCACTCCAGGAACCAGCGGAAGCACTTCCTCGCCTCGCATCGACCAGCTCACGCTGACCGTGTCTTCGCTCACGAGGCCAGTCAGCGGATCGATCTCCGCGACGATCTCCGGAACGAAGATCCCGATCGCACTCCCCATCTCATTGAAGAAGTAGAGAGCGATCCGATCGACGAGGCTCACGTCTCCTTCGAGGATCGGCGTGTTGAAGCCGTGATTGAGGAACAGATCGAGCGGCACGCCGCCAATGCTGAACCCGAATCGGGCCTCACCCACTCTGGACTCATTGAAGAACTGGAGCTGCCCGAGAGCGCCTCCAGAGCCGATGAAGTTCGCGTGCGGAAGGCCGCTATCCGCGAGGATAGAAGCCGGTCCACCCGGAACGTTCTGAGTCCGATGGATCGCCGCAGCGTGGTTCGCCTCCGTGAGGGCAGCCGTCGCTTCGACGATCGCAGCAGCGTCACCCGCCAGCTGCGCTTCGACGAGGGCCATCGCCGCCGCGTGCTGAGCCGTATGGTTCAGAACCACGACGTCTTGCGGGCTCGCCTGGCTGTCCCCGAACAGGGTCCAGCGATCGACTTCGCCGACGCCGAGACCCGGAATCTCCAGCACCGCAAAGGCGAGGCCGCTGAGCAGGGCAGACTCGCCCGACTCGGAGAGTTCGAAGACCAGGTCGACTTCCGTTTGGCTGACGACGCCGCCCGACACCCGGCTCTTGATGCGAGGCAGGAAAATGCCATTGGTGTGCGCGACCGAGGACGGCGCGAACGGCATGACTTCCTGGATTCGCAACGTGATGCCCTGGGAGACCAGTGCCGTCTCATTGCCCGTGATCGCAGCCCCGAAGTCGACATTGAAGGCACTCAAGTCGACCGCCGGGAAGATCAGCTCGGCAGAGAAGACTCCGTCAGCCAGGGAGCGGTTGATGAAGGTCGGCACCTCCACGAAGGCCTGAGAGGAACCCACGAACTGCGCAAGAACTTCCTGCGTGTTGATCGGGGGCGACTCGTCCTCGAGCGCGACGACGATTCCCGTTCCCCAGTCGACGTTCGGGTCACCGAACAAGGTCGCGTTCGCGACCTCGACGCCGTTGACCGTCAGCGAGACCGTGGTGTAGGGCGGCCGAAGCGCCTGCAGAACCTGTTCGTCACGAAGACCCCAGCTGAGATCGACGACGTCCTGCTTTACGAGGCCGGTGTCAAGGTCGAACGCTGCACCCGCGGTCGGGAGCAAGCTAGCCGTCTCGTTGCCGTTCGAATCCCGGAAAGTCAGCGCAATTCCAGACACCTCGACAAATTCCACACCCGTCAACACATCGCCGAAGCCAGTGTTGTTGAGGAGCGAAAGAGGCACGTTGGTGACCGCGAACTCGAACCGCTGGCTACCCAGCGCCGAGGCGTTGGCAGCAAAGTCCACCGGGATGAGCTCTGCTCGCTGAGCCGCGAGGGCCCCGGCAATGTCCGCAGGCGAGCCTACGAAGGGTGCCGGAACCGGAACCGCGAGCGCCGCGGGGCAACCGTCCAGAGGACAACCCACGAGCACCGGAGCCGACTGAGCCATCTCGAACACGCCAGCGTTGTCCTGGAAGAGGACCTCGGCTCGAACCCGGAGGCCCGCCTCCATGACGGTCAGATCCAGCTCGGGGCCATTCGGAACGAACTGGTCTCCGAAGAGCGGGGTTCCGATCCGAACGATCGGCTCGAAGACACCCGACCCAACGACGAGTTCCACGGTCCAGCGATAAGCCAGGGTATCGAGGTTGATTCCCTCCTCATCCGTGACGTTGAACTCGGTCGTCAGCGTGTCGCCGACGACGGCTTCAGCGGGAGTGATGACCAGCTCACCTTCGGCGACGGCGTTGACCGTACCGCTCGCACCGGCGACGCCGGAGTTGAGCACGATCACCATGTCGTCGAAGACCAGCCGCTCGACGTTCCGCACGAGGTCCCGTCCGTCGGGACCCCGAACCTCGCCCACCACCATCATGTCGACGCGATTGTCGATGATCTCGATGAAGCCGTCCGGGTTCTCGTTGATCGTCAAATCTTCACCGTTTCGGGAGAAGAAGTCGCCGATGTGCGCAGCGGGATTCATCGGATCGAAGGGATCATCCTCGTCGCCGGGAATTCCGTTGGGTCCGGGGTCGGACTCGATGCTGTAGTCGGCGAAGTTGCCCATAAACCGAACCGAATCGATCGACTCATCGAAGGGGTCATGATCGGTGATGGCTCGGTGGATGGACAGCTCGTCCGGCCGGATCACACCCGCAAACACCGCTTCCTGCACGTCGAGCATGCTGTCTACGATGATCTGCTCGGCTTCCGGCATGGCCTCACGAGCCGCGTTGAGAGCCGCGAGGGCCTCGTCGCGATCCATGACGGCCAGCTCGAGATCCGACTCGAGCATCTCGAAGAGGGCAGTCGCCTCCACACGCTCAGCCGAGGCGAGTTCGAGCGCATTGAGCGCCTCCCCTGCCTCCTGCTCAGCCTGGGTCAAAGCGAGTGCCGCCGTCGCCGATGCTGCCTGCGCCGCGATGAGCGCCTGATGAGCCGCCTGATGCGTCGCGCCGTAAGCCGCCGCGGCCGCCACGGCCTCGGCGACTGCGGTCTCCGCAGCCGGAATCGCCATCTGCGCGTCTTCGTACGCCACCAGCGAGGCCGTCGCCGCCTGCACCGCCTGCTCCCAGGCGACCTCCGCGGCATGACGCTCATCGATGAGCGCATTCGTCGAGGCCATGGCGACAGTCATGCCTTCCTGTAGTGCGAGGAGTTCCGCCTGCGCACGCACGAGTCGATTGATCTCGAGATCATATTCGATCTGCGCTTGCAGGCAGGAACTGGACGCCGTCGCGGTGTTCTGACAGTCGAGGAGAGTCAGCAGATCGCCCAAAGAATCCTGCGTGATCCGTTCCACTTCTTCCGTTTTCGCAGTGAACGCCGTCTCCATGATCTGGTAGTCGAGATTGGAGTCGTCGATCACGTCGTCGAGTCGTTCTCGTTCGTTCGACGCCGCAACCACCGCCGCATTCGCCTCCTGGAGGGATGCGAAAGCCGCCATCTCGGCAGCCTGAAGCGCCGCGAGCGCGTCTTGCGCCTGCGTCACCGCGAGCTGTCGAGCCGCGTTTTCGGTGTCGACCATTCGAACGTTTTCCTGAGCCGCCTCGAGCTCAGCCGCCGCCGTCGCGACGGCTGCCTCTGCATCCGTGACCGCCTGAAGAGCAGCAGCCTGGATGGCACTCAGGTTCTCGATGACGTCCTGCTCCGCTCGCTCGGCCTGGGCCAGGCGAGCTGCAGCGGCGTTGCGCTGCAGGGTCAGGTCCTGAACACGCGCACTCGCAGCGGCGAGCGTATCCTCGGCGAGACGTACGGCGAGCGACGCCTCTCCCGACCTTACGGCCGGGCTCGGAGTCGCGATACCGACGTCGATGGCCGAGTCACCGTCCAGGATGTCGTGGCCGCCCTCGCCGACGAGGAGATCGCTCCCTCCGCCGCCGAGGATGATCTCACCCTCCCAGCCCCACTGCTCTTCGCCTGTGGCGATGTCGGGGTTCAGCTGCTTTCGCTCGACTTCCGGAACCAGACCGAAGGCATCCTCGGTCGAGTTCAAGCCGGGAATCAGCGCGAAGCTGTCCTCTGCGATCCCACCCGACGAGTTGGTCACGATGGACATCTCGTTACCGAGGTTGTCCTTCGGGTTGTAGGTACCGCGGAGCACATCACTGTAGGGAGAGCCACTCAGACCCTCGATTCGATCGAAGCGGTTCTGGTAGTTCGAGCGGGAAACCGGGAAGACCGGCGGGACGGAAATCCGGAGATCGAGATCGACCTCCACTCCGTACCGGTCCCGCGCGAAGCTCGCCCAGTCGAAGCCGAACATGCCCTCCATGATGTCCATGCCAGGGCCGTCGACCGCGATGTCGTCGCCGTTCTCCATGTCGATGTCGGCGTTGCCGTCGTGGTTGATGATGACGTCATGACCCTTGTACGCCGGCTCGCCGAACTCCTGCGCCGCGCCGAAGTCACCCTGAAGGATCTCTTCGCCACTGCCCGCGTTCTCGATCCAGTCGTTGCCAGCACCACCGCGGTGATGACCGATCTCGGTACCGTCGTACAGGAAGTCGTCCCCGGGACCGCCGAAGAGCTCGGCGAAGTCGTAGGGGTTCACAATGAAGTCCGACCCGGCATCGCCGAAGGCGAAGTCTTCCGGACCGTTGCCGACGTTGATGGCATCGTGACCATCACCGCCTTCGACGACGTCGGGACCAGAGAGATCGGTGATGATGTCGTGACCGGCGCCACCTTCGATGTGGTCGGCACCGTCACCACCTTCGATCCGGTCGTTACCCGCGCGACCCCAGATGGAGTCATCACCGATACCGCCGATCATCGTGTCGGGACCCGCGCTACCGCCGATCACGACGTGATCGCCGCCCGTGTACTGGAGGAAGAGCGCTCCCTCCGCGACCGGGATGGCCGAAGTCGAAAGATTGGGATCACGAATGACGAGATCGAAGAAGGCCTCCTCGGCCTCCGGATCCGCCAGGATCTGATCTTCTTCGCCCGTGATCTCGAAGTAGTGGTGCGGAGCCGAGAAGATCCCCGCCGCCATGGAACCGTTCCCGAGACCACCCAGGTCCGTGTTCCGCATCGCGAGAGAGGAGAAAGTGTTCGACTCGAGTCCCGCCAGCATCGGCATGGACGCGGTTCGGAACAGGTAGTAGAAGCGATCACCATTCTGGAGCGCTTCCATCTGGCTCTCGAACACGTAGTTGTGCGTCGCGCCGAGGTAACCCTGGAAGGGGCGCCGCTCTTCCGCGAGGCCACCGATCCAGAAGTCGACCTCCTCGATACCGGTAATCGGGAGACCGTCTTCGCCGGTCGCCCAATCGCCATGCCCGCGGAGGAAGTCCGCCGCGTCAGCCGGAATGCTGGCGATGTCGATCGGACCGAAGCCGGCCGCTTCGCAGAAGCCGGGATCGATCGTCACCGCCGCCACGAGGTGGCATGCGGCAGAACGACGGTCTTCGAGGGAGCTCGGCTCACCTGCGCTGTTGTTACCGGCAATGCGGTCCGAACCCGCCACGCTGGGATGCGTGCCGTAGGCCGCGACGAAGTTCACGAAGCTCTCCGGGTGTCGGAGGTTGTCCGCGTAGTCGAGCCAGCTCACGTAGGGCTGAAGCGCCGTGTCACCTGTGTCCGCGTAGAACATCCGGCGAGCGCCGTTCAGCGAGGGAAGACCCGCGTCGCGCCCACGCGCGATGTTGAGCGAGGCCAGGTCGAGGGGCAGGCCCAGAAGGTTGTTCTGGAGACCTCCCGTCATGAACTCGTCGATCTCGCTGCTGACCTGTCGGGTGATGCCGCGAATCACAGCGCCCGAAGCCTGCTCAGGCGTCAGCGTATTCTCGCCGATCTGATCGTTGTAGTTGAGGAACGCGGTCGGGTTGAGGAACGCCTCGAAGAGGCCGAGCTGATCCGACCGTCGATTCGGATCGACCGACGAGTTGTCGACGATCGGGTTGTTGTCGGGATCGAAGCGATCGACACCCTCGGTCAGCATCGAGTGACCGAAGCGATACACGCTGTGCGCGAACTCCGCGGTGATCCGCGGGTCGACCGTCGTCTGGTTCGTGAAGACGAATCCGTTCTTGAGCGCCGAGATGGTCGGCGCGAACTCGTCGAAGACGATCCGGTTGTACTGCATCTCGACGCCGAACTTGGCCGTCTGCCAGATGCGCTCGCCATTCCATTCGAAGCCGAGTGCGTCGATCCCCTCACGGGTCGCAATCTGGTTCGCCTGGCTCGCGTTGTTGATCGCGAAGGAGAAGCCCGCGTAGCTCGCGAGGTCGGCCTCGCTCAGCTGCGCGTCGGGGCTGATCCACTCGTTGATGAAGGCGAGATCGCCCGTATCCAGGATGGCACGCTTCGCGACGTCCGCGAGGCGGTCGTGCTCGGAGTGCCAGATGTGATGAATAGCGGTCAGCGCAATGTTCTCATTGCAGCGCCCGTCACCACAGATGAAGTGCATGCCGAGGAGCTCGTCGTCGTAGGTCTCCTGACCCTCCACCGGAGCACCCGGAGCACGAATGCCGCGAATCGCCTGACCATCGAGCGCGTCGGTTCGCTGGTTGATTTCGGCGTCGGCGTCGGGGAGCTTGGCCGGATCGACACCGGCCGGAACGAACTTGCCGGGGTTGGCCGTGTGGGCCACATCGAGGAAGACGCTGTGATTGATGCGGACCGCCATGGACGCATCGATGGGCGCATCGAGATCACCCTCGAGAAGGTCGGGGATTCCGTTCTCGTCATACCCGATGACGAGCTGGGGAAGACCGCGCTCGTTGCCGGGAATGAACGCACCGTACTGGTCCGCGAGGATCATCGGCTGGTTCGCACCGTCGAGGTCGTCGAGCTCGATACCGAGCTTACGCCGCGCGTTCTCTCGGATCGTGTTCCACGTCGGAAGACCGGTGTCATCCGCCGTATCGAGCACACGGTCGTTGCCGTGGCTCGACAGCATGTGGCCGGAGGGGCGAAGGCATCCTGCGGCCGGCGGATTGGCCGGACCGCCCTCCGCGGGACAGGTCTGGAACGTGTAATCCCGGATCAGGACCTGCGCCGAGGGGTGGCTCGAGTAGTTCTGGTTCTGGTCGACGTGCGGGGTCACCTTGTTGATCGGCGCCGAGCCGTCGTCGTCGGTCCCCAGAACGCCGTCAGGACCCGGATCTCGCTTGATACGGGTCATGATCTGGAAGTTCGTGTTGCTGTTCGGGTCGTAGAGCGGGTCGTCCTCCGCAAGCGGGATGATGACGACGCCGTTGTCACCCGTCTCGATCAGGTCGAGACCGTGATCGAAGAACTGGCCGAAGAACGTGATGAAGGCGTTCGTCGGAGCGGACAGGCCTTCGTCTGGTGCCGTGTTCGGAATGAAGAGCTGGGGAACGCCCGTGATGTCAGGAGCGATTTCCATCGCGCCGACTTCCTCGGCCGCTGCCGCCGCCGCGACCGCAGCCGGGTTGCGCGTCGAGCTGTTGGCGACGAGCTGGCTGATCAGACGCGGCTGGGAATCGACGACCGTGCGCCCGTCTCCACGGTTGTAGGACGTCTGCGCGCCCGTCACGTCGTTCTCAGCGAGCGGATCAAACGTCATGTCCTGGGCGTGCCGGTACTCTCGCGGCGTCGCGTCGGGGAACGCCTGATCCGCGGCGCCCCAATCCTCACCATGAGGCATCAGGTTGTTGCAGCTGCCGTCGACAGTACGCAGGCCCCAGGGCAGGAGCGCACTCGGGATGAGCTCTCGGAGGCTCTGGCAGTCGCCACCTCGGCGAACGTGCTCTTCGGCAATCTCGATCTGATCGAGAATGAACACGAGGTCCTGACGTTCGTAAGCGAGGTCACTCGCTGAGGAAGGGTCCGTTACGGCTTCCTGAGCGTGGACCGAAGGAGCTGCGCCGATGAGAGCGAGCCCCATGCATGCGAGGACTGTGTGCACCATCGACGTCAGTCGCGACGGCGCCCGCACAGAATCCGCATCGGATTGATGAGAGAAAAACAACATGATCTTTACCAGCACTCTTCCCAGATTGATGAGCCCACCTTGGGCTGAAAAGCCCCTCAAGGTCTCTCTTGCATAGAGAGCCGGGAGAAGACGAGAGGCTTCAGCTGGCTCTAGCGCAAAAGACGTGCCGGTTTGAGGAGGCCTCCCTTGCGTTCTCCCGCGCCCTCCTCCCGAAACGAGTGGACAAATGCAACGCTGACCGATGCGTTTTGACAGTGCCGGCACGCAAGTGTGTTCGAAGACTTGCTGGGCGTCGGTTAGCAACACCGTTACGGGGCCATCTGACCTACGAGCCGGTGAAGCGGAGATCCCTGGCAGGAAATTCTCGAGGTCTCTCGTGCCCCACTCGTTCGCGCCGATCCCGTGGCTCGGCTACCGCGCCTGCATTTCACGGGCTTTTCCGGGCACGGAGCTTTCAGCTTCCCCGTCGTCGAGCAACCGCGAACGATGGAAGCAGGCGAAACAGACGTCGACTATCGACGGACCACCGAAGAATGCATGGCCTGTTCATGGGCATGGCGGCCGTGTCAGTCGTGGCTGTCGGCGGGCCCCTCGTGTCCGCCCTGAGCTCCGTGACTGCTGCCGTGCTCCGAGTGGCCGTGGTCCTCATGGTTGCCGCCGTGATGCGCGTCGCCGTGTCCAGCGTGGTTGCCGCCGTCGTGCGCCTCGTCGTGACCAGCGTGGTTTCCGCCGTCGTGCGCCCCGTCGTGACCAGCGTGGTGTCCGTGCCCATGGGCGTGGCTGGCGGGACCGTCTTCCCCCGAATCGAAGCCCAGACGTTTGTCCTGGATCTGGAGGAAGTCGATCAGCTTGGCCACGTCCTGGTTCGTCAGCTTCAGGTTCGGCATCCGGATCTGGTTGAATCGCTCATAGAGCTCGACCGCGGTCGGATCCCCGGCATCAATCATTTCGCTCGGGTCGGCGAGCCACTTCTTCAACCAGGCCTTCGGTCGAGTGAACGTCACCCCGGCTAGATCCGGCCCGAGCTCATGGTCGCCACCGCCGATGTTGTGGCAGGAGTTGCATCGCGTCCGGAACAAGTACGCGCCATCGTGTTCCGGCACCACCTCAGGAGCCATCGCGTAGCTCTTCCCCTGGCGGGGGATCATCCCGTCGAAAAGTCCGTAGCCGATCAGGTTGGCGAGCACCGTCGGGTCGTCGAAGGGAGAGCGCTTGATCCACTTCCCTGTGCGCGCATTCCCCATGATGAAGCTCAGGTTGTGGTCCATGTCGTCTTCGGCGACGGCGTCTTCCATGTACAGGCCGAGCGCGCGGCGGAGACGATCCGTCGACGCCTTCGGGCCGGTATAGAAGCTCCACCCGGGCCCGGTCTTGAACTTCGCCATGTACTCCCGAAGGCGCTCCGGCGTGTCCAGCTCGGGGTCGATGCTGATGGAGTACATCAGGATGTCTTTCCCGACTCGGCCATCTAGCTCCCGGTGGATCATCTTCATCCGAGCGGTTTCGGCCGGGCAGGAGTTCTTGCACGCGGTGTAGATGAAGTTGATGACGACCACCTTGCCATCGATCAAGTCATCCTGGAAACGCACGACCTCTCCGTCGTGACTCGTGAGCTCGACGTTCGGAAACTTGTGCCCCGCGAAGGCCACCCCTGCCGCGAGGAACGTGGAGAGGATGACGAATGTCAGTAACGAGCCGACCGCCGCACCGTAGAAACGTGAATTCTTCATCATCATGCCCCTATTGCGACCTTCACAGAGAAGACGGCGCTTCTCCGTCGGCCGCCTTCCCAAAGTGCTGGATGAAGAGGTTGAGATCACCGTAGTTCAGCACTCCATCGGCATTCATGTCGCATTCGCTGGTGCCCTCTCCGTTGGATCCGAAAATCCACTCGGTCTGGAAGAGAACCAAGTCGCCGAAGTTCACCCATCCGTCATTGTTGAAGTCAGCGTCACAGAAATTCCCGAGCCCGTCGCCGTCGCTATCCACCTGCGACTCGTTCGGCATCCATCGGCAGTTATCTGCGAAGTCGTTGATCCCATCGACGTCTGCGTCCGGAGCCGCGTTGACACCCTTTGCGGCGCCGGGGCACTCAGCGCCCGTCGCACCGGCCGGACAGAGCGCGGTCGCCAGCCCGACCTCCTCCTCGTAAGACGCTTTGACGTCCGGACTTCCGACGACAGCCGAATTCTGGGCACTCGCCGTCGGGGTCCATCTGCTCTCCGTGAAGGTCACCCCGTTCCACTGAGGCTGAGGCGTGAGCAACGGTTTGAACTGTCCGGGATTTTCAATGTCCCAACGAACCAGCATGGAATGATCTTCGTGCTGGGTGTTATGGCAGTGCTCCATGTAGCTTCCGCCGAATTCACGAAACCGAATAGCAAAGGTCAGCTCCCGGCTGCTCTCCTCCATCGGACCCACCCGATAGACATCCTTTCGAGCCCACTTTTCCCACTCCGGCGGCGGCTCCCCGTCTCGAGAAAGAATCCGACCTTCCTCGAAGTGAACGTGGACGTTGTGGCTCCAGCCGTTGCCGCCGTTCCTGAAGTGCCAGACCTCGATGTCTCCCAACTCGGGAGCAGCCGAGACACGATTCAGATTGGCGGAGAGCATGTCTCCGCCGTCGACCTTCTGGCCCCACGGGATATCAGGAAACAGATCAGCCGCCTTCAGCTGATCGATTTGGTCGTGCACGACGCCCTTCCCGTTCCGAACCCATCCGAACTCGCCCGCGTTACTCGGGGCGGGAAATGCGTCCGGGGTGTCGTCCGAGAAGTCGGCCGGCGTGATCGTGACGGGTTCACTATCCGTCGCTGCGCCGCGGCCGAATTCGAAGTAACGGTGGTTGGCCCCTTCCAGGTCTGCGACTTCGATCGTCGGCATCGGAATCATCGTCGCCGCACTGCCGCCAGGGCCGTTCGCATTCCCCGGCCGATACATATCCGGATCGACGCTCATGTCCTGCTGCCCGACGACGGCGTCGCCGCCCGCCGCGCAACTCGAGGCCGGCGTCCCATCCGGCTTCGTGCAGGCGTGAACTCGCCACTCGATCGCCTTCCCGACCGCCGGATCACACCCGTCGTACGTGCCCGCGAGGATGTCTGCGAGCGGAACCTCTCTGTTCGGCTTTTTTCCGTCCTCGTGCTCGAGAAGGTTGATCAGGTAGAGCTTGGTACCCGGTGCGTAATCCGCAAAGTCCACCACCATGTCCCACCGTTCCGCGATCGACTGCAGCGGGAGAATGCCGTGGTGATCCGAAAGGTCGCCATCGTTATCGAGGTCCATGAGGCCGTCGAGCGGAATCGAATGCTCCATGATGTTTCCGTCATTCGCGATCAGCGTCGCGGGAACGCGGTCGAACGAAGTTCCCGCCTCCTCGCCCGGGAACTCACCGAGGCCGTCCTCCCGCTTGACGACGATCGCCAGCTTCATGAAGCGGGAAACGTCCCCGTTGAGAATTCGTACTCGGTAGCGCCGAGCTCGGACGTCCTGGAAGGGCTTGTAGAGCAGATTCGCGGTCATGACGTCGCCCACGAAGCCGCCCACGTTGAACTTATTGAACCAGAGCTGGCCTTCCGTGGAGGCGTTCCCGTCTCCAGGGTAGGTGTCGGTGTCCTGCCCCCACGCCTTCGTCGCCAGAATGATGTTCAGGTCGTAATCACGGTTGCCCCAGCTCGTTGGCCCCATTCCGCAGCCGGAGGGAAACCGGAGGTTGATTCCATCGTCCGCGCACTCGTTCCCGCGGTCGATCGAGCTGTAGTAGTTCATCATCGCCGCGTTGCCCTTATAGACGTTCTGCGCGGTGTGATCGAGCATGTGGTCGTGGAACCAATGGGTGCTCATCGTCTCGGTCGAGTCACCCGGGATCGGGATGCTGCCGTTCACGCACTGGCGCGTCTCCGCGCGCCAACCGCAGGCCGCGGGGTCACCGCTGGTATTGGCAGCGAGGCGGGCGCCGAAGTCACAAACGTTTCCCGCAGCGTCCATCGCAGGGGAGGGAACGGAGATGACCATCTCCTCCCCAGGGTTACACGGCGTTCCTGACAGGGGATCGTCGGTCACGGTGTCACGCCCCGCGAGCTGCATCGGCCAGTGGTAATCGTAGAACTGTCCCGGCAGGAAGTGGGCTTCGGCGTAGCCGTCAGACTCCGCAGGGTTGTGACCGTTGTGCTCGTGGGTCGTGATGAAGTGGCTGCCGAAGCCGCGATTGGCTTCGTACTTGATGGGCAGCGCGTTGTAGTGCCGCAACAAAATCGGCTCCGAGTAACGGGCGATCAGCAGCTTCGGAGGAAGCGTGCCGTCGAACGTCCAGACCGACTGGTCCGACTGAACCGGCATGTTGGGATGAAACCTGATGGAGATGCCGTTCGTCGTGCCGTTGAACTTGCCCGAGCAGGAGCCGGCCTCCCACTTGCACATGAGGTCATCCGGATTCGTGTCGGGGTTGGCGTGGCTCTCGCACGCAGTCTGCTCCGTGATGGCCGCGCACTCGGTTTCGGCTCGATTGCCATGAACCGTGTTGTGGTAGAGACCGCCGGGCCCCCACTCGGTCGAGGCGTACTTGTGCATCTGCATCGGATCGCGGACGCCCGTGTTCGTGCGACTTCCCGTCATCGCAGTCACCAGTTCGCGCTGCGGATAGAACTCGTCCCATCGCTGATGGGCATAGAACTCGCCCGGCGGGCGCCCCTCCGCGTAGGACGTCAACATCCCGTCAGCCAAAGGCAGGAGTTCTCCCGTGAGGGTTTGCTCGATGGCTGCCTCCCACGGGTTCACGTCCGTCGCGTTCGCCATCCGAGTCGGCGCCGGATGCAAGGGCTCCGCGATGAGCTTGTCGATCACGGCCGCATCGGACTGGGGGGAGTAAGGATCATACGCGCCTTGCGCATCCCGCGGGGGCTCAAAGCTCTGAAAGCATGCCGGCCCGGTGCAGCCAGGCATCTCCATGGGACGCATCGGAAAGGTCCCGAAGGACTCCTCGCGAAACATCATCTGCGTGAACGGCTGCGCTCCAAAAAGAGGACTTCGCATCCCATCGGTCGGCACGTCGCAGCCGCCGCCGTTCTCTCCGCCGCGTAAGCCTGCTTCCAGAACATTGTTCGGGTTCTGAATCGCCGGATAGGCTGAGTTGACTTGAGCAGCCGCGGGAATGGGCCCGAAGAGCAGGCTTCCGGCAAGAATGCCAGTGATGAGCTTCGAGGCGAGCGGAACAAAAGAAGGAGTGTGGCTAATTACCATGTTGTGTAATACCCGTATATTATCAACAACTGTGGGCGCAAGCCTACTGTTTTAATGCAGGTTTGTCACCATTAAAATGCACGCGCTCTTCACTTTACCCCCAGACGCCGTGGTGTGAAGGTCCCAGGCATCTATTCGGCAATTCCTGATAACGGTGCACTTGCCGCCCTTTTCGAAGGCAGCTGCGCGAACCGACTGTCAACGCTGACGCAAGGCTGCGCCGGTCCCTGCCCGCGCGTGCTCGTCAGTGGATCCTGACTAGCTCCCACGGGCGGGTAGCTTCGGATGTTCAGGCCCGTTGTTCGGGAAGAATCCCGAGCGGCCAACCACGCTCGCCCGCTGCCCCCCCGCGGGGTGTGGCAGGCGTCACGAATGAGCATAAAATTGCCCAATTGCAATTCTGTGAGTGAAGACTCAGCCGAGGCGTTTCTCCCACGGAGGGCGGGCCGCCCAACCAGCCCGGCGGATCGGGCGAGGAGCGGCAGCTCTGCCGCTCGCTGACGAGCCGCCTCGCGCTTCCGGAGGCTTCAGGACGCGCAAACCCGCTTTTGCGCCCAACACGGGCCATCCAGGAGACCGCCCCCGCCCGGGTGCCCCGCCGCTCGCGTCCACACGAGCAGCGATCAACGACGACAGCGCCGCCGGACCCGACTCGAGGACGCCAATGCCATCGCGCCGGCGAGCATGGAGAAAACGAAAGACGGCTCGGGAACCGCTTCCATGTCCTCGGACTTCTTGAAGTGGAAGAGCGGGTCGCCGTCCGCGAGGACAGGCTCGAGGCAATCCGCGGGGCCGCGCCCAAAGCGTCCGACCGCAGGCATCGCTTCACCATCGGGCGGATCGAGTGACGGATGATCGAACGGCGCGCTCTCGCATCGAACGCGGTCGTCGGTGAGCTCGAGCATGAACTGAACCAGATCGTCTTTATCGCGCTCCGACAAACCCAGAGAGCGAATCGACGAATCGGTGACTCCGTTGGGGAAGTCTCCTCCGCGATCATAGAAATCGACGACATCCCTCAGCGTCAGGTGGCTCCCGTTGTGAAAATAGGGCCCCGTCAGCTCCACATTCCGAAGACCTGAAGTCTTGAATCGTCCGCCGCCTGCTCCCTGATCTTCGACCGCGGGCCGGACGGCGGTGTTCGTGAACCGTCCTACGCGAGGACCGCCGTAAACGGCCGTCGTAAAAAGAGCCGTGTCATGGCAGTGGTCGCAGCGGGCGTCTCCCTCGAAGACGTCGAACCCACGGCTCGCGGAGGGGCTCAACTGGTCGAAATCGAAGGGCGTTCGGTTGGAAACGAGCTCTGCCTCGTAGAGTTGAATCGCGAGTCCCCAGAAGAGCGAAAAGTTGGCCTCCATGGTCGTGAACTCGTCCGTCGACGACGGAGTGCCGACGGGTCCGACCTCCGGATTCCCTTCTGAATCGAAGGTGATGACGCGGTCCGAGTCCCACCACCGCGGGGCGAAGGCGGCCTGGATCATGGTCGCGTACGTCGAATCGAGCCCTCCGCTCTCGAGGGCGAGGCCGCCGAGATGGCTGTCTGCAGGGTGGACACTCTGCATCGCAAGCGGCTGAAGGCTCAGCATCTTTGCCCCGAGCTTCGGAAAGGTCCGCCCCTCGCAGGCCATTTCTACCCCGCTATTCGGCGGACCGACGGCCTGGCTCGCTGCGCTGGCGAAATTGAGCTCGAGATCGCCGTCGAGAGCAACCGGACGGGTCTCTCCGCCCGACACTTCGACCACGAGCCTGGAGAGGTCACCCGAGCCGTCGACCCCATTGAATCGCGGCCCCGCGCGGCCATCCCAGAACTGTTGCTCATTGAAGATCGCGTTGACGGTGGGCTGCGCGTCGCGCTCGGTCACCTGACGAAATCCGTGAAGCGGCACGACCTCGGCGCAGTCGTCTTGCTCACTCTCCATCACGACGTCATTGAACGTTGCGACCACGACGCCGCCACTTCCCACGACATCGTCGGAGAAGTAGGGGAAATCGGAGACGGTCAGCGTTGCCCCGACACCGGACGACATCTGGAAGCCGTCTTCTCGAGGCGCAACTCGGTTCGTGATCCGCGAATCGGCACCGGCCTGATGATGACAGGTCGCACAGGCGACGCGTCCGTCGCTTCCCACCTGCTCGTCCCAGAATAGAGCCTTTCCCAGACGAACTGCCGCGTCTCGGTCCGTCACGAAGACATCGAGGTTTTCGGGATCGGGCGGCAAGGAGGTCAACGGCTGAATGACGTTCGCCGATGCGGACAGAGGGCCTCCGAAGAGCATCAAGGCCGCGATCGGAAGTACGGTTCGCAGCACTCTTCGCTGCGCCTGCCTGAGCATGGATTCTCGCCTCATTCCACGATCCGATCGATCCCGCCTCACGTTCGGCGGGGCCACTCCTCGATGGGCAACGCCGAGCGGCAAAGCGGGAGCGGATGATTTCCGAGAGTGCTCGCAGCACTGCCTTCCCAGGCTTTTCAGCAAAGACCGTGCCCATCTCGACGCACGAACTGAACGGCCTGCCCGCAGGGAATTGCCGGATCGGGACAAAACCCACACCCGAAGGCGTGGCGGTTTGCATCAGAGACGTCTTGCTCAGCCACGATCTGCGCATGAACGCGCCAAGGCATGCCTGCACCGAAGTCCGCGACGCTCGTTGCTCGTGTGAGCCAACGGAAACCGGTGTTCGGTTCGCGAGCCGGCCGCCTGGCGTAATCGAGCCTCCTCTCGCCGGAACTCGGTGGCGGGCGGCGCGAGGCCGAGCGTTCGACGCTCGAGACCGGGCAAGGGGACCTACCCGCCGGCGTCACGCCGGCGTTCGGCTTTCAGTTCACGGCTCGGTCGGGGCGACGGGCAGAGAGAAAACCCACACCGCGGCCTTGCCCCCGCCGCCAGGTGCCTTTTCCTCGCCGATCAACTGCGCCCTCAACGAAGGGCCACTGAGGGACCGGCAGTCGCCAGGAGCGCAACCCCCAGCAACCCCCCGAGCAGCAGAGCCAGACTGGGGGTCCGAGACGTTGGAACCTCTGCTGCCGCACACATCGAGAGGGTCTGACTTCCGTTGGGCGTACCAGGCGTCGCGATCTGCGAACCCTGCCAGACGAAATCAGCATAGGCACGCCCGCTTCCCGCGAGCTGCAGCGAGTGCCCGATCGGTGTCGAAGAAGGCTCCGAAACGCCAATGTTCTCCGAGGTCTGGCCCGCAGCCTGCGCAATCGTGGAAGTGAAGCTCCCTTCGTAGGAGAGGAACTGCACGACCTCACCGTCGCGATCGAGGAGCATGAGCCCATCCGGAGCGCCGTTCTGGATCCCGGAGAGCTCGAACGCGAGAGCCCCAGCGCAGCCCCCCTGGTCGGGGAGGACGCCCTCGAGCGGAAGCGACGCGTAACTTCCGCCCGTTGCTCCATTGAGGCCGACGAGCGTCCACCCGCTCAGGCTCGCGCCGGCTGGCCCTGCGATCTCGAAGAACTCGCCCGTATCGGCGCCCGCATTGTCGTAGTGGATCTCGTTCAGGAAGATGCCCCCCGAGGCAGGCGGCGCCTGACACGTGAGCAACGCCTCGTCACAGTCCGTGCCCGTCTCGCACGCCGGCAGCCCTGCCCGGCAGAGGCCCGCGTCGCACCTCTCGGCGCCATTGCAGAAGAGCCCGTCATCGCAGTCGAGATCGGCCACGCAGGCCCCGGTCGTGTAGAGCATCCCGACCCATTCGGGGTGATCGACGAAGGGGTTGCGATTCCCCTGAAAGGAGAAGACGACGTCATTCCGGTTGCGCTCGAAATCGTCGACCGGATCTGCGGCATGCCACAGGAGCAGATCAGAGAGGATGCCCATGTAAGCGACCGTCTCGTTACTGCCCGTATTCGACGACGAAATGAGCGATTCGTCATCCGTCAAGATCAGATCGGGCTCGCTGAAGCCCGTCACGCCGTGCACGCCGCCCTCGTAGCGAACGTCCGCGTAGAGGAGGGAGCGAGCGACGTCACCTCGACGCCCCGCCCAGACTTCCCAACGCCCGAGGCTCCCCCCGAAACCGCCGCCGCCTGCGGTCCAGTTGTCGTCGTCGGGATAGGGCCCGACTCCACCGCCCTGCCCTGCGTTGGCGATGGTCACGCGAGTCGTGCAGCTGGCGTCGCAGTCGCCATAAGGCCGATTGCCTCTCGAGCTGTTGTAGCTGCTATCGGACAAGTGAAGCAGGTGCGCATCGGTGTAGACCGAGTTGGAAACGCCATCCTGGGGAAATCCGAAGGACTTGGGCCACGTGTGCTCACGGTTGTAGAGCGTGTTGCCTCCGCCCTGCTTGGGGTAGGACGCATTCCTGTACACGTCGAGGATGGCGTCGGGCGAGCCCGGGTCCTGCTGTGCAAGCTCGAGGATGTCCCAGGTGTCCGTCGCGCTGCTGGTGTACGGGAATCGTGCATGGTCGTCGATGACGGCATGCAAGCTCTCAGCGAGCAACTCGGGCGTCGACAGATCGACCGATCCGTAATAGCCGGCAGGGGGGACAGCGTGAGCGGTCGGAACGAATGAGAAAAGCGTCAGCGGGACCAGAGCAAGGGACTGAACGAACCTCAGAGTCTCGCTGCGCCCGAGAACGGGACGGGACGGCACGGGGTGCTCCGGAGCGGAATATGACGGGAAAGACCATCACCAGGCTATGCCTTGCCAGACCCCCATTCAAGTCGCTTGCCGGAACGCGCAGACCCAATCGAAGCCGCCGCACACCCGGCGAGACGCCAGGTCAGCAAGGCCGCCGATCCTGAGGAGGTAGCCGACAGCCCTTCGAACGTGCCCCCTCGCCGGTCCCTCGCCGGTCCCTCGCCGCAGCTCCGGTCGGTCGGTACGCCGAGGTGTTCATCGGCCCGAGCGGAGGCGCGGATCGCCGCTTGATCCCACTCGCAGAACGTTCTTTACCGGCATAAATCGATATTAAGGCTATCGCGGATCGGAATATGTGTTTATATTCACACGTATTGTTTACACATCGCCCCCCACACGCCCCATTGAAACATGAGAAATAGACGCCGAACTCGATTTCTTCGCGACTCCCTCGCAATGGTGCCTGCCGCGGCGCTCGTCCCGGCGGGCGCCCCATTGGCCGCCGACCTTTGGGACGTCGGCGACTTTCGGCCCGTCCAGGAAAGTCGCACGTTCGATGGAGGCGCCAACAACCTGACGGATCCCTCCATCGGAAGAGCGCATACCGCACTCGTCCGTCGATTCGAAGCTGCTTATGCCGACGGCCGATCCGCTCTCGCAGGCCCGAACCGGCCGAGCCCGAGAGCCATCAGCAATGCGGTCCATACGCAGTCCGGAAACCATCCGAACACTCGACGAGCCTCGAGCTTCCTTTGGCAATGGGGACAGTTCCTCGATCACGACATCGTTCTGACGGGCGAGTCGGGAGAACCGGAGCCCGCCCCCATCCGCATCCCGCGAGGAGACCGCTTCTTCGATCCTCGAGCGACGGGAGAGAGCACCATCGGCTTCGACCGCTCGGGGGCGCTGCCGGGCTCGGGGACGAGTGCAGAAAACCCCCGCGAGCAATTCAATGAGGCAACAGCCTGGATCGACGCGTCGAACGTCTATGGGTCGAGCGCCGCCCGAGCGGCGGCCCTCCGAACCCACGATGGGACCGGACGACTCTTGATGAGCGAGGGCTCTCTTCTGCCCTACAACACCGCGGGCCTGCCCAACGCAGGGGGAGACGGGCCGCTTCTGTTCGTGGCAGGAGACGTTCGAGCCAACGAGCAAGTGGGTCTGCTCGCGCTTCACACGCTCTTCGTGCGCGAGCACAATCGTCTCGTCACGCTTCTCGCAGACGAGTTCCCCAGGTGGAGCGGCGAAGCGCTCTACCAGAAGGCTCGCCAGATGGTCGGCGCAGAGATGCAGGTCATCACCTTCGACGAATTCCTGCCGGCGCTCCTGGGAAAACGCGGCGTCGACCGTTACCGAGGCTACGACGATTCCGTGGATGCAGGGATAGGAAACGCTTTTGCGACCGCCGCGTTCCGCTTCGGACACAGCGCGCTCACGGGCGAGCTCCTACGACTGACGTCCAAGGGGCGAACGATCCCGGCGGGAAACCTCGCGCTCCGAGACGCCTTTTTTCGGCCCGACCGGCTCGTGTCGGAAGGGGGCATCGAGCCCGTCTTACGAGGATTGGCGGCGCAGCGCAGCCAGAAGATCGACCACCGAGTGATCGATGAGGTTCGCAACTTTCTGTTCGGCCCACCGGGAGCAGGAGGGTTCGATCTCGCGTCTCTCAACATCCAGCGCGGAAGGGACCACGGACTGCCGAGCTACAACGAGACGCGGCGTGCCCTCGGATTGCGCCCGGCCTCCGGGTTCGATGACGTGAACCCGGCCCCTGACGTCCATGAACGCCTCGCCTCGGTCTACGCGGACGTCGAGGCGATCGACCTCTACACCGGCGGCCTCGCCGAGGCTCCCAAGGGAAAGAGCCAGCTCGGCGAAACGTTCAGCGAGATCGTCTCGGAACAGTTCGAAGCGCTCCGGGACGGCGATCGGTTCTGGTATCGCCGCGTGCTCTCGGAAGACGAGATCGAATGGGTCGAAGACGTTCGGCTCTCCGACATCATCCGCTCCAACACGCCGATCAGGTCGCACGAGATCCAGAACGACATCTTTCGCTACTAGAAACGCAAATGATTTTCCACTGCGTCGGCCGACGTCCACCCTCTCGAGGTCCGGTCCCGATCTCTCGGCGTCCGGAAACGCTAGTCGATCGCGAGAGCAATCTTCCCGAAGTGGCCTCCTGAGGCCATCAGAGCACAGCCCTTGTCGATCTCGTCGAGCGAGAAGTCATGGCTGATCACGGGGCGAATCTGGTTCGCTTCGATACATCGGTTCATCGCGTCGAAGTCGCAGCGGCTTCCCACCGCGATGCCGTGGAGCGTGATCTGTCGAGTGAATACCGACGTCGGGCTGACCGCTGCGCTCCCGAAGCCGCCCAGGATCCCGACGAGCGACACATGTCCTCCGGTCGCCGTGCATTCGATGCTCGGCCCCAGGGTCGTTTCGCCGCCCACATCGATCGTGAGGTCCACCCCGCGCCCTTCGGTCAAATCGAGCACTGCTTCGGCCCAGTTCGGGGTCTGGCGGTAATTGAGGGTCTCGTCGGCACCGAGCTCGACGGCTCGGGCACGCTTCTCGTCGGACGAAGAGGTGAGGATCACTCGACACCCTCGCGCCTTCGCGAGCTGCAGGCCGAAGAGGGAGACTCCCCCGGTCCCCTGGACGAGAACCGTCTGTCCCGATCGCAGATCGGCTCGCTCGAGGGCTGCCCAGGCGGTGACGCCCGCGCAGGTGAGGGTCCCCGCCTCTCGATCACTGAGATGACGCGGCGTTCGGGAGAGCACATCCTGCGGCACGGCCAGGTATTGCTGAGCGCAGCCGTCAATCGTGTCGCCGAAGATCGAGTTCCAGTGATGGGACTCTGGCGGCCCTCCAATCCAGTCGCGAAAGAAGCCCGAGCACACGCGATCGCCCTCGGCGAATCGCGTCACTCCTTCGCCTACTGCGGCGACCTCCCCCGCCCCGTCGGACAGCGGCACGCGCGGGTACTGCATCGTCGGAATCATCCCCTGAAGCACCACGAAGTCGTGGTAGTTCAGGCTGCTTCCGCGCATCCGGACCACCACTTCTCCAGGTCCGGGAACGGGGATCTCCCGGTCCTCGAAGGCCCGATGGGCGAGCCCAGCCCGCGGCAGAACGAGCGCGCGATTGATCATGGATCGTCTCCTTGGTGAGGGGGGACGCAGCCTATCGCGGATTCGAAGGACCGTCCGGATTGCCAATCATCACCGAATCCGACCGGCCGACGCGGCGGCCCGGGCGGGTTCCGTGCACCCGGCATGATCTCCCCCAGGAACCGAGGGCGGGTTCTCTCTCGGGGGTTGCGGCAGAGTCCGAACGGAACCTGGTCAGGAGGTCGGCACGAAAAGCCTGGGCCCAAACGAAAGAACCCGGAACACCGAGTGGGTGTTCCGGGTATCCCTGGGAAGGGGAATTCGGCTTTTGTATGAAGGAAGTGGCCGCCGCCGAAAGGATGTGTCAGGGAATCTTCGAGAACAGGCCGATTTCCGATTTCAGAGCAGCAGGTGGCTTCGAAGACGCCGGGCGGCGGCAGGACGTGCGAAGCGGGCAGGCAGAACGAGCTGCGTTTGCGCCGCCACCGACATCTACGCTTCTGACACGGGCTCGGCCTGGCGGGCCTCTCTCTCGGTGGACGGCGTCGCTGATCCCCCTGGGCGGCCCCGGGCCCGGAGCGTCCCGCGTCTCACACGACGCTGGATCCCTGGGAGGGGTGAGACTGGGCCTCGAGGTGGCTGCTCTATCCGAGGAGCTTCCCCAGCGCCGACTCCATGGTCTCGGCGGTGAAGGGCTTCGTCAGGAAGGCGACCGCCCCGACTTCGTTGGCCTGGTCCTTCATCTCCGTCGTGCATTCGGACGTGATGAAGGCGAAGGGGATGTCGAGACTCTTCTCGTTCATCGCCCGGGCGAGCTCGATGCCCGTCATTTCCGGCATGTTCCAGTCCGTCAGGACGACGTCCGGCGGATCCGCTTCGATCTTCGCGAGGGCCTCCACGCCGTTCTCGGCCTCTTCGAGGTCGTGCCCGCCGAATCCGGCCTGGCGCAGTGTGCGCGTCACGATCTTTCGCATGATGCTGCTGTCGTCCACGACGAGGATCTTCATCGCCTTCTCCCCCACGGCTTGCGCCGTGAAAATTGAATCAGGGTTCTGATCGGTCCGCTCACGCTGGATCTGAAAGGGATTCCGGACGGGCGGGACATTAATCGAAGGGATCGCGTTCGAGTGCGACGTCGCCCTTCGGCGGGTCGTTACACGGAGCCGGATGCAGTCGCCCGAACGCGGACTCGCGCAGACCGTTGCGCACGAAAGCCTCGCTCGCGGGCCTGTTTCGTTCGCCCGTCCCGGGAATGGCGGACGCCACCGGATGGATCCGCACGAGGACATCCCGGCGGGTTTGCTCGCCTGAAACGTTGGTGCGGCCCCGGTCGTCACGGGAAAGACGAATTCCGGAGTCGTTTCGCGCAGCGATCCGCCCCGGAAGAGAACGGGACACGAGAGCTTGGCGACTATTGAGGGGCGAGTCCCTCGCGAACCGCGAAACGCGCCAATTCGACGCGATCGTGTAGATCCAGCTTGCCCATGATGTTGCGTACGTGGGCGTCGACGGTCCGAACCGAGAGGTCGACGAGGACGGCGATCTCCTTCTTGGACATCCCGATGGCGATGTACCGGAGGATCTCCCGCTCCCGCTTGGTGAGCGAGGCCGCGCGGGTCGAGAGGGGAGACGCGACCTTCAAGCCGTCGTTTCCCAGCACCAGGCGCTTCTCGACCTCTTCGGAGAAGTAGGTTCCTCCGCCGACCACCCTCTCGATCGCCCTGTGGAGGACGCCCGGTTCCTCGCCCTTCACGATATAGCCAGCGGTGCCGACTTCGAGCGCCTGCTCGATGTACGCGTCTCGGCAGAAGGCACTGAGGAAGACGATCCGCGTCTTCGGAGACTTCTCGGCGATCTCACGGGCGGCGACGAAGCAGTCGAGCCCAGGGACCTCGATGTCGAGCAGGGCCACGTCCGGCTGATGCTCCTCGGCGGCATCGATCGCGGCGCACATCGTCGATTCCGAGCTGACCCCGGTTCTCGAAAGCCCCGATCTGCGCCATCGGGCGGCCGAGCTACGTGACCTTTCGCGCTACCACGCGCGGCGCGAGCGCTATCGACCGGGTGTCGTCACGCAGGAGGTCCAGGAGCTGAGCCGGGTCCTCGGCACGCCCATCACGACGATCGAAGAAGGTTTAGCGGGACTGAACGAGCGAATCCGTTCGTGGGACGACACGTCGGTCGGCGACCTCGCCCGCTACCTCGTTCGCCGAGCGCAGCGCGCCGAAGCCCTCGCGAGCCCGCTCGCAGGTCGCTCCGCGAACCCGGTCCTGCCTCCGATCTGAATCGCGGAAAGCACGTGGGTCAGAGCGTGTTGAAGCCCGGGATGAAGCAGCCCGCAGTCGCCCCACCATCCACGGGCAGGTCGATGCCCGTCACGTGGCGGCTGGCGTCGCTCGCCAGGAAGACGACGGCATCGACGATACTCTCGACGGGAACCGAGCCGGGGATCCCCCGATCGTTGTTGTAGGCGAGGGTCTCTTCGAGGAACCCCATCACCTTGCCCATCCACGGCTCGAACATCTCGGGATTGCCGCCGGCCGGGCAGACGGTGTTTACCCGAATGCCGTCGCGTCCGGTCTCGAGCGCGGCGGCCTTGGCAAGGCCCCGGAGCCCGAACTTCGACGCGCAGTAGGCCGTCAGGCCGTTCATGGCCGCAAGGGAGTCGATGGAGCCGATGTTGACGACCGAGCCGCCCCCCTGGGCCTTCATCGTCGGGACGACGGCTCGCAGACCGAGAAAGGGCCCGAGAGTGTTCACTTCGAGCAAACGACGAAAATCGGCTTCCGACGTGCTCGAAAGGGGCCCTTGGTGCAAGACGCCCGCGTTGTTCACGAGGATGTCGATGCCGTCTCGTTGGGCGGTCGTCTGCTCGACGACGGCGGACCAGTCGCTCTCGTGGGTCACGTCGAGATGGAGAAAGGTCGCGTTCGCGCCGAGGCGCGCCGCGGTCTCCTCGCCCAGATCGTCGCGGACGTCGGCGAGCAGCACGTATGCGCCTTCGGCGACGAAGCGTTCGGCGATGGCTGCGCCGGTCCCCCGCGCAGCGCCGGTCACGATGGCGACCTTTCCCTCGAGAATCGTCACGTCGGTTTTCTCCTTCAGAAGTCGTCCGCCTCCGGCAGGTCTGCGAGCGCTTCGTGGCACCCGAGGTCCTGGTAGGCGGTGAGCAGCCGGATGTGGTTGTTGACGCAGATGTCCCACCCGTAGTTCATGGTCGGCGTCGTGAGCCAGCCGATGTACACGCCCCAGATGGCGGCTCGGCGGTACTCGAGCCAGAGCGTCTCGAGGGAGGGAACGTCCTCGACGCCCCGTTCGACGAGTTGGTCGCGATAGAACGCGAGCAGCGACTCCTGGTGTTCTCTTCGCGTACCGACGCTGAGGCCGGTCATGAGCAGATAGGTCACGTCGTGGAGGCAGTAGCCCCGCGCCATCAGCTGCCAATCGACGAGCCCCGCCGTTCCGTCCGGGAGGAGGTAGGTGTTCCCGATGTGGGTATCACCGTGACAGAGGGTCTGGGGCAGGGTCGCCTGATGCTTCTGGACCTTGCGGAATTCACGATAGAGCCCGCCGACCGTCTGCCCCGTGGACTCGACGAGTTCGGTCTTGAACTGATTCTCTTCGACCTGCTGGGCGATCATCGCCGGAACCGCCTCCGGATGATTGAACATCGTGTAGATCGCACCGGAAGTATGGGGCTGTACCCAGGCGAGATCCTTCTCGAAGCGCGGCGACTCCCAGTAGTGGGCGTGGAGCGTGGCGAGCACACCGAGGAGCGAGCGCATGTTCTCGAGGGAGATGTCGCTCTTCACGTTCGCGAAGTGCACGTCGCGCAGGCGCATGTCCTCGAGGGCGATCGCGAAGCCGGCTTGTCCCGACTCGTAGAGTCCGCCGAAGCAGCGCGGCGCCTCGATCTCGATCTCCGAGCGAAGCTTCGTATAGAAGGCGACCTCGTTCTCGTAGAGGGGGATGTCGCCGAGATCCGGTCGGCAGACCTTGATCATCCAGCGCTCGTCGATCTCGTCCCCGCCCTCGCCCGACAAGACGACGTCGGCCACGATACGACCGGCCGTGGAAACCTCGTCGGTCCCTGCGGCGAAGGTCTTGTTCTCGATCACTTCGAAGTCGACGACCTCGACGTCCGGGTGCAGGGAACGGACGAGTCGCGTGAGATCGTCGGCGCGGAGTTCTTCGGGGTCGTCGGGAAAGATCGGCACGAGCAGCTTCCTTCAGGTTGGCTGACTACGCTACCAGCCGGCTCGCCACACGCCATTGCCGACGAGCCTCCGTCGGGCCGAGCGAACCTCCCTGTAGAAGAGAGGTCGTCGCTTGCCGCCGGGAGCCATCCATTTCGGGCACGCTCCCATCGACGACGGAGCGCGTCGCCTTCCCCCAGCCTGTCGACACGGCGATCAGGAGGCAGTGGGTCCGAATTCTCGAAGCAATGCCACAGGCGACCGCGACGCGCCTCGAGGCGGCCAGTGGAGCCAGCGAAAAAGAGAGTTAGAATGCCGCATAGGACCTCAAAGACGTCCGAGGACCCGCCGGCAAAGGCGCCAGGAGGCGGATCAGTGAACGAAGACCTCGACCTCGAGACGATTCGCGATCGGTTGATGGAATCCGCCTTGAACGCCGGTTGCAACGCCGTCGGCGTTTGCAACCAGGCCGGTCTCGAGGGCGGCCCCCCTTCGACCGACCTCACGCGACAGCTCGCGGGGGCACGTTCGGCCCTGGTCGTGTCCTATCCAGTCGACGAAGAGAAGCTCGAGCTCTACATGGGGAAGATCGACCACACGCCCTACCAGCAGGACTACATCCGAACGAACAACATCATCCAGGGACTGATGGCGGAGATGACGAACCAGCTCCGCAAGTTCGGCTTCGAGGCGGAGGTCGTCTTCGCAGGAAATACGCCCGCGGATGGGACGCGGACGGACGTGATGCCCCAGAACGAGCGCCAACGCAGAGCCGCCGATCTCAATCCGGCGAAGCAAGCGGACCTGATGGTCGGCACGCTTCCCCTCATCTCTCAGCGAATGCTGGCTGCCGCCTCCGGCGTCGGGTTCTTCGGCATGTCCGGCAACATCCTCACGCTGAGCCACGGCGCCGCGGTCTCCCTGGGTGCGGTCGTCACGACGGCGGACCTCCCGCCGACGCCGGCCCTGCCCCCCGAATCCAACTACTGCGATGAATGCAACTGGTGCGGAAACGTCTGTCCGACGAGCTTCATGAGCCGGACTGAGTTCACCCGCGTGAAGATGGGCGAGCACGACCACCACAAGTACTCGGCGCGCGAGCATCCGATCCGCTGCGCCGCCCATATGCAGGGGCTGGCCGGGATCTCCGAAGACGGCAAGTTCGGTTCGTGGGGGCCGAGTCGGAAGCAGCTCCCGAAAGACGACGACCAGATCTTTCCCAAGATGGTCGAGCTCGCGACCGACGCAAACGAGCGGCCGCCGGTTCCGGGTGGCTTTTACGATCCGCAGCGAGGCACGAAGACCAACATCATGTGCAGCGCCTGCAACCTCGTCTGCCATCCGGAGAAGAAGGTCCGCGCGAAGCGGATGAAGATGTGGCTGCAGGGCGGCGTGAGCATTCAGCGCGAAGACGGCACGGTCGAGACCATGGCGCTCGAAGATGCCCGAGCCTACGTCGAGGCGATGCCGCCCGAGAAGCGCGCGCTCTACGAGGATCTCCTGGACGGTTGAACGAGGAGAAGGCCCCGGCGGGTCCCTCGAGACCGAAGCCGATCCGCCCAGGGCGCGGCAAGTGACCTGGACCGGAAGGCGCTCGGCAGTCATCCCCTTGATCGCCGCGTAGATCTTCTCGGGTTGGAGAGGCCTCCCTTTGGAGCCTCCGTCGCTCGACGGTGGACGGCCAGTGGGGTCTCCCATTGCGGCATTCGCTTCCAGGCAGCCGCGGGCTCGGCGTGCTCGATCTCGAGGATGTCGGGGATGAGGCGGCCCTGCCTTTCGAGACTCCCGAGCCGCCTTGGCCGGCGCGCGCCGGCGGATCGGTCTAGCCCAAAGCTCGACGCGGCGATGACGACCCACGGGAGGACGCCGCCAGGATGGCTTCAGTCGACGAGCAGTAGAACCGCCAGGGTCGACGCAACGACGCCGAGGCTCGCCGAGACGAACGCGAGCGGAAGTCGTGTGCGGACGGGGTCCATCAGGTCGCAACCGGTGAACATGCTCGAGAGGATCGTCGTGTCCGAGATCGGAGAGCACTGGTCCCCGAATGCGGCGCCGCCGATCACGGCGCCGAAACAGATCTTCAGAAAGGTCGGATCCGGCACCAGGGTCCAGGCGAGCGGGAGCGCGAGCGGCATCACTACCGCGTAGGTCCCCCACGAGGTCCCGGTCGCGAAGGCGATGCCCATGCAGAGCAGAGTGAGCAGCGCCGGAAGCAGGAGCATCGGGAGTCCGCCCGCGACGACGCTCACGATGTAGTCCGCAGTGTGGAGCGCCTTCGCGATGAGGCGAAGGGGGCCTCCGCTGCCCGAGCCGACCTTCACTGGCAGCGCGATGATCGTGACGCCGGTCGGGGCGGGATCGCCTAGCCCCTCGACGTTCTCGATCCCCGGGATGTCGCGCCGAAACAGGATCCGGTGGTCCAGGAAGGATTGGGATCGGCCCGGATCAACGGGCCTCCACCCGAGGGAGGTGAATCCGGAAGGTGCTCCCTTCCCCTTCGCGACTTTCGACGTCGATACTTCCGCCGCTCTGGCTCACGATCGAGTAGGTCGTCGCAAGACCGAGGCCCGTACCGGCACCGGAGGCCTTGGTCGTGAAGAAGGGATCGAAGATGTTCTCGAGATGATAGGGTGAGATGCCCGTGCCCGTGTCGGAGGCCGAGAGTCGGACATAGCTCCCGCCCGGCAGAGAGCTCGGTACGGAATCTTGCCCGGACTCGACGTTTTCGAGCTCGAAACGGAGCGTCCCGCCGTCAGGCATCGCATCTCGGGCGTTGACTGCGAGGTTGAGGATCACCTGCTGGAGCTGAACCGGGTCCGTCCGGACGGAGCTGCTTCCCGAAGAGTCGTGCACGCTCAGCTCGATGTCGTCACCGATCAGGCGACGGATCACCGGCTGCATCTCCTCGAGGATGTCGCCGAATGCGACCGCCTCGAGCTTCAAAGGCTTCTGTCGGCCAAAGGTCAGCAGCTGCCCCGTCAGGTCGGCAGCCCGCTCCGCCGCGTCCAGCAGGATCTCCAGCTCGATCCGAGCCTCGGCGGAGTCCTCCGGAAGGTCATCGAGAACGGACTCTCCACACACGAGGATGACCGTCAGAAGATTGTTGAAATCGTGCGCGACGCCGCCGGCGAGGCGGCCGACGGCCTCGAGCTTCTGAGCTTGCTGGAGCTGCTGCTCGAGCAGCGTTCGCGCCGTGAAGTCCTCCAGAAGGCCGAAGGCCTCCCCGCTCTCCGTCACACGCAGACGAACGAGGCACCATAGGACCCGATCATCGGCGGTCAGGAAGCGCACCGAACTCCGCACTTCTCCCTCGCCGCGACTCGGCACGTCGGGCAGCTCCCCGCGGTCTTCCGGCAAGACGAACTCGACCAGAGAGCGACCGATCGCGTCTTTGATCTCCCGGCCGAGGAGCTCCTTCCAGGCATGATTGAGGAAGTCGATGCGCCCGTCTTCGTCGAACCGCACGACGACGGCGGGGATGCTTCGGAGGAGGTTCCTCAGCTGCTGCTCGGTCGCGGCCAGCTCTTCGATCAGCCGGTGCTGGACCTGGGCGTGGAGCTCGTCGGGTTCCGGAGCACCTCCTTCGCTCACGTCTTCTCCCCGCACAGGTCGTCGAGCTCGATCACCTTTGCATAGAGGGGAAAGATGCTGTCGCAGTAGAACTTCTGCTCGTAGTCCGTCCGCCCCGCCGTACAGTCGGAGAGCACCGAGACCCGATAGCCGCGCTCGGCCGCAGCCCGGCCGGTGCTGTCGATGCAGATCGAGGTCACGACCCCCGCGAGCACCACGTCCTCGATGCCGCGCGCCTCGAGGGTCGCGCCGAGCTCGGTGTTCGAGAAGGCGTTGAGGCCACGCTTGCCCGAGATCTCGAGGATCCAGTCGCTGCGTCGCTGGAGGTCCTCGATCGTCTCAGAGCCCGGGTCCCCCCTCCGAAACGCTCCCGCTTCGACGATGGTCTCGAGGATGCCGGTCGGCTCGACGAGCTCCTCGTAGTCCGGCGTGAACTGGATCGGCGTCGAGATGACCGTCGCCGCCGTGTTCTGGAGGCCGTCCAGCAGGCGATTCGTATTTTCGAGCATCGTCCGCCGCCAGTCCCCTTCGAGAGCACCGACCAGGCGGCCATCATCGGCGAAGTAGTCCTTCTGGTAGCCGATGAGGACGACGGCTGTCTTCTCGAGCGCGTAGGCATTCATGGGGATTACACCGGTTCGTCAATCGGGACCTCTAATCAAAGCCGAGCGGGGTCGTAGTTTCAAGCTCAGTGCTTTGCTGGAGAATCGGAATCAGGGATCACCATAGGGGGCGCCTCGCGGAGGCGAAAACGGCGCTTGCTGACGGTGGTTCAGAACCAGGGGCGCCGCGCCCTGAAGCCAATCCGGCGAGCCCGAGGCCGAGCAGGACCCCGGTCGAGGGCTCCGGGACCGGAATGACCTCCTGCCAGGCCCAGTCGTCGGGCACGGAATAGACGCTCGCGATGCCCGTCGGCGTCCCGATCGTGAAGTCCGTCGCGAGAAGCTCACGGTCGTGACCGTCGACATCGAGCAGGTCTCGGCGCCTTCAATCCCGCGCGGATCCTGAGCGCGGACCGAACCGAAACCGGGCGTCGTTCACGAAGACCGACGATCGGCCGGCCGTTGGCCCCGGGCGCGCGTCCGGTACGCTGAGCACACGATCCGAGCGAAAACAGAGGAGCCTCCGATGACCTACCGCGTCGTGCAATGGACCACGGGACACGTCGGCCGTGAAGCCGCCAAGGGAATCCTGCACCACCCCGAGCTCGAGCTCGTCGGCGGCTACGCATGGAGCGAAGAGAAGGAAGGGCGCGATCTCGGCGAACTCTGTGGCCTCGCCGCGATCGGCGTCACCGCGACGCAGGACGTCGACCGGCTCCTCGCTCTCGAGCCCGACTGCGTCTGCTACACGCCGAACCAGCTCGACCCCGAAGAGCTCGTTCGACTCCTCGAGGCGGGAGTCAACGTCGCGAGCAGCTACTTCGTGAACGGCCGCACGCTCGGCGACGACGTGCGCGGTCGGCTCGAGAAGGCGGCGAGCGTAGGCGGCGCCAGCGTCTTCGGCGCAGGCATCTTCCCCGGCTTCGCGAACTTCATCGCGGCCTTGATGGCGGCTGCGTCGAGCGACTGGAAGAAGATCCGCTTCCTCGAGTCCGTCGACCTCACCCACTACGACGCGATCGCCAACTACACGAACCTCGGCTGGTCCTTCGACCCCGACGAGAAATGGCACGAGGTCAATCGTGAGGTTCTGGGCCAGTACGCGGAGTGCGTCGACGTGATGGCAGACATGCTCCGCGTCCCGCTCGACGAGGTCGCCTTCGCGTACGAGCCCGCGGTGACGCCGGAGGAGCGGACGATCAACGGCTTCACGATGCCCCAGGGCTCCCTCGCCGGGCAGCGGTGCACCTGGAAGGGAAGGGTCGGCGATCGGTCCGTGATCGAGCTCGACGTGGTCTGGAACGCTGGAACCGGCCTCGAGCCCGAGTGGCCCGTCCATCACGGATACACCATGGAGGTCGAGGGCAGCCCGAACATCCAGACGCGAGTCAAGTTCAGCCCGTCTCCGGAGCAGATCCAATCGGGACGCGTCGCCGATCTCGCCAACCCGGTCACGGCGATGCCCGTCGTCAATGCCATACCGGCGGTCTGCGACGCGGCTCCGGGGATCCGGACCTACGCGGACCTCCCGCTGATCACGGGGCGCTACGTAGCGGATTGACGCGTGGGGGGAGGTCTGGCTCTGATCGCCCGGGCGTCTCTCTTCTCGCGACTCTCACATCGCAGTCTCGTCACGCTCACGACGACCGGCGACCGGCGACCGGCGACCGCAACTTCAACGCCCGCGAATCCGGCAGGATCCACGCTCACTCCGGGCGAAGCGTTTCTAGGCCTCTTTCTGCCCCGAAATCGTGATCGCGGAGTTCGTTTCGCTGTCCCCCGCCCCCTGCGGAGCTCGTGTCTCGGCCCTCGATGTCGGCTAGCGTCTGGCGCTCGCGGGCGAGATCGGCCTGTAGGAGATTCGACATGCAGGCCCGATCCGTGCTTCCCCAAGCGACACAGACTCGCCGCAGGCACGTCGTCGGCCTGTCGGCCCGCTGCCTCCTCCTCGGCACCGCACTGTCGATGGCCTGCCTGGCGGGCTGTAGCCCGGGCGAAGCCCCCGCCCCGCCCCCCCTCGAAATCGCCGTCGTCGACGTGCTCGTGCGTGACCAGCCGATCGAGATGGAGATGTCGGGCGAAACCCTCGGGTCGTCGGATATCCCGGTCCGCGCCCGCGTCGAGGGCGTGCTCACGAGCATGGACTTCGTCGAGGGGCGCAGGGTCGAAGAGGACCAGCTTCTTTATACGATCGACCCGGAGCCCTTCGAAGCGGAGGTCGTCGAGGCCGAGGGGACCCTGGCCGAAGCGAAGACCCGCCTCGCCAAGGCACGCGCCGACGTGGATCGGGTCCGTCCGCTCGCCGAGATCGATGCCGTCAGCCAGGCCGACCTCGACGGCGCCGTCGCGCAATACGAGGCGGCGCTCGGTTCGCTCCAGTCCGCCGAGGCGCGCGTGGCCCAGGCAGAGATCCAGCTCGGCTACACCCGCATCCACGCGCCGATCGCCGGCCGCATCGGCATCTCCCAGGCACAGGTTGGCGAGTTCGTCGGGCGCGAGCCCAACCCCGTCGTGCTGAACTTCGTGTCGCAGGTCGATCCGATCCGCGTGCGCTTCTCGATCGACGAACGGACCTACCTGCTCCTGGCGCGAAAGCTGCGCGAGCTCCAGCAGAACGCTCCGAACGCCGGTGGTGCCGGACGCGGCCTCGACCTCACGCTCGCCGACGGGACGCGGCACCCCCATTCGGGACGCGTCGTCGCGACGGCCGCCGCCGTAGACCCCAAGACCGGCACCTTTACCTTCGAGGCCGACTTCGCGAACCCCGACGGCCTCGTCCTCGCCGGACAATTTGCTCGCGTGACCGCGACCGCAGAGACACGCAAGGACGCCGTCCTCGTCCCGTCGCGCGCCATCACCGAGCTCCAGGGCAACTTCCGTGTGTTCGTCGTCGGTGCCGATGGCGCAGTCGAGCTTCGACCCGTCGAGCTCGGCCCGGTCGTGGGCAGCCTCCAAATCGTCGAGTCGGGCGTGAGCCCCGGCGAATCCGTCGCGATCGAGATCGTCAGGCTGAAGCCGGGCATGACGGTGAAGCCGCGCAAGGTCGAGGTCGCCGACGACGGCACGATCCAGGACCCGAGCCCGGCGACGAACGCGGGCGGACCGGACAACGGAACGGGGCCGGAGAGCTAGCGTGGCCGAGTTCTTCGTCCATCGGCCGATTGTCGCCATGGTGATCGCGATAGTGACGGTCATCGTGGGACTCGTCGCGCTGCAGTCCCTGCCGATCGCGCAATACCCCGACATCACGCCGCCGATGGTCAGCATCTCGGCCAGCTACACAGGAGCGAGCGCCACCAACGTAGAGCAGTCCGTCGCCACCCCGATCGAGCAGAAGGTCAACGGGGTCGAGGACATGATCTACATGAAGTCGGTCAATTCGAGCGACGGAAGGATGACCCTCCAGGTCTCCTTCGAGGTAGGGACCGACCTCGACATGGCCAACGTCCTGACCCAGAACCGGGTCTCCGAGGCGCAGGCGATGCTCCCGGACGAGGTGAAGAGACAGGGCGTCACCGTCAAGAAGAAGCTCTCCTTTCCGCTTCTCCTGATCACGCTCGACTCCCCGAACGAGACCTACGACGACCGCTTCCTCACGAACTACGCGACGATCAACATTATCGACGAGATCTCCCGGATCCAGGGCATCGGGCTGGCGGAGGTCTTCGGTGGCAGCTCGACCGAGTACGCGATGCGCGTCTGGGTCCGCCCCGATCAGTTGGCGAAGCTGAACCTCACGATCTCGGACTTGAAGCGCGCGATCCAACAGCAGAACGTACTCGTCCCGGCCGGCCAGCTGGGCGGCCCTCCCGCGCCGGAGAACACGGAGTTCACGTACACCGTCCAGACGTCCGGTCGTTTCCAGACCGAGGAGCAGTTCGGAGCGGTCGTCGTCCGCTCGAACGAGGATGGCTCGCAGGTCCTGCTGCGCGACGTCGCCCGGGTCGAGCTCGGCTCTCAGGCCTACATGATGCGGACGCGGACGAACGGTCGCCGGACTGCCGTGATCTCCATCTACCAGCTGCCCGACGCGAACGGCCTCGACGTCGCCCGCCAGGTCCGGGAGACGATGGACGATCTGTCCGAGCGTTTCCCCGACGACGTCAGCTACTCGATCTCGCTCGACACGACCAAGCCGATCATCGCCGGTATCCGAGAGATCGTGGTCACGCTCTTCGAAGCCGTCGCGCTCGTGATCCTCGTCGTCTTCATCTTCCTGCAGAATTTCCGATCCACCCTGATCCCGACGCTCACGGTGCCGGTCTCCTTGATCGGCGCGTTTGCGGTCTTCCCGTTCCTGGGCTTCACGATCAATACGCTCTCCCTACTCGGACTCGTCCTCGCGATCGGGATCGTGGTCGACGACGCGATCGTCGTCGTCGAGGCCGTGGCCTCCAAGATGGAAGACGGCCTATCTGCCCGCGACGCCACGATCGAGGCGATGCGCGAGGTATCAGGGCCGATCGTCGCGACTTCGCTGGCGTTGATCGCCGTCTTCGTTCCGGTCGCCGCCATGGCCGGCATCACGGGGCGTCTCTACCAACAGTTCGCGATCACCATCGCCATCTCCGTCGCGATCTCGTCGATCAACGCCCTGACCCTGAGCCCCGCTCTCGCCGCCTCGCTGCTCCGCCCTCCGGGCGAGTCGAAGAGCGCCTTCGATCGATTCTTCGCGGGATTCAACCGGCTCTTCGAAGTCGCGACGGATCGTTTCATGATCCTGGCTCGCTTCTTCACCGGAAACCTCCTGCGATCCGGCGCTTTGTTGGCCGCGATCGTCGTAGCCCTCGTGCTTCTCTTCCAGGTCGTTCCCGCCGGCTTCGTCCCCGAGGAGGATCAGGGCTACATCCTCGGCGCGGTCATGCTCCCCGACGCAGCTTCGCTCCAACGAACCGAAGAGGTCGTGAAGCAGGTCGAGCAGGTCATTCAGGAGATCGACGCCGTCCAGGACGTCGTCACGATCGCGGGCTACAGCCTCGTGTCTTCGACGGTCCAGCCCAACGCAGGCTTCATCTTCATCCAGCTGAAGGACTGGGAGGAGCGGCCTGACGCCCGGGATCACGCGAAGAACCTCGTCCGGCGGCTGAACGCCGCCTTCGCGACCCGGATCCAGCAAGGGGTCGCCATCGCTTTCGGACCGCCCGCGATTCCCGGGCTGGGCACCGGCTCGGGCTTCTCGATGATGATCCAGGACCAGGGCGGCAGCGACGCCGACTACCTCTCCGAGCAGGTCGGGAAGTTCATCCAGGCCGCGAGCGCGCGGCCGGAGATCGCCCGCGCGAGCACGCTGTTCCGGTCCGGCACACCCCAGGTCTTCCTCGACATCGATGAGGCGAAGACCCTCAAGCTCGGGGTCCCCCTCGACGAGGTCAACTCGGCGATCGGCGCGTTCCTCGGTGGCGCCTACGTGAACGATTTCAACCGCTTCGGCCGACTCTACCGTGTCTACCTCCAGGCCGAGCCCGAGTACCGAAGCAGCGTGGAGGCGCTCCGCTTCTTCTACACCCGCAACGACGAAGGGGGCATGGTCCCGCTCTCCACGCTCGTGAGCAGTTCCAGAACCCAGGGCGCCGAGTACACCAACCGCTTCAACCTCTTCCGTTCGGCCGAGGTCCAGGGCCTGCCCGCCCCTGGCTACAGTTCGAGTCAGGCGCTCGCTGCGCTCGAGGAGGTCGCGACCGAAGTCCTGCCCAGCGACATGTCCTACGCATGGAACGCGATGAGCTTCCAGGAGAAGGCCGCGGAGGGCTCGGGCAGCGTCGTCTTCCTGATGGCGCTGGTCTTCGTCTTCCTGATTCTCGCCGCACAGTACGAGAGCTGGTCGATGCCTCTTTCCGTGCTGCTCGGCGTACCGATCGCGGTCTTCGGCGCGCTGGCGGGGCTCGGGCTCTCACGTGTCTTCAGCGAGAGCTACGAGAACAACGTCTTCGCGCAGATCGGGCTCGTGATGCTGATCGGCATGTCTGCCAAGAACGCGATCCTGATCGTCGAGTTCGCGAAGGTCCAGCGGGAGGCCGGCAAGAGTCCGCTCGACGCGGCGCTTGCGGCCGCGAGACAGCGCTTCCGGCCGATCCTGATGACGGCCTTCTCCTTCATCCTCGGCGTGCTGCCGCTGTTGGTCGCGAGCGGTGCCGGCGCCGAGGCGCGCAAGGTGATGGGGATGACCGTCTTCAGCGGCATGCTGGTCGCGACGGCGGTCGGCGTGCTGATCGTGCCCGCCCTCTTCATCTTCGTCGAACGCTACGTGGCGAAGACGGAGGGCGCTTCCGGCGCGGACGCGAACGGGGACGTTCCGTCGTGACGAGGCTCTTCACGATCCAGCTCCTGGCCTTCGCGCTGCTCCTTTCGGGCTGCAAGCTGACGCCCGACTACGAGCGGCCCGACCTCGGTGCCCCCGAAGCGTGGCGCGCGCGCGCGATCGAGGGCGAGTCGATCGCCAATCTGCCCTGGTGGGAGATCTACGACGACGCGACGCTCACGAGCCTGATCGAGCGGGCCCTCGAGCAGAACCAGGACCTCGCCATCGCGATGGCCCGCATGCAGGAGGCGGACTACCTCGTCACCTTCACCCGCGCGGAGCAGTTCCCATTCCTCGACGTCTTCGGCTCAGCAGGCCGTGGGCGATCGAGTCGCAAGGCCGTGCCGGGCGCCAGCACCACCAACAACTTCGCTCTCGGAGCGAACCTGAGCTTCGAGATCGACCTGTGGCGACGATTCGCACGCGCCACCGAGGCCGCCCGGGCCGACCTGCTCGCGACGGAAGCCGCCTACCGGACGGTCACGATCGGCTTGGTCGCCCGCGTCGCCCGCGACTACCTGCTGCTCCGCGATCTCGACACGCGCGAGGAGATCGCGATCCGGACGGCGGAGGGCCGCCGCAGACGGCTCGAGATCGTCCGGGCGCGCTTCGAGAAGGGCACCGAAGCCCGAATCGACGTCAACCAGGCGGAGGTCCAGCTCGCCATCGCGGAGGCGTCGATCGCGCAGTTCCGGCGCAGGGTCGCCCAGACCGAGCACTCGCTCCGAGTCCTCCTCGGGAGCTACCCGGGACCGATCCCACGCGGCGAGCGATTCGCGTTCGCCACCTGGCCGATCGTGCCCGCCGGCCTCCCCTCCGACCTCCTCAAGCGGCGCCCGGACGTCGTCGAAGCCGAGCAACGCCTGATGGCGGAGACCGCGCGCGTCGGTGTCGCCCAGGCCCTGCGTTTCCCGTCGCTCTCGCTGACCGCACAGTTGAGTGCGGTCGCCGACGACCTGACCGATCTGAACTCGACCGATGCGGGCCAGTGGAACGTGATGGCAGGGATCGCCCAGCCGATCTTCAACAGCGGCCGCCTCAAGGCCCAGATGAAGGCCCAGCGCGCGCGGGCCGAACAGGCCCAGCACGCCTACGTCGGAGTCGTCCAAAACGCCTTCCGGGAAGTCGAGGACGCGCTCGTGGCGATCGAGACGTTCCAGAACGAGCACGCGGCGCGGCGACGCCAGGTCGCCGCCGCCGCGAGCGCCGCGCGTCTGTCCCGCGCGCGCTACGACGGAGGCGTCGTCGACTACCTCGAGGTGCTAGACAGCGAACGCTCGCTCTTCGACGCCGAGCTGGCCGAGTCCTCGGTCCGCCGCCAGGCCCTCACGTCCCTCGTCGATCTCTACGCGGCGCTCGGAGG